>Ga0302195_10004608_pt1 | contig 10612 bp, 8 predicted proteins | sample II_Bog_N1_2_FD_198778 | JGI IMG/M metagenome (GOLD analysis project Ga0302195, IMG submission 198778) | Peat permafrost microbial communities from Stordalen Mire near Abisko, Sweden - II_Bog_N1_2 | ecosystem: Environmental > Terrestrial > Soil > Wetlands > Peat | place: Sweden: Abisko, Stordalen...
ATGCCTTCCACGCCCATGTCCATCACTTCGTCAAAGAAGCCGCGCACGCCGTTGGGATCGGTGCCGTCAAAGAAGGTGGCGTTGGTGGTCACGCGGAAGCCGCGCTTGACCGCTTCCTTGATGCCTTCGACCGCAATGTCGTAACCGCCCTCGCGGCAGACAGACATGTCATGATGCTCGCGCTGCCCATCCAGGTGAACGGAGAAGGTGAGATACTTCGACGGCGTAAACTCCGGCAGGCGGCGCTTCAGCTCCAGGGCGTTGGTGCACAGGTAGATGTACTTCTTGCGCGCAATGAGCCCGTTGACGATCTCGACGATCTGCGGATGCAAGAGAGGCTCGCCGCCTGGCAAGGAAACCATGGGCACGCCGCACTCTTCCACCGCGGCAAAACACTCCTCCGGCGAGAGCTGCTTCTTCAAAATATGCGGTGGATACTGCACCTTGCCGCAGCCGGCGCAGGCCAGGTTACAGCGAAAGAGCGGCTCAAGCATCAGCACCAGCGGATAGCGCTTCTCGCCGGCCAGCTTCTTCTTCAGCACATAGGTGGCAACCGTCCACATCTGAGAGATTGGAACAGCCATCGTTAGGTTATCCTCCAGCGCACGGATTTGTTAACCGGCGCGTTCCATGGCCCGTTTGTAGCCTGTCAGAGCCAGCAGCGGGAAGTATTGGCGGTACATCTCATACGAGAGATAAAACACGCGCGGGAAGCCAGTTCCAGTGTACAGCGCCTGTCGTGTCCAGCCCGCGCCGGTGGTCTCGTCCCAGCTTCCATCGGCCCGCTGGCGGGTGAGCAGCCAGCGCACCCCCTTGGCGATCGAGTCCGACCGGTCATCGCCCGCTGAAAGCAGCCCCAGCATTGCCCAGGCTGTCTGCGAGGGCGTGCTCGGGCCCACTCCGCGGGTATTCGGATCGTCGTAGCTGCCACAGGTTTCGCCCCAGCCGCCGTCGGGATTCTGCACCATCCTGATCCACTCTGCCGCCTGCTGCACCTGCGGCTCCAGGTTGTCGAAGCCGATGGCCTCAAGCCCGCGTAGCACCAGGAAGGTTCCATAGATGTAGTTCACGCCCCAGCGGCCAAACCAGCTTCCGTCCGGCTCCTGTTCGCTCAGGATGAACTTGATGGCCTTCTCTACGCGCTTGTCTTCGCGCCTGTATCCATAGGTGGCCAGCATCTCCAGAATTCTTCCCGTAATGTCGACCGTGGGCGGATCGAGCATGGCGTTGTGATCGGCAAAGGGAATGTATTGGAAGATCATCTTGGTGTTGTCTTTGTCGAAGCTGCCCCAGCCGCCGTTCTTGCACTGCATGGCGAACTCCCACTCGATGGCCCGCTGCGCGACCTTGTGCTGATAGGCCTCGCGCGGATTATCCACCTTGTTCAACGCCAGCAGCACCTGCGCCGTGTCGTCGGTGTCGGGATAGAACTCGTTGTTGAACTCGAAGTACCAACCGCCGGGCTCGGTGTTGGGCACCTTCACCGACCAGTCGCCCTTGTGGCGCACTTCCTTGGCCAGCATCCAGTCGGCGGCTTTGATCATGCGCGGATCGTCCGCCGGCACGCCCGCTTCGCCCAGCGCGTAGACCGCCTGCGCCGTGTCCCAGACTGGCGAGACCGCCGGCTGCATGCGGAAGGTCGGGTCTGGAACTCCTTCGGTGGGCGCCTGCTCGATGCCCAGCTTCTCAAACTCGTCGCGGGCCCGAATCACCTGCGGATCGTCCTCGGAGTAGCCCAGGCAGCGCAGCGCAATGATCGCGTTGAGCATGGCCGGATAGATGGCGCCCAGACCATCGGTCATCTCCAGCCGCTCCAGCATCCACTTCTCGGCCTTCTTGAGCGCCAGCTTGCGCAGTGGGCGCAGGTGGACGGCTTCCATGAAGTGCAGAATACGGTCGACGATCAGGAAGAAGTTGCGCCAGGAAACGAGATTCTTGCGGTCCATGCGCAGGCGCAGCGTGGAGTTCGCGCGCCCGCCTACATAGAGCTCATCGATGCCCATCTCCGGCGGAATCCGCTTGAACGGCTTCTTGGCGTAAATAATCGCCAGTGGAACCAGGATCGAGCGTGACCAGGAGGAGATCTCGTAGATGTTGAAGTAAAACCAGTTGGGAAAAAGAACAATCTCAGGGGGAATGGCGGGCACCGCGTCGTAGTCGTACTCGCCCAGGCCGCAGAGATACATCTTGGTGAAGGTGTTGGTGGCCACCACGCCGCCATGCTCGAGCACCCACTTGCGGCATTTGGCCAGCCGCGGATCGTCCGCGCCGACGCCCATCAGCTTGGCAGAAGAGTAGCACTTGACCGAGAGCGAAATATTGCCCGGGCCGCCGGGAAAAAGACTCCAGCTGCCATCCTCGTTCTGGTAGCGCATCATCTCGGTGAAGGCGCGCTTCAGACGCTCCGGATCGCCGCTCTCCAATTGGGTGTGCAGGTAGATGTAGTCGGCCTCGAGCATGGAGTCGCCTTCGAGCTCTCCGCACCAGAACCCGTCCGGATGCTGCTCGGAGAGAAGGAACTCACGCGACCGCACTATGGCCGATTCCACATCCGCGAGGTCCGCATCCAGACGCCCAAAGCGCGGCGCCGCAGCCCGGGCCGAATTCGTCTGAACTGCCATATTCCCAGCCTTTGCGGTTTGCTTCTGCCCCTGCTCACTGCTCATTCGATTGAATACGCCTCAGAACCCGTCGTAACCGAAGCCGCTCGCTCAACCCGCATGCGGCATTCAAGTCCGTTAGTCCCTAGTCCCTTAGTCCCAGCTTTTCCGTCAATTCACCGGTACTTGTTCCGTCCCGCTGGCGCTGCCGATGGCCTGGATAATCTCCGGCGGCAGACCGAAGCGCACGTTCTCAGGCATCACCTCAACTTCTTCGACGCTGTCGAATCCGTTAAGTTGCAGATAATTGACCACGTCTTCCACCAGCACCTCAGGCGCCGAGGCCCCGGCCGTAACCGCGACCGTGTTCACGCCGGCAAGCCACTTGGGGTCAATAGCCTGCGAGTTATCAATGAGATAGCCAACCGTGCCCAGGTTGCGCGAGACCTCCACCAGGCGATTGGAGTTGGAGCTGTTGGTCGAACCCACCACCAGCACCAGGCCTGCATCGTGCGCCACATTCCGCACCGCAACCTGCCGGTTCTCCGTGGCATAGCAGATGTCCTGGGAGTGGGGGCCGACGATGTTGGGGAACTTCTGCTTCAGGGCGTGGATGATGTCCCGCGCCTCGTCCAAGGAGAGCGTGGTCTGGGTAAGATAGGCCACGCGGTTCGGGTCGGGCACCACCAGCTCGGCCACTTCCGCCACATTCGAAACCACTTGTGTCACATCCGGCGCTTCGCCCAGCGTGCCCTCGATCTCGTCGTGGTCGCGGTGGCCAATCAGCACCAGCGAGTAGCCTTGCTTGGCGAACTTGACCGCCTCGATATGCACCTTCGTCACCAGCGGGCAGGTCGCGTCAATTACGCGCAGCCCGCGGCCCTTGCTGCGCTCGCGCACCGCCGGCGAGACCCCGTGGGCCGAGTAGATGACCCGCTGGCCGTCCGGCACGTCGTCGATCTCATGCACAAAGATCGCGCCCTTTTCCGCCAACTCGTTTACAACATAGCGGTTGTGGACGATTTCCCGGCGCACGTAAATGGGAGCGCCAAAGGTTTCCAGAGCGATCTTCACAATGTCGATCGCGCGCACCACTCCGGCGCAAAAGCCTCGCGGCTTCAGCAACAACACCCTTTTCTGGCTGGGGGGAGTCTCGGCGTGGTTTCCGTTCGAGATGGATTCAAGCAGGGTTGTGGTCACATCCACCAGTATACCAACGGCCGCGTGGAAGTGACAGGAAAGAACGCGCAAAGTGGGGGCGGGTGATCAATCCGGGCACGGCAGGTTTGAGCGGCCTCCGAACCCTGTGCTACGGTGAAGTCGCAGAAGCTGCAACCAGAAAATGCCCTGTCATCCCGAGCGACCGTAGCGAAGCGCAGGGAGTCGAAGGACCCACGGCTCGGGACCTCGACCTGTGCAAAGAGCTTCAAGGACAACACACTTAGCAGCCCGTGGCAGAAGTCCAGTTTTGAAAGGGCACGACTTTAGTCTTGCCGTAAGTGGCCCAAAATCAACGCGAGCTTTAGCCCCTGAGGGTGCTTTTCTGCCGTTTCGACTTTCGCCACAGGCTGTTAGGGCCTGTCATCTAATTCCCAGGTAACGCATAGCCATGAGCAGACAACCCATGAAAAGTAGACTCATCCCCGGCTTCCTTTTCGTGATCGGCTCGGCATTGCTGGCCGCCCATGCGCCGCAGCCGTTGCTCACAGCGACGCAGTTGATCGTCGTGACCACGCAAGACTGGACCGCCGTCGACGGCCGGTTGCAGCGCTATGAGCGCGCACCTGCCGGCAAGCATTGGAAGGCCGTCGGCAGCCCCGTCTCCATTGTCGTAGGCAAGAACGGGATGGGCTGGGGCGCTGGGCTCGCGGCAATCAAAGACCCGGCTGTGCCCAGCCCACCGGACCCGGTCAAGAAAGAGGGCGACGGCAAATCCCCGGCCGGAATCTTCGCGCTCGGCCCGGCCTTCGGCACATCTGCCGAGCCGCTGGCCGGCCTCAAGCTCCACTACACGCCCCTCACGCCTACCGTCGAGTGCGTGGACGACGTCACCTCGCGCTTTTATAACCGCATCGTCGACCGGGCTACGGTCACACCAGATTGGTCGAGCTCCGAGCACATGGCCAGCGAGGTGGAAGCCTACCGCTGGGGCGCGGTCATCGAGCACAACGCCAACCCCACGGTTCCCGGCGTCGGCTCTTGCGTCTTCCTGCATATCTGGGGTGGTCCCTCTCACGGCACCGCCGGCTGCACCGCCATGCCGCAAGACCAGCTTGAACCCATTCTCACCTGGCTTGACCCGGCCAAGACTCCCATCCTCGTCCAGCTTCCGCAGGCGCAGTACAAGAAGCTGAAAAAGCCCTGGCGCTTGCCCAAATTGCCGAAAATCCGAGTCGAGAACAACAGGCGAGTTCGCGCACTACCGGCTGGCCGCAATCATCTGCCCGGCGTGCTGCAGGCTGGTGTCGGTCACCTTGGCGCCGCTCAGCATGCGCGCCACTTCATGCGTCCGGGCGCGGTCGTCGAGCAGCCGCACCTGCATCTTGGTGCGGCCGTCGGCTTCACGCTTGTCGATCAGGAAATGCTGATCGGCGAAGGCGGCAATCTGCGGCAGGTGCGTCACGCACAGCACCTGCTGCCCTTTGCTCAACGCCTTCAGCTTGTGCCCCACGGCTTCAGCGGCGCGCCCGCCAATGCCAATATCGATCTCGTCGAAGACCAGCGTGCGGGGCGCTACCGACTTCTTCTTCGCCCTGGCTGGAGTTGAATTGAATGGGCCCTCTTCCACGCTCACCTTCAAGGCCAGCATCACGCGGCTCATCTCGCCGCCGGAGGCAATCTCGTCCAGCGCCTTGAGCGGCTCGCCGGCGTTGGTAGCGATGCGGTATTCGACTGTGTCCCAGCCGGAGGCCGTCCAGCCTGCTTGCCCCGGACAGCTTCCCTCAGGGGCTAAAGCCCAATCATTTTTTGCTCCGCTTTCGGCACGACTAAAGTCATGCCCTTTCAAAGCTGCTGCTTCTGCTCCCCGCTCCTCGCTGGAATGCACCGCGATCTCAAACCGCACTTTCATGGCCAGCGAGTTGATCTGCGCCTCGGCCAGCTTGCTCAGCTTCCCTGCCGCGGCCTTGCGTTGCGCGTGCAACGCGCCCGCCACCACGCGATAAACCTTGGCCGCCTCATCGAGATCGGCACGAAACGCCTTCATGATCTCGTCCTTGTCTTCGACCTCAGCCAGCTTGCGCGCCGCCTCTTCGCCAAAATCGATCACCTCGGTCACCGTCTTGCCGTACTTGCGCTTCAGCCTGTCAAGCGCAGCCAGGCGGTCTTCAATCTCCGCCAGCCGCTCGGGCGACGCATCGATGCCCTCGGCATAGTCGCGCAGGCTGCCGCTCACATCGCCCACCGTGGCGCGGGCCCCCTCCAGGTGCTGCACCGCCTCGCTGAACCGCCCGTCATAGCGTGCCAGCTCTTCCACATTGCGCACCGCCGCGCGCAGCGCGACTTCCGCCGACGCGCCGCCTTCGTAGAGCTGCTCGAATGCCCCCATCGCCGCCGCGTAGAGCTTTTCGGCATTGCCCAGCACGCGTTTCTCCGTCTCCAGAGCCTCGTCTTCGCCGGCTTCCAGGCGCGCCGCATCAATCTCCTTGCGCTGATAGATCCACAGGTCCACCATGCGCAGCCGGTCCTGCTCGCCCTCGACCAGCTCGTTCAGTTTCACTTCGGCCGCGCGCCACTTCGCATAGACGTGGCCCACTTCGTCAGTCGAAATTCCGCCAAAGCGGTCCAGAAGAATCCGCTGCTGCGCCTGGTCGAAGCTGGTGAGCGTCTCGGTCTGCGCATGCACCAGGGCCAGCTCCGGCGCGAGCTGCTTGAGCACCGCAACCGTCGCCGGCTGGTTGTTCACAAACACCCGCCCCTTGCCGGTGGACAGAATCTCGCGCCGCAAAATGATTTCGTGCCCCTCGGCGTCGATCCCGTTTTCTTCCAGAATCGCCTCCGCGGACGGCGTCCCTTCAAACACACAGGCCACCACGGCCTTGTCGGCTCCGTGGCGCACCACCTCCGCCGAGGCCTTGCCGCCCATCAGCAGCGCCAGCGCGTCTACGAGGATGGACTTGCCCGCGCCGGTTTCGCCGGTGAGCAGGTTCAGCCCCGGCCCGAAGACCGCGATGGCGTGGTCAATGACGGCATAGTTTTCCGCGCGCAACTCAACGAGCATTCTGGGGCGATCCTCTGGCTATCAATCGAGATAGTAACTCAATCGAGAACTGGGACCATACTAGGCGAGGACCGCATCCCAGCACAATCTGAGCGCAGCATAGAATGAACGGCTACGCTGCGCCCTCGACTGAGCGGGTTGAACGTTTGTGCTTTCCCACCCATTCCGCGATGAGACTGCGGAATGGATGGGGCACGGAGCGCGGGTGGGGCACCGGGATTCGTGGCTGCGCGCGCCACGCAAACGATCAGAAGGTGAAACGACTCCCGACTAACGGAGCAAGGTTATTGTTGCTTTTATAGGGGACGCCGGGGCCATGGGGAATGGCGATGGCCAGACCGCCGCCCACGTAGGAATACGCAATTCCGGCGAAAGAGTCGAAACGCTTGGTGAAGTGGCGATCCAAATAGAGCGACCCCTCATTGAGGGTGCCCGCGCAGGACGCACGCATATTACCGATAGTGGGGTTGGCCGAGCAGGCCGGCGGAATACGGAAGTCGTTCTGCCGCTGTTGATACCAGGCGAAAGTGACATCGGTCTTGCTACGGTAGGTGTATTTCGCGCCCGTCCACCAGATCTGCACCAACTTTTCGGAATCAAGATTGTTGTCTTCGACCCCGCTCATGATGAAACCACCCTGGTCCGATGCGCCCACGCCCAGCGGGTTCACCGGATTGTTCTGCCAAATGTACTCGTAGCCGGCAAAAACCTTGAACGGATCCGACGAATACTTCGCAGCTGCCATAACTGCGTTATTGTCGGTCACGATGCCATATACGGTGTTGTTCGGGGCGATCGGATTGGCCCCGGTAATCTGGTTTGTATTGATGCTGTCGGTGGTCGACTGATAGGGTGCCGACAGACTCTGCGCCCCCAGCAAGGGGTTCAATACGCTGATCGCCTGGTTGTAGTGCTGGTAGACGAGGTCGGCCGAGACCATGCCGTACTTTCCCCCGAGGTTGAATCCATAGGCGTTGTTATGCGCCGCTTCCGGCGCACAGTTGGCGGCAGTCCAGCCTGAGGAGGCCGAGAAGCAGCCGCCATTCCCATCGGCGAATTTATACATCGCGCCGAAGTGGGCCGGGCCATAAACGAGGCGATACTTCAGGGCGTCGTCCCAACGGCTGTCCTCTGTGTCGCCGCCGCCGGCCATCGTGCCGTTATACCCGATGTACGAAAAGGCGTAGCTGCCGCTCGCCGGATCGTAAAGGAGCATTGTGTCGGTACCGAGAGCGCGCTGACGGCCAAAGGTCAGCGTGCCGGCATACTTGGACGCTATACCGGCATAGTATTCGTCATTGAAGGGTTGCCCCGCGCGCGCGCCGTCGATGGCGATCGAGTAGCTGGCCCTGGGAAGGCCGTTGTTGACAGTGTCGGTGGCCGACGCGTTGGCGAGCAGGCCGGACTGTGGATTGATGCCCGTTGAAGCGTTGAACACAACCGACCAGCCAGATAGGAATTCTTCCTTGCCCCTGATGCCTAGACCCGTCTGCGACAGGTTGTTCGGTGCGACGAGGAACCGATGTTGATAGCCGTTTCGGTTCACCAGCGATTCGCCTTCATAGTTGTAGCCGTTTTCCGGTAAGCCATGGCTGACCCAGCCGACGCCGACGTCATACGCACCGTACACCGTGATGCCGTGCCAGGTCAGCGCGCAATCGGTGGTGGCGAACTCGTGGCCGCTGGTACAGGGGTCGGGAGTCTTCGGCTGCGTCTTCGTATCGACAGTGGCGCCTTGGGCAAGCGCCAGCGTCGATGAGAAGCAGAGGACCGCCGCCGCGAGAACTATCTTCGCCTCATTCATATTTCCTCCCTATAAAACTGACTGGATGCGCAATCTTTTCCAACGATTCTAAACGAATTGCAACATCGAATCTATACGATATTTCCATCCACCCAACGATGCACTCCCGTCGATCGCCGCTCAGGGTATAACTTTGCATCGTCGCAGCGTGTCGGACCCGACTTGGAGCGGCTAACCTCTTTTTGCAAATGCCTGCAGAAAAAGAATTGGGGCTTTGCGCTTCACTTCTTTCCATTCCTGTCTGTACTCTGGACTTGATGAAAGGAGAGCCCATGGCCGATCTGGAGCATCTGTTCACCCCGCGCGAGGCCGCCACCGCAGTCGGCGTCAGCTACGCCACCATCAAGAATTGGATCCTGGCTGGAACCTTGAAAACTGTCCGCACTCCCGGCGGCCATCATCGCATTCCCGAAAGCGCGCTCAAGCCTCTGTCTGCGGCGACGGGCGAGAGCAAGCCGGAGAAGAAACAAATCCAGTCGCGGGAGCGTTTCCGCACCACCAGCGGACGCAACCAGCTGGTAGGCACCATTGTCGAGGTGAAGATTCAGGGAATTCTGGCGCAGGTGGTGCTGGCCATCGGCGAGCAGCGCATCACTTCGATCATTACTGCTGACGCGGCGAGGGAGATGCAGCTGCGCAAGGGGCAAACCGCGGCGGCGCTGATGAAGGCAACATCGGTGATGATCACGCGCCTGTAATGCCCAAAAGTGCACACCGCCGCGCACCACATCGATAACTTGGAAGCCGCCATCCCGTCTGATACCGTGAATACAGCGGTTCTCCAATTGCCGCAACCCGGAATCTGCGATAGCTCAGTGCACTTTTCCTCAAGGAAAATGCGGCCTGCATAAAACTCGCGTGGGCACATAAATTGGAGAACTGCTCGATGAGGTGAATGACGATTCTTACAGCTGCCTTGCTCCTCCTCTTCCAGGCCGACGGCGGCGCCGGCCCAACGGCCGCAACGGGTCCCGGCGCGATCTCCGAGCTGCTGGGCAACATTGGCTCCGTGGCCACCGCGGTGTTGGTTCTGCTGCTGCTGGCCAGTCTCTATTCGTGGACCGTCATTCTCGGCAAGATCTCCGCCTTCAGCAAGGCCACCAAGGAGACGCGGCGCTTTCTCCGCGGCTTCCGCAAGGCCAGCCGCTTGCAGGAGATTTCCACCCTGGCCGCGGACTGCAAGGCAAGCCCGCTGGCGCAGGTCTTTGAAGACGTATACGAGACCTACAAGCGCCAGACCGGGGGCTCGGGCCCACCGCGCAACCTCACGCCGCTGGAGCGCTCGGCGCAGACCGCCGCGAGTGAAGCGGTCACAAATCTGGAGCGGCGCATGACAGGCCTGGCGACGATTGCTTCGACGACGGTCTACGTAGGCCTGTTCGGAACGGTCGTGGGCATCATCGACGCCTTCCACGGGCTGGGTACGGCCGGGACGGCCACGCTGCGCGCCGTTGCGCCGGGCATCTCCGAGGCGCTCATCACCACTGCGGCCGGCCTTTTCGTCGCCATCCCCGCGCTCATCGCCTACAACCAGCTCACCGCGCGCATCCGGGTGTTTGCAGCCGCGACCGACGACTTTTGCCGCGAGCTGTTGAACTCTCTCGAAGAGATTCCCGTGCGCGCGGCTGCACCCGCAACGGCACGGCCTGCAGGTTTGGCGCCCGGTCCCGAACCCACTCGCGAGGTTGAGCGTGGCCTTTACAAGTAGCACGGGCAGAACCAGTTCTTCGCTGGCCGAGATCAATGTCACGCCGCTTGTCGACGTGGTGCTAGTGCTGCTGATCATCTTCATGATCACCGCGCCGGTGTTGCAGTCGGGCATCGAGGTCGCGGTACCCAAAACGCGGACAGTCAAGGAAATTACCGAGCAGCGGCTGGTGCTGACCATCGACAAGGGCCAGAACGTCTACCTCGGCGACAAGCAGATCAGCATTCACGAGGTGGGCGACCGGCTGCACCGGCAGGGCTCCGATCCGGCGCACGAGAGCA
>Ga0302195_10004616_pt1 | contig 10598 bp, 7 predicted proteins | sample II_Bog_N1_2_FD_198778 | JGI IMG/M metagenome (GOLD analysis project Ga0302195, IMG submission 198778) | Peat permafrost microbial communities from Stordalen Mire near Abisko, Sweden - II_Bog_N1_2 | ecosystem: Environmental > Terrestrial > Soil > Wetlands > Peat | place: Sweden: Abisko, Stordalen...
TTTGGGGCTGGTTTCGTTGCTGGAAGCTCGGCAACGTCTTACATCTGCTTCATGAACCGCCGGATGCCGAACGGCACGTCCTGTGGTGTGGGAGGACGGCGGGAGTGATCCCGCCTCCTACCCGATGGGCAGCGGAGTTTTCCAGGGGCTGAAGCCCCAATTCCTGTTCTGGGCTTGATTGGCCCGGCTGAAGCCGTGCCGTTGTTACAAGACGCGCTTCGATTGGGCCTTTGGCGGCACCTGAGGTCGTGCGCAGACGCGACACTCTCAAAAGGGCGACGGTGGCGGCTGGATTGGGAGTCAGGAGATGGGCTGGCCGTGGAGGAAGGATGCGGCGAGGGTGCCGTCAGGATTGACGGCGACGAAGTTGGCGGGGATGCCGGGGGCGAGGTGGCCGACGGGGGCGGGGAGGCCAGCGGGTCTGGTTGAGCTTGCCGAGTCTGGGAGGCCTGACAAACCTATCATGGCAGCTGGGTTGGTGGTGAGCAGGCGGAGGCCGTGTTCGAGGGATGAGCCGGTGAAGCGGAGGAAGTTGGCGAGGGCGCGGTCGAGGGTGAGGACGCTGCCGGCGAGGACGCCGCCGGAGGTGGCGCGGCCATTGGCGACGGTGACGGTGAGGCCACCGAGGCGGTATTCGCCGTCGGGCATGCCGGTGGCGCTCATGGCGTCGGTGACGAGGATGGCGCGGTGGGGGCCTTTGCAGCGCGACCAGATGCGGACGATTTCAGGGGTGGTGTGGATGCCGTCGCAGATGAGCTCGGCGTAGAGCGAGTCTTCGCTGAGGGCGACGCCGAGGATGCCGGGCTCGCGGTGGTCGAGGGGGCGCATGGCGTTGAAGGTGTGTGTGGCGCTGACGGCTCCGGCGGCGATTACGGCGCGGGTTTCAGCGGCGGTGGCATTGGAATGGCCGACCGAGACGCGGACGCTGCGGCTGGTGGCGTGGGTGGCGAGAGCAGGCGCGCCAGGCAACTCGGGGGCGAGGGTCATGAGGCGGACGTGGCCCTCGGCTGCATCATAGAGGCGGTCAAAGAGGGCGATGTTGGCGGGCTGGAGATGCTCGGGCGGGTGGACGCCGCGCTTGAGGTGGGAGAGAAACGGGCCCTCGAGATGAATGCCGACGGGGCGGGCGATTGGGGATTCGTCGGCGGGTTTGTTGAGGAGCTTAGCGAGGGCCGAGAGTGAGCGGAGCGTGTCGTCGACGGGAGCTGTGACGGTGGTGGCGAGGTAGTGGCCGGTGCCGCGCGAGGCAAGGAAACGGCCGATGGAGTCGAGTGCGGCGGGTGTGGCTTCCATGACGTCGTGATTGGAAGCGCCGTGGATGTGGACGTCGAGGAATGAGGGAGCGAGGGTGGCGTTGGGGAAGTCCAGGGTGTTGGGTGTGGATGGGGATTCAGCGGTGGCGCGGGTGGAGATGGAGAGGATGCGGCCGTCTTCGACGGCGAGGATGGGGTGTTCGAGGAGGCTGTCGCCGTCCCATAGGTGCGCGGCGGTGAAGACGGTGGGCATACGCAACGATTATTGCAGGTCAGCAGGCAAGCGAGTCCGCGAGACAGCGAGACAGCGAGTCAGCAAGGCAGCGGGTCAGCGGGGTGGCGAGCTGCAGATCTTAGTGGATGAGCTTGGAATCTTCGGAGGAGGGGCTGTGGGTGCGGGATTGGAGGGTTTGGAGCGCGGCTTGGAGGGCGGCCATTTCGGCGCGGGCGGCGATGAGTTGGGCGGATAACTTGTTGAACTCAGAGTTGAGGTGGGTGCGGAGGTTCTCGATGGATTGCTCGAGGCGGTCGTTGGCGGCGATCTGCTCGGCTTGACTGACCTGGACGGCGCGGAGGTTGGGGAGGATGGAGTTGAGGAGGAGGTCGGTGAGGGAGTCTGTGGGGTCGTCCATGAGGAGATTCTAAGGGGAATTGGGATTGGGCGCAGGATTACGGGGGAGTGGATGTTGGTAATGGGGGGCATGTAATGTCTCCCGAGGAACCCAATTCTGAGCGCCGGTTTAAGATATGGACGACAATTCTAAGGGGAAACGGGACCTGCGATGACTCTCCTAAAGAAGCTCTCGATCGTGAACGTCAGCGGAGTGTTAGGAGCGGTTCTATCCTTTTTCATTCTCCCTGAGAGCACGCGGTTTTGGCTTTGGTTCGGGAGCGTTGTCGTTGTGCTTTGCTCGCTGAACCTCCTTGTGCTCTCCCAGCACAGGCGGACGTTGGCGGGGGAACCTGTTTCCTCGAAGGCTGGTTCAGCATCCTTGGTCATCAGCCTAATTCTTATTTGCATTGCACTGGCCATCCAATTTGCGTTCCGGTAGTCCGCTTCCTACAAGCAACCGCAGATCCCTCGACTCCCCCTTCGACTTCGCTCAGGGTTAGCTCGGGATGACACATTCTTGTTTATTGTGGATTGTAGTGAGTATTGACAGCCGAGGGGCTGCCTGCCGCACAAAGAATATGTAACAGGATTGTGAAGCGGGGATGGGGGCGGTTTGCTAAGGTTGGTTGCATGAGAACACGAGTGGGTGTTTGGGGTTTCGGTAGGACGATGCTGGTGGCGCTTTGCGTGGCTGCGAGCGTGGCGGCGATGGGGCAGACGATTGATTTGCCGACTAGCAAGGCATTGATTGGGGAGATACCGGGGAAGCCGGAGCGGCTGAACAGTTTGCCGATGACGATGGCGGTCGAGCCGGATGGGCGCTATGTGGTGACGGTGAACGCGGGGTATGGGACGGCGGAGTCGAATTACGAGCAGTCGCTGGCGGTGCTCGACACGCAGACGGGAAAGCTGGAGGATTTTCCGGATGCGCGGACGATCGAGGGGGCGAAGCAGACGCTGTATGCGGGGTTGGCGTTCAGCCGGGACGGGGCGCATCTTTACGCGAGCATGGGGTCAACGACGGACCCGGTGGGCGATGGGACGAAGACGACGGGTAATGCGATTGTGGTGTACGGATTTGCGGCGGGGAAGATTGCGGCGGAGCGGCTGATTGCGCTGCCGCTGGTGCAGCTTGCGAAGGGACACACGACGAAGCTGGTGGGCGATGTGGACGGGGACAAGGGCGTGCCGTTTCCGGCGGCGATTGCGGTGATGGGCGGGGCGGGAGCAGAGAAGCTGCTGGTGGCGGAAAACTTGTCGGACGATGTTGTGGTGGTAGACGTAGCGAGCGGAAAGATTGAGAAGCGGTTTGACCTTGCGGAGAACGAGACGGTTCCTTCGACGTATCCGATTGACGTGGTGGTGACGGCGGATGGGAGACGGGCGTTTGTGGCGTTGTGGAACTCGTCGGAGGTGGCGGAGCTGGACCTGGTGAAGGGCACGGTGGGGCGGAAGGTGGCGCTGCTGAAGCCGAGTAGCGCGATTGCGGCGGGGAGCCATCCGTGCGCGCTGAAGTTCTCGCCTGACGGGAAGACGCTGTATGTGGCGCTGGCGAATCGAGATGCTGTGGCGGCGGTGGATGCGGCGACGCTGGCGGTGAAGGGATATTTCGATACGCGGCTGCCGCACCAGACGTACTTTGGCGCGGAGCCTGAGGCGCTGGCGTTGAATGGGGATGGATCGCGCCTGTATGTGGGGAACGCGATCAGCGATTCGATTGCGGTGTTCGATGTGAAGAAGCTGACGGCGAAACGCTCGCGCCGGGGGATGGCGGAGCCGATGGGTTTTGTGCCGACGGAGTGGATGCCGATGGCGATGGGGTTTTTGCCGGCTGGGACGGGCGGGAAACTCTACGTGGCGACGGCGAAGGGGCATGGGACGGGTCCGAACAATATGGCGCAGGCAGTGACCGGACCGGATATGCCGAGGCGGATGCGGAAGCCGACGACCTACATTGCGACGCTGCTGCATGGGTCGTTGGCGACGCTGGACGCTGGGGAGATTGAGAAGAACCTGCCGGCGTGGACGGAGAACGTGATCGAGTCGAACCGGATGAAGGCGGCGGCGGAGACGGTGCCGTTTGCCGAGAGCGGCAAGAATCCGATTCGGCACGTGATCTACATCATTAAAGAGAACCGGACCTACGACCAGATACTGGGCGACCTGAAGAAAGATGGCAAGCCGGTTGGCAACGGCGATGAGAGCCTGACGATGTATGGGGAGGCGGTGACGCCGAATCTGCACAGGCTGGCGCTGCAATTTGGGGTGCTGGATAACTTCTTCGACTCGGGCGAGGTGTCGGGCGATGGGCACGTGTGGTCGACGGCGGCGATCGGGACGGACTACCTGGAGAAGACTTGGGAGCAGAACTATCGGGGCGGGCAGCGGACGTATGACTGGGAAGGGATGGTGGCGGATGGGTATCCGCTGGAGCAGAAGATAGCGGATGTGGCAGAGCCGGCGAGCGGGTACCTATGGGGCGATCTGGCGAAGCATGGCAAGAGCTACTACCACTTTGGTGAGTACATTTCGACGACGTTTTGCGACGAGGTGAAGACGGCGAATCCGCAGGCGGGGCCACAGGTGGCGGGCCCGAACTGCGGGCGGAAGGCGATTGCGCCGGGGGAGACGATTCCGGAGAAGTGGGGCGGCGGGGTAAACAAGTGGCCTTGGTCGATTCCGCTGATGGCGACCAATGTGGCGACGAAGCCGGAGCTGGTGGGGCACTTTGCGGAGGAGGCGCCGGACTTTGAGCTGATGGTGCCGGACCAGGTGAGAGTGGAGATATTTCTAAGGCATCTGAAGGAGTGGATTGCGGATAAGGCGAAGGGCAAGGACACGATGCCGAACTTTGTGCTGCTGCGGCTGCCCAACGATCACACGGCGGGAACGCGGGCGGGAGGGCCGACGCCGAAGGCGTCTGTTGCAGATAATGATCTGGCGGTGGGACGGGCAGTGGAGGCGATTTCACATTCGGCGTTCTGGGGAGACACGGCGTTTTTCATTTTGGAGGACGACGCACAGGATGGCGCCGACCATGTGGATGCGCACAGGAGCATTGGGTTGGTGGTGAGCAAGTACGCGCCGCGGGTGGCCGATGGCGGGGTGTTTGTGGATAGCCGTTTCTACTCGACGGTGAGCGTGGTGCGGACGATGGAGACGCTGCTGGGGCTGCCGCCGATGAACAACAACGATGCGTTTGCATCGCTGATTTCACCGATCTTTGCGGGGGCTGGGGATCAGGCGGCTTATTCGGCGGACTATGTGAATCGCGATAACGGGCTGATTTATACGGCGAATGCGAAGACCGCGCCAGGGGCGAAGGAGAGCGCGAAGATGGACTTTAGACATGCTGATCGGGCGGATGCAGGAAAGCTAAACGCGATTTTGTGGCGGGATGCGATGGGGGACAAGCCGGTGCCGGCGATGCTGAAGGAGAAGCGGAAGAAGACGAAGGATGGGGATTGAGGGCAGTTAGACTGGGTGGATGACGAAGGGGATTGGTGTGCGGCGGATTGGTGTGCATTTGGGGACGGCGGGCGGGGCGTCGAATGCGGTGGAGCGGGCGCGGGAAATTGGGGCGAATACATTTCAGATTTTCTCTTCGAGCCCGCGGATGTGGAAGGCGCCGAAGGTGGATGTGGCGCAGGCGGCGCGGATGCGCGAGTTGCGGGCAAAGCATGACGTGGGGCCGTTGGTGATTCATACGAGTTACCTGGTGAACGTGTGCAGCCAGACGGAGGATGTGCGGAAGAAGAGCGTGGATGCGTTTCGTGGAGAGATTGAGCGGGCGCTGGCGTGGGGGGCGGAATACCTGGTGCTGCATCCGGGATCGTGGAAGGGACTGACGCGGGATGAGGGACTGAAGCTGGCGGCGGAGTCGATTACGAAGGCAATTGAGGGCCTGGCGTGGCAGGGGACTGGGTTTGAGATTTTGATTGAGAATACGGCGGGGGCGGAGTTTTCGCTAGGTGGGAGCTTTGAACAGGTGGCGGAGCTGGTGGCTCGGCTGAGGGCCACTGCGCCGGTGGGGGTGTGCCTGGATACGTGTCACACGCATGTGGCGGGTTACGACCTGGTGACGGCGGAAGGGTATGAGGAGACGGTGAAGCTGGCAGCGGCGACGGTGGGGCTGGACGCGGTGAAGGTTTGGCACTGCAACGATGCGAAGGCGGAGCGAGGCTCGAAGCTGGACCGGCATGAGCACATTGGGCAGGGGACGATGGGGGTGGAGGCGTTCCGGCGGCTGGTGAATGATGAACGGTGGGGGCATTGCGCGTTTGTGGCGGAGACGCCGGTGGATGAGCCGGGGGACGAGGAGCGGAATGTGCGGGTGCTGAAGAGCCTGGTGGGGTAGAGACAGCGCGAAAGAAGCGACTGTTATGGAAGAACCCAGGGTATCGATTTCCGAGTGCATCGAGTCAGTCGGAACGCCGGAGGGGCATGCAAGACTGAAAGCATTTCTCGAGAGCGAGCCATTTCCGCATTTCGAGGGATACCCGGGAGATCGAACGCTTCTTGTTCGAATTGAAGAGGACGGAACGCGAACTGTTGGCAGGTTTGTGAACCGGAAGTGGGTTCCTGTTCATTGACACATCAGTTCTTGTTCAGGCCCCATTCACGGCTTCCGAGTTTCTTTTTCCAAAGCGCTTCTAGGCGATCGAGCTCACCGGGTTCCGGGGTGGCCAATACTTCAAGAATTGTGACCATGTAACCGGAGGTCTGGTGGACCTTCAATCCCTGATTCCCTCCGTGACCTGATTCGGCATATTCGTTGAAACGTCCCCAGAATCCTTCGTTTCCGTCAGCCTTTCCCACATAGAGCTTGCCGTGGTCTTTGCAGGTTAATAGGTAAATTCCTTTGCAATTCTTCAAGTGCGATTGCCATGTTGGCGGGATGGAGGGGATGTCCTTGATATGTTCGTGGAAATCGCGATAGCCGGGGAATGGAGGCTCGTGCCCTGCCTTTCTTAGCTCCAAAATGGGTTTGTTTCCGGAGTCCTTGGAGTCTGCGTTTTGAATCCAGGCGCGGTATCCTTCACCCCACTCAACAACAAGTCGCCCAACCCACACGTCGAGCCTATGATCGCAGGCAAGATCGTAAAAGACATGAGTTTCGCTGTTTACAGTCTTCCCTGTGCTTGGACATTCCGTGAGCTGATCCGGCAAGTTCCCGCAGCCGATCTTTCGATAGATGCCTGCGAACAAAGTCTCATTGTTAGGTGGGACGACAAATGAAGCAATCCACTCGCGCTTTCGAAAACACTCCTCGCTTTGCAGTTGCTGATAAGTCTCGAAGTCTTCTCTTCTGTTGAGCCACAAAGCGTAAGGGGAAGAACCTCGCGCCTGAAGGCGTCCCGCTGCGATGCGCGTGTCCTTGTGTCGGACAAGGTAAACATCCTTGGGGTCAAGCCCCGCCTCGGTTAGCAATAAATTAAACGTCAACATAGCTTTGCGAAGAGGGTAGCACGGCCTCTGGCTTGTGGTTAGGTGCGTGGCTGGCTCGAGGCTTTTCGATCGCTCCGAGCCTTCACATTTACACTGAAAAGATCATGGCGGAAGAGATTGAACAACGATATGACCCGGCGGTAATTGAGCCGAAGTGGCAGCAGCGGTGGGCGGCGGACCCTGGACTGTATGCGGCAGAACCCGCGGATTGCGGGAAACCGAAGTATTACGTGCTGGAGATGCTGCCTTATCCGAGCGGCGCGCTGCACATGGGGCACGTGCGCAACTACTCGATTGGCGATGCGCTGGCGCGGCAGATGTGGATGCGCGGCTATAACGTGCTGCACCCGATGGGGTGGGATGCGTTTGGGTTGCCGGCGGAGAATGCGGCGCTGAAGAACCGTACGCCTCCCAGGGAGTGGACGCTGGCGAATATCGCGGCGATGAAGCGGCAGTTTTTGCGGCTGGGGATGGGGTTTGACTGGGCGACGGAAGTGACGACGTGCATGCCGGAGTATTACCGGTGGAACCAGTGGTTCTTTTTGAAGATGTATGAGAAGGGGCTGGCTTACCGGAAGAAGAGCAAGGTGAACTGGTGTCCGGAGTGCGCGACTGTTCTGGCGAATGAGCAGGTGGTGGATGGGTGCTGCTGGCGGCACGAAGACACGATTGTGGAGCAGCGCGACCTGGTGCAGTGGTTCCTGCGGATTACGGCGTATGCGGATGAGCTGCTGAACGATCTCGACAAGCTGGATGGCTGGCCGGAGAAGGTGCGCACGATGCAGCGCAACTGGATCGGGCGGAGCGAAGGGACGGAGGTCGACTTTTTCCTTTCGGAAAAAGTCGACCAGGGACTAGGGACTGAGGGACCAGGGACTAGAGGCGAGGGAACAGGGAACAAAGGACAGGGTTCAGGGGTCAGGGTGCGGGGTTCAGAGAGCGAGGGAGCAGGGAACAGGGAACAGGGAACAGAACGACAGGCAGATCCTGCGGCTGCCCAACGCAACGACGACCTGCCGATGGGGAGCCAGATTTTCCAACGCAATGCCGATCTGTCGATGGGGACTGCGATTCCGCTGCTCTCCGCACGGAAGGACAGTTGGTTGGAAGCGGCCCAGCGTGGCAACGCTGTGCGGATTCGTGTGTTTACGACGCGGGTGGACACGATCTTTGGGGCGACGAGCGTGCAGCTTGCGCCGCAGCACGCGCTGGTGGCGAAGCTGACAGCGGACAATCCCGCGTTGAAGGCGCAGGTGGATGAGCTGATCGAGCAGCAGAAGAAGGCTCGCGAGGCCGGGGATCTGGGCGCGATCGAAAAGCATGGGATCGCGACGGGGCGGGTGGCGATCAATCCGTACAACGGGCAGCCGGTACCGATCTGGGTGGCGAACTACATACTGGCCGACTACGGGACGGGTGCGATCATGAGCGTTCCGGGGCACGACGAACGAGATTTCGAGTTTGCGACGAAGTATGGGCTGGAGATTCGGCAAGTGATTGCGCCGGTGTCGGAGAGCGGGACCGCGGAGGATGAGGCGGTGCTGCCGTTTGTCTCTGAAGACGGCGTGCTCATTAACTCGGGTGAGTTCGATGGGCTGAAGAGCATGGATGCGCAGATGCTGTTGCAGTCGGTGGCGAGCAGCCGGGGCTTTGGCGAGGCCAAGGTGACCTACCGGCTCAAGGACTGGGGCGTGAGCCGGCAGCGGTATTGGGGCACGCCGATTCCCATGATTTACTGCGACAAAGATGGAATTGTGCCGGTGCCTGAGGAGCAACTGCCGGTGCTGTTGCCCGAGGCGATTGAGATTACGCAGCAGGGCGGGTCTCCGCTGGGGCGCGTGGCGGAGTTTGTGAACGTGACGTGCCCGAAGTGTGGCGGGCCGGCCAAGCGCGAGACCGACACGATGGATACGTTTGTGGACTCGAGCTGGTATTTCTATCGCTATCCTGACGCGAAGAATTCGACTGCGCCGTTTGACCCGAAGATCGCGAAGTACTGGTTCCCAATTGACCAGTACATTGGCGGGGTGGAGCACGCGATTCTGCATTTGATCTATTCGCGTTTCTGGACGAAGGTGATGCGCGACCTGGGATTGATAACCAACGATGAACCTGTGGCGAGGCTGTTTACGCAGGGGATGGTGATCAAGGACGGGGCGAAGATGTCGAAGTCGAAGGGCAACGTGGTGTCGCCGGACGATATGGTGGCGCGCTACGGAGCGGACTCGGCGCGGATGTATTCGTTGTTTGCTTCGCCGCCGGACAGGGACCTGGATTGGCAGGAGGATGGGGTCGCGGGGGTGAGCCGGTTCCTGGGGCGGGTTTGGCGGCTGGTGACGAAGTACTCGGCGTTGGCGCGAAGCATCGGTGATCATTCCCACCCATTCCGCACCAATGTTCAAACCGCAGGTCCTTCGACTCCGCTTCGCTACGCTCAGGAGGATGGGGCACCCGAGCGTGAGGCGCGCAAGCCGGAAGGGCTGTCGTTGAAGCTGTTGCGGAAGATGCACCAGACGACGGCGAAGATCACGCTGGATTTTGAGGGGCGCTGGCACTTCAATACATGCGTGGCCGCGATCATGGAGCTGGTGAACGAGATTCAGGGTGCGGATGCACAGTTGGCTGCTGGAGCCGTGGAGCCACAGGTGATGCGGGAGCTGCTGCGGACGGTGGTGCTGCTGCTTGCACCGTTTGCGCCGTATCTTGCCGCGGAGTTGTGGGAAGATCTGGGCGAAGAGGGAGCCGTGTTGCGCGCAGAGTGGCCAAAGAGCGATCCGGAGTTGGCGAAGGAAGACGAGCTGGAGTTCGCGGTGCAGGTGAATGGGAAGTTAGTGAGTGTGGTGAAAGTGGCCGCGGATGCGGACGGCGCGGCGATGGAAGCCGCGGCGCGGGCGGACGCGAAGGTGCAGGCGCGCATCGCGGGCAAGACGGTGGTGAAGGCGATTGTGGTGCCGGGCAAGCTTGTGAATCTGGTTGTGAAGTAGGGTGGGCGCGAAGATGGCGCAGCCGGTACGGGGAACGCAATCGCTGGTGGGGCAGATGGGCTGGGTGTTTGCGCGGCCGGTGCTGACGGCTCTGGAGGTCGGCTGGCGCTGGCTGGTGGGGCTGCCGGTGCTTGCGGTCTGCTGGATTGAGGGGCAGCGCATTTTGAAGGCGGTGCCGCCTGATTCAGCGGGGCTGACGGGGATTAATACGCAGAACCCATGGGTGGCGGCAGTGCAGCTTGATCATGCATGGCAGATGTACAGGCCGGAGTTGGTGGCCGTTCTGGGCTGGCTTGTTCC
>Ga0302195_10004621_pt1 | contig 10590 bp, 9 predicted proteins | sample II_Bog_N1_2_FD_198778 | JGI IMG/M metagenome (GOLD analysis project Ga0302195, IMG submission 198778) | Peat permafrost microbial communities from Stordalen Mire near Abisko, Sweden - II_Bog_N1_2 | ecosystem: Environmental > Terrestrial > Soil > Wetlands > Peat | place: Sweden: Abisko, Stordalen...
CGAGCAGAAGGAGGCGTAGGCAAAGGGAGTGATCGCTGCCTCGCTGCCGCCGGCCACCATGACGTCGGCGTCCCCGCGGCGGATCGCGTGGGCGGCCTCCCCGAGCGAATGGGTCCCCGTGGCGCAGGCCGACACCATCCCGAAATTCGGGCCGCGGGCTCCGTACTCGATCGCAACGAGGCCTGAGCACATGTTGCCGATAAGTGACGGGATCGTGAAGGGGGACACCTTCCTCGGGCCGCGCTCAAAGAGCACCTTGAGCTGGTTCTCATAGGTCCACATCCCGCCGATCCCGGAGCCGATGATGACGCCCACCCGGTCGCCGTCCTCCTTCGCCATGTCGAGTCCGGAGTCGGCAACGGCCTGCTTCGCGGCCACGAATCCAAAGTGGGTGTAGCGGTCGTTGCGGCGCGCCTCCTTCGGGTCCATGAGGACGTTCACGTCCCAGTTGCGCACCTCCGCCCCGATCTGGCAGGCGAAGGCAGAGGGGTCGAAAAGGGTGACGCGGTCGACGCCGATCCTGCCGGCAACAAGGCTCGCCCAGAACGCGCCCACGTCGTGCCCGATTGAGGTCACGGCCCCGAGGCCTGTGACGACGACACGCCGGTCGGTCTGGGGCGGATTCATTGGCTCGGGTGGCGCCCCGCGTGCCGCTTCCAGCTGGGTGGATGGCGGGGGCCGATCGATTCCGTCGGCGACGGATCAGCTCTGCCCGGCTTTGCTCTTAATGTAATCGGTGACCTGCCCGACCGTCTGGAGCTTCTCGGCATCGGACTCGGGGATCTCTCCCTTGATCTCATCCTTGAACTCCTCCTCGAACGCCATGATCAACTCGACGGTGTCGAGCGAGTCGGCACCCAAATCATCAAGAAAGGAGGCGGTCGGGGTGATCTGCTCCTCGTTGACGTTGAGCTGATTCACAATGATCTCCTTAACGCGCTGGTCTATGGTTTTTTGGTCAGCCATTGGGTGATAGTCCGAGTGAACTGACGCTTCACATTGCCATGCCGCCGTCAACGGTAAAAACTTGTCCGGTAACATATCCGGACTCCTCCGAGCAGAGATAGGCGGTCATATTGGCTATATCGGCCGCATCCCCGAACCGCTTAAGGGGAACGACCTCCAGAATCTTGGCCGCCAGCTCGGGTTTGTTGACGAATTCCGTGGTCATGTCGGTCTTTATGAACCCCGGGGCGACGGCGTTTACCGTGACGCTCCGGCCGGCAAACTCGCGCGCCAGGCTCTTGGTGAGGCCTATCATCCCGGCCTTTGCGGCCGAGTAGTTTGCCTGCCCGGCGTTGCCCATGATGCCGCTCACCGAGGTGATGTTCACGATCCTGCCCCAGCGGGCCCGGGTCATGGGGCGCGCCAGGTGCTTCGTCCAGTGGAAGCAGCTCGTCAGGTTCGTCGAGATGACGTCATTCCAGTCGGCATCGCTCATCCGGAACAGGAGCCCGTCCCGGGTGATCCCGGCGTTGTTGACCAGGATGTCGATCACCGGGATTTCCGCCAGGAGCGCCTCCGCGGCCTTGGCGATCGCGGCGCCGTCCGAGACGTCGACCGCCAGGGAGCGCGCCTTGCCACCCGCCTGGGTGATGGCCGCGGCGGCCGCGCCGCAGGAGTCCGCCGATTTCGAGACGCAGATCACGGTCACGCCGTTTTTTGCGAGCGTTTCTGCAATTGCTTTGCCAATACCGCGACCCGCGCCGGTGACGAGTGCCGTCCTGTTGTTGAATGTGAGCATAGGGGGTTAGTAAACGTCGCGCAGGTAGCGCTTCTCCTTCTTCATTAGCTTAACGTAGTCAGCGGCCTCCGCGGGGGTCATTCCTCCCTGGCCGGCGATGACTTCATGGAGGGCCGAATCGACATCCTTTGCCATACGCTTCGCATCTCCGCAAACATAGAAATAAGCTCCTGAATTGATCCACGACCAGAGCCCCGCGGCGCGCTCGCGCATCCGGTCCTGCACGTAGACCTTCGTAGGCTGGTCGCGGGAGAATGCCGTGTCGAAGCGCGCAAGGAGGCCCGCGTCCTGCCAGCCCTCGAATTCCTCCCGGTAGACAAAGTCGCTCTCCCTCCTCTGGTCCCCGAAGAAGATCCAGTTCCGGCCCCTTGCGCCCGAGGCCGCCCGGTCCTGCATGAACCCGCGAAAGGGCGCAATCCCGGTTCCCGGGCCCACCATCACCATGTCCCGGGAGCCGTCCTCCGGGGGACCGAAATGGGACGGCGAGACAAAGACCGGCACGGTCGGCGCGTTGAGCGCGACCCGGTCGGCGAGGTAGGTCGAGCAGACCCCCACCCGGCCGCGGCCGTTTGTCATGTAGCGGACGATCGCCACCATGAGGTGGACCTCCTCGGGATAGGCCCGTGGCGAGGAGGCAACCGAGTAGAGCCTCGGCTGGAGCCGGTGCATGTGGTCCACGAGTTCCTGGGGCGAAAGCCGGGCGGACGGGAATTCCTGGAGGAGGTCGATGAATTCGCGCTCCTCGAGCCACGCGGGGAGGCCACCCAGGGACTCGAGGGAAAGGAGCGACAGGAGCGAGGCCTGCTCCCGGGGATCGCCCGCCCGGAGGGCGAGCATCTGGAGGAAACGCCTGCCGGGGTCGGCGAGCGCGAGCCGGGAGGCCAGGGCCTCGCCGAGCGATACGGGCTCGGGGACCTTGGGAAGCATGACCGGCTCCAGGCCGCTCGCGCCGAGCGCCCCGAGGAGCGCCTCCACCTCGGACTGCCGGTTCGAGGGGAAGATGCCGAGCGAATCCCCGGCCTTGTAGGTAAGCCCGCTCCCCACCAGCGACACCACGAAGTGCCGGGTCTCCTTGGTCGATCCCGCACCGCTCAGCAGCCGGTTTTCGGTGACACGGGCCGGAAAGGGATGGTCCTTGGTGAAAGCCGCTGTGTCTACGGGTTCGGACATGAAAAGGCAGCTCGATAGAGCGGTCGGTGGGAGCCGCTTGCAAGCCGGTTCAATCGCTGCACCTTGTCGGCCATGAAGGCAAAGGGCCCGCTCCTCACCGGATTGCACCACCTGACCGCGGTCACCGCGAAGGCCGCTCAGAACCACGCGTTCTACACGAAGGTGCTCGGGCTTAGGCTCGTGAAGAAAACCGTGAACCAGGACGACGTCTCGGCCTATCACCTCTTCTACGCCGACGGGAACGCGAGCCCCGGGACCGACATCACCTTCTTTGACTGGCCCGCAGCTCCCGAGCGGCGCGGGACCCGGAGCGTCGTGCGGACGGGCTTCCGGGTCGCGGGGGAGAGCCTCTCGTGGTGGAAGGGCCGCTTCAAGGAGCAGGGCGTCACCCATGCCGAGATCGCCGGGCGCGACGGGCGCCAGACGCTCGATTTCGAGGATCCCGAGGGGCAGCGCCTGGCGCTTGTCGCCGAGGGGGACGGGGATCCCGTGCATCCCTGGGAGCACAGCCCGGTTCCCGCCCGGCACCAGATCCGGGGCCTTGGACCCATCCTCATGAGCGTCCCGGACCTGACCCTCACGGACCGGGTCCTGACGGAGGTGCTCTCGATGGTGCATGCGCGCACCTACGCGTTGACCCAGGCGAACGTCCCGATTGTCCACGTCTACACGATGAAGGGCGAAGGACCGGCGGCGGAGCTTCACGTCGTCGTCGAGCCGGACCTCCTTCCGGCCCGCCTGGGGGCCGGGGGCGTCCATCATGTGGCCTTCAGGACCCCGAACGACAAGGAATACGACGCCTGGGCGAAGCGGCTCCTTGAGATGGGCATGCCGACCAGCGGGCCCGTCGACCGGTATTATTTCCGAAGCCTCTATTTCCGGGAGCCCGGCGGCGTACTCTTTGAGATCGCCACCGACGGGCCCGGCTTCGCCACGGACGAGAAGCTTGAGGACCTCGGAAAGCGCCTTGCGCTTCCGCCCTTCCTTGAGCCCCGCCGCCAGGAAATCGAGGAGGGGCTGGAGCCCCTGGAGTTCTGAGCCGGGCCTGACGGCGACACGGGTCCAGGCTCGCCCCGGAGGGCGTTCACTTCGCCCGCTCGGGCGTCACGTCGATCTCCAGGAGGCGGTAGGACACCTTCGTGTTGGCGTATCCGTGGATCTGGAGGGCGAACCGTCCGTGGAGCGCAACCGAGGCGTCCTTTTCCTCGTAGTCGACCGTCTTCACGCCGTTGAGCCAGATCTGGATGTGCGGACCCTGGGCGCGTATCCGGTAGTCGTTCCACTCCCCGGGCCTGAGGACGGCCTTCCTCACGTCGGCGGCGGCAACCTGAAGGTTGGCAGCACGCCGGCTCTCATCGTAAAGGTTTCCGTCGGTGTCCGCGCCGAGGTCGGCCTGGTAGCCCGAGACCTCGAAGCTTCCCGGCACGCGCTCCGACCAGAACTGCACTCCCCCGTTCACGAATCCGCCGGAGCCCTCCACCTTGTACTGGAGCCTCAGGTCAAAGTCCCCGAATTCCTCCTCGGTCGCCAGGAACTCGTTGTGCGGCTGCAGCCGTTCGAGCGCGCCGGCCACGATGGCGCCGTCCTCGACCCTCCAGTTGGCGGTGTTTCCCTCCCACCCTTTGAGCGTCTTTCCATCGAAGAGCGCCCGCTCGACGCCCTCCTTGTTCGAGACCGTGCCAAAGGGAACCGCGGTCGGCGCAGACTCCTGCACCTCCATCCGCGTCAGCTCGGGGTCGATGATGTCGACCGCCCAGATGTGCTCGCCATTGACCCGCGGCATATGCTTCGGCTCGGTGGCGACCCCGCCAAACCTAAGCGCCCGGTAGGCCACGTCGATGTCCCCCACCTCGAAGTTCATGTGGTCGAATGCCCCGGCGGCCCATTTGTTGAGGGGCGGGTCGAAGAAGATGAGCTCGATGAGCTCCCTCCCCGGTCCAGGCAGCCGAAATTTCACCAAGCCGAGCTTGCCGTCCGGCCCCGCGATGTGGACCACCTCGGGAAGGCCCAGCGTGTCCCGGTAAAACGACCGGACGCTTTCCGCCTGGGCCCGAGGCACGGCGAAACCCACGTGCTGCAGGTGATCGCTAAAGGCGGCTGCCGATCGGGGAAAGGCTGCGCTCCGCGGTTCAGCCACCTCGAACAGGTTTCCCGCGGGGTCCCGGAACCGGAGGCTCATGGCTCCCTGTCCTTTCTCACCCTTCACGACTTCGACGCCGCGCTCGCGAAGGTCCCGCTCCACGTCGGCGAGCACGGGTGCCTCAAGCGTTACGTTCAGCATGCGCCTCGGCCAGCCGGAGTCCGGCACCTGCCTGAACTCGATCCATTGTCGCTCTCCGACGGCGAATACGATCGCGTCGGGACCCGTGGGAACCTCGGCGAACCCGTCGCCCCGCCCGTAAAAGCGGCGCACCGAAGCGGCATCGGCCGTCAGGAACGTGGCACCCGCCAGTCCCGTGACAGGCAGCGGCGGCAACGGGGCGCCTGTCATCGGGGCCCCGAGCGCAAGCAGTAACGCCACGCGCGTCACTTGGAGCCGGCAAAAGTGACGCGACAGGGACCAACGAATCCGGGTGTTGTGAGTCATGTGCGATGGGGAGGGGCCCTCAACCCTAACCGCGGCGCCTGGGCTTCTCAAGTGGAACAACCTTGAGCGCAGCGGCCCTATCGCCGTGGCCTGCACTCGGTGCGCCGATGGGCAAGCCGCTCACGTACGCACGCTGCTGCACCTTCACCCTCTTATGGGTTGCCCGCGTGGCACGGAAGCTGCGTACTTTGTCCTCGTTTGCCGCAGCCGGCCGCGGCATTAACATCGTGGCTTTCATCCTCCGCCCCCATTGAATCTCCGGGAACCTTCAGCCTCCCTGTGTGCGGGTCCATCATATCCGCCTGGGGTTGCCGTTCCAACGCCCCGTGGTTTTTCCGAGGATACACGGCCGGCGGATCAGGATCCGGAATTATACGGAGGACTCCGTATATGCTTTGCGGGCCGTTCTGGTACCCTCGACCCGGTGACCCACTTTACCGCCCGGACAACGCGACAATTCTCAAAGGCCTTGGGACAGCTCTATGCTGCGCAGTCGTTGGACACCCTCAGGCAGGAAGTGCACCAGTCGGTGCTGGCACTTTTTCCCGAGCTTTCCGGCGGCGAGCACAAGGCCTGGGTTCGCGAGCTCTACGAGAATGTTGCCCATGGGAACGGTCGCACCGGTGAGCGGCCTTTTCTCTTCGGACTCCTAAGAGGCCATGTCGCGCGCTGCAGGAATCGACTGGCTGGGCATCCCAGCTCTCCCCTTCAGAAGGCAAAGGCGATCAGCAACGGGTCGTCCGTTCTCACACCCAGGGAATGCGAGGTGCTCATGCGCGCGGGATTCGGAGAAACCGACACCGAGATAGGAAGGGTGCTCGGAATATCCCCGAAGACGGTCAGTAAGCACGTGGAGCACATCCTTCAAAAGCTAGGTGTCGAAACCAGGACGGCGGCGGTCGTCTCCATGCTTGCTCCCGGGCCCCGACAACCCTAGGAGCCCAAGGCGCGCAAAAGCCTCCGACGGTGTACAGCCAATATGACATCGCCTGGCTCTCTTCATCGCTAGCGTCCATCTACTCCGCCAAGAACGTCACGGACCTTTCCAGGGAGATGTCGAATGCCGTCGACGGCCGTTTCCGGCTGCTTGCCTCGGCCTGCGAGGAGTTTGGAACGGGCGTCTCGTTCTACATGTTGCACGGCTACCGGTTTGGCGTCGCCCCTCCAAGGGATTACGCAAGCTTTATCCACGACAATCCACTCGGACTCCAGCTGTCCGGCAACGTGAAGCCCGCCGTGATGCATCTTCGCGAGTCCGTAACGCTGGAGCGCTGGGCGCGCACAGACCACTATAACGGGCTCGCGCGTCCGATGGGCTTTTGCGACCAGATTGTCGTCGTCGCGCAGGCAGCGCCCACGACGGCCATCCTCGGGCTCTACCGCGATTGGAAGTTCACCCGCCTTGAGAGGGACCTTGCCGCCCTCTTGCAGCCCCACATCGTTGCGGCATGGAGGCGGCTCAGGGCCATCGCGTTTGACCCGGGCAGCGGCCCCCTCCGGATAAATCTCGATTCCAACCTTAACCCGACCGCCCTTAGTGAGGACGTAAGAAAGGTCCTGAAGGCCTATTTCATCGACGCCGGTGAAGGGGACCAGCTTCCCCCATCCGTCGTCTCGTGGGTGATGCACTCGGCTAAGGAACTCCGAACAAATCCAGAAATGAGGCCCTTGAGGGCGCTCTCGGCCGAGTCGATTCGCGGCAAGCTCCTGATCCGCTTTTTTCCCCCTGATGCCGGGGGATTCATCAGTCTCATATTGGTCGAAGTCCCTGCTGTCCCTAACTTCCTGGGTCTTCAGAGAATGGGCTTAACGCGGCGGGAATGCGAGGTGATGTACTGGCTCTCCTTGGGAAAGCGAGATTCGGAAATCGCTTCGATCATGGGCACAGCTATCCGGACGATCAGCAAACACGTGGAGAATCTCCTTAGGAAGTTCGGCGCCATCAACCGAACGGCGGCAGTGACCGTCGCAGCTCACTGGCTTCAAGGGCCGCCCGGGGACTGAAAAACCCTAAGATCGCGCGGCCGAGGCAAGGACCAAGCCGCTGGATCCATCGGCCGCAACAGACAGGACCTTAGCGCGCACGAGCCGCTTCACGTCCTCAACGGTGCGCAGTGTCCGGATATCCTCGGTTTCAATCGCGATCTGAAAGACATCCTCAGCAAGGAATACGATTTCAAGCATGGTGAACGAATCAACCGCAAGGTCTTCCATTAGACGGAGGCGCTTCTCGTCCTTCGCTGGGACCTTTCCGCGCCCGTCGCCACGGTAGTGCCCAATGATCCCCTCGACCATGAGATCAAGCTGCACGGGGCAACCTGTATTTCGGAAAGCACAGGCGGCGGCACGAGTGGCTTCCGGAAGCCGGCGAAGGGCGTGCATAAGGGCGTCTTCCCCAAGCGACTCATCCTGCCTCGCGTGACCCTTGCCCGTTTCGGAGCCGCCGTCGGTGGCCATCGGAATTCCGTGAGCCTGCAGGTCATTATCAATCGGCATCACGTGTAAGCTACACGCTTTCCAGCAATCGGGATATACGGAGGATTCCGTAGTTTTATCGCCGCCGATTTCCACGCCGATTGCGGCAGGAACGCGCAATCCTCCCGGAGCAGTCGCCGGTGATTTCCCGACGCGACCGCCTAATCCTCGAGGGCGGTCAACGCGCTCCGGATGGCTCCCGTGCGGTTAGCCACGCCAAATTTCGCCAGGCAGTTCTCGACGTGCTTGTTGATCGTCCTCACCGTTGAGCCGAGAATCACGGCCACCTCGGCGTCGCGCTTTCCGGAGGCAATCCAGTGGAGCACCTCACACTCGCGGGCCGTAAACCCTCTTCTCCTTAGCCGGGTAAAATCCGGCCTCGAGCGCTGCTCCACGAGCCTGAGCAGCACCCCATGGGTACTCATGTCCGGAAACAGACGTATCCACAGCTTGCCCTTTGCCGACTGCGCCAGGAAAGGGCGGAGCGGGCTTGCTCCCACTCCCCCGCCCAATTGCTTGACCGAGCATGCGATCCACTGGCGCAACTCGGAAGGCACGGCCTCCCTTGCGCTCGACCTGGGAAAATAGCCCGCGAGCCTGTGCACGTTCGCCATGTCCGCGGGATCTGGGCGCAGACCCTGGGAAAGGTGTATCTGGAACATCGGGTCTATTCCAGGCGAGTCCGATGGCATGCGAACGCGGCTCGACGCCGCCTGGAGGTGGGGACGCAGGAGCTTAACCAGTTCGAATTCGCGATCCGTGAAAGCCGTGTCGCGTTCCACGCCGAACCCCCCGTACGTTCTTGGCGAATAGTATGTGGCTATGATTTGGTCATCGAAGCCCACGGCCCGGGCGAAATAGTTGTAGTAGTCGGTGCTCCGCCACCTGGACTTTGTGACGATCTGGCCTAGGCGGAAGGTCGATGGCCGCGACCCGGAGGTCATGTAGATCACGGCGGGATGGTCGTGCACAAAGGGAGCGGCATCGAGAAGGGGAACGTGGCGCTCGGTCACTAGCCCGTGCATGGCGTAGCTCGACCCGTCGTTGCTGACCTCGTCGCAGTGGGCGACAAGGGCATTGAGGTGGCGATGCATCCCGGCCACAGCGGCGGCGGCAAGCTCGGTGGCGCTCGTTGCGGCGTAGATGTCGGCGACCATGTCCGACAACCATCTTAGGTCGCTTGAAGAGTTCGCGGTTGTAGACTGCCGAGAGGGCACCTGAGGCGTGAGCTTCTGGACGGGTACCGGGCGCGACGCAAGCAAACCCCGGCGGGTGCTCCTGCAGGCGACCCGAGATTCCGTCCTTTGGGATCGGGGCAAAGCCAGCCAGGGGCGGGTGCCGACGGAGCATTCAGCGCGACCGAAAAATACGGAGTCCTCCGTATATCAATGAACCTGATGTCAGTATAAGATTCGCTCCCGTGAACGCAGGCTCCGTTTCCTGATTCATCCCTTTAGGCGGACCCGTGGCCGCGCCTGGGAATGCCCAAGAACGGACAGGCTTACTCCCCCCGAAATGAAAAGCGCCCCCACACTCCGCCCTTCCTCCAAAACCTGCGCGACGAAAAGCGGATGGCGCCTGGCGAGCATCGCCGCCGCGTATTGCCTTCTCCTGGGATCGCTGCCCGGACAGACCCCGCCCTACTCGCCCCCCTACACATTCACGACCTTTGCCGGGTCACCTCCGGGATACGCAGACGGCACCGGGAGTGCGGCCCGCTTCGATTCGCCCGGCACGTCGAGCGTGGCCGTGGATTCCTCGGGGAACATCTACATCTCAGACACCCAGAACCAGGTGATCCGCAAGGTTACTCCGGCAGGCCTGGTGTCCACTCTGGCTGGGCTACCCGGCCTTTCGGGGTACATCGACGCATCCGGCATTAACGCCCGCTTTGCTTCACCGCTTGGAGTCGCCGTGGACAGCTCCGGCTACGTGTACATCGCCGACGGCAACGAGGTGATCCGGAAGATTTCGCCCGCGGGCGCCGTCACGACCCTCGCCGGAGGCGGCGTCGGAAGCTTTGAGTCATACGGTTACCTGGACGCGGTGGGGACCGCGGCCCAATTCGCGTCCCCTGCCGCCGTGGCGATTGACTCGTCCGGGAACGTCTACGTCGCCGACACCAATAATAACGCCATCCGCAAGATTACCCCCTCGGGCTCCGTCTCCACGCTCGCCGGCGGGCCCACACAGACCACCTTCCTCTCCCCCGGAGGCATCGCCGTGGACTCCGCCGGAAACGTCTACGCCACGGTGAACATTATAACCGTGCCCGGCCCGCAGCCGACAACGGTCCCGGGAGTCATTGCGGTCACGCCCGCCGGGGCTGTGACCGTGCTCGCCGGAGGGGTTTCTAGCGGAAGCAGCAATGGCACCGGCGCCGCCGCCCAGTTCGGGGGCCTTTCGGGACTGGCGGTGGACAATCTCGGCAACCTCTATGTCGCGGACAATGCAAACAACGCAATCAGGGTCGTGACGACCGCGGGCGGTGTCGTCACCACACTTGCCGGCGGCACCCGCGGAAATGCGGACGGAACGGGCACTTCGGCGCAGTTCAATAATCCCGGCGGCGTCGCGATATTCAGGAACGCAACTTCTGGGATTCTCTACGTTA
>Ga0302195_10004656_pt1 | contig 10551 bp, 8 predicted proteins | sample II_Bog_N1_2_FD_198778 | JGI IMG/M metagenome (GOLD analysis project Ga0302195, IMG submission 198778) | Peat permafrost microbial communities from Stordalen Mire near Abisko, Sweden - II_Bog_N1_2 | ecosystem: Environmental > Terrestrial > Soil > Wetlands > Peat | place: Sweden: Abisko, Stordalen...
CGCTGCTGCAGTTCGATCTCTCCGTGCTGCCTGCCGGCACCACGTCGGCGCAGGTCTCCAAGGCGACGCTTCGCCTGTATGTGAACCGCGTAAATACGGCAGGATCTGTGACGGTAACTCCGGTGACCTCGTCCTGGACGGAATCCGCGGTCACCTACACGACCGCCCCGACAGTCGGCAGCAGCTTTGCGACATTTACACCCAGCACTCCGGGAACTTTTATCTCCATCGATGTGACCTCGCTGGTGCAGGGCTGGGTGACGACGCCTGCCAGCAACTATGGCCTGGCACTGACCTCGGCGGCGGCAAATGTTTTGTTCGACTCGAAGGAAAATGACGAGACGGCGCATGTGGCGCGGCTGGACATCACGCTTGCCTCGCAGGGCGCGACCGGCGCGACCGGCGTACAGGGGATTCAAGGTATCCAGGGCATCCAGGGGCTCAACGGTGCCACGGGTGCAACAGGCGCTCAAGGCATCCAGGGTCTGACGGGCGCAACCGGCGCAGCTGGTACAACCGGCGCAACCGGCGCAGCTGGTACAACCGGCGCCACGGGCGCAACGGGTCCAACTACGGTTACCTACTCCTCCTCTAACAGCAATGTGGGTTATCTGCAGGCCCTCAACGGCACGCAGGTTGGCAACGCCATTGCTGGTACCGCACTCCCGATCGTGGGTATTGCAACCACCAACACTAGCGGCGGCACTGTTCAGGTCCAGCAGATCGGCTCTGCGAATTGTAACTTCGACGGTCCCTCAACCGCCGGGGACTATATTGAGCTCAGCAACACATATCTTGGCCGCTGCGTCGACGTGGGAGCAACCTATCCCACCGACGGACGTCAGGTTCTCGGTGTAGTGCTCTCTACCAACACTGGCTCCCTCGGTACCTACGGGGTCTCCCTCTTCGCTGGTGCTTCGAGAGGTGTCACGGGTTCCGCCGGAGCGACGGGAGCCACGGGCGCTAACGGCGTGACTGGAGCTGTCGGTGCAACTGGCGCGCAAGGCGTCACTGGTAGTACGGGCGCAACTGGAGCTGTCGGCCTCGGTTACGGCGGAACCTCCGCCTCTCCCGCCGAGTTCGCCAGCGGTTCTTTTACGTTCCTTCTCAATGGGACCTACGCCTACAGCGTAGGCCAGCGAGTTCGCGTCACCCGTCAGGGCAACTCGGCGCAATACCTTGAAGGTGTGGTTTCTTCGGTCGACAATACCACCTATAGCGCCACCTACATGGTCGTCGCAGCGGACACGTTCGTCGGCCCCTCCGGTACCTATAACGGATGGAGCTTCAGTGCCGCCGGGAATCCAGGAATCACCGGAGCCACGGGAGCAGCAGGAGCCACGGGCGTTACTGGAGCCACGGGAGTGACTGGAGCAGTTGGCGCTACGGGTCCCTTTGTCGGCGGAACGTACTCCGCAAGCGTGAACTATCCGGCGGGATCGGTGGTGGTCTACTCCTCAACTACCTACCTCGCGGTGCAGGCGAACGGGCCTTCCAGCAGTGTGGTCACTCCGGGGACCAACATCTCCTACTGGGTTGTCACCAGCGGCAGCGCGGGATCAACCACGCCAGCCAACTACATTTCTGTGACAGGCACCTCTGCCCCATCGACTGTTCCAATCGGTGGAGCGGTCTTTGCAGTCGTAACGTCTCCTGCTGTATCTACTAACTCCGGCTTTGTATTCAGCCCTAGCACCGGTACCGTGACCGTGCTGTCCGCCGGCACCTATATCTACGACTACAACGTCTATGCGGACGAGCCCGGATCGCTGGTGTTACAGGTGAATGGCGTCTCCGTCTCCGGCACGACCTTTGGACGGGCGACAGGCACTTCGCAGATTATCGGCCACGGTCTGATCATACTGAATGCCAACGATGTGGTCACGCTGGTCAATTCTCCAGGCGGCGTAGTCGCACTGACCCTTCCTACCACCTCGCCTATACAAGACGTTGCCGCCTTCAGCCTGGTGTCGCTGGCTGCGGGAACGCAGGGCGCGACGGGCGCCACCGGAGCGACGGGCGCCACGGGCGCAACCGGAGCCACCGGAGTGGGTCTGACCGGAGCAACGGGAGCCACGGGCGCAACCGGGGCCATGGGCACCATCAGCTACCTGGGCACATGGTCGGGTTCGACGACCTATAGCGTGAACCAGACCGTTTCCTACCTGGGCAGCAGCTATGTTTCGCTGCAGAACTCGAACACGAATCAGAACCCCGTGACGGCGACCAGCTTCTGGTCCCTGCTGGCGGCGCAGGGAGCGACCGGCGCCACGGGAGCCACCGGAGTGGGTCTGACTGGCGCAACGGGAGCAACGGGTGTTACTGGAGCCACGGGACCCACGGGAGCCACGGGGCCCACGGGAGCCACGGGGTCCACTGGAGCAACCGGAGCTGCGGGCACCCTCGGCACAGTCAGCAACTATGTGTCCAGCACGACGTACAGCGCAGGGCAGGTTGTCTACTGTCAGGCTGCGGGAGCGTGCCTTGCCGCCGACCAGGGCTCTACCTATGAGTACATCAACGGCAGTTCCAGCTCTGGCCATGATCCTTCCAGCACCACCTACTGGCAGCAGATCACCGCGGCCGGCGCGGACGGTGCTGCCGGGGCAACCGGTGCTACGGGCGGCGGCGGTATGGTGTGGACCACAAGCCTCAGCGTGGCCCCGTTCACCACAACCGCTTCGTTATATCTCACACCTGGCATCCACAACGATATATCCGGATGCGACGATGCAGCGACAAGCTCCTGCCCCGTCAACATAGGCGTATACGGCAATGTTTCCGCTACGGTCTATGGAGCATGCACGGCGGACTCCTTGCAGTTGAGGAATTACACCAACAATTCCCCTATTCAGATGACGGTTACCTTATACCACGCGGTTGCCGCTTCACCGACAGTGGGTTCTGCCACGACTGTGACATGCTCCACCACAACTGGAATTTCGGGCAGCGCACCGACCTCCTGCTCCGATACCAGCCACACGGTTTCTCTCGCAGTCGGAGATACCATCGCATTCCAGCTATCAACTTCAACCGGAGGAGCGTTCGCCACATCGTCTAGTGGCGGCTTCTATATTCAGTTGCACTGCAAGTGATGCAGGGCGTGAGAGGGCAAGCAAGCGACGATGAAGGGTATACCAGCGAAGGGCAGCAGACGATGAAGACAAGGCGAAGATTCTCGACCCGCGCGAAAGCCGTATTTGGTTGCCTCGGCTTGCTGGCTCTCGTTTGTGCATCCGCACAGGCGCCGCAGACAGCGCAGCCCAGGACGGTGCTGCTGGTCTCCGACGCCTGCCCCGTGGTACATACCGGAGACGCTGTCTCGCTGGACTGGAATCCGGACTTCGATCCTATATGGCCGGTTACGGGGCTGCGCTCATTCGAGCTCAGATTCGCTGCTGTCCGGGGAGATGGAGTGACGGTCGCCTCGCGGGCAACAGCTTTACTAGGAGGACGGGGCACGAGGGTCAATATCTCCTCTATCGGCAACGGATTCTTTCATATTGAAATTCCTGTTTCGCGGGGTGTTGCGCCGGGTGTTTATCACCTGGTCGAGGCACGCGCCATCGCTCAGCTTCCACCGGACTATAACGGGCCAAATCCCACGATGACTGTCTCTCCGGTACGCGAACGGTATTGCATTACGGTTGTCAGTTCCGCGGCATCGCAAGCGCTTCAACCCGGAAGTTAAGCAACAAGAATTGCACGCAGTAGTTTCTCCGGTCTGCGACACGAACTTTTGCCGCCCAGGTGAAGATCATCACCGGGCGGGCAACCAATCAGAAGGCCACGCCAAAAGGCCGCGGTCCGCTCGAGGAGGAAGAAGAGTATGGATTGTTATATGGGAATGATTTTTCCGTGGGCGATGAATTGGGCCCCGGTAAACTTTATGCTCTGTCAGGGGCAGATTCTAGCTGTCAATTCGAATCAGCCATTGTATACGCTGATAGGCAATATCTACGGAGGCAGTGCCCCTAACACTTTTGCTCTGCCCAACCTGCAGGGAGTATTTCCGCTTGGCGCGGGAAGGAATATGCAGACAGGGCAATTCTACCTTGAGGGCGAAACTGCCGGAGCGAGCCAGACGGCGCTAAGCCAGGCCCAGATGCCGATGCACACTCATGCCGCAACCTTTACCGGAACAGGGGGTGGCGGCGGCGGTCCCATTGTCGCCAGCCTGCAGGCGAGCAAAGCCAACGCCACCACAAGTGCTCCGGGTGCAAACACTTATCTATCTGGACTGGCTGTCGACTCTACGAACGCCCGCGCCGATACATATAACACCCTGGTAAGTGCTCCGGCAGCCTCTACTCTTGGCCCTGTTTCCGGGCTGTCAGTTACTGGCGGCGGCGGTGGCATCACAGGGGGCACGGTGATGGTTGGAATGGCTGGAGAGAGTCTGCCTGTTCCCATCATGCCTCCATATCTGGTTCTGAATTACATCATCTGCGTGAACGGCCTCTTCCCGTCGCGCCAGTAAAGTCGTGTGCCGGCGGGCGTGAAAGCCTCGCCGGAATTCAACAGGCAAGCAACCGATGCAGGAACCGAGATAGGGACCATGATGCCGATGGGATTTCGCACGGTGAGTGAGGATGCGGTTGGCGTTGAGATGGTTTGGGTTGCGAATAAAGGATGCGTGTCAGAGGTAATGAGTCAGGGAAGCAGACAGAGCGCAGGATGATTCGGAAGATACCTATGATGAGATTGCAGATGCGCGGATTGGCTCTGGCAGGAGCTACGTTGCTGCTGGTTGGCGGCGCGGCGGCGCAGGCCCCGGTGAACGGCGTGCAGGCCACCACGGTGCCGCTCTCGCTGCCGGGCGGGCTGGCGTACGACAGCCTCGGCAACCTCTACATCGCGGCCACCAACGATCATGTGGTGCGCGTGGTTTCTCCCACGGGCGTCATCAACACCTTTGCCGGCACCGGCGCGCAGGGCTTCAGCGGCGATGGCGGCGCAGCCACGTCGGCGCAACTGGACTCGCCGACCGGCATCGCGGTGGACGCAAGCAACAACGTCTACATCGCGGACACGCACAACAACCGCATCCGCGAGGTGTTGGCCTCGACCGGCGTGATCAACACCATTGCAGGCACGGGAGTGGCGGGGTTTGCAGGCGACGGCGCGGCGGCCACGTCGGCCCTGTTGAACTACCCCACAGCGGTTGCGGTGGATTCGGCGGGCAACATCTACATCGCGGACACCAACAGCCATCGCATCCGCGAGATCAAATCCGGGACCATCAGCACCGTGGCCGGTGACGGCGAGCAGTTCTACAGCGGCGACAGCGGGCTGGCGACGGCGGCGGGGCTGGATTCGCCCAACGGAGTTGCCGTGGACAGCTCGTTCAACATCTACATCGGCGACACGCACAACCAACGGGTGCGACTGGTGACGTTTACCACCGGCATCATCAGCACCCTTGCGGGGACCGGGGTGAAGACCTACACCGCCGACGGTGTGGCTGCCAACAGCAGCGCACTGGCTCGTCCGCGCGGGCTGGCGATTTCGCCCAACGGTACGCTGCTGATCGCCGACAGCGACAACGACCGCGTGCGCGCTGTCAGCGGGGGCAACATCTCCACCGTTGTGGGAAGCGGTCAGCAGGGCTTCAGCGGCGATACGGCACTGGGAACAGCATCGGCCATCGACACGCCGCGCGTCGTGGCTGCCACGGCCAATAACAACGTGCTCGTAGCCGACACGGAGAACGATCGCGTGCGCACGGTAGACGGCAACGGCGACCTGATTACGGTTGCCGGCCTGGCGCCGACGGGCGACGAATCGCTGACACTGAGCGGCGCGTTGACAACCGTGGTCTACGGCTCCGGTTCGCTGACCGCAACGTACAAGTACATCTCCAACACAGCAACCGGCAACATCACCTTTTACGACACGGTGGGCAGCACGCCGGTGCAGGTTGGCTCGCCGGTGGCGTTGAGTAGCAACATCGCCAGCTTCAGCACCAGCACGCTGAGCGCGGGCAAGCACGCGATTGAGGCGATCTACGCCGGAGATGCAAACAACGCGCCCGCAGCCAGCGGCGTCTTCGATGTAACGGTGACCCCGCTTGCGATTACCGCGACGGCGAACTCTGCTTCCATTGCCTACGGCGTGGCCATTCCCACACTGACCGGCACGCTGAGCGGCATACTGGCGCAGGACAGCGGCAACGTGACGCTGGGCCTGAGCTCGACGGCGACAGCGACCTCAGCGACGGGCGTGTATCCCATCTCTGCTTCGCTGACCGGAACTGCCGTGGGCAATTACACGGTGACGCTGACCGCTGCGGCCAACGTGACCATCACGCAGGCCAGCTCGACGACGCAGCTACAGACCTCCTCGGCAACGCCGTACCAGGCCGTGCCAGTGACGCTGACTGCAACCGTCTCCGACAGCAGCACGGGCAGCACCGGTTCGCCCACGGGAACAGTGAGTTTCTATAACGGAGCCACTCTGCTTGGCACCTCCCCGGTGACTGCGGGCGTGGCCACGCTCATGACCGCGGCGCTTCCGCTTGGCGCGTCCTCGGTGACGGCTGTGTATAGCGGCGACACCAACTTTGCGGCCAGCACATCGAGCGGAGTCAGCGAGACGGTGAACGGTTCGGACTTCACCTTTGTGCTGGTGCCGTCGTCGGGCAGTCCGGCTGTGCAAACGGTGGCTCAGGGCGGAACGGCGACCTATAACTTTACCGTGTCGCCGTCGCTGGCCAGCTTCCCGCAGGCGGTTACCTTTACCGTCAGCGGGCTACCGCCTGGCGCGACTTATACGTTGACACCGTCTTCGATTCCAGCCGGTGGCGGCGCCACGCCTATGACCCTGGTGGTGACTACGACCAATTCGCTGGCGCAACTCAGCAGGCACGGCGATCGCTGGATGAGCCTTACAATGCCACTGCTTCTTCTGTTGCCCTTCGCCGGATTCAAGCGCCCCGGGGATGTGGTGGAGCGCCCACGGCGCAGGCCGCGCCTTCTGCTGGTACTACTGCTTACTGGCGTCCTGGGCACACTGACGGGCTGCGGTGCGGGCGGGTTCTTCGGCACATCGCCGCAGACATACAACATCGTGGTAACGGCAACCAGCGGATCGGTCTCGCATACGCAGAGCGTGACGCTGACTGTTCAGTAACGGTTGAAGCAATAGGAGAACGAATGCTACGCAGTACATGGAAGTCAGTTGCATTGGTGCTTCTGCTGTGCGTGGGCACATCGCGGCCCGCGTCGGCCCAGATGATTGACAGGCCAGCGTCGATCGATCTCGGCGTGAACTACACGGCGGACATCTCCAATGCCAGCCCCGGTGTATGTGGCTGCTTCGCCATGCAGGGCGGTGGAGTGAATGCCCGCTTTCGACTGATAGACCATCTCTCCGCGGTTGCGGACTTCTCCGTGGTCAATACCGGATCGGTCTCCGGGGCAAACTATGGTCTGGGCCTGATGACCCTGATGGCCGGACCCCAGTTCAGGCATCGCTTTGGGCGGTACACCCCCTACGGACAGTTTCTGCTGGGCGCGGTGCATGGATTCAACTCCGTGTTCCCGGCAAGTTCCAGCAGTTCGGCGTCAGGGCTTATCTATGCGGTGGGAGGAGGCAGCGAAACGGTCCTCACTCCGAAGTTCTCAGCCCGGCTGATTGAAGTCGACTACATGCACTCAGACCTGCCCAACAACAGCAATAACTGGCAGAATCATCTCAAGATCGCTGCCGGCCTCATCTACCACTTCTAAACGCTCCAACCCGCCCCAGATGAAATCGTGGCACAAGGAATGTTCCCGACGACTGGGTTCGTTGGTGAACGGCATGTGAAGTTCCCAAAGTTGTATGGTCCGCCGCGCGACTGCAAGGGACAAGTTAGGACGATCGACAGCACCAAGTAAGATAATTTATATCAATAACATACTGGATGACCTATATTTGAGGGGACAGATGACTATAGCCTGTAGCCATGGCGATGCCCTTGTGGCCTGCGGCCACCTCAATGTCCTTTGTTTAGAGCACGCCATGACACCCGTCTAACCGCTCCAGGTCCTCTGCGGTGTCCACGTCCAGCTCGCCGTTCGCCAGCTCAACCGCATCGGCCCCGCGCAGCAACTCGCGCGCCCCGACATCGCCACGCAACTCCAACAGCTGCGCAAACGACGACGCCGGAAGGTACGCCGGAACCCCGCGCCGCCCCGCATATACCGAGGCCGTCGCCGCGCCCGTCTTCATCAGCGCGCGCAGATGCGCCGCCGAAACCGCTGGCTGATCGCATGTCATCAGCACCACACCATCCGCGTCCTGCAAAGCACCAACGCCAACCCGGATTGAGCTCGCCATCCCCTCGCTCCACTCCTCGTTGACCACCACCACCGCGTCACTCAGATCGCACTCCTCCGCAATCTGCTCTGCCTCTGCGCCCAGCACGACGACCACCGGCGAGCAGCCCGCCTCCCGCGCCGTCCTCACCGCGCGCTCCAGCAGCGTCTCGCCAGCCAGCCGCACCAGTTGCTTCGGCTCGCCCAGCCGCGTCGAAGCTCCCGCCGCCAGCACCACCGCCGCCGTCATCACTCTGACGCGCCTATCGCGCACCGCGTCTGCACATAGCGTGACGCATCGCCCTTCTCAATCTGCCGCGCAACATCCTCCGCCGACAGCCTCCGCGACGCGCCCAGCTTGCCCTGCCTCCAGGCCTGCACCTCAGCAACTACTGCCAGCGCAATCGCCTCAGCACCATCGCCGCCCAGGTCCAGCCCCACCGGTGCCCACACCCGCGCGCAGCACTCCACCACGCTGCGTCCGAGCATCGCCGCCGTCTCGCCGATCAGCAGGCTGCTGCGATGCACTGCTCCCAGCAGCCCGATATACCCCGCCGCACCCGCCAGCAACTCCGCAAGAAATGCGCGGTCCTGCTCATAGCTGTGCGTCATCACAACCACCGCGTCCTTCGCCCTGACCTCCAGCTCCGCGACTGACGCCGTCGCCAGCACGCGCTCCGCCTCTGCGAACCGCTCAGCCCGTGCCAACTGCGCACGTCCGTCGGCCACCGTCACACTCCAGCCCAGTAGTGATGCCATCGTCGCCAACGGCTTCGCATCCTCCCCCGCGCCCAGCACAAACAGCCGCTGCGGAGCAGCGAGCGTTTCAACGTAGACCTCCGAAGTGCATTCGACAGGAGCCCTGGAATGATGCGAAATCGCATCGAGATCGCCAGCATTCAACCCCTCGCTTCGAAAGACGACCGCGCCATCCGCTCCGATTACTGCGCGACGCAGTGGTCTTCCACTCGCAGGAAACCACGTCGCCACGCGCGCCTCACTTCCGCCCAGCGACGCATTCATCGCCTCCACCAACGCGCGACACTCCGCAGTATCCGTCGGCTCCAACAGCAGGTCCACAACGCCGCCGCAGCCAAGCCCGAACGGAATCTCCGCCGTAGTGTCGAATAGCGTCGAATAGCGCTCCACCACCGCGCCTGCGCGCACCATCCACACTGCCCTGCGCACCACCTCCGACTCCAGGCACCCTCCGCTGATGCTCCCCGCGCACTCGCTCCCTGCGCCAATCAGCAGATGTGCCCCCGCCTTGCGGTACGACGAACCCTCCACACGCACCAGCGTCACCAGAGCCTGCGCCCCACCCGCGTTCCACAGCCGAACGATCCTTCGCCGGTCTACCATCGCAGCCCCATCATCGCTTCCACCCCGCGAAAGGAGTGTATTACATCTTCTCGGAAAATGTATGGATGCCGCACTCCAGCTTCTTGCCGCCCCACCGTCCCGCGCGCGGGTTCGCCGGATCGTCTGGGATCGCCGTGCAAGGCTCGCATCCAATACTTGTATACCCACGCGCATACATCTCCAGCTTCGGAATCGCATTCGCCTCGGCGTACGCGTCCACCTGCGCCATCGTCCAGTCCGCCAGCACGCTCACCTTCTTCATCCGCTTGCCGGTTGGCGTCTTGTGATCTTCCACCTTGCGCAGCCCCGTGCGCGTCGGCGACTGCTCCCGCCGCAGCCCCGTAAACCACCAGTCAAACGGCTCCAGCGACCGCATCAGCGGCTCGACCTTGCGAATCCTGCAACACTCCGTCGGCTGCACAATATACAACAACCCGAACTGCGCCTCGTGCTCCGCCAGCGTCGTCAGCGGCAGCGCGTTGATCAGGTTCAGCCCCCACTCCGCCGTCATCCGGTCGCGATACGCAAGCACTTCCTTGAAGTGGTACCCCGTCTCCAGAAAGATCACCGGCACATCCGGCAGGTGCCGCCGCAGCATCTGTATCACCACCATGTCCTCGGTCTGAAAGCTGCTCGTCAAACAGATCGGCGCGCCCGCAGCCTCGCGAACCACCGCTGCAACCAACTCCTCCGCTGTCAACTCCTCGTAATTTGTAACCGCATCGGTTTCACTCATAAAATCCCCGTGAGAGCCTCCAGAATTGCCTCTTCGTCCGCTCCATCTTCCACTCGCACCGCGCCCGGCGCAAAGCCCTCAATCGCAGTAATCGCATCCTGCGACAGCGCACGCGACGACACCGCAATCACGCCCGCCAGGTCCAGCGCATGG
>Ga0302195_10004669_pt1 | contig 10530 bp, 7 predicted proteins | sample II_Bog_N1_2_FD_198778 | JGI IMG/M metagenome (GOLD analysis project Ga0302195, IMG submission 198778) | Peat permafrost microbial communities from Stordalen Mire near Abisko, Sweden - II_Bog_N1_2 | ecosystem: Environmental > Terrestrial > Soil > Wetlands > Peat | place: Sweden: Abisko, Stordalen...
ATCACGGCGGGCTGGTGGCGCTGCGGCAGGAGGTGAAGATTGTTCGAGACTACCTGGAGATTGAGAAGACCCGGTTCGCGGCGCGGCTGAGGTATGAGATCGAGGTGCCGGAGGCGATGATGGACGCGAAGGTTCCCCCGCTCGCGCTACAAACGATTGCTGAGAACGCGGTGAAGCATGTGGTGTCGAGGCGGGCCGAGGGGGCGACGATTGAGATTCTGGGCTCGGCGGAGGGGAACCGCGTTTCGTTGACGGTTTTCGATGACGGGCCCGGTTTTTCGCTGGACTCGATTGCGCCCGAGCACGGGCTGGGCAACCTGATGGCGCGCATGGAGCTGCTTTACGGCGCGGCGGGACAGTTGGAAGTGGCCCGCGAGGAAGGCAAGACCGCAGTCCGACTCAGGTTTCCAACCGGAGGCGCATGAAGATGGAAGCCCCACCGCTGCGCGCCTATCTTGTGGACGATGAACCGCTGGCGTTGGAGCGGCTGAAGCGGCTGCTCGGGAGCTTTGAGGCGATTGAGATCGCTGGGAGCGCGACCGATCCGGCGCGGGCGCTGGAGTGGCTGAACGGGGAGGCCGCGGCAGAGGTTGACGTGCTGTTCCTCGATATCCAGATGCCGGGGCTGACGGGGTTTGAGCTGCTGGCGCGGCTGGAGACGCAGCCTTTTGTCATCTTTACCACCGCGTACGACGAGTATGCGCTGCGGGCTTTCGAGGTGAATTCAATCGATTACCTGGTCAAGCCGATCGAGCCTGCGCAACTGGCGCGGGCGATGGGCAAGCTGGACCGCTTGCGCCCGGTGGCCAAGCCGGAGTGGCAATTGAGAGCGGGGCTGCTCGAGGAGCTGGCGGCGTCGCTCAAGGGGCAGAGGATGGAGTATCCGCGGCGGATTGCTTCGCGGGTGGGGGAGCGGATCTCGTTTCTTGACCTGGACGCGGTGACACACTTTATTGCGCAGGACAAGCTGACCTACGCGGTGGTGAACTGCCGTCGCCACGCGGTCGACCAGACGATTGTGGAGTTGGAGCGGCGGCTGGACCCGGCGCGCTTCCTGCGGGTGCACCGGGCGGCGCTGGTGAGTGTGGACTGGATTCACGAGGTGAACTCGTGGTTTGCCGGAAAGGTGATTCTTTCGCTGAAGGACGCGCAGCGCACACAGATTGCTGTTGCGCGAGACCGGGTGCGGGCGCTGAAGGAGCGGATGGGGATCTAACTACTGGCGGCGAACGTCCAGGTGTTGCCGAGGAAGAAATTCACGGCGGAACAGCACAAAATCGCGATGACATTGGCGGCCATGGGAGGCAAATGCGCCTCCTGCACAAGGAGTCTCATCAACGCCACGTTTCCCAGCAGCGAAACCAGCCCGTTGGTGAGGTGAAAGCGCATCATCTGGCCCAAGAGCGGCGATTCGTTCCGCCTGTCGCGCCAGGTGTAGTGAATGTGCCACACAAAATTGTGCAACACGGCGGATTCAACGGCTGCGGCCGTCGCGAAGAGGTAGTGTCCGGGCAGGGCGCGGTTGATGGAGGCGAGAGCGGCGAGCTGGACGGCCATGCCCATTGCGCCGACGAGATTGAATTTGCCCCAGCGGGCGATTGTGTTCATGGCAAGAGCCCTTTCAGTCGGCGATAAGCTTTCCGAACCCGATGCGCAGGCTGAGAACGTGCTGCCGCGGGCCGGAAAAGAGGTAGTAGTCTCTGATCTCGATGCGCATGAGACGTTTGTCCTCGTGCTTGCCGAAGTCGATCCCAAGACCAAAGTTGGCGGCGTTTCCAGTGTCAAAAATGCGCGTGTAGCCTCCGGTCAGGAAGGGATAGAGACTGCGGTGTGGCACCTTGTTCGCGAACATGAGGTTGAAGCTGCCCAGGCCGTCGATGGGATGGCCCCCTGGCAGCGGACCGACAACGCCCAGCTCGAACTGCGGGGAGGCGACGACGCCTTTTCCGAGAGCTCTGGCGAAGTATTGGCCGAAGGTGACGCCGCCAGTGAACGAAGGCTGGGCGACGCGACCTCCGGCGGAGAAGGATGGACCGGCGAAGTAGTTTTCGTAGGCACAGTCTGTGCCGAGACCGCTGCCATAAGGGCCGGGCGGGTGCGCGGGGGGCTGGGTTTGGGCGCGGGCTTCCGTGCCGATCAGAGTCGAAAGCACCAGTGTGAGGATGACGGGGCAGGTCTTCATGGCAGGGGCTCCTGTCGGTAGAGCTGGGCGGTGTGGCGGAGCGTGACGGCGATGGCCATCAGGAACATGCAGCCCGAGGCGATTGCGCCGCCCAGGTCGAAGAGCAGGAGACGGTGGCCGAAGACGGTGCACCAGGGGCTGTGGAGGAGAGCGAGATTGCCAACGATGAGCAGGATGCGGATCTCGGTGGGGCCGAAGAGGCCCTGGGAGAGCTCGAAGCAGGCGAGGGTGTAGGTGGCGAGGTAGCTCTCGCTGGAGAGCAGCAAGAACGCGACGAGCATGGCGATGGCCGTCTGCCAGTGGAGGAAGCCGGAGCAGGCGAGGCCGCCCATGAGGGCGATGGAGCCGAAGCTATCGACCATGTGATCGACGTAGAAGCCGTAGCGGGGGCGTTGCCGGCCTCGGACGCGGGCGAGGGTTCCGTCGAGGCTGTCACCCAGCCAGTTGAGCGCGAGGCAGAGGATGACGGCGAGCAAGGCGAAGCGGTTGGAGCGGGCCCAGGCGTAGCTGAGGCCTGCGCCGAATTGGGCGGCGAGCCCGAGGAGGGTGAGCTGGTCGGAGGTGAGCCAGCGCGGGGCGCGGCGGGCCATCCACTCGAGTGCGCGTTTTTCGAGGGAGGCGGTGAGGGCGCGGTTGACACGGGTAGCGGGCGCAAAAGGGCGGCCCGCCCATGCGGTTTCCAGATTCGTCTTCATTTTGGGGTCCTTTCGGATATTTGGCTGGTCAGGTTGGGCGGTTCGGGTTATCTCCGGAGGGCGTTGCAGGCTGAGCGCAGGGTGAATTCAAGGGACTCGCGGGGGACGCTGGCGACGAAGGGCCGCACGGCCCAGCCGAGGCCGGTGGGGATGGCGCGGGACAGCGAGACGGATTCGATCTGCATATAGAGGCCGCCGTCGCGCTCCTCGTAGCTCCAGTAGGTGTAGAGGCGCCAGAGGAAGCCGTGTTCTTCGCTGGAGGAGAGCGTCTTCTGGTTCGCGGAGCCGAGGGAGTCGATTTCGGCAATGCGGGTGCTGCGGGAGATGCTGTAGCCGTGGCGCGGGTCGAGGCGGCCGAAGGTGATGTCGTAATCCGAATCCATGACCACGGTGAGGATATGGTGCTGGCGGACGCGGATCCACGCCTGGAGGTGGTCGCCCTGCTCGGTGACGGTTCTGGCGGCGAGCACCTGGGGGGCGAATCGCTGCGGATAGGCGTTGAAATCGCGCATGAGGCGCTCGAAGTCGGCGGCCGTGGCACCGGGGGCAAAGGCGCTGCCGCGCCAGTCGTGGAGAAGAGCGCCATCGAGCTCGGCGCCGCCGGGCGGCGTGGAGCTTTCTATCATGAGCTCGCCGTTGCGGAGGCGGGCCTCTGTTTCCGGAGTGACGGAGGAGACGAAGGCGGCCGTGGAGCGATGCTGCTCAGCGAGCCGGCCCTCAAGGTTGCCCACGTAGGAGTTGAAGGCGGCAATCGCGGCCGGGGATGGGTCTGCCCAGAGATGGCCGGGCGCGGCGGCGAGGAGGAAGACTCCATAGAGGAGGGTGCGGGCGGAGGGTTGGCTGGTGCGGATGCGTTGCGTCATGGAATGAATTGTGCGGCCGGCGAGGCGGCAGAGCAATGCAGGGAATCTCATTTGGCATTCAACTTTTATCACGGTGCAAGTTATTGTATTCATTGAACTTCTCTGGATTTCTCCGGCGCGGTGCCGGGCGGTGAATCAGATACACTGGACGGCATAGAGATGACAGTCCCAAGACCAGCCCGGCGCTATCGCTTTGGAGCCTATGAGGTAGACGCTGCAACGGGAGAGTTGCGCAAGCAAGGCATCCGGATTCGACTTCATGCGCAGCCCTTTCAGGTGCTGCTGATGCTGATGGAGCGGCCCGGCGAGTTGCTGACGCGCGAGGAGATTTCGCGCGAACTTTGGCCGGACGGAACGTTTGTGGACTACGAGCACGGCGTGAACTCGGCGGTGAATCGCATCCGCGACGCACTGGGAGACCGCGCGGGCAATCCGCGGTTTGTGGAGACGCTGGCCCGCCGTGGGTACCGGTTTGTGGCGCCTGTGGAATTGATTGGTCCCATTGAAGATGCCGCGGAGAGGGCGGGGGATTCAGACCTGGCTGAAACGGTGGCGGTTTTGGATGTGCAAGAGCGGCCGCGGTTCCGGGTTCTGGCGACGGTGGAGGAGCTTCCGCGGACGCCGCGCCGGGTGGTGCGGGGGCTCTTTCTGGGGCTGCAACTGATGTATTTGGGATTTTATGTGGGGGCGCTCGGGAATCTGGCGGAGATTGAGGATCTGTTTGCGCCGCTGCCTCATGCCGGGTGGGCGCTGGCGGGGCTGGTGGTCACGGCGGCGATTCTGATCCCTGTGCGGGCATTTGTGCTGTGCGCGGTGCTGTTTCATGCGCCGGGGGCGGGGGGGAAGTTCCTGAAGATGTGGCCGTTTCTGCTGGCGATGGATGTGCTTTGGGCGCTTTCGCCGTTTCTGCTGCTGCACCACATCAATTGGGGGCTGGCGCTGGCGTGTACGGGGTTGCTGGTGTATTCGCCGTTTGCACAGCGGTCGCTGGTGCTGATGGGGGCGGCGGAGGGCGCTTGATTTTGGAACAGAATCGCCGGAAAGCGTACCTCAGGGGCTAAAGCCCGTTTGATTCTTCTGGACTTATTGCCGGGGTTAAAACCCCGGCCTACCGCAGAAGCGAGTTTTTTCGCGGCCTAAATGGACAGGGTGAGGATGCGGTTGAGGCGCTGGACGAAGTTGGCGGGGTCCGCGAGCGGGACGCCTTCCATGAGGAGGGCCTGGTCGAAGAGGAGCCAGGCGGCGTCTTCGGCGACTGGGTCGTCGGGCCGGGCGAGGAGTTTCTTGACGATCTCGTGGTCGGGGTTGATTTCGAGGGTGGGCTTGACGGCGGGGAATTCGGTCTGTCCCATGGCGCGCATCATCTGCTGCATCTTTAGGCTGGGTTCGTCCTCGTCGCTGACGATGCAGGAGGGGCTGTCGGCGAGGCGGACGGAGGCGCGGACATCTTTGACGCGGTCGCCGAGGGTGGCTTTGAGCTTTTCGAGGAGCGGCTTGAGGGCTTCGCCGGTTTCGGGCTGGGATTCGTCTTTCAGGTCTACGCCCGCGGCGGCTTTGTTTACCGCTTTCAGATCGATTTCGCCGTACTTTTCGATGCCGGAGAAGACGATTTCGTCGATTTCGTCGTCGAGCAGGAGGACTTCGATGTCCTTTTTCTTGTAAATCTCGAGGAGTGGAGAGGTGCGGAGGAGAGCTTCCGCGCCGCCGGTGAGGTAGTAGATGGCCTTTTGGCCCTCTTTCATGCGTTCTTTTACTTCGGCGAGGCTGGTGCGGCCCTCCACTTTGGTCGATTTGAAGCGGATGAGATCGAGTAGGGCGTCGCGGTTGGCGAAGTCACCGTAGAGGCCTTCCTTGAGCGGACGGTTGAATTCGGCGATGAACTTGGCATACTGCTCGGGCTGGTTGGAGGCGATGGTCTTGAGCTCGGAGAGGATTTTCTTGACGCTGGCGGTGCGGATGCTGGAGAGCACCTTGTTCTGCTGCAGGAGCTCGCGGCTGACGTTGAGGGGCAAGTCCTCGCTGTCGATGATGCCGCGGACGAAGCGGAGGTACTGCGGGAGGAGCTCGCGGGCGTCGTCCATGATGAAGACGCGCTTGACGTAGAGCTTGACGCCGCCCTTGTACTCGGCGTGGTAGAGGTCGATGGGGGCTTTCGACGGGATGTAGAAGAGCGTGGTGTACTCAAGGCTGCCCTCGGCGCGGGTGTGGAACCAGAAGAGGGGGTCTTCCCAATCGCCGGAGATGGATTTGTAGAGTTCCTTGTAGTCTTCGTCCTTGAGCTCGCTCTTGGGGCGACGCCAGAGGGCGCTGGCGGCGTTGATCTGTTCGGTGGCGCGCTTCTTTTCCGAATTCTTTTCGGTCTCGTTCCATTCGCTCTTGTCGTAGGTGAGGAAGATGGGGAAGGCGATGTGGTTGGAGTATTTCTTGACGACTTCGCGGAGGCGGTAGCTGCTGGCGTATTGTTTGCCCTCGTCGTTGAAGTGGATCAGGACGGTGGTGCCGGCGACGAGGCGCTCGGCGGGCTCGATTTCGAAGCCGGTCTGGCCGTCGCTGGTCCAGCGCCAGGCGAGCTCTTCGCCAGCCTTGCGGGAGACGACTTCGACTTTGTCGGCGACCATGAAGACGGAGTAGAAGCCAACGCCGAACTGGCCAATGAGGCTGGTGTCCTTGCGGGCGTCGCCGGAGAGCTGGGCCAGGAAGTTTTTGGTTCCGGAGCGGGCAATGGTGCCGAGGTTGGAGACGAGGTCTTCTTCGTTCATGCCGATGCCGGTGTCGGCGATGGTGAGGGTGTGGTTCTCTTCGTCGAGCTCGAGGTCGATGCGGGGGTCGAAGGGGAGGGCCTTGTAGGCGTCTTCGGTCAGCGTGAGGTGGCGCAGCTTGTCGAGCGCGTCGGAGGAGTTGGAGATGAGCTCGCGGAGGAAGATTTCCGGATGGGAGTAGAGGGAGTGGATGATGAGCTGCAGGAGCTGGCTGACTTCAGTTTGAAATTCGCGTTTGGACATGATTCGAGATCCCCAATGATGAATATAAAACGTGAGAACGGGCTACGGGCGGGCTGTACGGCTCAGTACAGGTCGAAAAGGGCTGTAGGGAGAGTTTAGATTCGGGACTATCCTCCCGAAAACGGTTCCTCATGGACCAGACGCCTGTCTTTCAGCGACCTCCAGGACGGCCAAAAACGCGAGAAGAAGCGGCGAAAATGAGGCCGCCCTCCCAGGTCTGAAAATCCAGACCTGGGGCACCCGCTTTTGTGTTTTCATCCACTTGGGAGGCAAAGGACGATGAAGACACGACTGAAGGCGTACCTTTGGCGAAATTGGTTTCTTCAGGAGTTGTCTACCGTAGTTGTTCGAGGATGGTGGGGTCCTGGATCTCCTTGTCGCGGGCGAGGAGCAGGACTTTGGAGACGATTTCGGCGGTTTTGGGGTCGTCGTCGGCAAAGGGGAGGAAGATGCGTCCGCGATGCTGCGAGTGAACCGGGATGATGCACAGGCTGCCGCCGGGCTGGCGGTGAACGACGCCGCTGCCGAGGTGGATGTTGTACGCGCCGAGCGCGCCATCGACCAGCGCGTGGCGGTCGGTGAGGCGCACGTTGCCGATTTTGAGCAGAGCCGTGGTCTCGCGGATGAGGGCGGCGCGCATTTCGGTGGTGGAGGCGCTGGCCTCGGGGTCGACTCCGCCGCGGTGGGCGACGCTTACCATCAGGTCGAGGTCGCGCATGACTTCGCTGAAGATGCGGGGATTGACTTGATCGAGGTCGATGATTTTTCCGTCTTCGCGGCGGGTGAAGACGACGTGCTCGACGGTGAGCCCGTCGACTTCCACAGGGGTGAACCAGCCGTTGAGGAAGGTGACCCAGGCGGAGATTCCGTGGTGGTGGAAGGTGCGGCGAAGTCCCTCTTCGGGGACGTTGACCCAGCCGCGCTTGCCGACGGTGGCCGCGGCCTGGGCGGGGTTGACCTGCTGGCCCTCGTAGCGGGAGGAGTGGGTCTTCTGGCTCCGTTCGGTTTCAGTGAGGATGTAGAGCTCGCGGAAGAGCTGTTTGAAGGGCTGGCGGGTGGAGCTGGCCAGGCACTCGCGCTGGCGCTCGGACCAGGCACCGGAGCGGAGCAGGTCGACGGGGTGGGCGATGCGGGCGCTGTTTCCGGAGGACTCCGCGCTACGGAGGAGCTCGCCTTGCTCGGTGACGAAGAGGAGCGAGGCGAGCATGGGCCGCAGGAGGGGATGCTGGTGGAGTTCGCCGAGCTCGGCGGGGGTGAAGAGGTCGCCGCGGATCATGGAGTCTTCGAGCGAGCGGCGCATCCGCGAAGCCTGCTGGACGAGGGCGGACTTGCGTTCGCGGAGCGCGGCGATGGCTGGCGTCTTGCGCAGGGTGGCCGGGATTTCCTTGAGCGTCTTGCCGCTTTTCACGGCGACGAGCTGGGCTTCGCCTTCGGAGTCGATGGAGAGCGTGACGCGCGTCTCGCCCTCGGTGACTTCGATGGGGCCGGCGCGCAGGTCGCCGAGGGCTTCGGCTTCCATGGCCCAGGAGAGGCGCTGCGGGTCGGGGTAGCCGGCGGTGCGGGCGAGGTTGGCGAGGCCTATCTCGGCGGCGAGTTTTTCGCTGGCCTGGCGCTGAGCGCCGAACTCGCGGCTTTGCCTGATGAAGCGCTGCACGGTTTCATAGCGCGCCAGCAGCTCTTTTCGGGCGGCCGCGGCTTCGCTGGGGAGGGGGATGAGGCCGAGGGCGCGGACGCTGTCCTGGTTGCGCTTGTCGCGGATGCGCGCGGAGAGCTCGGCCGAATCGAGTTCGCCGAGCAGGGCGGAGGCGAAGACTTCGGCGCGCTTGTGGCCGCCGGCGCTGGAGGCGTATTTGGCCGATTCGAGGACGAGCGCCCAGACCTGGGGCCCGACCGCGCCGTAGACCTGACGGAACCACTCGACGTCGACCGCGCCGTCGAGCAGGTCCTGCTTGGAGAGCGGGGTGCGCTCGCTGACCTGGGCGAACCACAGTTCACGGATCTGCTCGTCCACCTGCCAGGATTGGTCCTTGGTGTGCGCGTGGAGCCAGAAGGCGACGGATTCGAGGCCGGCGATGCCGGCGGCGTGCTCGACGAAGGGCGCCCACTGGGGCGCGTAGATGGCGAGATCGACGAGGCGGCTTGTGGCGATCCCGAGTTCGGTGGCCTGTTGGGCGAAGGATTCGCGGGTTTCGCCCTCGGCGGGGAGGGAGATGCGCAGGAGGTGGCTTTGGACGGCGGTTTTGCTGGCGGCGTCGTAGATGTAGCCGCGGGCGAAGCTTTCCTTGCCGAGGACTTTGAGGATGCGGAGGGTGAGGCCGGGCTGGGAGACGGATTTCATGGCCAGCGCCACGCCGCTGAGGGGCGTGGGCAGGTCGCCGCGGTTGAGTTCGGCTTCGAGGGCCTTTTGTTTGCAGTCTTCGACGATTGGGCCGAGCGCGGGGTATTCGTCGAAGAGTTTGTCGCGTTTGCGACGGGTGAGCCGGCTGAAATCGTGATAGCTGAAGTTCCGCCCCGACGTGCTGTAGCTCCCGATCCCGATCAGGTGGTCATAGAGGTCATCGGTGGTCGCGACGAGGCGGCGATGGGCCTCCAAGGTCGTTTCAATGGAGGGGCGATGCCTTTCTCCGGCGATGCCCCGATCGACCCAGCACCTCAGGCTCCAATAACGGCGAAACTGGTCGTCGGTCCATTCTGGCCAGCGATACGCGGTGCAGGAATGAATGAGCGTGAGCAGGCTGGAAGTAACCGTCTGATGTTGCCAGGTTTGATATCCGTAATCCGGCTTGACCTTTGGGTCGTGGTGGATTGAGATTCCGTGCAGCGTACTCTCGAGCGCGTCGAGCAAACACGGGACCGCGCCATCAGGAAAGCTGGAGAAGAGGAGCCATTGGAGGATGCCCCTCACCAGGACGGGGAACTTCAGTTCGGCGTCCGGCTTGAGATGGGCGATGGCCTTGGCCTGCCACTCGAGGCCACGAGGAGTGGAGCATAGCTGTGCCGCGAACGCGGCGCGCGGCAGTTCGAGGCCATCTGGATCACGGAGATCCCGGGGACGGCTATTCCACCAATCGAGCCAAATCTCCCTGAGCGGCATGTCGAATTCCGGCGACACGTGGAAGTACCTGATATTGCCGAGCAGGTCATCGAATTTCCCGCCATGCGCGGTCTTGTATTCGACGTTCAGATCGCTTTTGCTGGCCACCAGCGAGTCGAGGGCACGGAGAACGCGCGGCGCGGCTCCTTTTCGGAAGATGGGGAGGGAGATTTCCCTGGGCTTCACAACCGGGGTCATCTTCAGTTTCGCCGGCTCAGGGGGGGCTTCTTTGGCCCGGAGTTCGGTGAGCAGCTCCTCGCCGGCTTGTTTCATGAGGGTGTCGCGGGATTCGGTGAGGCGCGTGGCGCTGGCCTGGGCCTTCGGTTTGGGCTGGTTGAGGAGCAGTTGGAGGACGCCGCGGCGGAGGTCGGAGGATTTGCGAGCGAGGAGGGGTTCGAGGGCGCCGGCTTCTTCGGCGGTGGGGATGGCCTTTTGCAGGAGGGTGAAGGCTTCGCCGCGCACCGAGGTGCTGGCGTCGGCGAGAAGGCTGAGGGCGAGCTGGCGCATCTCGGGCGTGGAGGTTCCCGTTTTCTTTTGCTCGGCAACCATGGCGCGGGCAAAGCTGTAGCGGCCGTCGGAGCTCATGACAGGCAGGTATTGGGCCAAGCGGGGCCAGGGCTGCGTGGTGCGCAGGGTGACCAGGCGGGCGGCGATTTCGGCCTGGTCGGCTTCGAGCTTGTTCCACTCCCAGAGG
>Ga0302195_10004675_pt1 | contig 10520 bp, 9 predicted proteins | sample II_Bog_N1_2_FD_198778 | JGI IMG/M metagenome (GOLD analysis project Ga0302195, IMG submission 198778) | Peat permafrost microbial communities from Stordalen Mire near Abisko, Sweden - II_Bog_N1_2 | ecosystem: Environmental > Terrestrial > Soil > Wetlands > Peat | place: Sweden: Abisko, Stordalen...
TTCATTGGTGGTTCTATCTCTTACCGTTTTGGCAGTCGAAAGTAGAACAGATACCCGTCGGTAATCAGAATGTCTGCAAGTGTCCGCCGATCCGTCGCGGCAGGATCCTCGGTTGACGACTTCAGGCCAAAGCACTCATTGACACCCGGTTACGCGCGATTGTCGTGATTACTCCCCGAAAACGCCGATGTTGGTTGGGAAGACGGCGCGGAGTGTTGTTGTGGGTTGGGTCGTTGGGGTGTTGGCGCGTGTGCGGGCAAAGAAGCAAATGCGCGTCCTCTTCGACCAGGCTCAGGGAAGGCTCTTTGGGCACTTAGATCGGAAAAAAACAACCGCAGGTCCCCTTCAGACTGCTGACAAAGGTCTGATTCTGCGCGGACCCGGCGAGAAAGGGGATGGGGCTAAAGCCCCATCTCTCTCATTTGAAGTGGTTTGCGGCACGACTGAAGTCGTGCCCTTTCGCACATCTACGTTGAATTCAAGGTTTGTCATCAAACCGCGGGTCCCCTTCGACTTTGCTCAGGGCAGGCTTTCGACTCCCTTCGCTGCGCTTCGGTCGCTCAGGATGACAGTCCCTTAGGGGATGACGCCGCGATGAATGGGGCACAGGCCCTACTTTGAATGCGATTCGTTCTTTCGCTGGGCTACCCGACGGACTATCCTCGATCCGGAGGACCTTATGCTGAAAAATGCAACGGCTGCGGCTTTCTTTACGTTTTCATTGACGATGGCCTGGGGGCAACAGGCGGAGATCAAGACTGCCGACTGCGCGAAGCTGGCGAGCCTGACGTTGCCGGGGACGAAGGTTGTCTCGTCGGAGGTGGTGGCGGCGGGGGCGTTTACACCCCCTGGGGCGGCACAGCCGTCTGCGAATGGAAAAGCCCTCTTCGCGTGGACGCCGGCCTTTTGCCTCGTGGTGCTGATGGACAAGCCCAGCGCCGACTCGGCGATTCCGATTGAAGTGTGGATGCCGGTGAAGGGATGGAACGGGCGGTTTCGCGGGCAGGGAAATGGCGGGTTTGCGGGCAGCACGGATTATACGGGGCTGGCGTTGGCGGTGACGAAGGGGTATGCGAGCGCGGCGACGGATACGGGGCACGAGGGATCGGTGGGCGATGCAAGCTGGGCGCTGGGTCATCCGGAGAAGGTGATCGACTTTGGCTACCGGGCGATTCACGAGATGACGGTGAAGGCCAAGGCGGTGGTGGAGGCATACTACGCCGCGCCGGCCACGCACACGTACTTTGCGAGCTGCAGCGATGGTGGGCGGGAGGCGCTGATGGAGGCGCAGCGATTTCCGGAGGACTACGACGGGATTATTGCCGGGGCGCCGGCGAACAACTGGACGCGCCTGATGGCGACCGCGCTGTATAACACGCAGGCGCTGACGCTGGACCCGCAGGATTACATTCCATCAAGCAAACTGCCGGCGATTGCAGCGGCGGTGCTGGCCGAGTGCGACGCGGCCGATGGGGTGAAGGACGGGGTCATCAACGATCCGCGGAGCTGCCACTTCAAGCCGGCGACGATGATCTGCAAGGGAGCGGAGACGGACCAGTGTTTGACGGCGAAGCAGGCGCACACGCTGGAAGTGCTGTATGCGGGCAGCCACGATGCGAGCGGGAAGAAGATTTTTCCGGGATATTTGCCGGGATCGGAGGATGGGCCGGGTGGATGGAGCCTTTGGATTACGGGACCCGTTCCAATGGGGAGTGCGATCTCCGGGTTAGCGAAGGGGTACTTTGCAGACATGGTGTATGAGCGGGCGGACTGGGACTTGAAGACGGCATCGATTGAGGACTCGTTGAAGGCGGCCGTTGCGAAGACGGGGCTTGCGTTGGACGCGACCGATCCGAACCTGAAGCCGTTCGTCTCGCGCGGGGGCAAGCTGATCCTGTATCACGGATGGAACGATCCCGCGATCTCAGCACTGAACACGATCGAGTATTACGAGGCGGTGCGCGCGGCGACGGGAGAAAAACTGGCGGACTCGTCGGTGCGGCTGTACCTGGTTCCGGGGATGCAGCACTGCGCGGGCGGGCCTGGAGCAACAAATTTCGGCCAGTTTTGGTTGCCCCCGGGGAATTCTCCGGACGATGCGGAACACGATGTGAACCTGGCGATGGAAGCGTGGGTGGAAAAGGGAGCAGCTCCGCAACAACTGATTACGGGAAAGTATGCGGACCAGGCGAACCATTTTCAGTTGCTGATGACGCGGCCCCTGTGCGCGTATCCCAAGGGGTCGCACTACAAGGGCACGGGCGACACGAACGATGCGGCGAACTTTACCTGCGTGGGCGCGGGGAAGTGAGCCTGGAGGCAACGGAGGACATCCTTCAGGGGCTGAAGCCCAGTGATTTTTTGCGGCGTTTGCGGCACGACTGAAGGCAAGGTGTATGCGCGCGGACGTGGACGTCCGCGGTACAGCGGGTCTGGAGACCCGCGCTACTTTCTTCGGCTCCCTTCGCCACACTACTGTTTGGGCGGGGTGTTGGGGGTCTTGGGTGGGGTGATGTCCTGGCCGTTGTAGATGATTTTGCTGGTTGATCCGAACTGCTTGTAGTCGGAATACTTGATGGTGTCGCGGATGTGGACGTCGTTGGCCAGGTAGCCGTTGCCACCTGAAAAATGCAGGACGCCCTCGCCCTTGGTGTAGACCGGGAACCAGTAGTGCCCGTCGACCTGGGCGCGCCAGGTCATGAAGGGCGGATGGAGGTCTTCACTGTTCTTGCGGGTGTCGTCGGGGACCATGCGGCCGTCGGTGACTACAATCTGCAGATCGGTTGCGTCGACCCAGATGCGGCCGAGCAGGTAGCGTTTTTTCTTTTCGATGATTTTGGGGCTGACATCGAAGACGAAGCAGTCGATTTCATCGACCTTCTGGCGGCCGACGTATTTTACGTCGTACTGGCCGATGTCCTCGGCGGTAAGGACGAAGGGGTATCCGTGCTGGATGTCCTGAAGGTCGGAGGGCGACATCATGACGCGCTGCAAGGTGTTGCCGGGGGCGTAGACGACCTTTTCAGTGCGTGCGCCGGAGGGGTCGAAGATGACGTCGTCGACTTCATACCACTCGCCGTCTACCTTGTTGGTGTCGTCGTCGACGGTCTGGACGCTTGCGATGCGGCGGTAGGTGTAGTGGTTGAGGGCCTGCTGGAACTCGCTCTCCTTGGCGGCAAATTCCTTGATGATCTGTTCGGGAGGCGTGGCGGGGGCGGTGATGTCCATGGGCCCGAAGCCGGAGTCGAGCGCCATGGGCGTGAAGCTGTCTTTACCTTGCGCGGCGGCCTGCAGGACGCATCCCGCAGCCAACAGCATCGCCATCCATTGCCGATTGCGCACCTTGGCTCCCTCCTGGTGGGTTCGATGCAGCCTGGGCCACGAGGGCCGAGGGCCAGAAGCCCATCCTATCTACAACATTAGACGCATAGACTACGCCGCAGGGTGGATTGACAATCCAGGCTCGGACGCCCACGGGGTTTGCTGGACTGAGCGCACTCTCATGTTCCGCAGGGGTCGCCTGGGGGTCGTCCACCTGGTTCCCGGTCAAGAGCAGCATATCGGACCCGGTCCCTTGTCCGCTAACATCGAGTGGCGTCTTCCCTGGATGGGGATGCAAGGAGCGCTTCAGAGTCCATGTTCGATTCGTATCACATGCCGGCCCTGGTGCTGACAACCCTGCTGCTGCCCGCATTCGGTTATCTGTATATGCGTTTCCGGGATACGCGCACGCTGCTGTGGTTCCTGGGATTCCTGTTTGCGATTGTCCGGATGCTTCTGATCTACAAGCTGCCTTGGTGGGATGTTACGAACGGCAGGATGCATCCGTGGGTGGCGGCGGCAAGCCAGACATCGATTCAAATCTGCTCCGCGATGTTTCTGGCGTCGCTGTCTCCGCTGCGCTTTCGCATCGGCCGGCTCAGCATGCTGTACGTCATTCCGTTCACCATTCCGCTGGTTGCCTATTCGATCCTGTTTCACGGCGTTTTTCGCGGTGTTACGCCCGGCGAGCCCAAGTTTCTGATCTTCCCGGCACTGGGGCTGATGGCGCTGGTGGTGGGTTTTTTCTGGGGAGTTGCCAAGGGCAGCATGCCGAAATGGCTGGGAGGATTTCTCTGTGTGGTGGTGGGCGGGCTGGGGCTTTGGGTTTGTTTTGCGTCGGGAGGCCGCTGGCCGCTCACCCTGGTGGAGTGCGCCAACCACTTCATGACCGCGCTGCTGCTGATATTCGTGTTCCGGCGATTTTCTCCGGGGGTGGTGCTGAGCGTGATGGGGTTTTCCGCCTGGTCGCTGACGGTGTTGAAGATGATTCATGCGATTGCGCTGCATCCGGTGATTCACATGAACCTGGACCGTTGCGTGAGCATGGGCAAAGTGGTTGCGGCGGTAGGCATGATCATGCTGGCGCTGGAGGATGAGCTGGCCATCAACAAGGCGGCGCAGGAGCGCGAGCGCAGGGCGCGCCGGGAGTTGGAGGCCTACGCAAACCTGATCCTTTCGCGGCGCAAGGTGGAGGATTTTGACCGCCAGGGAAACGAGATCTGCCAGACGGTGGTGGAGCACAGCCGGTTTGCGCAAGCGGCTCTGCTGCTGAATACCGCGGGACGGTTGCGCCTGGCCGGATCCGCTGGTCTGGAGGGCGCGACGGCGACCGCGCTGGGGGCGCTTGCAGTGCGCATCCCGGTTGCCGGGTTTCTGGCCTCAGAATCGATGCCGTTCGCAGTTGAACACTGCCAGACTGTTCATCTGGACCTGACGCCGTGGCTCAAGCCGGGAGACGATTTGAAGCGGCTCCATTTTACCGAGGCGCATGCGGTGCCGATCATGGGGCGCTCGGCCACGGAGGGCGCTCTGCTGCTGGCGGGGATGCGCGACCCGCGAGAGCCGCTGCGCGCCGACGATTTTCTGCCTGTGGAGATGCTGACTGCGCGTTTGCAGGCGGTGCGCAGCCAGACCATCATGCTGGAGAAACTGATCGACTCAGAAAAGTATGCCGGACTGGGTCAATTGGCCAACAATGTGACCCATCAACTGAACAATCCGCTGACGGTGATTCTGGGGTACGCAGCGCTGCTCGATGAGGCACCGACTCTGACTTCGCAGGAGCGCAAAGGGGTGGAGGCGATCATGGCGGAGGCGCGGAGAATGAGGGCTACGCTGGAGAGCCTGTCGCGCATCTCCCGTGCCCACACTGACCATTTGACCGCAGTTTCCGTGGCCGAGCTGCTGGTGGATATGGAGGAACTGCATCGCTCGGAATTCCTGCGCCGCTCGATCGAATTTCGGCTCAGCATCGCGCCGGGGCTGCCCAAGGTTCTATGCAACGCGCAGCATTTGCGCCAGGCGGTGCTGCATTGCCTGCAGTTCGCCATTGAAGCCGTGGACAGGCAGAACCCAAGCACTTTCGCGGGGCAGGGAGGGAGCGAGCCGGCAGTGAAATCGGTAAGGCTGGAGGCGGCGGCCGAGGGAAATGTCGTGCAGATCATGGTAGCGCATTCCGGGCCCGGCTTCCTTGATCCGGAACGCGCGTTCGATCCGTTTGTGCCGGCGCAGGCCTCGGGCGAGATCGCGGGTCTGGGGCTTGGGCTTTGCGCGTCGATTCTGCGCGAACACAACGGGCGGGCGTCGGCTGTGAACCTGGAGCCGTACGGTGCGGCAATCCTGCTTGAGCTTCAAGCGATTTGAGCACCTGCGGTGCGGCCAAACGCTCGCTATTCGCTCGCACTAGCTTCTCGCCTTCCCACCCTTGCGCCACCTGCGGTGCGGCCAAACGCTCGCTATTCGCTCGCACTAGCTTCTCGCCTTCCCACCCTTGCGCCACCTGCGGTGCGGCAGGCGCTCGCGGGAGGCTCGTGGGTGCGTACTGCTTCCCACCCATTCCGCCGACCACCCCACGGACCAAGACCTGTCCGTTGGGACCCCGGTAGAGCGGAATGGAGGGGCGCGGGGCTTCCTCGGTTGGGAGCGGAGCGTGCCGTCTTTGGTTGCGAATGGAGCTTGCCCGGTTGGGAACTCTGCGGATTGGGATCGGCGCGCACGAACCGGTGCGGTAGGATCGAAGGCATTCCAGTTTTTTTGAGGAGCGTGCTGTGGGAGATTTGTCACGACGGAGTTTTCTGAGGAGTGCAGCGACGGTGGCGGTTGGTGCGCCGGTGTTTTTGCGGCATAGCTACCCGGTGTTTGCGCAGTCAACGCAGGAGTATCCGGAGCGCGTGGTGCGGCTGATGCGCGAGTCGCTGGTGATCGATATGCTGAACCAGTTTCTCTATCGCATGGACCAGAAGGACCTGCTGGAGAAGTGGCTGACGGTGCCGGGGGCGTTTACCGAGGCGGACTATCTGAAGTTCAAGAGCTCGGGCGTGAACGTGATCAACTTTGGCAACGGGGCGGACAACTACGCGGACGCGGCGGACCTGTTTGCGAAGTTCAACAACTTGATGGCGATGTATCCGCAGTGGGTGATGCGGATTGACTCTGCCGCCGACCTGATGAAGGCCAAGGAGACGGGCAGGCTGGGGATTATCTATGGCTTGCAGTCGAGCGAGCAGTTTGAACATCTGGACGACGTCAACAGTGCTTTGGGTTTGGGCAGAGGATTTCGCAACTCAGCTACAACTTCAGAAGCAAGATTGCGGATGGGGCGTTTGAGCCGTTCGATGGCGGGGTGAGCGAGTACGGCGGAAAAGTGATTGGGCGGATGAACACTGTCGGCATGGTAGTGGACCTGGGGCACGCCAGCGACAAGACGAAGCTGGATGCGCTGGAGATTTCAAAGAAGCCGGTGATTCTGTCGCATGGGAACTGTCGCGCGCTGATTCCTGGCGGGCTGCGGGCGAGCACGGACGAGGCGATCAAAAAGCTGGCGGCGAAGGGCGGCGTGATGGGGATTACCGACATTGCGTTCATGGTGAAAGGGACGGAGCCGGTGACGGTGGAGGACGTGGTGAATCACTTCGATCATGTGCGCGACCTGGTGGGGATTGAGCACGTGGGCGTGGGCTCGGATGCGGGGATCGAGAGCAACGATCTTGGGTCGGACGTAGCGAAGGACATGCTGAACAAGGCCGATAAGCGGTATCACGTTCACGGGGAGTACGAGATTGTGAAGGGGATGCAGGGGCCGACGCGGATGTATGAGCTGGTGGCGGCTCTGGTGCGGCGCGGGTATACGGATGAGCAGATTCGGCTGGTGATTGGGGGGAACTGGGCGCGGGTGCTGAAGGATATTTTTCAGGCGTAACTCATTCAGCGAGTTAGCTCCGCTGCGCGGATTAGCACGTCAGCGAGTCAGCGGGACCTATTCGGTCCACGGATCGAGCAACTTCACGGGGGTATCACGGACGTCGCGGATGTTTCTGGTGACCAGGGTTAGATCGTTGACAACGGCAGTAGCTGCAAGGATGGTATCGACGACCGGCCTCGGGCGGTCGGCGGACCATTCTCCCCAGAGGCGAGCTATGGCAAGGTCGATGCCCAAGATTCGGTTCGAGAAACTAACCTCCATGCCTTCGACCCAGGCAGCGAAGCGAGTGGCCGCGTTGGGGTCCGGATCTCGAAGCCGTATTGCAGCTACGCCTTTGCGTAGCTCTCCCAAAGTCAGGACGCTGATGAAAACTGAATCGGGCTCAGTGGCCTGGAGGAACGCAATGACGCCGGGGTCAGGTCTAGGCTTGCGGGTTTCGCTGACAACGTTGGTATCAAGCAGATAGCGGGTCTGCCCGTTCACAACTCAATTTCCCGGCCCGTGTCGCGGCTGTACTCGATTTCGAAGTCGTCTGATTTTGGTCCGCTGAGCAGGTATTCAATCAAGTTGGGCTTGAGCGCGACGAGGGCGCGGTAATCGGCAATTGATAAGACGACGGCCCGCTCCGCGCCATGACGCGTGATTACCTGAGGGCCTTTGGAGTGGGCCTCTTCGATTACTTCACTCAGGCGGGTTTTTGCTTGCTGGAGCTGCCAAGTCATGATCGCCTCCCTCAATTTCAACTAGAATTATAGTCGTTCTAGTTGAAATAGTCTATTTGGGCGTTTCTGTCCGCAGATGGCGGGCCAGGGACCACTTCAGCTCTTCGATGCCCTGGCCGGTTACGGCGCTGATTTCGTGGAACTCCAACTTCTTGCGCTTGATGTGGGTACGGAGCTTTTTGAGCTTGTCGGGGTTGGCGCTGTCGATCTTGGTGGCGCAGACGATCATCTGCTTGCCGGCCAGGGGGTGATCGATCACGGGGCCGGGGCCGTCGTTCATGGGGTCGGCTGCGCGGGTGGCGGTGAAACTGTCGAGCTCCTTGTTGATGACTTTGAAGTCTTCGACGGGGTCGGGGCGGCCGCTGGAGTCGCTGACGTCGACGAGGTGGAGCAGGAGGCGGGTGCGCTCGATGTGGCGGAGGAACTGGACGCCGAGGCCGGAGCCGAGGTGGGCGCCTTCAATGAGGCCGGGCATGTCGGCGACGACGTAGGATTCCTGGTTGGGTTCTTCACCGACGGTGACGACGCCGAGGTTGGGCTCGAGGGTGGTGAAGGGGTAGTCGGCGATTTTGGGCTTGGCGGCGGAGATGCGCGAGATGAGGGTGGATTTGCCGGCGTTGGGATAGCCGACCAGGCCAACGTCCGCGAGGAGTTTTAGCTCGAGGCGGTAGAGTCGTTCTTAGCCGGGGCGGCCGAGCTCGTGTTCGCGGGGAGCCTGGTGGACGGGGGTGGCGAAGTGCTGGTTGCCGCGTCCGCCGCGTCCGCCGCGAGCGATTACGACTTCCTCGTCGGGGGTCTGGAAGTCGTGGATGAGCTCGCCGGTTTCCTGGTCGTAAAGGGCTGTGCCTACAGGGACCTGGAGGGTGACCGAGCGGCCGTCAAGGCCGGTGCAGTTGGAGCCCATGCCGTGTTCGCCGCGCTGGCCTTTGTGTTCAGGGTTGTAGCGGAAATGGATGAGGGTGTTGTGGCGCTGGGAGGAGACCATGACGACGTCTCCGCCGCGGCCGCCGTCGCCGCCGGAGGGACCGCCGCGGGGGACGAACTTTTCGCGGCGGAAGGCCATGCAGCCATTGCCGCCGTCGCCGGCTTTTACTCGGATTTTTGCTTCATCGATGAACATTAAGAACCAGTTTTCAGTTGTAAGTTTTCAGTTGTCAGTTGTCGGAGATCAGGGATCGGTTCGGCCTGAATTGTGCTGTTGGTCACAGCTGTGACTGGCCGTCTATTCAGTTTACCGGAGGAGGCTTACAATCGTTTGCAACTTCACTTTTGGTGATTTGGGGTGGCGAGAAGCGGGCTTGGGTAGGTGCCGCGGCTTGGGCACCCATTTTTTGAAGCCGCCGTAGAGCGGGCGCAATCCGTGTGTCGCAGGTTTTCCCAGGGTCTGCCGCGAGAAGGATCTCGATGGCGGGGGTAAGAGGGAGTTGGGGTTGGGCTGCGGCTGCTCTGCTGATGCTGGCTTGGCCGGCGCCAGTTGGGCGGGCGCAGGCTGGACAGGCGGCAACGGGGGAGACGGGCTCGCTGGCGGGCAGGCTGACGGACGTGCACTCCGCGCCGCTGGCCGGGGCGACGGTGGTGGTGCGGAACGAGGCTACCGGAGCCGAAACGCGAACGACGACAGGGAAGAACGGGGCCTACCGGTTTGCGGGGCTGGAAGCGGGCGCGTACGCGCTGGAGGCGGAGAGCGCGCTGGGACGGGGGCGGCTGGCGGATATTGTTGTTGCCGCTGGACATGAGGCTCGAGTGCAGGCGGCGATGGAGTTCGAGGCGGCGCCGGCGCAGCCAATCCAAAGTGAAAATCAAGCTATCTTGGCGCTGAGGGCTCTTGAGGCGCTGAGGGCTCTGGGCCATTCAGCGGGCGACGGTCTGCGGGTGGTGGAGACGCGGCTGGATGTAGCTGCGGTCGCTGAGACCTCGCCGCTGCTGGAGATGGCGATGAGCGAGCGGGCACTGCCGCCGGTTTTGCTGGCCGGGGCGGCGTCGCCGGAGACACGCGTTTTGCTCGTCCCGGTGCTTCATCGCGGGGACAATGGGTTGGCTGTGGAATCCCGGGGCGCAGTGGCGACATTGGAGTTGGAGCCGTTGCTGGGTTTGCCGGTGCTGAGGTTGCCGCTGCTGGGGGCGCCGGCGGGACTGGGGTCAAATGAGCATCCAAATGAGGCTGCGATGGCTGCGGCTCAGCGTGTCGATCCGGTTGCGCCGGCGGTGACGACAGCGGTGACGGGCAACCAACTGCAGGCGCTGCCGGCGAGCGGGCGGCGGTGGCAGGATTTTGTGCTGGATACGCCGGCAGCGGCGGGGGGAAATGCGCAGGTGTCTTTGCAAGGAGCTGGAAAGGAGCCTGCGGAGACCACGTTGGATGGGGCATCGACACGGCTGGCTTTTGGCAGTCGTGGATCTGGAATAGCTGCGGGGAGCGGGGCTGACCAGAATGCGATGGGGCAGGCGTGGGCTGGCGGCCGGGGATCGGTGATTGCCGAGGCGGCCATCCGCGAGGTCGAGACGGCTCAGGGGAATGCAGAGGCCGAGGGGACACGGAGCGCGGGCGGGCGCAC
>Ga0302195_10004680_pt1 | contig 10515 bp, 9 predicted proteins | sample II_Bog_N1_2_FD_198778 | JGI IMG/M metagenome (GOLD analysis project Ga0302195, IMG submission 198778) | Peat permafrost microbial communities from Stordalen Mire near Abisko, Sweden - II_Bog_N1_2 | ecosystem: Environmental > Terrestrial > Soil > Wetlands > Peat | place: Sweden: Abisko, Stordalen...
CGCCGCCTGGCTCGCGACTACGAAAGACTGGCCGAAACCCTCGCCGCACTCCATTACCTCGCATTCGCCATACTCATGCTGGCAAACCTCGCTCGACAACTCGCGCAAAGTTAATAACAGGCTCTAGTAGAAACCGTAAGCGCAGTGCTCATTGAACTATTGATTGAAACTAGACCCTGCTCGGGACTGAAGGCGCAGGTTGGAATGTCATCGGCAGTGCCGTACCCCTGATGAGTCACCTTGCATGTCAGGGCAACGGTTCCGCTGAACCCAAACTCCGACTAAGCCTGCATGGTATCCGCTGCCGATCTTCCTGGAGATGCGCTAGTGAGGGAACTGGGAGACGCAATTAGATTCACGGAGCCGGAGGTCCCTTTCAATGTCACGGTCTGTGGTGAGCCAGCGACGTTGTCCGTGATCGTCAAAGAGCCAAGCTGACTGCCGGGAAATCCAGGTACAAAAGTGAGCGGAAATTGTGCAGTTTCCGCTCACCGCAATGCCCCGAAAAAACTGCTTCTCGTCGAGCATTGCCGTGAGTTTTGATTGCCTTCAGTCCATAGCAATCACTATTTTTGAGAAATGAGCTGGATTCTCGCTCCATGCACGAAACATGCCCGGTCCTTCATCAAGACTCACAACGCTGCTAATTGCATCCTCCACTGGAAACTTGTGCATCTCCAGCATTTGAATAACTTGCTGAAAATCTTCCGGTAGCGCATTACGCGATCCCCGAATGTCAAGCTCCTTCTGCACGAATAACCGTGTCTCGTAACACACGGGATCCTTCGCGTAACCAATGTAGACGACGCGACCCGTAAATGCGACCTCCTCGACGGCCGCGCGGAAAGTATCTGGAAGGCCGATGGCTTCAATAATCAAATCCGGCCCTCGGCCGTTTGTCAATTCTGCAAGCGTTTTATGCAGGTCTTCTCGCATGGAATTGATTGAATGAGTTGCACCAGCCTTAAGTGCCAGCTGCAACTTCGCGTCGTCGACATCGATTGCAATTGTTTTTGCCCCGCGAAATCCCGCAGCAGCGACTGAGCCAAGACCAACACCGCCGCAACCAATCACGGCGACTGTGTCCTCGGCTGAAACCTGTCCGCGACCGACTGCATGAAACCCGACCGTGAGTGGCTCAACGAGACATATCTCTTTCAGCGTAAGGTGAGCTGGATACAGCCTCTCGGCAGGAACCGATATGTATTCCCGGAGCGCGCCATCTCTCTGCACCCCCAGAGTTTCATTGAACTGGCACGCATTTGGCCTGCTCCGCTTGCAGGATGGACACTCGCCGCACGACGTATAGGGAGACAGCGTAACTATCGTGCCTTCCTCCAGAAAGGGATGAGCCGAAGATCCTTGAACGACGGTAGCGGCAACTTCATGGCCAAGGATGCGCGGATAGGTGACCATTGGATTCTTGCCTCGATAGGAGTTGAGGTCACTTCCACAAAGGCCAACCAACCGCACCTTGAGAAGAATATCCTTCCCATTCACGACGGGATCATGCACCTTCTCCACTACCAACTCGCCAGGTTGTTTCAATAAGAGTGCTCTCATGCTTCTCCATTCAAGTTCGCGATGTTCATCTTAGGCCATACACCTCAATCGCCGTGCCGCCCAGGATTCTCTCCTGTTCTGTGGCGGACAAATGCCGAATCCAGCCGCGAGCGACTTCAAACCATTTCTCATAGCTCGATGCAACAAGGCAGACTGGCCAATCCGATCCGAACATGAGCCGTCCCGGCGTAAATGCATGGAGCACGCAGTCCCAATAGGGTGTGAGGTCGTCCTCTTTCCAGGTTGCCCAGGACGCCTCGGTCACCATGCCGGAGACTTTGCAGTAGACATTCTCTCGTTCTGCAAGCCTGGCGATATTGGATTGCCACGGGTCGTAAGTCTTCTCCATGATTGCCGGCTTGCCAATGTGGTCGAGAACGAACAGCTGATTTGGATGGCGGTCAACGAAGTCGATGGCTTGTGGTAGATGCCGTTCCAGGATCAGAATGTCAAAGACCAGCCCGATTTTGGTGAGAACGGAAATTCCTCTATTAAAGTCTTCCCTCAAGATGTAGTTCTCGTCAGGCTCCGCCTGGATCACATGCCGCAATCCCTTGAGTGCTCGATTGCTTGCAAGCCGCTCCAGTTCCTTTTCAAATGAAGTGCCAGAGACCGGCGCCCATCCGACCACGCCTCGAATTGTTGCGCATTCCGCGGCCACTCTAAGCAGCCAATTCGTCTCTTCAAGAGACTGGCGGGCCTGCACGACAACGGTGCCATCGATGCTTTGTGGCGTGAGCAATGCCTCCAGATCTGAGGGGAGAAAGTCGCGCTGGAGACACTTCATACGGTCGTCGATCCAATCGAACTCGGCGTCGTTGTATCGCCACAGGTGGTGATGCGAGTCGATTCGCTCAGTCATGGTTCTCCGGTCTTCCGGAAGGCCAAACATAATTGAAGACAGGCTTGAACAGCGCGTGCAACTCCTCCAGGAGTTCCGGATCTCTCGTTGCCGTCAGAGCCTTCAAGCATTCCTGCACATGCGCGATCGTCGACACTCCCACGAGAGTGCTCGAAACTCCTGTGTGATCAATCGCGAAACGAAGGGCCACTTCGGGAAGACTTGCGCCTCTGCTCTTGCACAGCCTTACTGCCTCCTGGCCAGCATCCCTGAGAGCCCTTGGGGCGGGATGCCAATCGGATGCGCCGCGCTCAGTCAGTATGCCCATGTTAAGCGCCGATGCGTTGATCAATCCGATGCCAAGCTCCTTTGCAACAGGAGTGAGCAGTTGATCCAGGTCCGTGATCATCAGGTTATAACGGCAATATGTAAGAATCGTATCTACCGGAACCGCGGTTGCGATTCGAGTCATCGCCTTCAGCGGGTATCCGGTAATTCCAATTGCGCGAACCTTACCCTGCTCCTGGAGCTTGCGTAGTTGGGGTATGGTCTCGTCGATGATTTGCTGAACATCGCCAAATTCCACGTCATGGACTTGCAGAAGATCCACGTAATCGGTCTTCAGCCGGCGCAGCGACTGTTCGAACTCGGCAGTGACTTGGTTGGCCGAGTAGTTGAACTCATTCACCCCGTACCTGCCGCATTTTGTTGCAAGGACAACCTTGTCACGGCGACCGGCCAAAGCTTCGCCGAGGCGCTCCTCCGCCAGGGTGATTCCGTAGTACGGAGAAACATCAAAAAGGTTGATGCCGTTCTCAACGGCGAAGTGGACAGCACGAAATCCCTCTCCTGGATCGGTTGCGCGAAAGACGTTGCCCAATGGCGCAGCGCCAAATCCAACCACAGACACGTTGATTCCGGTGTTCCCCAGTTGTCGGTATTCCATAACTTGAGTTCCTAAGCTGCCCATGACAGTTCACCCATCTGTTGACCGCTGCTTCAAGCGAGACGTTCGCGAGCGAAGGTTCCGCGCCAGTTCCCACCCATGTACTAGGTTCCCACCAAACTCACTTGTGTTGCGCTCTGCACCAACTCGACATATCGCCTTGCGTTTTCCGTAATGCTCCCCGGCCTTCCCGCATGAATAGCACTGCGGTCCGCCAGGTCCGCCCCGACACCCAGGGCAAACGATCCCGCATCGAGAAAGTCGCGCACCGTCGCCAACGAGACTCCCCCAGTCGGAATCATTTCGATGTTCGGAAATGGCGCCTTCAAGGCTCTGAGATACTTGGCTCCCCCCATGGCGCTACATGGAAATATCTTTACCGCGTCGGCGCCCGCCTCCCAGGCAGAAACCACCTCGCTTGGAGTAAGTGCTCCAGCAAACACCGGGACCGAATACCGGCGGCAAAGCCTCACCGTCTCGCAGTTGAGCGCCGGACTTACGATGAATAGTGCTCCGGCAAGGATGCAGGCGCGCGCGGTCTCGGAATCGAGCACAGTACCCGCGCCGATCAGCATATGATCCCCCTTCTCCTTGACCAGCCGGCGAATGACTTCCACCGCTCCAGGCACGGTCATGGTGACCTCTAATACTGAAATTCCACCCGCCTCAATCGCACAGGCCATCGCAACCGCTTCATCGACCGAATCGGCGCGCAAAACCGGAATCAGTCTTGATTCGCCGATTTGGCTCAACACTTGTTGCTTTGTCACCGTCCTGCTCCTCTAGCGAATGACGCGCGCGTTTTTTCCGGCCATCAGGTGTTCAACTTCTTTGAACGTCGCCATGCTCGTGTCTCCCGGCGTCGTCATGGCGAGCGCTCCGTGCGCTTGGCCGCAGTCAACGGCCCATTGCGGCCCCCTGCCTTCAAGGAATCCGTAAATCAACCCCGAGGCAAACGAGTCTCCCCCTCCGACTCTGTCGAAGATTTCAAGGCTCTGCATGGGTGAAGCCTCGAAGAAGTCGCCAGCGCAATAGCAAATCGCGCCCCAGTCATTCAACGTAGCGGTGCGCACATTGCGCAGTGTGGTGGCAACCACCCTGAAGTTGGGATATGCTGCCACGGCTCGCTCAATCATCCGCCGGAACTTGTGGGAGTCCAGGCTGGAAAGGTTCGCGTCGATACCTTCCACTTCCAGCCCAAGGCACGCAGTAAAATCTTCTTCGTTCCCAATCATTACATCCACCATAGGTGCAAGTTCGCGGTTGACCTCTTGCGCCCGTTCCTTGCCACCAACCGCCTTCCAGAGAGAATCGCGATAATTCAAGTCGTAAGAGACAATCACGCCATTCTTGCGCGCGACTTCCATTGCCTCGAGGGCAACAAGCGGAGTCGATTCGGACAAGGCGCAGAAGATCCCGCCTGTGTGAAACCACCGCGATCCAGCTTGCGCGAAGATCGCATTCCAATCGATCTGACCGGGCGTGAGCTGGGACACAGCAGTGTGTCCTCGATCGGAACAACCCAAAGCCGCGCGCACGCCAAACCCGCGCTCTGTGAAATTGAGGCCGTTTCTAGTCTGGCGCCCAACTCCGTCGTACGGAAGCCATTGCAGGCACGAGGCGTCGACACCTCCCTGCAAAATCAGATCTTCAACGAGCCGCCCAACCGGGTTATCGGCGAGCGCTGTAACAACTGTGGTGCGCAGGCCAAAGCATCGTCTCAATCCGCGGGCCACGTTGTATTCTCCACCGCCTTCGAACACCCGAAAACTGCGCGTTGTCGCAACTCGCATCTCTCCCGGATCAAGACGCAGCATGACTTCGCCGAGGCTCACGAGATCCCAGGCAACGCTTCCCTTCGCAGAAATCTCCAAGCCATCCGCAACTCGATCCGAATTCATCCCCGCACACCATTTGACAACTGCGGCTCCTAGCTAACTTCGGCCCTTCAGCAGTTAACGCCACTGGCAAGAAATCCACCATCTACGGCAAGAATCTGCCCGGTCACAAACGAAGAGGCGTCGGATGCAAGATAAACTGCCGCGCCTACCAATTCTTCCGTTTCTCCGAATCGCCCCATCGGTGTTCGCATCAGGAATTCGCGGCCGCGGTCTGTTTCATCCAGCATGTGGGCATTGATCTCGGTTCGGAACACGCCAGGTGCGATGGCATTCACAAGCACCCCGCGTTTTGACCACTCAACCGCCAGCGAGCGGGTCAGTGAGCCAACCGCGGCCTTACTGGCCCCGTAGGCCGCTACTTCGAAGAGGCCCACAAATGTAGATAAGGAAGCAATGTTGATAATTCGTCCATAGCCGCGCTCCAGCATAGGCTCACCAAATATCTGGCATGCGCGGAGCGTACCCGTCAGGTTGGTATCGAGAATTGCACTCCACTCTTCTTCCGCTAGGCTGATAGTCGGTGTACGCCTTGTCATGCCGGCGCAATTAATCAGAATGTCAACCGCGCCAAATTGGCTCAAGACAGCGTCTCTCAAGGCAATGAGGGACGCCCGGTTCACCACGTCCGAGGTAATCCTTAGCGTCCTCCTGCCCCGGTCTTCGATAGCGATTGCAATCTGATCTACCTGTTCCGCACGCCGCGAAGAAGCAACGACATTGGCGCCGAAATCTGCAAGTCCTAAGGAAAGAGCTCGCCCGATCCCTGTCGTGCCGCCAATTACTACGGCTACCTTCTGATCCAGATCGAATAGTGCCACCGGCTCTTTCCCCCCGCTCTGCCAATACACAATAACTTCACGCAACAGCACTTTGCAGAGTCTTACAAAGTTACTCCAGAAGCGATAAAGTAGAGGATATCGCATCACATATTCGTTGTCTATCCTATTCCTCGAACCGTCTTCGATTGCATGGACAACGCAGCTGAACCGGCCCGCATGAATAGATCAGCGAGGAAACATGTGTGTTGCGCGCTGCAATCCAAGTAACTCGTATTATGATGCGAGTGCGCGGAGATTGAAGATGAGACGATATCCAGACGAATGGACCCCGCAGCCAAGTGCGCTTGGTCGGGCTCTGAACAAATCCACCGCTCCGTCCTTACTGGAGACGCTATGAATCCTGGAGACGCTATGAATCGATTGGCCTTTGCCTCGGGGCAACCTGCCACGCTTACGCGGTGGATACATCGAGTTCGATTGCTCGCCGTGTTCATGCTCGGAGTTCCGGTTCTTTGTTTCGCAATTGTCCAGCCCGGCATTCAAGCCACTTCCGGGCAGGAATTCTTCGAGCAAGGCGAAGGGCTCGCACGCGAAGGCAGGCTCGCAGAGTCCGAAGTGGCATTGGACAAGGCGGCTCAACTGCTTCCCGAAGACCGGCAGGTTCTCGCGCTGCTCGGAAAGGTAAAGAGCCGACTCGGCGAGTTTCCTGAAGCGATCAAGCTCCTTCAACGCGTCGTCGATATCGACCCAAAGTCGGCGGATGCACATGTGGATCTTGCGATCGCACATTCTGACTCCGGAAATCTCAGACTCGCACTGGATGAAACGAGAAAGGCAATTGAGCTCGCTCCCAATCTCCCCTCGGCGCATTTGAACAGAGCGCGAATTCTAGACGATTTAAAGAGAGAAGCGGAGGCGGAGAATGAGTTCGCAATCGCAGGAAAGCTTGCTCCCGATGATCCGGCAGTGTATTTCTACTGGTCGTTTGTCGAGCGAGCAAACGGCAATTTCAGCAAGGAGACATCCCTGCTGCGAAGTGTCGTGGAATTGCAGCCAACCAATGGGAAAGCGTTTATCCTGCTGGCGAAGAGCCTGATGGAGCAGTCGAAGAATACCCAGGCCGAAGCCGCACTGCGACGCGCGCTGACCATCGATCCCGAATCGACGGATGCGACCTATCTGCTCTCAAGGGTACTCGTCAAGAGCAACCCCGCGGAATCGAAGCGCCTTGCTGATCGATTCTCCGAGTTGCGAAAACACAATGCCGAAGTGGTTCGAAGCAAGAACATCGGCAATGAGGCGTTTGGGGCAACTTTGGAGAAGGATTGGATGCGCGCTGTGAAACTCTACCGGGAAGCCCTCCAGGTCTGCGGGGATTGCGAGGCAGAGGAGGCTCTGCACCGTAACCTGGGCCTCACCCTTTGCAAGAGCGGCGATGTCACCGAGGGAGAACTTGAATTGCGGAAGGCAATTGCAATGAACCCAGACGATCGTGAAGCTGCTCAGGCGATTGAATTTCTTTCCCATAAGGACAGAAATTAATGAGCCAATTCAAAGGTTAGGAGAAGCCGATGGCAGGCACGCTCTCGCCTTTGAAAAGGGCGCGCAGGCATGTTGCGGTCCCAATGGCCGGTAGCCTTTCGATTCACTCCACGGGATCGAACCCTGGACGAGGAAGCGCCGAGGACATGTTCGTTGGGCAGGTTGAGGGCCTCGGCGCGTAACACGATAAGAAAAACGGCACGGAGAAGATTGCCCTCCTCCGTGCCGGTTGGGTTAGAAGGTAAATTTGCCGCTCATCTGGATGGTTCGTGGACCGCTGTAGGTGCTGGAAACCTGGCCAAAGGTGGAGGACCCGAACGCGCTGTTTGGTTGTCCCCAGACGGCCAGGTTGAGCGTGTTGAAGCTGTCAAAGGTGAACTTCGCGGCATATCGCTCCTTGAATCTGACTTCCTTGAAGATCGACATGTCGGTTCCCTTATAAAACTGGGTGCGAAGGTTGTTGCGTCCGGTTGTACCGTACGTATACTGCGCCGGATCGACGAAAGCGCTGGTGTTAAGCCAGTTCTGCGCAGTCTGATGGGCGGGCTTAACATTGCCAACGATGTTCGGCCGTTCATACGGCCACCACGAGACGCTGCCAATGTTGGCAATGTCAGCAGCATCTGTGACGTTGTAGGGATTACCACTATGGAACTTAGCAAACCCGCTGTACTGCCATCCCCCAACCAGCAGATCCAGAAGCCGATTGTCGACATTGAGCGCCTTGCCTCGTCCAACGGGAAATGCATAGTTCCATGTGAGTACAAGGCTCTGCGGCACATCGAAGGCTGAGACGCTGCGTTCCGCCTTGATGTTGTAAATCTGCTGGATGCTGCATCCCTCGGAGCCGAAGAATCCCGAGCAACCTTCGTCGATTGACTTCGACCAAGAGTAAGCTACAGTGGCGGCCAATCCCTTGGAAAAGCTTCTGGTCAGCTGCATCTGCAGAGCGTTGTAGTCTCCCTCTCCCTTGCTCAGGGAGTAGAAGGTGGGTGCGATTTTTGGGTAGGGACGCCGAAGTGCTGGATCGCCGGGGCCTGGTGTCAGCGCAGTGTTGTAGAAGTCGCCATAGTTCAAGCGGCGGTTGGCGGAACCCACATAGGTCGCCGAAACAACCGTAGCGGCATCCAACTGGCGCTGAACGCCGAAGTTCCATTGCAGCGAGTAGGCATCCTTTATATTTGGATCGACGAACCAGTTGAACTGATTGAATGGGGTCGGGTCGGGAAACGCCGTCAGCGCAGGAAGATTCTGGGTTGAATAGCCAGGGAACGCCGACGTTGCGTTCGGCAGATTGATGTTCGACTTTCCGATCTGTCCGACAGAAGGCCAATTACCGCTAACTCCACGAAGGTTCTGCACCAGGGCCGCGTAATTGTCGAACGCAACGCCGAAACCGCCGTGAAGCACTGTAGTGGGAGTGATGCGGAAGGCCGCGCCGAGGCGCGGCTGAAAGTTGTTGTATTGGTTCTCCAGGACTTTGCCATCCTTGCTTGCGACAACGTTCGCAGGTAGCGAACCGTCCGCAGTGGGAATGCAGGGAGCATTTCCCAGGGTCGCGCAGGAGCCGGGAACCTTGTAGACGACATAAGTTCCGTTGTTGAAGTCGAAGTTGCCGACGGCCTGGTTGTTGAGCGCCGGCGTGCCGTACTTGGGAATCAGGGCCAGATCGTAGCGGATGCCCACGTTGATGGTCAGCCTGGGCGTCATTTGGAACTGATCCTGGGCATAGTAACCCATGATGCCGCCGGGACTGAGCGATTCTCCCAGGTTGCGCTTCGTAAAGCTGTTGGGCGTCCCGATGACGAAAGACGCCACCCCGTTTCCGGATGTCGGATCTTGCAGGCTGTTCGTTTCGGCGTTGGAGAAATTCAGCTGCGACCACTCGATGGACTGGGATTCTCCTATACCGTTGTACTCGCCGCCGAACTTAAGCGTGTGTTTGCCGAGCAGGTGCGTATAGTCGCTCTTGACGGACCAGCTGTTGGCTGTTACTTCCGAGTTGTCGTCTTCTCCAATCTCGGATACACCGTTCTGAATGGCGATGCCGGGAATGATGTTCCCCAAGGTGAGAAAGCCGGTAACGAATCCGCTCGGAAACCCGGCTTTGGCGTCGATATCGGAAGGAACGCCGTTGTAGCGCCAAGTCTGTGGGCGAGACTCATAGGTTCTCCCAGCCTGGGCGTGCAGCACGCTGCGCGCGCTGAGGGTGCGCGTATAACTGCCGACGTACGAGTACGCGTTTGTTGCTTGCACGGCAGGCAATTGGGTGCGGCCGCTGGACTGATTCCCCTTCAGCGCCATATAGCGGAAGAACGTCGAGTTATTGCTCCCGATGTTCTCGTCGATGCGGGCATCGAAAGTGTAAAGATCCTGATTGTTGGGCGCATTCTGGAACGTGTTCGAGCCGGCTGGCGTCCCTGCCAGGCCTGCGGCCGGCCAAATGTGCTGCGCGTAGTAAACGTTGCCGGCGGCAATCCGATTGGGATTGATCATGTTCTTGACGCCGTTGTAGGAAAACTGCTGCCGGGTGCAACTCAGGTTGGCATCGCAGACGGTGGTCGCGGGATCGTAGATGGGAGCGTCTGCCGTGAAATCTCCCGAAAGTTCCGCCGCAGTGGGAACAATTGCGCTCCAGGTTCCAGGCCCCGAGTATCGGAGATCTTCGTAGCCGGCAAAGAAGAACGTTTTGTTCTTTCCATGGTAAAGCTTGGGAATAACCACCGGTCCGCCGATCGTTCCGCCCCACTGATTTTGCGTGAATGGGGTCTGCGGCGTCCCCTTGGGAGTGAAGTAGCCCTCTGCCTGTAGCGAAGGCGTCTTATTGTATTCCCATGCGGAACCATGCAGGGTATTGGTGCCCGACTTCGTGGAGACGTTGATGGTGCCGCCGGAACTGCCTCCGAACTCCGCCGAGTCGTTGTGAGATTCGAGTTTAATATT
>Ga0302195_10004726_pt1 | contig 10463 bp, 8 predicted proteins | sample II_Bog_N1_2_FD_198778 | JGI IMG/M metagenome (GOLD analysis project Ga0302195, IMG submission 198778) | Peat permafrost microbial communities from Stordalen Mire near Abisko, Sweden - II_Bog_N1_2 | ecosystem: Environmental > Terrestrial > Soil > Wetlands > Peat | place: Sweden: Abisko, Stordalen...
GTTGGTGCTTTTGCCGCACTAAGAGTTTTCTTCATAGAGTTCTTGCTCCTCTCGCGTTGCCTTCCACAAAGTGACCAGATGGTAAAACTCCCCTTCGTCGTCTTCACGAACCTCGAAGATCACGGAGTAGAGCCGTCCTCCGGCCCAGCCGATGGCGCGAAACTGCTCCGGCACATCGGACCGTTGGTCCTGGTAGTAAGACTGCAGAAAGACTTCCTGAACCTCTTCAAAGCCGATCCCGCGGTTCGGGTTCTTGCGCAAACGGAGGCTTTTTCTCGCGTCGAAGTCGAAGCGCATAAGCAAGTATAACTGTTATACCTATTCGCGGGTTCGGTTACGAGCACGAAAAAATGAAAGGGGTAGCCCCATCCAGCAATCGCTAAGGATATGAGCAATCTGGTATATCGCAACAAGACATCCATGGCCTACAAACCAAGATAGGTGCGACCCGGAAAGACTCTGGAGGCCCTGGAATACATAGACAAGAAATATCCCTCAAAGCGACTCTCCTCCTGCTGGCATGTGTTCTCCTCTTGCGTCCACATACGCTGACCGCTCAGGTCTCAACAGCTACCATCAGCGGCGCAATTCTGGACGGCACAGGCAGCGCGGTTCCGCACGTCAAAATAACCGCCATCGAGACCGAGACCGGGGTCACGCAGACAGCTCAAAGCAACGAAACCGGCAACTACACCTTCGCGCTCCTTAAACCGGGCGACTACTCTCTTGTGGCCAGGGCACAGGGCTTCAAACTCTACGAGTGGGAGAACCTCACCCTCGGCTCCGGCGATCAGGTCACCATCGACATCCCGCTGTCGGTCGGCAGGGTCACGCAGATCGTCGAAGTAACTGCTGCATCGCAGCTGCTCGGCACGGGAGACGCCAGCCTCGGTCAGGTCGTCCCACCGCAACTGGTCGAAGACCTGCCCCTGAACGGCCGCGCCCCCATGAGCCTGATTCAGTATGGGGTTGGTGTGCTGGCCACAGCCAACCCGGTCGGTGTGCGGCCCTTTTCCAATTCGGCCCTGGCGGCGTTTACGGTCGGCGGCCTGCCCAACAAGAGCGCTGAGTTTCTGCTGGACGGCGCGCAGAACAACGGCGCGGACAACTCACCGAACTACGAGATGCCGGCCGACGCTACGCGCGAGGTCACGATCAATATCTTCGAGTCCGACGCCACCTACGGCCACGGGGGCGGCGCCACGGCTAACCAGATTAGCAAGTCCGGCACCAACCGTTTGCACGGCACGCTCTCAGAGTTCAACCAGAACTCCGCTCTCAACGCCGACCCCTATTTCTCTGCACGCATCCCCGGCTATGCTCAGCCGGAATCGCGCCGCAACCAGTTTGGCGCCAGCATCGGAGGCCCGCTGCTGCCTACCCGGTTCTTCAACGGCCCCTTCAGAGATCATGACAAGCTCTTTTTCTTCTTCGCCTATGAGGGACTCTACGACTCCACTGCGGGCAGCACCTACGCGAGCGTGCCGACCGCCGCGGAACGGACCGGCGACTTCTCCGCGCTGCTCGCCCAGGGCAGCAACCGCACCGACACCGAGTGTCCGGGCGTGACCAGGACTTACAACTCGGGCGCCATCTTTGACCCTGCCAGCGGAACCATCAACCCGGCTTGCGCGGCCCAGGGCTTCAACATCTACGACCGCACCGCTTTTGCCGGCAACAACATCACCTCCGGCGCCCTGCCGCTGAACTCCGTCGCCCTGGCCGCGCTCGCCTACTTCCCGCAGCCAAATGTCCCAGGCAACAACCTCGGCGAGAACAACTACTTGTCCACCGCCTCAACGGGCGACCGCTACAACAATGAGTTCGCCCGCTTTGACTGGACGCTTTCCCCGCGCCAGCGGCTTTATATGACCGCCCGATACAGCCGTCTCGTCCAGTATTCGAATCAGCTCTTCGACGCCACCAACCCGGCCTACGGCGACATCCTCTATCGCCAGAACCTCGGTGCAACGGTCGGGGATGTCATCACCTTCACTCCATCCTTGTCGGCCGACCTGCGTCTGAACTATGGCCGCTTCTCGCAGCCCACACTCACCAACGGCGACGGCTTTGACGCCGCCACGCTCGGTCTGCCCAATCTGCCCAGCTCGCGCCACATCTTCCCGCGGTTCTACTTCAACTCCGGCTCGCTGAACCCTCTGGGCAGCACCGCCCAGACACCCGGCACCGCGCCCTTCAACACCAACGATGTGTTCGTCGATCTGATTAAGACCGTATACCGGCAGACGCTGAAGTTTGGCTTGGACTTTCGCAAAGTGCAGAGGGGCGACTTTACCTTCGGCAACTCCTCCGGCCTCTACAACTTTGACAACAGCTTCACCGGCGCCTTCGGAACCGATACTTATGCCGCGGTCGGCTCCGATACCGCGGCCTTTCTGCTTGGGCTGCCCACCTCGGCCAGCTACGATCTCAACTCGCATGCCGTCGGCAACCAGACCTACCTGGGGCTCTTCCTGCAGGATGACTGGCGCGTTCGCCCGCGGCTCACGTTGAACTTCGGTCTGCGCATGGATGACGACTTCTCGCCCAACGAACGCGAAGACACCGTCGTCAACGGCTTCAACACCACCGCAACCAACCCCTACAGCGCCCCCGCCACCGCCGCCTACGCCACCCATCCCAACTCCACGCTCGCGGTGGCCAACTTCAAGGTCAACGGCGGCCTCACCTTCGCCGGGCCTGGCGGCAAGTTCTCGAACTTCCCCTCGATCATGCTCAGCCCGCGCATCGGTCTCGCCTACCGGCCGCACATGTTTGGTCAGAACACCGTGATCCGCGCCGGCTTCGGCATCTTCGTCATCCCCATCTTCCCCTTCAACAACACCATCAACCAGGAGGGCTTCAGCCAGACGACGCAGTCTCCGGTTGTCAGCTATGCGCCGCCCACGGCCAACGGCCCGGGCACGCTCTCCAATCCCTTCCCTAACGGCCTCACTCCGGCCAGCGGCTCTTCCACTGGACTGGGTACGTTCGTCGGCCAGCCCCTCACCTTCCTCAACCCCAGCATCCGCAACGCCTACTCCGAGCGCTGGCACCTCGGCTTTCAGCACCAGTGCTTCAGCGGCTGGCTGCTGGAGGCCTTCTATGAGGGCAGCGCCGGCCGCCGTCTCCCCATCAACGAGCAACTGAACTACGTCGAGCCGCAGTATCTGACAACGGCCTCCAACCCCAGTCTCAGCGCCTCGGTCGCCAACCCGTTCTATGGAATCCTCCCCGGCGGCGGCAATCTCAACTCCAGCAAGACAGTCGCGCTGACGCAACTGCTCCAAACCTATCCTGAGTTTGGTGCCATCACCGAGCAGAACGTGGATGAGGGCAGCTCCATCTTCCATGCCCTCGACGTCCACATCGAACACCGCACCGGGTATGGGCTCTCGATTCTGGCGAACTCTCAGTGGTCCAAGCTGCTGGAGGCCGTCACCTTCCTGAACGCCTTCGACCCGCGTCCGGAGTACCGCATCTCCCAGTTCGACCATCCCCTGCACACGGTCATCGCCGTCAGCTACGAGCTGCCGTACGGCCGCGGACGCCAGTTCGGCGCCACTATACCCACTTGGCTCGATCTCCCCTTCGGCGGCTGGAATATCGCCTCCAGTTGGTTCTTCCAGAGCGGCGCTCCACTCACCTTCGGCAACCTCACGCCCATCGCCGGCCAATCGCTGCATTACAACCCGCGCGCCGCAACCGAGTTCAACAATCCCAGCACCACCTGCCCGGCCTTCAACATCAACGCCTTCGCCAACAGCGTCAGCACCACCTCCACCGCCCTCTGCCAGGACGGCAATGGCGGAACCCAGCCCGTGAACAACATTCGTACCTACCCCAGCCAGTTCGCCAACCTGCGCGCCGACGCCCTGAACGACTGGGACGCCTCGATCCTCAAGAACTTCAATTTCTCTGAGACCGCCTTTCTGCAGTTCCGCGTGGGGGCCTTCAACGTCAACAACCGCCCGGTCTTCTCCGGTCCCAACCTCACCGCAACATCGGGAACCTTCGGTCAGATATCCAGCACGCAGAACGCCAGCCGCGTTCTCCAACTCGGCGCCCGCATCGTCTTCTAACGGATGCCGGGTGGGGTGCGGATGCCGGTTGCGGCAAAGCCTTCGTGCAGCGAAAATAGGGGCGAACGCTGGAGCCGTCCATGAAAAACGCTGTCCCGGCAGAATCTCCCTCCGCACAGATCGACGCGAAGATCAAAGACCTCGGCGATTGGCGCGGCCAGACCCTCGCACACGTCCGCCAGATCATCCTCTCCGCCGACCCGGAGATTATCGAAGAGTGGAAGTGGGTCAAACCCACGTCGCCGGGTACGCCCGTCTTCTCCCGCGGCGGCATCGTCTGCACCGGAGAGACCTACAAGAGCGTCGTCAAACTGACCTTCGCCAAGGGCGCGTCGCTGCCGGACCCCTCCGGCCTCTTCAACTCCAGCCTCGAAGGCAACGTCCGCCGCGCCATCGACATCCACGAAGGCGAGAAGGTGAATGAGGCCGCTCTGAAGGCCCTCATCCGCGCCGCCGTCGCGCTCAACCTCAAGGGCAAGACAAAGCCCCGCCGGTAGTGCGCGGGTGGCCCACATCTGACTCACCCTTACCCCATGGGTGCCCCACATCTCAGAATCGAGATGTGGGGCACCCAGTTCTGATAAGAAAGAGGACTCCTGGATGTGGGCCACCCGCCGGATATTTACCGGCTCCCACTGCTACTCGTGCTCCTTGTGCAGCTTCGGTGCTAGCTTCTCGGTCAGCGACTTCTCCGGCGTCAGCATAAGCAGCAGGCAGGCGTGCGGCGCGAGCGTCGCATCCACTCCGTGCTGGTGGCCCAGCTCCTTCTCGGCCCACGCGTCGGTCACCTTCCAGTGCCGAGTTCCCAGGTCGGCATCAAAGCCCGCAAAGTCGCGCTGCACACGCAGCGGTGTGTCGCCGGTGTTGAAGATCGCCAGCGCCTCGCGCTCCTTCGGCAGCGACGTCCGCCACGCAATCATCGCGCCCTCGTGTTTGGCTTCGAACTCGCCCGAGCCCTCCTGATCCAGCGCGATGACGTCCGGATTGGTAAGCAGCACCAGCGTCTTGTTATCCATCAGCGTCAGGTTCGCGCCAACAATCAGCGGACTCTTTGCGATGGCCCACAGCGTCAGCAGCGTCTTCTGCTCGTCATAGGTAAGCCTTGACGTGCGCGGCTCGCCCCAGCCAGGATGCGGCTTCAGTTCGCCGATGGCCAGCATGTCGGCGTCCGGCCAGTTGCCCGCCTTGGCGAAGGGCTGCCACGCCGCCAGCCGCGCGAACTGGTCCTTCACGCCCTGCGGAAAGTCCTTGCCCTCAGCGGCGCTCCACAGGTCCCACTCGTCGTCGGAGATGCGCCACATGTTGGCCATCGATGCGGCCTGCTGCGCATGCTCCAGCGCCATTGGCCCCGGCGAAAGGCTCAGCACGATAGGTCTTCCCGTGCGGTCAATCGCCTGCCGGATCATGTCGATCTCGTCCTCCTTGTACGGATGCGATCCAATGCAGTCCACCTTCAGCAGGTCCACGCCCCACTCGGCGTACTGCTTCAGCAGCGAGTCGTACCAGGCCTGGCCAGCGAGGTTCTGCTTCACGCCCCAGTTGGTCGGGTCCCACGGGCAGGCGTCCGTGGTGTCGGCCGCGTCCTTCGCGTGGAAGCCGCTGCCCGCGATGGGCAGATTGCGTTCCACGCTGGCGCGAGGAATCCCGCGCACAATATGGATGCCAAACATCAGCCCCTGCGCATGCACCCAGTCCGCCAGCGCGGTAAAGCCGGTGTTCTCGATGGTCGCAGCCAGCTTCGCGTTCGCTGGAACCGTGACGGTGATAGCTGCGCCGTCTCCGGCCGATGGAAACCGCGCCGGCACGGGCACATAGCGCCCAAACGGGTCGAGCGCGTAGTGCAGCTTCTCCGGCGTGCCGCGGTCCTCGGGGTTCTCAAAGAACCAGCCCTCGTCGATCACCGCATACCGCCAGCCTGCGGGGGCGAGCCTGTTCTTCAGCACCGTCGCGTTCTCGCGAAACTGCGCCTCGGTGACGGTCAGCCCATAGGCATCCCAGCTGTTCCAGCCCATCGGAGGCGCATCAGCTACGTTCACCACCTGCGCTCCTGCCGATAGAAACGCAGCCATTGCCGCAATCCCTGCAAACACCACAAACCGCACAATCTTCATGGGGGGCATCATACTATCCGGCACAGCAACCGTTCTTTCGGCGCGGTATCCTAAGACAGGACGCCGAATTCCGCCAAACGCCGCACGCCAGCAAGGACCCCGCAATGCCGCTCTACGAATACGAATGCACCACCTGCCATCGCCGCACCGAGAAGATCCAGAAATACTCTGACGCCGAGCTGACCATCTGCCCGCACTGCGGCGGCCCGCTGGAGCGCACCATCACCGCGCCCGCCTTCCAGTTCGCCGGCGGTGGCTGGTACAAGGACGGCTACGGCTCGGCCAAACCCGCCTCCGGCAGCGACTCCGCCGGTAGCAGTGAGTCCGGCGGCGACTCCAGCGGCGACTCCGCAAAGATCAAGCCAGCCGCTGATTCCAGCCCCGGCAGCGCGGCCACGCCCGCAGCCGCGGCGCCTGCCCCCGCCGCAGCGCCCGCGCCCGCCGCCAAGTCCTGAGGACCCCTTGGAACTCACAGCTGAACTTCCCGGGATTAACTCCCCAGAGTCGTCACCCCGTCGGCCGGTCCGCGATTCCATAACCATGCTGCACTGCGCTATCATTCTTTGCATGAGCCTCTCTCGCTCGTTCCGCAAATTCGGGCATCAGGTCGGCAACCAGGTCGGCAAACAGGTGGAGCGCGTCGCGTCTCCGCACAAGCGCACGCACCTGTTGCGCAACGTCGGCTGGATCTCCGCCGGCGTCACCGCGCTGGCACTCGGCGTGGTGGTGGGCCGCGAGATTCGTCAGCGCTACAAGTTCAACCGCCGCACGCCCTATGACCTCTACGCCCACTCCGGCGATCAGGTCCAGGATGTCGACTTCGGCGTAGGAATTTAGAATTAGCTAACAGCCAACAGTTAACAGCGAACAGCCCAATCCCCGCTTCTCCTGTTCGCTGTTAACTGTTTTCTGTTAACTTTTCCAGAGCACCCAAACCCCAAATGAACACCATCCTTCCCATCCTCGAGCCCGCCGCCCCGCCGTCGCTCACGGATGAGAACGATAGCCTCCGCCTGCGCGACTCGCACGGCCGCTTCATCACCGACCTCCGGCTCTCCGTCACCGACCGCTGCAACTACCGCTGCGTCTACTGCCGCACCGGCACCGACGGCGCGCGCCTGCTCCGCATCTTCGTCTCGCTGGGCATTGAGAAGATCCGCCTCACCGGCGGCGAGCCCCTGCTGCGCCACGGCCTGCTCGACCTCATCCACGAGACAGCGCAGCTTCGCCCCGCATTCTCGGAGCAGCCTCTCGACATCGCCCTCACCACCAACGGCCATCTCCTGGCGCCGCTCGCGCAGCCGCTCAAGGACGCGGGCCTCTCCCGCATCACCGTCAGCATGGACGCCGTAGACGCCGAGACCTTCACCCGCATCACCCGCGTTCCGGGCAGCTTTGAGCGCGTCCGCGCCGGCATCCGCGCCGCGCAGGACGCCGGCCTCGGCCCGGTCAAGGTCAACTGCGTGCTGCTGCGCGGCTTTAACGACACCCAGATCGAAGCCTTCGCCGAGTTCTCCCGCACGGAAAACGTCATCGTCCGCTTCATCGAGTTCATGCCCCTCGAAGAAGACCGCAAGTGGACGCCCGAGTCCGTCGTCCCCATGAGCGAGATCGTTGCACGCCTCAACGCCATCCGCCCGCTCGTTCCGCTCGCGGCCAACAACCCCTCCGAGACCGCTCGCCGCTTCACCTTCGCTGACGGCCGCGGCGAGATCGGCATCATCGCGCCGGTATCGCAGCCCTTCTGCGGCCACTGCTCCCGCATCCGCCTCACCTCGGACGGCAGCCTGCGCACCTGCCTCTTCTCGCAGTCTGATCATGACCTTGTCGGCCTGCTCCGCCGCGGAGCTACGGACGACGACCTCCGCACCCGCATCCGCGCCGTCGTTCACCGCAAGGAGGCCCGCCACCACATCGGCGAACCCGGCTTCCAGCAGCCCTCGCGCAGCATGGTCCACATCGGCGGTTAGTCCCCGGAACCACGCACTGCACACTTTCGTACATTGCTCCCGGTACTGTTTCCGCTATGCTGTCTTCTCGGAAGCCCTGCGCTTCCTCCTGTCTATGCGAGGACCCTGATGCCCGTGAAAGACAAGCCTTATCCCGAGACGCTCGACGCCCGCCAGATCGAGAGCCTGCGTGTCTTCCATGAGGTCGCCAGCGCGCTCACCTCCAGCCTGGAGTTGGACACCCTGCTCCGCGCCATCATGAAGCAGATGGAGGACTTCTTCGGCCCCGAGCAGTGGTCATTGCTGCTTCTGGACCAGGACTCCCGAGAGATGGTCTATGCCCTATCGTCCGGCCTCGACGACTCCCAGATGGAGGACGTCCGCCTGCAACGCGGCGAGGGCATCGCCGGCTACGTCGCCGAGAGCGGCAACCCGCTCGTGGTCCCCAACGTCCACACCGACCCCGACTGGTCGCGCTACGCCGCCGCCCATCCTGAGCTCGGGCTGCAATCCATCGCCTGTCTGCCTATCCGCCACGGCGAAACCACCCTGGCCGTGCTTTCGCTGCACAACTCCAAGCTCGACCTGCTGCCGGACTCCTCCATCTCTTTCCTACGCGTGCTCTGCGACTACGCCGCCATCGCTTTGCATAATGCCAGCCAGGTCAAGCTCATCCACGACCTCAGCATCACGGACGACTGTACTGGTCTGTTCAACGCCCGCTACCTCTACAAGATGATTGAGGAGGAGATCGCCGTCGCCGGCCCCACGCTTGAGTCCCGCGTAGTCTCCATCACACCGCGCCGTCCCTTCTCGCTGCTCTTCCTCGACCTGGACCACTTCAAGAGCATCAACGACACCCACGGCCATCTGGTCGGTACCCGCCTGCTCGCGGAGATAGGCGGAGTCATCAAGCGCACCCTCGGCCCGGACCACGCCGGCTTCCGCTACGGCGGCGACGAGTTCGTCGCCCTGCTCCGCGGCATGGACAAGGCTGCGGGCACGCAGCTAGCCGGGCGTCTGCGCGACGAGCTGAAGGCCTCCCAGTTCCTCACCGCCAACGGCCTCTCGCTCACCATCACCGCCAGCTTCGGCCTGGCCACCTTCCCGGAGGACGGTGCCGACCTCCACGGCATCATCCGCTCGGCGGACACCATGATGTACGTGGCCAAGGATCAGGGCCGCGACCGCATCGCCATCGCCGACCCCGCGCACCCCGCCACCACCCCCCACCCCAAGACCTCCCGCCACACCGACGACTGAGAGCCTTTGCTTTTTGCTTTTCTTGTTGTCATCCCGTAGGGACCTGCTTTTGCCTTTGCCTGTCTTACTCCGCGAAACTCCGCTCCTTTTGCGAACTCTGCGTCAAGAGCTCGTCTGGCTGGGACCGGGTGACGACTTAAGGGCACGGGCTTACCCATGCACTTAGATCTGTCGTTCGTGTCGGCTTAGCCCTTGACGTACTCCCGCCCAACTTTGATACCATCCACAAGATTCTTCCTGACATCCGGCCCTCTCAATCTCACTTAGGAGACGTCCATGACGCTTCGTAAGGTCCTTGGCGCAGCCACCGTTCTGTCCACTTTCGCTCTCAGCGCGTTGCTCACCGGCTGCGGCATCGGGGATCTCGATACGTCCTCACCGCAGGCCGCGCAGGTCATTCCTGCCTTCCAGGGCACCATGATGGGCGGACAGAGCCCCATCGTCCACGCCACCGTCAAGATCTACGCCACCGGCTCCGACGGCAGTTGCACCTCCTCCGGCTCTGCTGCCGCCTGCATCGCCTCCGACACTGGATACGGCGTCGCCACCCAGTTGCAGGAGGCCACCGTGGTGAACGGTGGCAGCGCCGGGCAGGAGACCGACGCCTCCGGCAACTTCAGCTTCGCGGGCGGCTACTTCTGCCCCGCCGGCGAATTCGCCTACATCGTCGGCAGCGGCGGCAGCCCCGGCAGCGCCGGCGCCTCCGCCAACAGCAAGATCCTGCTCGTCGCCGCCCTCGGCCGTTGCGAAGACCTGTACACCGCCGTCACCGGCGGCTACTCCGGCTACAAGGGCTCGAACATCGTCATCAATGAGATCACTACCGTCGCCGCCGGCTACGCGTTGGGCAACTTCGCCAGCGTCAGCGGCTCCACCGTCGGCATCGGCGCTCCCTCCACCAACAACGCCGCCAAGGTCAGCGGATACTCCACCGGCACCACCACGGCGGCCGCCGGCCTGTACCACGCCTTCCTCAACGCCGCCAACCTCACCAATCCCTTCAGTCTTACCACCCTGTCCAGCGCGCCTACGGTTCCGCCCGGCAACTCCAAGGCGTC
>Ga0302195_10004740_pt1 | contig 10434 bp, 9 predicted proteins | sample II_Bog_N1_2_FD_198778 | JGI IMG/M metagenome (GOLD analysis project Ga0302195, IMG submission 198778) | Peat permafrost microbial communities from Stordalen Mire near Abisko, Sweden - II_Bog_N1_2 | ecosystem: Environmental > Terrestrial > Soil > Wetlands > Peat | place: Sweden: Abisko, Stordalen...
GGCTTGCGAGTTCCAGCCGAACGCCCGCCGCCGATCCGCGCAAGAACTCCTCGTGAATCTTGGTCAGTTCGCGGGCCAATACTACGCGAACGGCGGGGCCAAAAATGCTCTCTATCTCCGCCAAGGTGTCCAGTATCCGATGCGGCGCCTCATAAAGGACGAGCGTGAAGGGAGTTTCGAGTCTCCCAGCCTGGGCGGCCAACTCTTCCAGACGACTGCGCCTGGCTCCGGTCTTCTCCGGCAAAAAGCCGACGAAGTGAAACTCCTCGGTGGACAGGCCGGAGGCGATGAGCGCGCTGAGGGCCGCATTGGCTCCGGGAATGGGAATCACGGAAACTCCGGCGGCTATGGCTTCCTGGACCAGCCAGTTTCCGGGGTCACTTATGCCCGGCATTCCGGCATCGGAGACCAGGGCGATGCGTGCGCCCGCCTTGAGCGCTGCGATGAGTTCGGCCGTTCGCTGGCGCTCGTTGTGCTGGTGGCAGCTCACCGTGGGCGTGGCAATCTGGAAGTGGTTGAGCAGCTTTTGCGTTTGGCGGGTGTCTTCGCAGGCGATTCGGTCCACGCGTTTCAACACGTCCAGGGCGCGCAGGGTAATGTCGCCCAGGTTGCCGATGGGCGTGGCTACCAGGTAGAGGCCGGGAGCAAGACCGGACACGATCCCCACATCCACCTTTTCAGCGGGCATCGTCGTGGGCATTTTCACGTTCGAGGCGGCGCTGCTCGGCTAGCAGGGACATGGAGCTCATCAGGTTCTGGACGCTCACAATGCCGACAACTCTGCCGCTCTCGGTAATGGGAATCAGCGCGAGGCCGCGGCCGGCGGTGATGCGCCGGATGGTGGTTCCCAAAGTGTCTTCAGGCCTCGCCACCTGAAAGGCCCGCGACATGACCGACTGCACATAGCCGTTGCCGTCGTTGCGCAGCGCGTCGACGATTCGTTGCCGGGAGACAATGCCCACCAATTGCGGGCCGCGCACTACGGGGAAGTCTTCCTGAAGCGAGTGAACGCAGCGAACCAGCGCGTCTGAAAGCGTATCGGAGGGCGAGAGGGTGGCGAAATCGGTGAGCATCACTTCGCGCATCTGGACGGTGTCTACGACCGACTGGAAGAACACGCCCTGATCTTCAATCTGCGCGCCGATCATGATGAAAAAGCCCGCGATAATGAGCCAATAATTGTGCAGCAGCATGCCGCCGACCATGGCAGCGAGAGCGAGCACCTGGCCCAATCCCGCGGCGGCGCGGCCGGCGGGAGCAAACCCGTGTTTGCGCGCAAAACTGCCCCGGATCAGGCGACCGCAGTCCAGCGGATATGCCGGCAGCAGATGTAGCAGCGCGAGACCAACCTGCATCCAAACCAGGCTGCGCAACAGCCAGGCGGAACTGATGAATGGCGGATTGAAGAGTTGCACATCGCCGCTTGCGCCCAGGAACCCGGCTGCCAGCACCAGCGCCGTCGCCGCGTTTGCCACCGGGCCGGCCAACGCCATTTCAAACTGGCCCGCGCCACGGTTGGCGTTCTCCTGGCTTTCTGGGTCGGCATAGGCAAAAAGGCCGCCGATGGGGAGCAGCAGGATGGCACGGAGCCTGAGGCCGAGCCATGCCGCGACAAGAAGGCGCGCAGTTTCCCGCACCAGTACAGCCGATGTAAGCACCAGGAACAGCCCCATTCCGCGCAGAACACCATCGCTGGAACTGAGCACCAGGCACACTATAGCCAGCAAAGGGAAAAAGGCGTGGACGCGCATTTCAACGCCCATCCAACGGCCCAGCGGGATTGACCAGCCTCGCATATCTGGATTGTAGTGGGTCGCGCCAGGGTTTTGCTTCGGATATGCTGGTTTGCGATGCGCATCATTGCCGGCAAGTTTCGTTCTCGCACGCTGGCGGCTCCGGCGGGCATGGCCACACGGCCCACCAGCGACCGGCTGCGCGAGACGCTTTTCAACGTGCTGGCGCCACGGATTGAGGGTGCGGTTTTCCTGGATTTGTATGCCGGGTCGGGTGCGGTGGGGATTGAGGCGATTAGCCGGGGCGTGGCTAGCGTGGTGTTTGTGGAGCGTGCGGAGGCGGCGCTGAAGGTGCTGCGGAAGAATCTGGATGGATTGGGGATTAAGGCTGGATTTCGGATTCAGGCGGGGAGTGCGGGGGCTTTTCTGCGCAGGGTGGAAGCAGGCGCCGGCTTTGACCTGGTCTTTCTTGATCCGCCGTATGACGCAGGGAACGAGTATGCAAGCACGCTCGGTGTGCTTGGCCTGCCGGGCGGCTTGCTGGCTTCTGGCGCGGTGGTTATTGCGGAGCATCGCCGCAAAGAAAAGCTCGAAGACCGATATGGCGCGCTGGAGCGAACGCGTTTGCTGGAGCAGGGCGATGCGGCGTTGAGCTTTTATTCCTTTGGCCAGCCGCCGGGTTAGTTTACTGGTGGTTGAGGATGGGAAAGACGAGGGACAAAGCGCGACCTCGGCCAACCGGATTAGAGTGTTGTGCATGAAGATTCTGCGATTGGTGTTGGCATTGGGGTTGGCTGCGGTGGTCTGCGGCGGGGTTGAAACCGCGAGGGCGCAGCCAGGAGTGGCTGCGGACCACCAGAGAATGGTTCAGGGGGCGGGCGATCATCCCGTAGCTCAACTGGCGATTCTGGATACGGATATTGGGGATGATATCGACGACGCGTTTGCGCTGGCGCTGGCATTGAAGAGCCCGGAGCTTAAGCTGTTGGGGATTACGACAGCTTTCGGGGATACGGAGTTGCGGGCGCGGCTGGTGGACCGGTATTTGGCTGCTATAGGCCGCACCGATATTCCGGTTGCGATCGGCGTTCCAACCCCGCATACGAATGTGTTCAGTCAGGCCGCATACGCGCGTCAATCGCCGGATCGCATACATCCCGATGGAGTCGAGTTTCTACTGCGCCAAATCCGCGCCCATCCAGGCGCGATCACGCTTATTGCAATTGGGCCGCAGAACAACATCGAGGAGGCAATCAAGCGCGATCCGGTCACCTTCCGCAAGCTGAAGCGGGTGGTGATGATGGGCGGCAGCATTTACCGGGGATACGGAGACTTGAGCGCGCCTCCCAGCTCGGAGTGGAACGTGAACCGCGATCCTGCCGGACTGCGGGCGCTGCTGGCGTCTGGCGTGCCGGTTTTCATGATGCCGCTGGATTCGACGCAGATCCAACTGCAAACACCGGAGCGAGAGAAAATCTTCTCCCATGGCTCCCCGCTTACAGACCAGTTGACGCTGCTCTACCACCAGTGGATGGCCGGCAGCGAAGGGCATTGGCCGGCGCCCACGCTCTTTGACCCTGTGGCGGTGGCCTATGCGGTTCGTCCCGATCTGTGCCCGGCGACACCCTTGCGCATTGAAGTGGACGACAAGGGCTTTACGCGGCCTGTGAACGGCGCGCCCAATGTCCAGGTTTGTCTTAAATCGGATGAGAAGGGCTTTCTTGAGGTTTTGCTGGGGCGGATTACGGGGGAAGACAGCCACTGATTCTGGGGCTGAATGCCTGAAAGTCCTCTATCTGCTTCGGTCTTGACGGGTTCCGTGGACTGGAACGTTGCCTTGCGAATCGGTTGCAAGCAGGCCTACAATGGCTGCGATCATCCGCCCATGGGAAGTTCTCTGCTTACCGGGCTGGGGGTGACGTAAGTGATCGCCGAAAGCCTTCTGAAAGCATGCTGGTCCCGCCTTAAGCATCTGTTCCGCTGCATTGCAATTCTCGTTGTGTTGGCCGCGACAGCCGCAGCGCAGCAGGTTCCCGCTCAACCGTCTTCTGATCCCGCCCTCCGTCCTTCTTTCGAGGTTGCCGTGATTCGATTGAATCGCAGCGACAGCCCGTTGGAAGGGTTTGAGACGCCTCCCGGCCGCTTTCAAGCAAAGAACGATTCGGTGCGAACCTTGATCGAAGCAGCGTGGGAGTTGCAAAAAGGCCAGGTCGTGGGCGGTCCCGCGTGGATCGATGTGGAACGCTACGATATCGAAGCCCGGATGACCGAAGACCAATATCACGCAATCGAGAACCTCTCCAAACGCCACCAACAGCACCGGGTTCATCTCATGTTACAGTCGCTGTTGGCTGAGCGGTTCCAACTCAGGGTGAGCCACCATCCCGGTGAAATGAAAGGGCTCGCGTTGGCGATTGCGAAGGGCGGCCCGAAGCTGCATGTCTCGGGAACGCTGGAGCCGGCCAAGCCCGATCACTCTGTTGGGCGATCGTTTTCCGGAGCCATGTTTGTCACCAAAGGCTCCCCGCTCAGCGACCTGGCGGATTACTTGGCGATGCAGTTTGGGCGGCCAGTCGTGAATGATACCGGGCTCACAGGGATGTACGATTATTCGCTCGAAGTGCCGTACGATCCGCAGAGCGATCGCGAGGCCGGCACAATTACCGCGCTGGAGGACCAGCTTGGACTGACGCTCAAATCGCAGAGAATTGTCGTCGATACCATCCATGTTGAGCAGATCGAGCGGCCTTCAGAAAACTGATTTTCGTGGGCGCAAAGGCACCCGGTCGTCACAGCACACCGATTGCCCCACCTTTGTTCTTGAAGCTCGATCAGACAAGCATCCGGACGAACAGTAGGATTCGAAGCCGTGAAAAGAAGGGTCCAGATCCCCATTGACACCGGCACAAAAACGGGAGAAGAATAGCGGGTCGATTGAAAAGGGCCGCTATCCGCGGTGTACGGAGGAAACATGAAAAACGCAGGACGGGTGCAGGCAATTGGAACCATGGCATTGCTGGCAGCAGGGCTTTGGTTGCAGGGCTGCAAATCGACGCCGGAACTGACGCAATCGGATGCGCAGGCGCTGATCCAGGCAAAATACGACCAGACTCCGCCGGCCGGCGCCACCATTACCATTGACGATCTGGGCATGAGACAGGGTGTGACCGCGAAATACTGGACCAAGACGAAGGACTATCCAAACCGATTCTGGGCCGACTTCACCCTGACCCCGGAAGGCAAGAAGGCGCTGACGCTGGCGAAAGGGGGAGATGTAATCCAATGGCGGCCGGAAAGCGCGACCGATACGCATTTTTCGGTGATTGCGTTCACGGTGGCGGCCAACCATCTGAAAGCGCACGATGTTGGGGCGCTGCAGGGCGAAGTGCTGCCGGGCGCAGCGGCGGCGAAGGAAGCCATGTATACGGAAAGCGTCAGTCTGGACGGGGTTCCCGGGCCGCTCGCGGAGATTGCGCATAACGCGGGAAACAAGCTCAGCACCAAGCATCAGGCCGACTTTGCGTTCGAAGCCGGGGCGTGGAAGCTGCACTCGATTGAGTAATTATGGAAAAATCCTTACGCTGGACGCGAGAAATCGTTGACCCCACCGGCGTTTCTTGCTATTGTTAGAAGGTTCCGCAAGAACGCGTACCTCCGTGTGTCTTAACGGAGTGAGCGTCAAGGGGAGGCCGGCCGGCGGGAGTATGGCCGGGTTGGTCCCCAGGTGCTGGCTAGGTTTGCCAGCCAAATAGGTCCCAGAAGTGCCTTCTTCTTGCGGAGGGCAGGGGCAAATCGCATCGGCGTCCACGCGTTCTCCTCCTGGGAGGGCTATGTGGGCCGGAACCGGCGAAACGGAGTTGGCTTTCCTTAGAGTGGAAACGCCCGGCCACCGTCCCGGTTCTCGTCTGAGTTGGGAACGAAGACAGACGCGAAGCAGGAACAAGGGGCTTCTGTGTGCTTGCATGGGCAAATCGCCAGTGCAACGCCGGAACGGCCCGAGGGTTCTGCGCGCGGCTCGAAGTGGGTAGGGTAAGGGTTGCTGGGGTAAGGAGTTTCAGTTTGCCGACATTTAATCAGCTGGTTCGCAAGGGGCGCACGGCCCCGCGGTACAAAACGGCATCGCCTGCATTGCAGGCCTCGCCGCAGCGGCGCGGCGTGTGCACCCGCGTGTATACACAAACGCCGAAGAAGCCGAATTCAGCGTTGCGCAAGGTGGCACGCGTGCGGCTCACCAACGGGATCGAAGTTACCACCTACATCCCGGGAATTGGCCACAATTTGCAAGAGCACTCGATCGTGCTGATTCGCGGTGGCCGTGTGAAGGATCTGCCCGGCGTCCGCTATCACGTGGTGAGGGGCACGCTCGATTCCGTAGGAGTGGCTAATCGGAAGCAGAGCCGTTCGAAGTACGGAGCCAAGCGCGCCAAGGGCGGAGCAGCGCCGGCGAAGAAGAAGTAACGGAGTTCATAGTTCGCAGTTCACAGTTCGTAGTTGGCGAGAGATTCGGGTTCTGAAAGCTGCGAACTAAGAACTGTGAACTGTGAACTGAACTTGGTTCCGGGACGGCGTTCAGAACCCGGACTAGGGTAGTGAGTTGGGCGCTTTGAGCGCCTTGAGGATTTTGAGGATTATGCCAAGAAAAGGGCACATTGCGAAGCGGGAAGTGGCGCCTGATCCGGTTTACGGGTCAACGCTGGTCACCAAGTTTGTGAACTCGATGATGTGGGGCGGCAAGAAGTCGACGGCCCAGGGAATCTTCTATCAGTCGATGAAGAACCTCGAGGAAAAGGGCGGCGGCGACGATGCTCTGAAGCTCTTCAAGAAGGCGGTCGAGAATTGCAAGCCGCTGCTTGAGGTAAAGACCCGGCGCGTGGGCGGCGCCAATTACCAGGTGCCGATCGAAGTGAATCCAGACCGGCGCACATCGCTGGCCATTCGGTGGCTGATCACCTACGGCCGCAACCGCGGCGAAAAGGGCATGATCGACAAGCTGAGCAACGAGTTGCTGGATGCCGCCAACGGGCGCGGCGCGGCGATGAAGAAGAAGGAAGACGTGCATCGCATGGCTGAGGCGAATAAGGCCTTTGCTCATTATCGGTGGTAGTACAGAAGTGCAGGGAATAGGGATTAGGGAATAGAAAACCTGTCCCTCATTGAACTGAAAGATCTAACCGCGGGATTGAATGCTCGCAAGGAAGAATTGCCGTGGCTCGCACTATACCTCTGAATCGTTGCCGGAACATCGGTATCATGGCGCACATCGACGCCGGAAAGACGACAGCGACAGAGCGCATCCTGTTTTATACCGGCATCACCCACCGTATCGGCGAGGTGCATGAGGGCACTGCGACCATGGACTACATGGAGCAGGAGCAGGAGCGCGGCATCACCATCACTTCGGCAGCCACCACCTGCACCTGGAAGGATGTCCGCATCAACATCATCGACACCCCGGGCCACGTGGACTTTACGGCCGAGGTGGAGCGCAGCCTGCGTGTGCTTGACGGCGCGGTTGCGGTATTCGACTCGGTGAGCGGTGTGCAGCCGCAGACCGAAACCGTTTGGCGCCAGGGCGACAAGTACAAGGTGCCGCGCATTTGCTTCGTGAACAAGATGGACAAGAACGGCGCGGACTTCGAGCACGTTCTGGAGACGATTCGCAAGCGCCTGGGCGCGCGGCCTGTCGCGCTGCAAATTCCCATTGGCGCCGAAGCCGGATTCAAGGGCGTCGTCGACCTCATCGAGATGAAGGCCATCCTCTGGCATGACGAAGCCATGGGCTCCCAGTACGATGTCGAACCGATTCCCGCGAACCTGCTGAAGAAGGCCGAGGCGTTCCGGCTGCAGTTGATCGAGATTATCGCCGAGACAGACGATGTGCTGCTTGAGAAATTCCTGGAAGGCGAGACGCCGACCATTGCCGAATTGAAGGCCGGCATTCGCCAGGCCACCATCGACCTGAAGGTCTTCCCGGTTATCTGCGGAAGCGCATTCAAGAACAAGGGCGTTCAGACACTGCTGGACGCGGTAGTCGACTACCTGCCCAGCCCTCTGGATAAGCCTCCGGTTGAGGGTCCGAATCCACACCATCCCGCAACGATTGAAGTCCGCAAGCCGGATGACAATGAGCCGCTTTCGGCGCTCGCATTCAAAATCATTAACGATCCCTTCGGTAAGCTCTGCTTTGTTCGCGTCTACTCAGGTTCGCTGAAGACCGGCGACACGGTACTGAATCCTCGTACTGGCAAGACTGAACGCGTGGGCCGCCTTGTGAAGATGCATGCCAACAAGCGCGAAGACGTGAGCGAGATTCTGGCAGGCGACATCTGCGCCTGCGTGGGCATGAAGGAGTTGAAAACCGGCGATACGTTGTGTTCGCCGCAGCATCCCATCGCGCTCGGAGCAATCACGTTTCCTGAGACGGTTATCTCGGTGGCCATTGAGCCCAAGACCAAGGCCGACCAGGAAAAGATGGGCGTCGCGCTTTCGCGGCTGGCTGACGAAGATCCCACCTTCAAGGTACGCACCGACGACGAATCGGGCCAGACCATTATCAGCGGCATGGGCGAGCTGCATCTTGAGATTCTGGTCGACCGCATGAAGCGCGAGCATAAGGTCGAAGCCAACGTGGGCGAGCCCAAGGTAGCCTTCCGTGAGACTATCCGCAAGACGGCCGAAGCCGAAGGCAAGTATATTCGCCAGACCGGCGGCTCGGGCAACTACGGCCATTGCAAGCTGCGCATCGAGCCGAATACGCCGGGCGCGGGCTACGAGTTCATCAACGCCATCAAGAGCGGATCGGTGCCCAAGGAATACATCAAGCCCATCGATCAGGGCGTGCAGGGCGCTATCGAGCTGGGCATTCTGGCCGGCTATCCGCTGGTGGACATCAAGGTTACGTTGTACGACGGCAGCTACCACGAAGTCGATTCGAACGAAATGGCTTTCAAGTTTGCCGGTTCGATAGCCTTCAAGGAGGCTGCGCGCAAGGCCTCGCCGGTGCTGCTGGAGCCGGTAATGGCTGTCGAAGTTACTGTTCCCGAGGAGCACATGGGAACCATCATTGGCGACATCAATTCACGCCGCGGACGCATTGAGCACGTGGATCGCGTGGGCGGCTCGCAGGTTATCAAGGCCATTGTGCCATTGAAAGAAATGTTCGGCTATGTGAACGACATTCGGTCGTCCACCCAGGGCCGCGCCTCTTATTCGATGCAGTTCGCGCGGTATGAAGAGGCGCCGCGCATGATTGCCGATGAAATTATCGGACGGTCGCAGGGGAAGTGAGAAAGGCAGTTCACAGCTCGTAGTTCACAGTTCACAGTTAGAACGCGCCAACGGTGCCTCACTGGGGAACTGAGAACTAAGAACTGTGAACTACGAACTGATTTCTGGGGCTGGAGCCGGATAGCTGGCGCCCCTGGTTATGAACTTGCAGTAAAGCTATGAAAGGGAGTCGGGACTTTTATGGGCAAGGAAAAGTTTGATCGCAGCAAGCCGCACGTGAACGTTGGGACCATCGGTCATATCGATCACGGCAAGACGACGCTGACGGCGGCCATTACCAAGGTATTGCAGAAGCACAACCCGAAGAACCAGTTCCGCTCGTTCGACTCGATTGACAACGCGCCGGAAGAGCGGGAGCGGGGCATCACGATCGCCACGGCGCACGTGGAGTACGAGACCAAGAACCGTCACTACGCGCACGTGGATTGCCCTGGGCACGCCGATTACATCAAGAACATGATTACCGGCGCGGCGCAGATGGACGGAGCGATTCTGGTGGTAGCCGCGACCGACGGTCCGATGCCGCAGACCAAGGAGCACGTGCTGCTGGCGCGGCAGGTGGGCGTTCCCTGCATGGTGGTTTTCCTGAACAAGTGCGATGCGGTTGAGGACGAAGAGCTTACCGACCTGGTGGAGATGGAAGTTCGCGAGCTGTTGAGTAAGTACCAGTTCCCGGGCGACGACGCACCGGTGATTCGCGGCTCCGCATTGGGGGCGCTGAACGGCGAGGCGAAGTGGGAAGCGCAGATTGACGCGCTGATGGAGGCGGTGGACGCGTACGTACCGCTTCCGGACCGAGCGATTGACAAGCCGTTCCTGATGCCGATCGAGGATATTTTCTCGATCTCCGGGCGCGGGACCGTTGTAACTGGGCGCATCGAGCGCGGCAAGGTGAAGGTGGGCGAGGAAGCGGAGATTGTGGGCTTCCGCGAGACGCGCAAGACGGTTGTGACGGGCGTGGAAATGTTCAAGAAGCAGTTGGACGAGGGTCTGGCCGGGGACAACGCGGGCCTGCTTCTGCGCGGGATACCGAAGGAAGATGTGGAGCGCGGGATGGTTCTGGCGAAGCCGGGATCGATTACGCCGCACACGGTATTCAAGGGCGAAGTGTACGTGCTGAGCAAGGAAGAAGGCGGCCGTCATACGCCGTTCTTCAAGGGCTACCGGCCGCAGTTCTACTTCCGCACGACGGACGTGACGGGAGTGGCGGAGTTGCCGGAGGGTGTGGAGATGGTAATGCCGGGCGATAACGTTCAGCTAACGATTGAGCTGATTACTCCGGTGGCGCTGGAGAAGAGCTTGCGATTCGCCATCCGCGAAGGCGGACGGACGGTGGGCGCGGGTACGGTTTCGGAGATTGTGAAGTAAGAGTTGTCAGTTATCAGTGGTCAGTTGTCAGTTTGGAGCGCGATGA
>Ga0302195_10004752_pt1 | contig 10421 bp, 9 predicted proteins | sample II_Bog_N1_2_FD_198778 | JGI IMG/M metagenome (GOLD analysis project Ga0302195, IMG submission 198778) | Peat permafrost microbial communities from Stordalen Mire near Abisko, Sweden - II_Bog_N1_2 | ecosystem: Environmental > Terrestrial > Soil > Wetlands > Peat | place: Sweden: Abisko, Stordalen...
CTTCGAGAAAACCCCGATATCATGCGCCTTGCAGCACCCCATCTACCAACCTGACCTGAGTCATAGCCCTAACCAACTGAGCCTATTCGACATCTAACCGGACAGTAGTGATCATGTCCCTCTATTTCTAAGGGCGTTATTGCAGTTCGGTCGCGCCAGAAGAAGGGCTGGCGTCTTTCATCGCTCAGCCGGTAGATTCGTCTTCTTGACCGACCAGGTTGCTCGCTCTGCGATAAATGCGGCGAAGGGCCTCGCATCTAGATCGATGCTTGCGCGATCCAATGCGCTCAGGTACTCCGCACGGTCTTCGACCCGAACCACGGTCCACGGATACCCTCCCGATGCCAGCAGCACATTCATTAGAAAGCGAGCCATGCGGCCATTGCCATCGGGATACGGGTGGATATAGCCAAAGAGCCAATGACCGAGCACGGCTCGGCACGATGGCTCCGATTCAGCTTCTATCAAGTCGAATAGCGCAGGCATGGCATCTCGAACGGTTTCCCAACGAGGCGGCACATACCGGGAGTTTCGCAGGTAGACGGCGTCATTGCGATAACCGGCAAGCGCCGAAGCTGAGATCAGGCCCGAGGCCACGCACGGCTCAAAAAGTTCTCTGTACCACTCCCTATGATCCGTTCTGGCTACCGCTCCAGGATTCTCGCCTGTCAGCACTTTGGACACGGCTCCCTTCACCTTTTGAAACGCCTGCCAATATCCGCGCGCGGCCAACGCATCCCTGCTTTGCCGGTCGGCTTCGTGGTGCGCAGGATCCCATGCTCCAGACATCACTCTTTCAATCAACTCGGGACTTACGCGGTAGCCCTCGATAGACAGCGAATGGTACGCATCGCTCTGGTAGATGCCGTCAACGAATTTAAGGTATTCTGTGCCGTCTTTGGGCAGCCCTTTCGGCTTTGGGAAACTCTCAAGGACAGCATTCCGCGATGCCGCCCAAATGGCCTGAAGCCTGCCCACGATGGGCGCATCCGTAGGTTCGGCAATTGAAAAAACGCGCTGTGCGGCATCGAACGGATTAGTCTCGCGAACGTCGTAGCCCGCCGCCTTCATCGTCGAGAGAATTTCGACAGCTAGTTCGAATCGCCCAACGTGGCGCAGAGCACCTGCGAGACGGCCGGCAACAGCCGAATGTCCACCACCCAAGAGTGGCCTCAGGAGCTCAGAGGCATCTCGGACAACCCCGAGCAGCACCTGGGTTTCAATCGGGTTGCGAGTGAAAAATGATTCCGGAACACGAATCAGTGCTGCGGCGGGAGAAAAGAGTCGCAAACCATCGCGGACAACCAGGTCGTTGCGCGCCGGCGGTTGCGGTTCCTTGAGGTCATAGAGCGACGTACTAAAGAGCAGTTCAATCGTGTTGTTGTGACCTCGGGGGCTGTAGATGATTGCCTGAGATGGAATGATGGTGTTTTCGGCGTGGAGCAGAAGTGACTGTTCCGGTGAAAGGTGCCACTCTTCTCCGAATCGTTCATTGCAATATCGGGCGCAAAATTCCCAGAAGGAAGCGAACCAGGGCGTGCTGTCTCCAGTCTGTGCACTTGGGCTGGCTGAGATCAGCCAGCCTTTCATGACAGCCTGCAGAAATCCGTGCTGCAGAAGCCGGTCCCGATGAACTCGGCTCAACTCGCTCGATTGAAAAACACGACGCCCGTCTTTCTGCAGTTCACGAAGGGCGCTCAGGGATGCCGCCATCTTTTGGTTCGGCGTCGCCATGGCCATCCTCCCTATGGGCGACTACACGTTTATTATGTCGCGCAAATACAAGTATATTATGACGCGCGGAAACAAGTACAACATGCTGCGCCGACACAAGTAATTGTTGAACCGAACACCCTGCGCAATCGACATACTTGCGCTCCCATTCAAACCGATTTAGATTGTTCCGGTAGAGCTTTGCCCGCCAGCCCCAATCACCAACAAAATCCAGCAGACTCCAGATCGAGGGAGAACTGTGCCCAAACTGTGCCCAAATCGCCAAAAATTGGCCTCACAGGACCGCGCAGAACCTCGCCGTTGCGGTATCTAACTTACTGTAAACAAAGAGAAATAAGGCACTTGAAATTCGTGGGCTAGGGACTCATAATCCCTTGGTTGGGGGTTCGAATCCCTCCGGGCCCACCAATTCTGATTGCAGCCTTCAGCTACAACAACAAGCTCGCATCATGCTCTACACCCGCACGAGCCGAATTAATCCCTGGGCTCGAATGCCTTGGGTGCGTAGACTCCGCCCTTCAAAATCAGATCGAGAACCTCACTCGTTCTCTGATGGCATGGCTCCATCTTCATGTAGGTAAAGTTGTCATGTTCTGAGTCGATGACCGGCAAAGGCTCTTTGGGCCCGGGAATCTGGTTGAGCATCGTCCACACTCCGGCGGGCGGAGAAACCGTGTCGATAAACCCGAAGCCGGCCATCACGGGTGCTTGAATGCGCGAAGCGAAATCGACGGGATCGAAGTAGAGCGCGGTCTTCATGGCATCGGGATTCTCCGAGGGCCAGAAAGGATAGCCGGCTTTGCGGCCATGAAGATCTCCGTTCGTGTCCGCTCCGGCGGGCACGCAGACCGCTACCGCAGTCACCTTGTCCGGGCGAAGTCCGGCGAGCACCATGCTTTGCTGGCCACCCATGCTGCCGCCGGTGAGCACCACCGTTTTGCCGTCCCAGTCCTCCCGCGTCGCCAGGTAGTCCAACACACGCGAATCGCGGAGGTACATGGCGAGAAAATACGACTTCTCGCGATCGGTGTTGCCGATGGCGTTGTAATTCTGCGGTACGTTCCCCGACGGGTCGGAGGGCAACTTGTCGTGCGAGTCGACGTTCAGAACCAGCCAGCCTTGCGCGGCGTGCTCTGCGTCGGCGTGAAGATTGAGCGCGTAAACTCCCGCGTATTGCAGTTGGATGAGCGCTGGAAACTTGCCTTCGGCAGCAGGCCTTGCCACGTACCCATGCGCCTTCGATCCCAGCGCATCCAGCGCAAACATGCTCACGATTACACCAGGCACATCGGTGGATACCGCAGTGACTACGGCGTTGATGGGAATCCTGGATTGCTGGGCCAGTTTGGCGTCCCAGAACGCGTCAAAGTCGGCTGGCCGAGGTGTGGAAAGGGGAATTTGCGTGGGCGCGACCGCTGCGCCGACCGCATACAATCCATTGTTGCGGCCCGTATTGCCGCCAGTCCAGGCAGGGGCCGCGACTGAAGCAGGGTGACTCGCATTGGTGGCGCCAGCCTGCGCTGCGGCAGTAGTCGCCGCGTCCTGTGGCGGGCTGCCAGCTTTCAACGACGCCGATCCCGCCGGAGCCGCGGACGATGCCGCAGCACCCGGTGCGGGCACGGCGGCGGCGGCCAGTGTTGCGTATGGTGCGTATGGTTCAATCGCGACGTAGATCATTTCCGGCTGATCGCCTTCGATCTCGATCTTGTCCTGACCCGAAGACAAATCGAGCTTGCCTTCTTTCAGCACCACTGCGTTGTTGCGGCGAATGGTCCACTTGTAGGCATAGGTAGGCGCAACCGGACCAGGGGTCACGGTCCATCCAACGGTTTCGCCGATTTTATAAATGCCGTTCACGTGATAGGGCACGAAGGTGAGCTGCTGTGCAATCGGAGCCCGCTGCGCAAACACGCATACGCCGGCAAGCAGGACGGAGAAAACGATTGGAATTCGGAATCGATTCATTGAAAAGCCCGGCTCAATCATACAAGATGGGTGATCGAATCTGTTTCTCGAAGCATTGCGAAGTCAGGTAAGACCGATCTCTTCTCGGTGGTTGGGGGTTCGAATCCCTCCGGGCCCACCAATATCCGGCGCGGCGTACCCTGGCCACAGATGAAACAATAGAACCATGCGTACTGAATTGTCTTTCGCGAACCCCTCCGGAATCGAAACCGAATTGCTGGCCGTGCTGGCGGCCGATGCACAAACCTCGAATGCGCCCGGCGAAAAGCCTCTGCCCGTTCTGCTTATCTTGGACGAGGCCGTTGAGGCTGCCGCGGCTCAAGTACTCGCCAGCGGGGAGTTCAAAGCCGGAGCCAATGAGACGCTGCTGCTGCATGCGCCTGCCGGCCTGGGGGCCAAACGTCTGCTGATTGTGGGTGTTGGCAAGCAGGCCAAAGCCACCGTCAACAGCGTGCGCGCCGCGGCCGGCACTGCGGTCCGATTCTTGAAGCCGCGCGGCATCCGGGAACTGGTCTTCGCGCTGCCTGAAGCGGCCCTGCTCCCTCCCGGCCCATGCGTCCGCGCGGCCGTTGAGGGCGCATTGGTGGGCAACTACGACCCCGACACCTATCGCAGCGATCGCAAGGATCTGAGCGTCGAGTCTTTCACCGTGGCCGCGCCGGCAGGTTCAGACCAGGCCGCTCTTGAGACTGCGTTCGCCGAGGGAGTCATTATTGGCGAGAGCCAGAACTTTACCCGCGTCCTGGTGAACGAGCCGGGAAACAAACTTACGCCTACGATCCTGGGCCGGCGCGCCGCTGAAATGGCTGCGGAAGTGGGCCTCGAGTGCGAAGTTCACTCCACCGAGAAATTGCATGAGCTGAAGATGGGCGCGTTCTGGAGTGTTTCGCAAGGCTCTGCGGAGCCGCCGGCGCTGATTGTCTTGCGCTACGACCCTGAGGGCGTGAAAGATGGCCCCGTGCTTGGGCTTGTGGGCAAGGGGATCACCTTCGATACGGGTGGAATTTCGATCAAGCCATCCGACAAGATGGAGCTGATGAAATACGACATGGCCGGCGGAGCTGCCATGCTGGGCGCACTGCGCGCCATCGCGCTGCTGAAGCCAAGGGTGCGCGTAATCGGAATTGTATGCGCCGCGGAAAACATGCCCGACGGCAAGGCGCAAAAGCCCGGCGACGTGCAAACCGCCATGTCAGGCAAAACCATTGAGATTATCAACACCGACGCCGAGGGGCGGCTGGTGCTGGCCGACGGCCTGACCTATGCTAAAAAGTTGGGCGCCACCCACCTGATCGACGCGGCGACGCTGACCGGAGCCGTTGTGGTGGCGCTGGGCACCGTGAACGCCGGGGCATTTTCGAACGACGATGAGACCTTTGCGAAGTTCGATGGGGCGCTGGCTGCGTCGGGAGAGAAGTTCTGGCGGATGCCCCTGGGCGCGGAGTACGCCGAGCTGATCAAGAGCGACATTGGCGACATCAAGAACACCGGCGGCCGCCATGGAGGAGCCATCACCGCGGCGGAATTCCTGAAAGTGTTTGCCGAAGACACTCCATGGATTCATTTGGACATTGCCGGCCTGGCCTGGATTGAAGACTCGAAGCCCTACATTGCCAAGGGGCCCAGCGGCGTGGGGGTAAGGTCGATTCTGGAGTGGGTTCGCAGCTATGCGCTATAGCACGCAATTCCTTTTATCGGTGCTGGACGCGGCTCAGTTTCCTGCGCCGGACGTGCCGGAGATCGCCTTTCTGGGGCGGTCGAACGTGGGAAAATCGAGCCTGCTGAATGCGCTGGTTGGCGACAAGGCGGCAAAGGTTTCGCAGACGCCGGGGCGGACGCGGGCCATCAACTTCTTTGCCCTGCTGGACCCCAGCCAGCGGCGGAGGCTTGTCTTTGCCGATCTGCCCGGCTATGGCTACGCGAAGATTTCGAAGTCAATTTCCGCGGGCTGGCCGGCGTTCATTGAGCCTTATCTCGCCATCCGCTCCACGCTCAAGCTGTGCGTTTGCCTGGTGGACTCGAATGTGCCGCCGCAGCAGAGCGACCGCCAGTTGCTCACCTGGCTGCGCTCCGCCGGGCGGGAGTTTGCCGTGGTGGCCACCAAGATTGACCGCCTCAGCGGCAACGAGCGCACACGCAACCTGCTGGCCTTGAAGAAGGGGCTGGAATTGGACGAGGTGCTTCCTGTCTCAGCCAAGACGGGGTACGGGATCGGGGAGCTTTGGGCGCGGATTGAGGCTGCGGGCGGGACGGATGCGGCTGGGTGAACGGAGCGGCTGTGCGAGGATACTCGCCAACACGCGTTGTACGATTGTTGGGTATATTAGTCGGGCAGAACTGCCTTATTGCCTTGTTTCCGGGCGAAGTCAAGCAACGCTCGGTCGAAGGTCACCAGTTGTGCCCTGGCGGCCTCAGCGAAGGCCAGCAGCCAGCAATCTCCCACCCACTTTGAGGCTTGCTTGGCGGCGAAGGGCTGAGTGGCTTGCCGGAACGCAGCTTCGAGGTTGCGCGGCTCTGGGTAAAACTCGACGCGAGGATCCTGGAGCCATCGGTCATATACGGCCCACGCTTCGCGGAGCGTCAGCGTTTGGTCGCCCATAACGGCTGAATTGGTGAGTAGGCGGAGCAGGCCTAACTGCGTGTAACGGGAGAAGATTAGGCGTGCGTCGTCAGGGAGGCTGTTAAGCCATTGCCATGCAGTTGCGTTGTGCGAATTACCGACATCCGAGAGCGCAAGCCAGATGTTCAGGTCAAAAAATAACAAGGTCATGCGGATTCTCGTCTCCGGGGTAAAGTGGTCCACGCTTGCCCTTGCCGCGAACGAGGGGGCCGGTCACAAATTTCCCTTTTTTCGGTTCCGCATAAGTCTGTTCGAGCGCGCTCACGATTAGGGAACGGATGGAAGTACCGGAGCGCTCGGCGCGGTCGCGGAGGCGGTCGTGGAGGGGTTCCGGAATATCGACGGTGGTTCGGACGGCCATGACATGATTATGGCACGAATGACGGGATTGGGACTTGAGGTTGACGGCGAAAGGTTCGCGGTCTCCCACGCTCAGGTTTGTAATGGATAATAAGGTCGAACCCAACCACCCGATCGGAATGTCTCTTGACCTGAGTACTTAAGGAAACTAGACTCAAGTGCTCACGGGGGTTACATGAAGATTACGAAGACGTATGGCGGTATTGCGCTGATTGGCACAATCCTGTTTTTCCTGGCAGCGTGGCCTGCTCAGTCCCAGAGCGGCGCGGGAGAGGTGAACCTGCTGGGATGGGGCGCGGGCGCACTTGTAGTGGTGGCGCCGCCGTCCTACTCCGACACCGGCAGCTGGTCGCCTGAGGATTTGCTGGACGAGTTGCCTGGCACAGGCTGGGCGACTAAGGACGGCGACCTGACACCCAAGGTCTTTGTCTTTGAGCTGGCGGACAAGAGCCAGATCACCAGTCTGGGCTTCGATACAGCACAGGTAGAGAACCCTGGACGCGGAGCCAAGGACGTGAAGGTGGAGATCTCCGACAGCAAGGACGGCGGTTTCACCGTCATCGCCACGCCGTCTCTGGCGCAGGCCAAGGATCATCAGAAATTCGTGTTGAAAGCGCCGGCCACGGGGCGGTATCTGCGGCTGACGGTACTCAACAATTGGGGCGATCCGAAGTACATGGAGATCATGAACGTCTACGCCTATGGCAAGCCGCTGGCGAAGCGAGCGTTGCCCAACAACTCCGGCACCTTTTCATCGGATTACGGAAACTTCCGCATGCAGCAAACCGGATCGAGCGTAAACGGGTGTTACGAGCACAACAACGGACTGATTGAAAACGGCGGATTCGATGGCCGGGTTCTGCGGTTTACCTGGACGGAGGGCGACATGCCCAGCCCACGGCATGGGGGTCCGGCGATGCTGATCTTCGCTGACGATGGGCAGTCGTTTAAAGGATATTGGTGGGATTCAGGAAACGCTGCTGGGGCTCCCTCAGGGGGCTGGCGCGGCAAGCGTGTATCCAGTCAGATTGGCTTTTGCCCGCACTGGAAGCCGGGCGCGGGAAACGGGGTTGTGGATCAGCTGAAGAGCGAGGGCCGGGCGCGGCTTTACGGGATTCTCTTCGAGACCGACTCAGATCATTTGAAGGACGAATCGAAGCCGACCCTTGACTCGCTGGTGGCAGCGGCAAAGACGCAGCCGGCCTGGAGCTTCGGGATCGAAGGGCACACCGACAACGTTGGCGGCGACGCGCACAACCAGACTCTGTCAGAGAAGCGTGCGCTCTCTGTGAAGGCTTACCTGGTGGCGGCAGGCGTGGATGCGACACGGCTGACAACGCAGGGTTTTGGGGCCGGCAAGCCGGTGGCCAGCAACAATACGGAGTTGGGGCGGTCGCAGAACCGGCGGGTTGAGATTGTGAAGAAGTAGGTTTGTGCAATGCCACGCGGCAGCATTGACTTTCAGGGCTTTGAGGCTGTTCGCCGTGTTGAGTGCTCCAGAGACGATACGATAGATGCTTGGAGCTGGAGATGGCGAGAGTTCTGGATGGGGTGGCGATTGCTGCCCAGATCAAACAGGAAGTTGCGGAAGAAGTGAAGCTGCTTGCGGCACAGGGCATTCGGCCTGGGCTTGCGGCGGTGTTGGTGGGTCACGTGCCTGCTTCAGAGATTTATGTGCGCAGCAAGGTGCAAACCTGCGCCGATCTGGGCCTCTATAGCGACCTGATTACGCCGCCCGATACGGTAACCACCGAAGACATGTTCGACCTGGTAACCAGCCTGAACGATCGCGACGACGTTGACGGCATCCTGATCCAATTGCCGCTGCCTGAGCAGGTAGATACAAAGGCGCTGCTGGATGCGGTCTTGCCTGCGAAAGACGTGGACGGTTTTCATCCTATTAACGCGGGGCGTTTGCTGGCAGGGCGCCCTGCGCTTGCGCCCTGCACGCCTGCCGGGGTGATTGAGATTCTGAAGCGCAGCGGGATTCCTATTGCCGGGCAGCATGCCGTGGTGGTGGGACGCAGCGACATTGTGGGCAAGCCCGCGGCCATGCTGCTGCTGCACCAGAATGCAACGGTGACGATTTGCCACTCGAAGACGCGCGACCTTGGCGCAATTACGCGGCAGGCGGACATTCTGGTGGCTGCTATTGGGCGCGCGGGTTTCATTACCGAGGAGATGGTGAAACCAGGGGCGACAGTAATCGATGTGGGCATGAACCGGATTAGCGATCGCGCCGAGTTCGACCAGCTTTTTGCAGGGAGCGCAAAACGGGAGGCGGCGTTTTTGAAGCGCGGCTCGGTGGTTGTGGGGGACGTGCATCCGATGGCCTTTGAAGTGGCAGGGGCTTATACTCCGGTGCCGGGCGGAGTGGGGCCGCTGACCATTGCCATGCTGATGGCCAACACGGTGAGGGCGGCGAAGATGCGGCGGGGGCTGTGATCTAAAGCCGGGAGGCGGAATGACCATCGAGAGCGTCCTAGCGCCGAATTCTATTGAGGATCAGATTGTTCTGGTTCGCGGCCAGAAGGTCCTGCTCGACTCCGACCTGGCAGCGCTGTATGACGTAGAAGTCCGGACGCTCAATCAGGCGGTCAAACGGAACGAGATGCGCTTCCCCGTGGATTTCGTCTTTCAGCTCACGGCGGACGAGAACGAAGCTTTGAGATCACAAACTGTGATCTCAAAGAGCAGCCGTGGCGGCCGCCGCTACGCGCCATATGCCTTTACCGAGCACGGAGCCATCATGGCTGCCAGCGTACTCAACTCCCCGCGTGCGGTGGAGATGAGCATCTACGTGGTTCGCGCCTTCGTGCGCCAGCGCGAGACTCTCGCCACCCACAAGGCGCTCGCCGCCAAACTTGCCGAGCTGGAACAACGGCTAGAAACAACCGACCACAATATTGTCGAGATCGTCAAGGCGATCCATATGCTCGCGATGCCGCCGGAGAAACCCGTCCGGCAGATCGGCTTCCGCGCCGATGCGGTCTCAGAGCCGAAGAGGTTGGAGGCCAACACGGTGCGCGCGGCGAAGATTCGGCGGGGGCTGTAGACGATGCTGAGGGTCGGACTCACAGGCGGTCTCGGCAGCGGCAAGAGCACCGTTGCGGGCTTTTTGCGTGGCCTGGGCGCACAAGTGATTGAGGCCGACGAACTGGGCCGGACGCTGATGGAGCCGGGTCAGGGAGTGTACTCCGAGATTGTGAAGGCGTTCGGGCCTGAGGTGGTTGGCGAGGACGGCAGGCTCAACCGCGCGCGGCTGGCGGAACTGGCATTCCGGGGCGGGCGGCTGAATGAGCTGAATGCCATTGTGCATCCGGCGGTGATCGAGGCACAGCGGCTGTGGATGGACTCGGTTTTTGCGCGGGATGCGGCGGCCGTGGCGGTGGTGGAGTCGGCGCTGATTTTTGAAGTGCAGCGGGATGCCCGCGCGCGCGGCGAAAAGGAAAGCGTGCTGGCCGACTGGCGCAGGCGCATTGACCGCGTGGTGGTGATTACCGCGCCGGACGAGTTGAAGATTGCGCGGTATGCCGCTCGGGTAAGCCAGGGCGGCGCGGATCCCCAGGCTGCGGAAGCCGATGCGCGAATCCGACTGGCGCATCAGATTCCGGACGCGGAGAAGGCTGGCCGCGCCGATTTTGTGCTGGACAACACAGGCGATGAGGCGGCTCTGCGGGCGCAGGTTGAGGCGCTGTGGGGGAAGCTGAAGGCCGAGAGCAACAAATTCCTACAAAAATTG
>Ga0302195_10004753_pt1 | contig 10420 bp, 10 predicted proteins | sample II_Bog_N1_2_FD_198778 | JGI IMG/M metagenome (GOLD analysis project Ga0302195, IMG submission 198778) | Peat permafrost microbial communities from Stordalen Mire near Abisko, Sweden - II_Bog_N1_2 | ecosystem: Environmental > Terrestrial > Soil > Wetlands > Peat | place: Sweden: Abisko...
GGCTTGATATGGTTGCCATTATATCACATGCGGCAGCGGATCAGGTGCAGCGACCGGCCGCCGCTCTCTCTGTTGTGTGTACAATAGTGATGGGCGTCGGTATGCGGCCGGGTACCCCCCAGGTATGCGACGGTCTCATGTGTACCAGGAGGCCGTTTCGTTAGTTCCAGCCAGATTGGAATGGTGGCCGCCATCAGGTTGGAACGGTGGCCGCGATCAGGTTGGAATGGTGGCCGCGATCAAATTGGAATACCTGGCCGCCTTGCGTTGGAATCCGCAATCCGATTGCGCCAGCGCCTCACGATAGGCGGCTTCGGCGTCGGCAAACGCCTCGGAATCCTTGAGCATGTTGCCGAGTTGCACGCGCAGGTCGCTGCGGCCGGGGGCGAAAGAGAGCGCCTCGCGATAGGCCGCTGCCGCACCGGCCGGGTTGCCGCTGTCACGCAGGGCGTCGGCGTTGCGAACCAGTTCCGCAAGCCGCAGTTCCGCCGCGGGCGGAACGGCATTGGGCGGGACAGTGCCCGTCGGCTTGCGGACTGCGGCGAGCAGACGGAGAAAATGTCGTTTCATGCGCGATGAAGCCTTGGCATGGCGGGTTTCCACGGGGGTGGCGAAAACTCGGCAGCCGGGCGGAACCTGTCAACGCCTTTTGCCACGCCGGGGCGGACAATCGCCATGCCGCGTGGTGGCTTAATTCGTCTCGATGTGGTCGCGCACCCGATACGTGACAACCACGCCGGCAATTGTCATGGCCGCCGAGCAGGCGGCCAGGTAAGCCGGATCGTAATACGTAGTGACCGCCTCCCCGAACATCCCGGCGCGGAACATCTCCACGAAACTTATCGTGGGATTCAGCATCAAAAGCTGCTGTGCGTAGTGCGGCATCCAGTCCACCATATAGAAAATGCCGGACACCGGCAACTGAAGGTACTGCGCGGGCATGAGGAACTTTTCCGCCGGCTCCCAGTATTCCGTCCAGGCGCCGATCACTAGGCCCATGGCAGCGAAATACCAGCCGCCGAGCAGCCATGCTGCCAATACCAGTCCTGGATCTTCAGCCGGCTCGATCATGCCGGTCGCGGTCACCACGAAATAGATGACCAGCAGCGCCGCGCTGGTGGAAAAGAACTCCAGCAGCAGGCGCGCAGCCAGGATATGCGCGTGCGACACCGGCCGGTGGTACAGCAGGCTCACATTGTTGTGCAGAATGCGCGACATCGGGTTGGTCAGGTGCCGCCACAGCGTCAGCGGCATGTAGCCGGTCAGCACGAACGCCACGATCGGCACGCCCTTCATGGTCCCCGCATGGATAAACGACCACACCACCATGACGCCGGTACACAGGATCATCGGCTCCAGCACGGTCCAGACGAAGCCGAGATTCTGCCGCCCGAACCGCCCCATCAGGTCGCGGATGATCATCGCTTGCAGCACATTAACGTGGCGGCGCAGGTCCAGCAAGGGGAATCCTTCATGCGGGCGAGGCGCCACTCGGGCGGGCCGGCTTTCCTAGCACGAAATCGCCCCTGGTCCACGCCCGGCAGCGGAGACGGCGACGTGGTTGCGTCTTGCCGACACGGATGCGGCCTTTGCGGTTCCGACGGTGGCTGGCCCCGCGTGGCCGTGCTACGAGTGGGCGCAGGGGCATCCCTGCGGTTGCGCCAATGCCCCCGAAACGGGTACGGGAAGGCGGCTTCTCGTCACAGCAACTGGATTTGTGCGGCGATGTGAACTGAGTCCCATGCACGACACGGCGCTTGCTTTCGGTCGCAGCTTTTTCGATTACTACTGGGAGGCCGGCTTCACCCTTTGTGTGGAGCTGGGGGCGTGCGATGTGAATGGGGGCCTGCGCGATGTCCGCCCGGCGGGATGCCACTATATCGGCCTCGATCTCAGCCCGGGTCCCGGTGTCGATGTTGTCGTGCAGCCGGACGCCCGACTTCCCCTGGCGGATGCCTGCACCGACATCGCCTTGGCCAGTTCCGTTTTCGAGCATGACGGGGCTTTCTGGGAAAGCTTTCTGGAACTCTGCCGCATTACCCGCCCGGGTGGCATTATTTACCTTAACGCACCTTCCAACGGCAAGGTGCATCGGTTCCCGGTCGATTGCTGGCGGTTCTATCCCGATGCCGGGCTGGCGCTGGCGCGCTGGGCCGGGCGGCGCGGCCTTGCCGTGCAACAGATCGAATCCTTCGTCGCGCCGCGACGCGACGACGTGTGGAACGATTTCGTCGTGGTGTTCCGCCGTGGCGAGGAAGCCCGGCCCGGCCATGGCTACCTTTCCGATCTCGGTCCCGTTGACAACCTTCACCGGCATGATCGGGAAGGGGTGCAGCACGAGAATGAGCTTACGGAGGATATGCGCCTCGTGCAGGATCTGCGCAGCAAGCTGGAAGCGGCGGAAGCCCGGCTGGCAGCGATGGCCGCGGAACCGGATCATGCTGAACCCGCAGAACCGCCGGTCGAGGAATTGGCGCCCAACCTTGCCTCCCCACCATCCGCATTCCCCGGCGCGGAGGAGATACAAGGGTGAGGCCCCCCATCAGGCGCTTCAGCAGCACGAGGTAACGGCGGTTGAGCCGACCAAGGCACAGGTTGCGGCACAAACGGCAGCTATACGACCGCGTTGGGACTAGCAACACACAAAATGGACCGATTTACAAGGATAGGCTCACCTGCATCAGCCGGATGTTTTTTATAAACAACGAAAAAGCGAAAGCAGTCCAATGATACTTGGAGTTATTGCTGTAGGACCCGCATTTTAAGCCGGATAAGGCGCTGCTCCGATGATGCGATCATAAAGATCGCGCGGCATCTCATATAGTTGCTTAGGCTCGCCGACCTTTCTTGCCAGACAAATGCTGGCGAGGAACCCGCGCTCCCAGTCAAACCTGGTAGCCTCATTGCGGGACTGCTCCAGTGCCACCACTGTCGCAGGCTCGGAGTAAATCGCGCGTTCAATCCTGAAGCCAGTTGCTTCGTTGAATAACCCGCGCCAGCTATCGCGCGAGAACCTAAAAAAATCCCAAGGGGCGTCGTGAACCGTCCATGTCTGATGGGTTTGTGTGAGAACGAGGCCACCTGTCCGAAGCACAAGGTTTATCTCGGCCGCAACTTTCCATGGCATTAACAAATGTTCCACGGTAGAGATAGAAAATGCGCCGCTGAATTTCCCGTGCAAAGCCTTGGGCAGAAAATGTGCGTCACCAACGACATCGACGTTAGGGCCGGCGAGAACATCGAGCCCCGTATAGGTTGCGCGTTCAATCCGGCCACGATTCACAACCCCGCTCCGCGCGCGTGATCCCAACTCGAGGACATGCTGCCCGGAGCAATCGACTTCAGCCAGGAATTGACTCCAGACCGATGAGGCAGCTTCCGCAGACTTTCCGGCGCCGAATTCGCCTGGATTCGGGATCGACAGGCTTTTGCCGCCGCCAGAGATATGCTGCGTTACCGACCGATGGATCGAGTGGGCAACGCTGCCCGGAAAAATCGCACGCGCGATGAAACCCCAGCGCTCCGCGCCAGGGCCATACGCCTCGTGAAGATCAGGCCGGTCGATCCTAGCGATATCGGCGGCCACGCGGACGCCATCGACCTCGAATGAACAAGTCACACCGTCGGACGCGCATGGTTCGGCCCAACCGACAGAGAACACGACCCCTCGGAAGACCGAAAACTCATCGACCCAAAATCGAATTGGCGTGTCGTTCATGACGTTTTCCCGTGCGCTCGTTGAATGAGAAGACATACTTATGCGGTCCTATAGCCGTTCTCAGCGATCCCATTGTGATTTACAGTGATACCAGTCACTTTTTTATCCCAATAAGAGTATTTCCGCAACTCAGCGTCGAAATAACGCTGTCATCCATTGAAGATAAAATCATACTCCAAATGGCACCTTGCGTGGCCTCGTCACATAAATTACCAACTGTCATCTGTGTAAACTTATCACGAATAGATTCATCCTTAATATTTTGAATAAGCGTGTTCAATATCCAGCTTACCGTGAAGTCAGGACCTTGGTAAGGTCCCGTGAAAAGCGAATCAACATAAAAAGAGTCTGCAAAAAGCGAGCGTAGCCCTTCCCTGGTTGCATTAAAATAGTGTGAAGGAAAGCCGTGAACCGGCTGGAGAAACGGCCAGTCAATAAAAATTTTACCTCCGGGTCTCACAACGCGACCAAACTCGGACGCCAATTTCCACGGCTTCTCAGCATGTTCAAGAACCGCAAAACAACCAATTCCATCCAGCGAAGCGTCACTGAATGGCAGCGCACAGCTTTGATCTATTAATAAATCGGCGGTCACCGATGGATACACCTCAACATAAACACAATTCACTCGCACTGAATCGCGTACACCCGCGCCAATATCAGCGTAAAGCTTGTTAGAATTTGTCTCCAGCTCATGTTCCCAAAAGCTGGGCGCAGCATTTGAAGATTCTGCTGCGTAATCTTCTAGACTATATATTGAAGCACCAACCTGGACTGGAAAACGCTCGATGCCCTGAATAGACAGCGCTGCCTTAAAAAGTTTCGCCTTAGCGACTCGATGATTATCAGATACAAATTCCGCAGTAAGTTGACGGCGGTTTTCCTTAAATCCGTACTCAAAAAAATGACGCCGAGCGTTCACTTCGTCGTTGCCAAACGCTTTGCGTAAGTCCCTGTTCGCGGCCAAGTACCGACGGGCATCTATGTTAAGTTCTGTAACAGGCTCGAAAGTCGGAATCGTTGTGTGCATTTGTTTTTTCCTCTTTACGTTCCGTGTGCTGTCCTCAGACTCGAGTGAGAGCGGAAGGCAAAAATAGCTAGAATCCCCGTGACTCCAAATGCCTTCTTAAGCTGTATATGGCTCCAAAGATCCGCCTATTTTGTCCACTGTAATCGCCGCGTCTGTCTATTTCATCGATAAGATCCATAAACGCTTGTACCATCGGTGGCTCTATATTATCGCGTTCGGCGGCTCTAAGTATCTCGTGCCGAGAATGGGGATAGGGCAGCCCACGAATCGTCGGATCCATTAGCAAAAAAGTGGAGAACAGGCGTTCAAAAATAAACGGCAGCAGCGGCACGGGGTCCGGGTAGTTCGGGTCTTGCATGAAATAGCGCTGGCGCACCGATGGCGGCAGCCGTTCGACGGTGTCCAGAAGGCGCAAATTCAGTGCCATGAATCCGTGCCAAAAGCGCTCATTCCCAACCCAGTAGTTGCTATAGAGCAGCGTGCTGTGCGAGTTCCGTCCCATTGATGCCGGATCAAATTCAATCCCGGCACGGTCAAAGAGGTCAGAGGCCAGCAAAATGAGGCCGTCGTGGCACAACTCTCCGTGTTCCCAAATATTGAAAGTATAGTAAGCGTTTCCTGGATATGGGTTGACAAAATAAACATCGTGCCCAGGATTTGCCCTTATGAAGCGGATAAAATCACTTCCGGCCAGCCGCGTCTTGTCCCAAAATTTTGGGGAAACGATTCCGGTGTACGCGGCCCGCTTATAGAGGCCCGAATGATACATCCGCGCAAACAATGCAACTTCGCGGTAATGGGTGTTGGCGTTGTGCCGTCCATCGCGTGGCACGAAGGCAGGATCGATGCTGCGTTCCTGCCCGTCCTGATAATAGTTCTGGAAAATCATCACGTCGCCAGCGTCTGCCGGCAGTGGGTTTTTCACCGGCGGCGCGGTTCGGTCGTGCCTGGTCACGACAAGCGTCATGGCTCCACAGCCGCCAGCCACGCTGCCGCAGTCTGGCGACTGATCCTGAAGACAGATGCCGAGAGCGGCGTGGACGGCGGAACCACTTCTTCTAGCCCGCGCAGAACGCTTGCACGCATATTCGGGCTTAGCATTTCGGGTATCCTCGCCACAGAGGGCACCTTAAGCGGATTCACGGCCAATAATTCGCGCTTAACGAAGGGATAGTGGAACTTCGTCCAAAGCACATCCCAGAAGACGTGCTGTGGGTTGACCGGTTCGCCACGCCGCAGGGCCGCACCAAACCGGGATGTCCAGTACTCCGCAAACTCGGCGAACGGAACCGTTGCTTGCGGCGGCACCTGGGCAGCGAAAGCGGGCGTGACGTCGCCGGAAGAGAGCGAATCGTACCAGCGCTGCCGCTCCAGCGCGCCGGCCAACCACGACTCTGTCACGTCTTGGTAAGAGACCATCGCCTCGAACGGGATGCCAGCCGACGCAAGCACGGCGCCGAGACCGAGTTCCCCCTGCTGGACGACTTCACGGCGATCGTCCGGAAAACCGTATCGTGCCAAGTAGCTGATCATGGTCGGGCTTTGCACGACCGCGCGCCGCATGATGAAGAACGAACTCTGTAAATGGCGCCGTATCTCGTTTGACTCGGTCAGCCCCCAGACCGGCGCCGTGCTGGCCTCGAACGCGGCCCAGACCGGGTCGAGCGAGTCGATCGGGCCGAGCAGGCTGTCATTGACGAAAACCAAATGGTCGAAGGCACTGACCAGATCGTAGTGCATCGCGATCGCCGCGACCCAGGACGCAAAGTCCCGGCCGCCGCCGCGCCGCTGCACCACAACATCGGCGGCCGACAGCGCCTCCGCCCGAAACTCGGCGCCGCCGGCCAGGCTGCTGTTGACCAGGATCACCGCATAGTCGCGGGCGCGCAGGGCCGCGAGCAGGGCGCGATGGAACTGGTTGAGCCGGCCCTGGGGCGCATAGACCGCATAAATGGCCACGCCGCGCCGGCTTGCCGGCCAGCCTGGATCGAGCTGACCGGTGGCGTGAATGTCCTGGCTGCCGAGAAAGGCTTCAAGCCGGGCGGTGGAAAGGCTCCCCGCCGCAAGCGTCTCGTCGCCGTTCCGCAACGCCTCGGCCACCCTGGCAACGGCATGGCGAAACGCCTGCAAACCGGCCCCGCCAATTTTGGTGGCCTTCCTGCCGCCGGAAGCGGCCGGCGCCACAACGCCCCCGGCCGAAACGGAACCCCGGGATGCCGATCCGCCCCAAAGCGCCGACAAGCCGCGGAATACCCCGGCCAGGGCACCGCCACCGGACTGCGCCGATCCCCCCGCGTTGCCGGCCCGGTCGGCGGGCAAGGCGGGGTTGGCCTGCGGGTCGGGAATGTCGGAGATATCGACATGTCTCAGCACATCCACCAGCGGATGAAGGGCATCCAGGCGGCCGTGCTGGTGGACAATATTGTAGGAAACCGTATCGAACCAGCTGTTGGGCGCGTACCACACGAAGGGCCGCGCCTCGAGATAGTGAACCAGCGGATTCACCCCGTCGCGCAGCATGTCGCCGTTCTGCTCCAGCACATAGGCGGTGTCGAAGGCAGGATGCGGGGACAGCCCGGCCTTGTGGCCGGTCGTGCAAAAATGCTGAAGCGGGTTGATCACGCCGAGGATCGGCGGCCGGCATTGCTTCCGATAGTAGTCGTGCAGGAAAAGTGGATGAGACCGTCTAATTTCTGGGGGGTCACGCGGCCCGTCGGTATGGGCGTTTGGCCCGCCACTCGGCGGCGGCATGGTCCTTGTCGAACGTGCCGTTCATAATCGCGGTCCGGACCTGGAGCATCAGATGTGCCCCACGGGGCGACCACCGCATCTGTTGGTTGGCGTTCATCCGGCGGTGCAGCAGCCACTTCACCGTGCTCTCCGTGGTTGCCGTCGAGACCGGGATCCCGGACCTAAAAATCGTCGGCACCCCGTTGGCCCTGAAGAATCAGGGAGATAGTCTGTGTTTGCGACTCACCGACCATCACCAACGGGGTGCGAGATGCTGGCACAGGGCGTTCTCGGTTTCCAGTACGAAGCGGAGCCTTCAACCGCCGGCCTGACCTCGCTGGGTGGTCTGCCGTTGTATCTCGATCTGATCCACGGCTGTGGACTGGCGGAGGCGATCCGCCAGCATGTGCAGGTTGCCGGCCCGCAGGGCTGGATGGACCTGCAGATGGTGCTGGCGCTGATCTTCCTGAATTTGGCGGGTGGCGATTGCGTGGAAGACCTGGATCGGCTGGAGGGGGACAGTGGGTTTGTGGCGGTGCTGGCGGTGATTGAGCGGGATCTGCTGTCGCGCGGCGAGCGCCGTTCGTTGGCGGCGCGCTGGCGGCGCGAACGAATGCGCGCGGTGCCATCGCCAAGCGCCGCGGCGGCCTGGCTGGAGCGCTTCCATGACCCGGCCGCAGCGAAGGCGGTAGCCGGCAGCGCCTTCATTCCGCAGGTCACGAAGGAACTGCAGGGCCTGTGGTTGGCCAACCAGTCGCTGCTGGAGTTCATGCAGACGCATCAGCCAGCGACAGTGGCGACGCTGGACATGGACGCGACGCTGATTGAGACGCACAAGCGCGATGCGTTGCCCTGCTACAAGGGCTTCAAGGCGTACCAACCGTTGAACTGTTGGTGGGCGGAACAGGGGGCGATGCTGTATTCGGAGTTCCGCGACGGCAATGTCCCCGCCGGCCACGAGCAACTGTGCGTGCTGCAGGCGTCGCTGGAACACCTGCCGGCGAGCGTGAGCCAGGTGTCGCTGCGTTCGGACAGCGCGGGCTACCAGGAAGAGTTGCTGCTGTATTGCGGCGAGGGCAAGAACGCTCGGTTCGGCGTCATCGAATTCGCGATCGCCGCCGACGTGACCCGCGCGTTCAGGGCGGCGGTACTGGCGACGCCGGCGACGGCATGGCTGCCGCTGGTGCGGATGTTCGATGGCAAACCGCAGGACACCGGTCAGGAGTATGCGGAGGTCTGCTACGTGCCGAACTGGGCCGGGCACAGCCGCCACCGGGCGGACTACCGCTTTCTGGCCATCCGTGAACCGCTGGCCGAGCTGCCGCTGGGGGATACGGCAGAGTTGCCGTTTCCTACACAGGACTTCGGCACCAAGGGGACCTGCAAGCTGTTCGGCGTCGTGACCAACCGCAAGGATGCCGGCGACCAGGTGATCTGGTGGCTGCGCGAGCGCTGCGGCAAGAGCGAAGAAGTCCATTCGGTGATGAAGAGCGATCTGGCCGGCGGCCAACTGCCGTCCGGGCTGTTCGGCGCCAACGCCGCGTGGTGGGCCCTGACGATCATCGCGCACAACCTGAATGCCGCGATGAAGCGGCTGGTGCTGGGCAAGGAGTGGGCGACCAAGCGGATGAAGTCGCTGCGGCTCCGGCTGATCGGTCTGCCCGGACGGGTGATCCGTCATGCGCGCCAGCTGATCATCCGTCTGGGCGCAGAAGCTCAGGTGCTGGAGATGATCATCACAGCCCGCCAGACGATCCGGGCACTGGCCTGCGGACCGGCTGGATAGACCCGCAACCTCCACGCATCCACGGCCCTGCTGGTCCAGCCGCAGCCCCCCTTCGGGGCTACGGGAGTCCGGTAAGCGCGGAACGATTTCCCAGCAGCCACCCCAGTACCATCGCATCGAGTTTCTTTAGCCCGCGCGCCATGATCTTGGGTCCGGCTGGCTTGTATCCCTTGGAGGTGTAACCGGACCAGCCGCCCAGCCGTGCGGCGATCCAGGCGTACCAGGCCAGCGATGCCGGATCGAATGGGTTCCTCAGCTTTTCGGTTCGGCCTTCCAGCGTGGCATTTATTGCGTGCAAGGCCGGGACCTGAGCCGGGTCCGCGATGACATCGGTCAGCGGTTGGCCGGTGCGGCCGTCACGGCCCATCACCAATTGCATCACCCGAATCGCGGCAATCAGCGCGACCGTCACCAGTTTCAGCAGACTGCCGGGAGTGGTGATCTGCGACGTTTCAACGTCAACACCATCGGACTTCATCGTTCGGAACACTTGTTCAATTATCCAGCGAAGACGGTACCATTTCACAATCTCCATCGCGTCCGCCGCCGTCTGCACCGCATGTGTCGTCAGCAGACACCAGTGGATACGGTCCTTTGGATCATCGGGCGGATCGAGCTCGCGGACATCCACCACCCGCAGCGTCAACTCGGCCGGCAGATTTTTGTCGGCACCGGATGGCCGCTTGACCACCACCTGACCGAACCGCACTGCGACGATGGTCGTTCGCTCGGCGCGCGACACTTTGCCAGACCTGCCGCGCTTCGCCAGCACCGTAATCGTATGGCGCTCCACCTCCGACCAAACGGCACACTGCTCGAACAGCCGCGCATCGGCCCCCACCGAGCGGTTCTGCGCCGCTCGCACCAGCAGGTGCACGTTGGCCGGGCGGCGGGCGAACTGGTCGTAGATGTCGCCTTCGCGGTCCTCCACCATGGTGATCATGGCCGCCGCGGTCAGCACATCGCCCGCCGTCTCCGCCCCGGCCAGCCACCGGCGCGACTCCTTCTCGTCGGCCGGCCGCGTCCTGAGGTCTTCGACTCCTCAGCGCTCACGAGAATTGACCCGGGGTTGCTCACGGAAGTTGACCCACTGACTTCAGTCCTACCGTTCTGACCATTGTCGTTGGTTGTCCCGATCTGGCGCCCGCTCCGGGGT
>Ga0302195_10004775_pt1 | contig 10390 bp, 9 predicted proteins | sample II_Bog_N1_2_FD_198778 | JGI IMG/M metagenome (GOLD analysis project Ga0302195, IMG submission 198778) | Peat permafrost microbial communities from Stordalen Mire near Abisko, Sweden - II_Bog_N1_2 | ecosystem: Environmental > Terrestrial > Soil > Wetlands > Peat | place: Sweden: Abisko, Stordalen...
CGAACTCAAAATCTCTCATTTGGGCCACCTCCAAGCAGCTTGTAGATTTCGCGGCTGAGAGCGGACGGCAGAAACGGTTTCGAGAGATAGCCGTTGGCGCCGAGAGTCATCATCTGCTTTGTGCGCGTCTCGCTTCTGTCGGTCGAGACCACCAGAACTGGCACGGTGGCTAGCATTGGATCTTTGCGGACTTCGAGTAGCAGTTGTTCGCCGTCCATGTCGGGCATATTGATGTCGGTCATTATTAGATCAACCCACTCGGTATGTAGCAGGGCCAGCGCCTCTCGGCCATTGCCGGCTTCGAGAAGCGTCCCCACGTCCATGCCGGAGATGTCCACAACGCGTCGCAAAACGCGTCGCATAGCCGGCGAATCATCGACGATAAGTATGTTGAAAGCCATCGTTCACTCCGATTCTCCGCGAAGGAATCGTCATCTCCTGCTCCGGTTCGCCTGATTTATTGAGTTGAATCCGCCCAGTTGCGACGGCGATCCTTACCGTCCGGGAACACGTCCCGCCAACATCTTCCTTGTGGACAATAAGGCCGCATTTCCAGAGAACCTTCCTCATCGCCAGGTGATTGCGGTGCCCGATATTGAAGGTCCCATTCGGATCCAGCATCTGCGCGCCCCCGGCCGCCATAACAACCAGCCGGGACTTCGATGCGCCAAGTTGGAGCGCCCTGTCGAACAACATCGGGATTCCGGTGTCGGCAAACATAAAGGGTCGCTTCTCTGCTTTGTCGGCGTCCAGGCCCGATTCCGGCAACATGTAGTGAAGCAGTCCAGCCACCTTCGCCGCAGGGTCATATAACACGACCGCGATGCAGGAGCCGAGAGCGTGCGTGACCAGCACGTCACAAGGGTCGTTGCTGACTTTGCAATCGCCGATGCCGACAACCAGCAACGCCATCAGACGCGCCCGATCGGGCCGACGCACACGCCGCCCGGCTTTCTGTAGGTGGCGGGACAGATGTAATCAAGGCCATGAGAGATGTTATTCAGGCTCTCGGAGTGGCCTATAAAGAGATATCCGCCATCTTCCAGATGGTCCGACAGGCGCCGCACCAGGCTCTGCTGCGTGGGCTTGTCGAAGTAAATCATGATGTTGCGGCAGAAGATGACCGCGCAGCGATACCCTTGCGGGAGCGTGGCCATCAGGTTCAGATGTCCGAATTCGATCATGGAGCGGATATCGTTCCTAAAGCGATAGCCGTCAGCGGACTCGCTTTGATCCTTGAGCAGATAGCGTTGCCGCAGAGCAGTCGGTATTTCGGCAGTGCGCTCCGAAGAATAAACACCGCGCTTCGCCCGATCGAGAACACGAGTGGAGATGTCCGTCGCTTTGATCCTGACTTTGGCCGCTGCTTCGCGTGGTGCCTCCTCGAGCAGTGACATGGCGATTGAGTATGGCTCTTCGCCACTGGAACAGGCTGCGCTCCAGATGTGAATGCGGGAACGCGTGCGCAGGGCTGGGTAGACGGTCTTCCGGAGAAAGTCGAAGTGTCTAGACTCGCGAAAAAAGCTGGTGTGATTGGTGGTGAGTTGATCCACCATGCCGGCCAGGGCAGCTCCGCTGCGGTCGCCCTGGACGTAGTTGTAATAGTCCTGGAACGATTTGAGGCCAAGCTCGCGCAGTTTCTTGCCTAGGCGTGCGGCGACCAGGCCCTGCTTGCTGTCGCGAAGGTCGAGCCCGAAGTGCTCATACGCAAGTCGGCTGATCTTCTCATATTCGCTGGCCTTTAGGATGGGCATGGAATCGGCGGCGTTGGCGTGCAAGCAGGTCACGAGGCCCTGCCCTTGAAAATGCCGTCGATCTCGAGGATGAGGCCGACCCGACCGTCCCCGAGGATGGCGCAGCCGGCGACTCCGGCGACGTTCTTGAAGCGTGGGCCTAGGCTCTTGATCACGATTTCCTGCTTGCCAATCAGGTCGTCTACAAACAGGCAGAATGGGCGGCCGCTGCTTTCGGCTACGATCAGCGTTCCCTCCGTGAGGTTGGTGGTGCGGGGCTCAACTCCGAAGCGGCGATGTAGCCGGACGATGGGCATCAGCGCTCCGCGGACCATTGCCATCTCGCCCGTCCCCTGAACGGTGGACAACATCTCCGGCGTGGGACGAAACATCTCCCGGAGCGCAAAGATCGGCACGATGTAGCGTTGCTGCCCGACGACTACCACCAGACCATCGATGAGCGCGAGCGTGAGCGGAAGTTTGATGGAAAATGTGGTCCCTTGGCCCGCCGTGGATTGGATATCGATGCGGCCACGCAGTTTCTGCACGTGTCTACGCACCACGTCCATGCCGACCCCACGACCGGAGATATCGGTGATGGTATTCGCTGTCGAAAATCCGGCCTCAAAAATGAGTTGGAAAATCTCGTTGTCTGAGAGCGGCGGCCCGTTCTGTTCAATGAGTCCGTTCTGACGTGCTTTTGCGAGGATCTTCTCGCGATCCAGGCCGCGACCGTCGTCGGAAAGGGAGACGACGATCTGGCCCGACTGATGGCAAGCCGAAATGCGAATGTGTGCCGTTGGATCTTTGCCGAGCGCGATTCTCTCTTCCGCTGACTCAATCCCGTGGTCGATCGAGTTGCGGACCATATGGAGTAGGGGATCGGATAGCTCTTCGGCGATGGTCTTGTCGAGTTCCGTGGTTTCGCCCGTGGCTTCGAAAGCAACCTGTTTGCCGGCGCGTCGAGCCAGGTCGCGCACCAGACGAGCGGTTTTGTTGAATTGGATGCCGATGGGAACCATGCGCATGCTGGTGGTGATGCGCTGGACATCGGATGTTATGCGCGCGAACTGGGTGAGATTGCGCTGAAGCCTTGCGTCGCTGACGGAGCCGAGTGCGGGATTGTGGCTAATGAGGGTCTGGGCAATCACCAACTCGCCGACCATGTCCATCAATTGATCGAGCTTAAGGGTGTCGATGCGGATGGAAATGGCGTCTCCCGCGCGCCGTTCCTGGAGGGCGGGTCCAATCGCGGTAGGCTCTTCAGCGGGGGGAATTGCCGTAGAGGCAGGTCCGAGGCAGGAAGCTTCGCCACTCGCTGCCTGGCGGATACGCTCCAGCAACGCCGCGTCTACCTGGGTTGGTGAAGGCGTTTCGCCTGCCAGCCTCTGCGCGATTGCGGCGAGTTCGTGCCGCACCACGTCTGTGCTCTCCAGCAACACGTCCACGACAGCCGGCGTCACCGTGAGTTGCGCGGTGCGGGCCAGGTCGAGAAGGGTCTCAACCTCGTGGGCGAGCGACTGGATTTCTGTGAACTCGAAGAATCCGGCCAGACCCTTGATGGTGTGGAAGCCTCGGAAGATCGTGTTCAGCGTCTCTGCGGCGGAGTTGTCTTTCTCGAGAACGAGCAGTTGATTGTCGATGGCCGCGAGATGCTCGCTGGATTCCGCAATGAACTCACGGATCAGCCCCTCATCTTCCGCCAGTGAATTGCTTTGCGACGAAGACGCAGGAATTCCGCTGGATGTCTCGGGCTGAGCCCGCGAAGACTCCGGCGCGGTCGATTGCTTATTGGCGGCCGGCTCGTCGACCAACCTGCGCAGCTCCATCAGACCAGAGCTGGCAATGCGGGTCTGTTCGGCAATCGGAAGTGAAAGTGCAGCAGCAATGCCCTCCGCAATCCGATGTGCGGCGTCTGCAACCGGGCTGCAGCTGCCGAGGGCTGCCGCAGCCTGGCTCAAGCGCTCGAAGTCGGTGGGGCAGAGAGTTGCAACGCCGTTGAGGATCAATCGAGTTGAAATCTCGTCAACCTGGTCCGCAAGTGGCGCTAGGTCGATGTTTGCAGCAAGTTCAGACATAAGACCTCATGACTGGTGGGTGGCATGCGATCGCCAGCGTAGGCCAGCTACGGCCCAGCTTGACCATGTGCGAGCGAAACCCTACTGCAGCAGGGCGCTCAAACCCTGCAGCTCATTGCCGCTGAGTACCTGGTCGATGTCGAGCAGAATCTTGACCCTGCCTTTGACCTTCGCCATGCCTGTGAGATATGGCGTCGCCACGCCGGGGCCGAAGTCAGGCGTGTCCTCGATATCGGATGCCATCAGGTTCAGCACCTCGACAACACCGTCGACGACCAGGCCGATCATCAGATCTTCGTCTGCCTGACGCGTCCGCATCACCACGATGCAGGTACGCGGGGTGTACTCCTGCGGCTCCAACCCGAACTTCAGCCGAAGGTCGATGACCGGGATCACCTTTCCGCGGAGGTTGATGACCCCCTTTACGTATAGGGGTACCTGCGGGATAGACGTGATGTCCTGTAGGCCCATGATCTCGCGCACCTTCAGTACTTCCGTACCAAACTCCTCCACCCCGAGATTGAAGATCAGGTACTTGCCCGCACGTTTGTTCATGTCGGGCAAAATGGCCGGCTGTGTAGTCAGTAGGGATGTGGTCGTTTGCATGGTGTCCTTTCCAAGGGCTTTCTGTCCGTGCCAACGAGGGTAATACGTGGCACACAGCGCTTATCGGCCCTAAGGCTACGAACATGACACGCCCGCTGCTGAAGTAACGGCCCCGTGGGGAACCACCGCCGCCCACTGCAAGCCTGCGTCGAGAGCCCCGCCGGCAGGGTCCTTGCGAAAGCCGCTATTGTTGCGCGACCTCCCGCCGATAACGGGGAATGTTGGCGCGGACTCGTCCGTATTGGGCACCACACAGCCAGCCGACACCCCAGCTATGGGGCGCAGTGCGAATCGGATCAAACAAGCTTGTTGCCCAAGAGGCAGAAACCGGAGTTCAAGAGAATGTCATCCTTCACAGTCGGAAAGAAACTGTTTCTCGGTACCGGAACCCTGGTGGCCTTCACGTTGGCCTTGGGCATTACCGCGGTCGTCATGATTTCGAGCATCAGTGACCGGATGCACACTATCGTAGGCGCGACGGTGAAGAAGCAGACCCTTGCGCACGAGATGCAACTCAACACGTCAGAGCTGATTTCGGCAGCGCGCGGCATCGAGGTGCGCGGCTTTATGAAGGATGCGGAATCAGTTGGTAAGTATCACCAGGAATTTGCCGCGAGCGTAGACAATCTTCAGGCCAACATGGACGCGATTGTGCCGTTGATTGTTGTCGCTGCGGACAAGCAAGCGGTCGAAAACGCCCGCGAACAGTTGGCCTCGATCAAAGATGGGGAGCAGGCGCTATACAAGTCCGCGCTGGCCGGGGATATGACGGCATCAGTCGATTCGTACAAAACTCTGGTTCCTTCGGCCGTCCAATTGCAAATAGCTACCGCCCAGGTACTCAAGACGCAGGACGAGCATCTGGCCAATGATGCAGACGCCGCGTATGCGTCGATTGACAGTAGCCGATGGGTCGCGGCCATCCTGCTTGCTCTCTCATTCGCTGTAGGGATCGTGGTGGTATTCGTGATTCGCCAGATCAACACGCTGCTGCGCAACAGTGTGGTCGAGTTGTCCGAATCGGCTGTGCAGATTGCGTCGGCAGCCGGCCAGGTTGCGGCCTCTAGTCAGTCGTTGGCGCAGGGCGCGTCGGAGCAAACGGCAACCATCGAAGAGACATCCAGCGCCAGCGCCGAGATCAACTCGATGGCGCGCCGCACGACGGAAGCCTCGCGGAACTCCGCCGAGATGGTGACGCATGCCCAGGAGGGTTTCGAGAAAGCGAATCAGTCGCTTACCGAGATGGTCGGCGCCATGGACGGCATCAATGCGTCCAGCCAGAAGATCTCCAAAATCATCAAGGTGATCGACGAGATTGCCTTCCAGACCAACATCCTCGCGCTCAACGCCGCGGTAGAGGCAGCGCGTGCCGGCGAGGCGGGAATGGGCTTCGCCGTGGTCGCCGACGAAGTACGCAACCTGGCGCAACGCTGCGCCCAGGCCGCGAAGGATACGGCCGATCTCATTGAAGAATCGATCCAAAGGTCAGACGGGGGCCGGGTGAAGGTAGATCAGGTTGCAGTGGCGATCCGAGCCATCACGGCGGAGTCGGCAAAGATCAAGGTGCTGGTAGATGAGATCAACCTGGGAAGCGTGGAGCAGACGAGTGGCATCGACCAGATCAGCAAGGCCATTACCCAGATGGAACAGGTAACCCAGAGCAGTGCAGCCGGTGCCGAAGAGGGCGCAGCCGCGGCGGAAGAGTTGAATGCGCAGGCGGAACACATGAAGGACGTCGTCGGCGCCCTGCGAACCATGGTGGATGGCGCAGACGCACGCGGTGGCGGCGAGGTCCACTCTATGGCCGCGCGCCACTCATGGCAACACTCGACAATTCCAATCTAACGGCGGGGCGATCTCTGCCTCATGCTTGCGAGGTTGCCGCAGGTCCTCCGTTTGCGGACTTGCCGCTTCCTCGTTGATTGGCTAGCCCTCCTATCCCGCCCCGGAAGTACAATCGGAACGGAGATGGGCGATGGCACAGCGAAGCAGGACAGGCGTTTCTCTGCAAAATGATCTGCTGAAAGAATTTGACCGGCTCATCGTAAAACGAGGATACGCGAACAGTAACCTGCGCCCCCAGGGAATCCGATGATCTCCCTCCTGCGCGCTCTGTTCAACGACGAACCGGGCAATACTAAAGCAAAGATTGTCGCCATTTATGCCATGCTGCTGGTCTTCAATCTAGGAGCATGGGGCTGGGCGCTGGTCGCATTCCATCGCTATCCGGTGCTTCTCGGGACAGCGTTTCTTGCCTACAGCTTTGGCCTTCGCCACGCCGTGGATGCCGACCATATCGCAGCCATCGACAACGTCACCCGCAAGCTGATGCAAGAGGGAAAGCGGCCCGTCTCGGTCGGCCTCATGTTCTCGCTCGGGCATTCCACCATCGTTATTGTGGGCTCCGTCGCAATTGCCGCCACGGCATTAGCGCTACAGCATCGCATCGACGCGGTCCGCGAGATTGGCGGGGTCATCGGCACGCTGGTTTCGAGCCTCTTCCTGCTCGGAATTGCCATCGTCAATTTGATCGTCCTCAACTCGGTCTATCGGACGTTCATACGCGTCCGACGCGGAGGCGCATACGTTGAAGAGGACTTCGATCTGCTGCTCGGCAATCGTGGCTTCCTCACGCGCCTATTCCGGCCGATCTTCAAAATCATCCGGCGCAGTTGGCACATGTATCCGCTGGGCGTGTTGTTTGGCCTGGGATTCGATACCGCAACCGAGATCGGTTTGCTTGGCCTCTCCGCCGCCGAGGCCTCCAAAGGGCTGTCCCTGTGGTCGGTCCTGGTGTTCCCAGTTCTCTTTGCCGCGGGCATGTCCCTGATCGACTCGACGGACAACATCCTGATGCTCGGGGCGTACGGATGGGCCTACGTGAAGCCGATCCGCAAGCTGTACTACAACATCACCATCACCGCGGTATCCGTGGTGGTTGCCTTCGCGGTCGGCGGAATTGAGGCGCTGGGCCTGCTGTCGGGGCAGATGCATCCGAAGGGCGCCTTCTGGGACCTCGTCAACAGGCTCAATGGCAACTTCGGATTCCTGGGCTATGGCATCGTTGGCCTCTTTGCCCTTAGCTGGATCGTGTCCATCGCCATTTATAAATGGCGTCGCTTCGACTTTCTCGAGCTCGAAACAGAGCATCTCGAATCCTGATACGTTGTTTCGATGAAGATTCTGGCCAGTCTAGTCGGCGCCATTGTTCTCTCTGCGCCTTGCGCCCCCGCGCAAAACATGATTGTCGGGGCCGACGTCTCTTTCCTGCGCCAAATGGAGAGCAGGGGAGTGGTTTACAAGGATGCGGGCGTGGCCGAGCCGGGTCTGGAGATCCTGAAGAACCACGGGTACACCTGGATCCGGCTGCGGGTGATGGTTAACCCCATATCACTGCCGAACAATCTGGACTACACCATCGCACTGGCGAAGGATGCCAAGGCGCGCGGTTTCAAACTGCTGCTGGATTTCCACTATTCGGACGACTGGGCGGATCCTGGGCATCAAACGGTGCCGCGCGCCTGGGCAAAGATGTCGCACGCGGACCTCGTGCAGGCAACGTTTGCGAACACGCGCGATACCATCGCAGCGATGCGCAAACAGCGCGTGCTGCCCGACATGGTGCAGGTGGGCAATGAGGTAACGGCCGGCATGATGTGGCCGGACGGTCGGCTGCCGGCGAATTGGCAGAACTTCGCCGACCTGTTGCTGGCCGGGATTCACGGCGTCGACAAGGGGCGCGGCTGGAGCAGGCGACCTGCGATCATGATCCACATCGACAAGGGAGGGAACCAGGCGGCGACGAAGTGGTTCCTCGACCATCTGGCGCAATATCACGTGCCGTACGATGTAGTCGGACAGTCGTTCTATCCGTGGTGGCAGGGAAGCCTAGACGATCTCAAGGGCAATCTTGCGTTTGTGTGGAACAACTATCACAAGAGTGTGGTGGTGGCAGAGACAGCATACGACTGGCGGACGGGCGAGGACTTCAAGGGCAAGACAGCGCCATTCCCCCAAACGCCGGAGGGGCAGCGCGACTTTCTCGCAGCGCTGGATCGCGTGGTGCAGGAGGCTCCAGGAGGCAAAGTGCGGGGCATCTTCTGGTGGGAGCCGATGGCCGGAGGCGGAATTGCCAAGCGCGATCTGTTCGACGATCGGCACGAGGCGCTTCCGGCGATCCACGTGTTCGACGCAGCGCCGCGGTCCGATGCGCAGTCACGTGGTGTGAATTCTGAGTTCTTACCACGCTGATGCGAAAGCGCCGCAACCCATAGAAGAATCAGTCAGTGATATTCTAGACTGAACGTATAGTTTATTATCATCAAAGGGCGCGTGCGATGCACCCGGAGGAGTCGCAGATCGCAAAGACACATCCATCTCCAGTGGTTGTTGAGCCGAAGGTTCGCGGGCGAAGGCGAAGTCTAGAGGCGGAGGCGGCCATCCTTAAGGCCACACTCTACCTCCTGGAGCGTCAACCGCTCCGCAAGGTGACTGCCGACGCAATAGCGCAGCGAGCGGGAGTAAGCAAGGCGACAATCTACAAGTGGTGGCCCAACAAGAGTTTGGTGGCGCTCGACGCCTATCTGGCCGGTATGACGGAGCAGGTCCCGACACCGGATACAGGATCTGCTGAGGTGGATTTTACCCGGCAATTGAGGTCCTTGATGGTCTTCTACACCAGCCCACTGGGGCGGCTCTTTGGGCAGTTTATTGCGGAAGGGCAGAGCGACCCGTCGTTTCTCGCGTTGTTTCGCGAGCGCTTTCTCTATGCCCGCCGCGCCGCCGCCCGCGTAATGTGGCAGCGCGGTGTTGACCGAGGCGAAATCCGGCATGAGATTGACAGCGAGATCGTCCTCGACATGATCTATGGCCCGATGATCTTTCGTCTGCTGGCAGGCCACGGCTCGCTCGGCCCACAGGAGTCGCAGGCACTGGTTGAAGCCGTGTTCGCTGGCGTGAGACGATCTAAGTATCGCCACGTCGCGAAGCCGAAGCGAAACGGCTCGAGTGTGAAGGGGCCGTGATGAGCACGGCTGAATCCTGCGGGAACCTTGAAACGTCTAATTACTGAACGAGACGTTTAGCAAGCCTTTCAGTGAAGTTGGCCATTCTTTGCACGACCCACTACTGCAATCGATGCGAGTGCTGTTCGGCGGATGCCGGCAAAGTTCTCGACTAAAGGTGATTTGATGTGGATTGTCCGTCTCGCACTTAGGAGACCATACACATTCGTGGTGCTGGCGCTGCTGCTCTTCTTCCTGGGGCCAGTGGTGATCGAGCGGACGCCGGTCGATATTTTCCCGAATATCGATATCCCTGTTGTGTCCGTGATCTGGAACTACGCTGGATTCTCCCCTCAACAATTGAGCGACCGCATTGTGGTGCAGTTCGAGCGCAGCCTCACCACGACGGTCAATGACATCGAGCATACCGAGTCACAGACGTTGAATGGCGTCTCCGTCATCAAGGTATATTTCCACCCCAACGTCAATATTTCCCAGGCGGTAGCGCAGATCACTGCCATCGCGCAGACGTCTCTGCGGCAATATCCTCAGGGAACCACTCCTCCCCTCGTCATCCAGTACAGCGCGTCGAGCGTCCCAGTCCTGCAGCTAGGCCTCTCAGGTGCCGGCTTGAACGAGCAACAACTGAACGACTTTGGCACGAACTTCATTCGCACCCAGCTCGCCACGGTGCAGGGCGCCTCCATGCCGTTTCCCTACGGTGGCAAGCAGCGGCAGGTGCAGATCGATATCGATACCCAGAAGCTGCAGGCACACGGGCTGTCCGCCTCCGATGTGGTCAATGCCGTGGGGTCGCAAAGCATAATCTTGCCCGCCGGTGATGTGAAGATGGGCCACGTCGACTACCAGGTAGAAACCAACAGCGCTCCAGACTCGATTGAGGCCCTCAATAACCTCCCCATCAAGACCGTCAACGGGGCCACCATCTACGTTCGCGATATCGGCAATG
>Ga0302195_10004776_pt1 | contig 10388 bp, 8 predicted proteins | sample II_Bog_N1_2_FD_198778 | JGI IMG/M metagenome (GOLD analysis project Ga0302195, IMG submission 198778) | Peat permafrost microbial communities from Stordalen Mire near Abisko, Sweden - II_Bog_N1_2 | ecosystem: Environmental > Terrestrial > Soil > Wetlands > Peat | place: Sweden: Abisko, Stordalen...
CACGCGATTGCGATTGGCTCGCGGCGGGAGGCACCCATGCGCCCAACCCGCTGCCTCGGTCCGGGTTTGCCGCCTAGATTGTCCTCGAACCGTTGATTCCGCGTGGCCTGCCGCGCCTTCGAAAAACACACGTCTGCATGAACAAGTTCGAGCGCCACAGCCGCCATTCGGCCGATCGAGAAGCATTGCCCGACGTCATCGCGGACGCGTTGCCGCGAATGCTGGCGCAGGTGATCGATCTCGGCGAGGCGCCGCCGCTGGCGCCCAAGGCGCCGCTGACCCCGGGCGAAGTCCGCACCATCCTGATGAGCCTGCTGCTGACGATGTTCCTGGCCGCGCTGGACCAGACCATCGTCGCCACCGCGCTGCCGACCATCGGCCGGCAATTCCACGACGTCTCCAGCCTGTCCTGGGTGATCACGGCCTATCTTCTGGCCTCGACCGCGGTGGCGCCGGTGTTCGGCACGCTCGCCGACATTTACGGCCGCCGCAGCATGATCATCTCGGCCCTCAGCCTGTTCATCGCCGGCTCGATCCTGTGCGCGGTGGCGCCGAACATGCCGGTGCTGATCCTGGCGCGCGGCCTGCAGGGGCTCGGCGGCGGCGGCATCATGCCGATCGTGCAGACCGTGATTTCCGACGTGGTCAGCCCGCGCGAGCGCGGCCAGTACCAGGCCTATTTCAGCGGCGTCTGGATGGCCGCCGGCATCGGCGGGCCGGTCCTCGGCGGCGTATTCGCCGAACATCTGCACTGGTCGATGATCTTCTGGATCAACGTGCCGCTCGGGATCGCCTCGCTGGCGACGCTGTTGCCGAAGATGGGCAGGATCCCGGTATTCCACCGCCGTCGCAAGCTCGACTGGTTCGGCGGCGTGCTGCTGATGGCTTCCGCCGTGCTGTTCATGCTGGTGCTGACCTGGGGCGGCAATCGGTATCTCTGGCTGTCGCCGACCATCATCGCGATGGTGGGGGCCGCGGTGGCGCTCGCGCTCGCCTTCGTATGGCAGGCCGGCAAGGCCGAGGAGCCGTTCCTGCCGCTGTCGCTGTTCGGCGGGACGGTGGTGCCCTACGCGATGCTCGCCGGCGGCTGCGCGCTCGGCGCGATGATCGGGCTGACGGTGAATCTGCCGCTGTATTACGAGGTGGTCTATCACCTCAGCGCCAGCGAGGCCGGGCTCGGGCTGATCCCGCTGGCCGCCATTTCGACCTTCGGCGCGGCGTTCGCCGGACGGACCATGGCGCGCGTCAAGCACTACAAGCGCGTGGCGATCGTCGGGACGTCGGTCGCGACCCTGACCGGGGCCGCGCTGGCGCTGACCGCGCCGCCGCTGTGGGCGCTGCTGGTGCTGTTGTCGGTGTTCGCGATGGGCCTCGGCACGGCCTTTCCGGTCAGCGTGGTTTCGATCCAGAATTCGGTGGCGCGGCCGCAGATCGGCACCATCACCGGCGCGATGAATTTCTTCCGCGCGCTGATGTCCTCGTTCACGGTGGCGGCGTTCACCGCCATTCTCCTGATGGCGCTGGGCGCGGACATTTCGCTGGCCGGGGAGCATCGCGGGCCGGTGAACTCGATTGCTCCCGCCGACATGGTCGTGGCGTTCCGCTACGTGTTCGCCGCCGCCACACTGATGCTCGCCTGCGCGGCGCTGTGCATGATCCGGATGGAAGAGAAGCCGCTGGCCGGTCCGACCACGCCGGTAGAGATGGCCGAGTAGGGCGCGCCTGCCGCTTGCGCTGCTATCTATCGCCGCCGATTTGTTCTAACAGCCAGCACATCAGCCAAACGATATCGACCCGGAGCCGGCCATGAGCAAACCCTCGATCGAGCAGACCAAAATGGGCACCGAGGCCATCGCCTTCTGCATCGCGCGGACCCTGATCGAGCGCGACCCCTCGCTGAAGGCGCCGATGCGCGCCAATCTGCGCAAGATGTGGGAGCTTCTGGAGGAACGCGAGGACCACGCCGCCGCCGACATGGTCGACACCATGATCAAGGCGCTGAACGATCCCGCCTTCTTCAAGCCGTAGGCCGGCGCCTCAAACGACCCGTTCCAGCCTTGTGTCGATTTCCTCCCGCAGCAGGGCGAAGTCGATAGGCTTGGTCAACAGCCCGGTGGCGCCGCTTTCCAGCGCCTTGCGCCGGGTTTCGGGATCGCCATAGGCGGTGATCATGATGACGGGGACGTCGGGCCGCATCGCCTTGACCCTGGGCAACATTTCCAGGCCGGTCATGCCGGGCATGTTGATGTCGGACAGGATCAGGATCAGCGACTGTTCGATGGTGCCGGCGATGCGCGCCAGCGCATCGGCCGCCGACATCGCAAAATCCATCACGAAGCGCTGTGCGCGCAAATCGCGCCGGAATTGCTGGCGGAACAGCGCCTCGACGTCGGGCTCGTCGTCGACCACGAGTACCAATACGCTCACGTCTGACCTCTATCCTTGTTTGCAATACGGCTCGTCCGCGGCAGCACGATCCGGAATTCGGTGAACTGTCCGGGCTCGGTCTCGACTTCTATCCTGCCGCCGTGTTGTTTCACGATGATGTCGTGGCTCATCGAAAGGCCTAACCCGGTGCCTTCGCCCGCCGGCTTGGTCGTGAAGAACGGGTTGAACATCTTTTCCTTCACCTCGGCGGGGATGCCGGTGCCGTTGTCGCGAATCCGGATCTCGACGGTGTCGCCGAGACTGCGCGTGGCGGCAAACAGCAGCGGCTCGAAATCCGTTTCGCCATTGTCCGTCTTGCGCTTGCTGACGGCATAAAATCCGTTCGAGATCAAATTCAGGAACACGCGGGTGATTTCCTGCGGGAACAGTTCGACCATTCCCGCCAGCGCGTCGAAGTCGCGCTGCAGGGTGACGTTGAATTGCGGTTTCTCGGCGCGGGCGCCGTGATAGGCGAGGTTGAGGCTTTCATCCAGTAGCGCGTTGATGTCGGCCGGCCGGTGCTCGCCCGACCCTTCGCGCGAATGCAGCAGCATGTTCTTGACGATGGAGTCGGCGCGTTTGCCGTGCTGCACCACCTTCTGCAGATTGTCCTTCAACAGGCCGGTCAGTTCATCGACTTCTTCGCGGATGTCGCCGGCGAGGGTCGCCGGCTTCAGCACCTCGTTCAGCTCGTCGGTCAATTCCGCCGAAAGGGCCGCGAAATTATTGACGAAATTGAGCGGGTTCTTGATCTCGTGGGCGATGCCAGCGGTGAGCTGGCCGAGCGAGGCGAGCTTTTCGGTCTGCACCAGCCGGTCCTGCGCGGTACGAAGGTCGTCGAGGGACCGCGACAGTTCCCGGGTGCGCGCCTGCACCTCTTCGAACAGCCGGACATTCTCGATCGCGATCACCGCCTGGTCGGCGAAGGTCTGAAGCAGCTGGACATGATGGTCGGTGAAGTTGGAAGGCTGAACGCGCGTCACCGCGATCAAGCCGATCGACACGCCATCGTTCATCAGCGGTGCGAACAACATGCTGCGGAAGCCGCGCGCCCGCGCGATGTCCCCGATCGCGTCTGACAAGGCGTCTGTGTCGGGGATGCGCGTGACCTCGCCGGCTTGCGCCATTCGAAACGGCGGAAAATCGACCGCGGGCCGCGGGAATGTATCCTGCAACACCTTATCCGCGGCGGGGGTTGTTGGCGTGAATGCCTTCAGGTGAGCGATGCCATCGATCAAGCGGAAGACCGTGCTCGAGAACCCGCCGACCAGCCGGTTGGCGCTGGCCGCGATGGCTTCGAACACCGGCTGCACGTCGGACGGCGAACTGGCGATGACCTTGAGGATGTCGGCTGTGGCGGTCTGCCGCTCCAGCGCTTCCTTGGTTTCGTTGAACAGCCGCACGTTCTCGATCGCGATCACGGCCTGATCGGCGAACGTCTGCAGCAACAGGACGTATTGGGGGGCGAACGTGCCTGCTTCCTTGCGGCTGACGCTGATGATCCCGATCGTCGTCCCGTGGCGCAGAAGCGGGACGAAGAGCAAACTGCGGAAGCGGCGTAACCGCGCCATCTCCAGCAAGGTGGGCTGCCCGGCCCATTCGATTTCAACGTCGGGGATGTGGACGGTCTCGCCGTTCCGGATGTTTTCGCCCCAGGCGGCCGAGGAAAGCGGCCTCGGAAACGATGCTTGCAGGGCCGCGTCCCCGGCCGGAGTGGTCCGCGTGAAGGCGGCAAGGTGCAGCGCGTCATCGATGACCCGATGCACCGCAGTCGACAAACCGGCGATCAGCCGGTTGGAACTGGCCGCGATCGCCTCGAATACCGGCTGCACGTCCGACGGCGAACTGGCGATCACCTTCAGGATGTCGGCGGTGGCGGTCTGCCGCTCCAGCGCTTCCTTGGTCTCGTTGAACAGCCGGGCGTTCTCGATGGCGATGACGGCCTGATCGGCAAAGGTGCGCAGCAGGGCACATTCCCTTTCGCCGAACGGCTCCATGGAGGTGCGCCCCACGAAGATCGAGCCGATGGCGCGGTCCTCCCACAGCATCGGCGCGACCACCATCGCGTAGTTGCTGCCGAAACGGCGCGCGGTCTCGCGCAGGACGGGAGGTACGTCGGGGTCGTTGAAGACGTCGGCATGGGCTACCAGCCGACGCTCGCGCATCGCTACCTCGCTTGCGCTTCCCTGCAACGGTACCGGGAACAGCGCGCGGGCGCGTTCGGCGCTGGGACCGTGCACGGCGCCGATATGCAGCAGGTCGTCTTCGCCCGCCAGAAGGACGAAGCGCTCGTCGCCGCCGAACAGATGCTCGATGCTGCTCAGGATCTTGTCGAACACCGGCTGGGTGTCGGCGACCGAATTGCTGATCACGCTCAGGATATCGGCAGAAGCCTTCTGCTGCTCCAGCGCCTCCTTGGTCTCGTTGAACAGCCGCGCGTTCTGAATTGCGATGACCGCATGGTCGGCGAAGGTAGTCAGTAGCGCCACCTCCTTGTCGGAAAAGGCCACGTTCGGCAGGCGTGACACGTAGATCGCACCGATGCCGCGACCTTGCCAGAACATGGGTACCTGAAGCAGCGAGTAGCCCCCGACCTTTTGCGCCGCGAGGCGTAGGGTGTCGGTCGTCATCGCGCTCTCGGCGAAGTTGGCCGTGTAGAGCGGCCGCCGGTTGCGGAATGCCTCTTCAAGCGTCGAATCCAGCGGCTGCGGGAACAGTGATCGCAGGATCCGTGTTCCGGGGCCGCGCACGGTTTGCAGGAGCTGTTGATTACCGTCGATCAGCACGATCGCCGCCGAGGTAAAATGAAGCAGTTTCTCGCAGCTATCGAGGATACTTTCGAATACCGGCGCCGAGTCGGCCATGGACTCGCTGATCGCCTGAAGCACATCCGACGTCGCGGTCTGCCGCTCCAGCGCTTCCTTAGTCTCGTTGAACAGCCGCGTGTTCTCGATGGCGATGACGGCCTGGTCGGCGAACGTCTGCAGCAACAGAACGTGGTTGGACGAAAAGGTGCCAGGCTTGAGGCGCGTGACGCTGATGATGCCGATCAGGACGCCGCCGTTCATCATGGGCACGTAGAGCATACTGCGGAAGCCATGCAGCCGCGCGATCTCCCTGATCGGCGCGTGCGGGATCTCTTCGGTGTCCGGGATAGGGAACGGCTGGCCTTGCTGGGCCAGCCGGAACGCCTCGAACGCATCGACTGGCCTGGGGAAATCGGCCTGCAATGCTGCATCGGCAGCCGGACTGACCGGAGTGAACGCGGTGAGATGGACGCGGCCTTCCACGAAGCGGAAGACTGCAGCGGAGAATCCGCCGAGCAGGCGGTTGGCGCTGGTCGCGATCGCTTCGAACACCGGCGTCGTGTCCGACGGCGAACTCGCGATCACCTTGAGAATTTCGGCCGTGGCGGTCTGCCGCTCCAGCGCCTCCTTGGTCTCGTTGAACAGCCGGGCGTTCTCGATGGCGATGACGGCTTGATCGGCGAAACTTTGCTGCAGCGCCAGTTCTTCGTCGGTGAAGGGCTCGAGCCGGTCGCGGTGCACGATGAGCGCGCCAATGGCGCCTCCCTCGCGTCGAAGCGGTGTGCCGGACATGGTGCGGGTGCCGGCCGCCCGCGCCGGAGTGGCTCCCGGCCACCGTGCCAACGCCGCGGGATCATCGGTGTCGGGTACATGGACCTGGCGGTTTTCGAGATAGACCGCGCCGGGCATGAACTGCGTCGTGATCGCCACATGCGCCAGCGGGATCGCGCTGGCGATCCGCTCCGAACCGGCGCCGACCCGGAACGTCTGTCCCCAGCGCTCGCCATCGGCGATCAGCAGTGAGACGCTGGAGGCGCCGAACAGGCTCGCGGTGGTCTCGGCGATCTGTTGCAGGGAACGCCCGGCATCGCCGCCGGCGCCGGCGACGGCGCGCAGGATTTCGGCGCTGGCGGTCTGACGCTCACGGGCGGCGCGCAGCTCGGCCCGCAGCCGGGCGTTCTCCTGCCCGAGATCGGCCACCACGTCCGGGGGAAGCGCGGTCATTCAGCTAAATCCAGTTTGCCCGTTGCCTGGCCGGGTCCACTTCACGAATTAATATACCAGCCCGCCGTTCCGCGAGAACTGTATCCAAGTATTCCATCCCGGGCGCGTCCCGGCCAGCGCCATCTTTGGTCGCGGTTAAGCCGAAAAGAGCGGCGGCTCAGGTCCCCGGCCGCGAAACCTTGGTTTCCTTCGAGGTGATGAACTCCAGCAGCACCGGGATGCCCTCTTTGGTCTTCTGGATGCCGCGCCGGATCGCCGGGATGATGTCTTCCGGCCTGGTCACCCGTTCGCCATAGCCGCCGAAGGCGCGCGCCATCGCGGCATAGTCGCCGGAAATATCGGTGGAGCGATATTTCTGTGTCGAAATCGGCATCACCTTCAGCTCGATCGCCATGCTGAAATTGTTCAACAGGATCGACATGATCGGAATCCGCTCGCGCACCGCCGTTTCAAAATCCATGCCCGTAAAGCCGATCGCGGCGTCGCCCCAGACGTTGATGCAGAGTTTGTCGGGCTTTGCCAGCTTGGCGCCCATGGCGAGCCCCAGCCCGTAGCCGAGCTGCGTGGTCTTGCCCCAGCCGATATAGGACAAGGGCTCGACCGACTTCCAGAACGGCGACAGCTGGTCGCGCGGACTGCCAGCGTCGTGGGTGATGATGGTGTTGCGGATGTCGACGGTGTGCTGCAGATCCCAGAGCACACGGTAGGGGTTCAATGGCGCGTCGTTGCTGGTCAGCTTCGGCATCCATTTGGCCAGCCACTCCCTGTGGGATGCGGCGATTTCGGCAGCGACGGCAGTGGCATCGCGGTCGACCTTGATGCTCTTATCGATCTCGTTCAGCAACGCGTCGAGCACCAGCCCGGCGTCGCCGACCAGCCCGATCCTGGCTTCGACATCCTTGTTGAGATGCGCCGGGTCCAGCGTTGAATGGACGATGGTTTTGCCCTTCGGCATGGCGATGCCGAACGAGGTTTCCGTGAACGAGCAGCCGATGCCGAGGATGACGTCGGCCTCGCCGAGGAATTTCGGCACCGCGCGCGGCACCGCGAGGCCGCCGGAGCCGAGCGACAGCGGATGCGTCTCCGGAAACGATGACTTTCCGCCGAGGCTTGATGTGACGGGGATGGCGAGCCGCTCGGCCAGCCGCTTCAGCTGCGGCCACGCCATCGCGTAATGCACGCCCTGGCCGGCATAGATCACCGGGCGTTTGGCCGATATCAACAGCGCCGCCGCTTCCCTGACATGCACGGGGTCGGCGCCGTAACGGGTGCGCAGCACTGGCGTGTAGTTCAGGGGCTCCGGCACTTCCTCGTTCCACATATCGGACGGGATTTCCACGATCACCGGACCGCCGCGGCCGTTTTTCAGTTTTGTGAAGGCGCGGCGGAAGATGTTGCAGACTTCGGAGGCGAGGTTGATCGGCTCGGCCGATTTGGCAAAGGCGCGCATCGCCTGGCTGGAATTGAAGTTGGGTTCGATATTGGCCAGCCGCCGCGCATAGCCCATTGGCAGCACCAGCACGGGGACGGATTCGCCGTAGCACTGCGCCACACCGCCCATGGCGTTTTCCGCGCCGGGGCCGTGCTGCATGCAGAACGCGCCGATGGTCCGCCCCGAGGTCACCCGGGAGATCGCGTCCGCCATGTGCAGGCCGATGCGCTCCTGCCGCACCATCACGGGGCGGATGTCGGCATTGGCCGCGTGTTCGATCAAGTGGTTGACCGGGTAGCCGCAGAGAATCTCGATTCCCTCGCGCTTCATGATTTCCGCAATGGCGGTGCCGAGCTTCATGCCGATCCTCCCTCAGGAACTGGCCGATGTTGGGCTCGGCCTGGTCGGCAGTTGGAACAGGAATCCCCCGAATGGTAAAGCAGGCGTGCCGTCAGCTTGCGGAAGCTCTGATATGCATCCGGGCGCGCGACGCCAGCCGCAGGATCAGGACGCCTCGGGCGCGGTCGTCGGCCGCCGTCTCGATCCGGTCGCCAATATCGAGCACCAGCTTCGACAAACGGCAGCCTGCGACATTCGACTATCCAGCGCAGCCATGACGGTTCAGCACGGCGGCCACCAGGCCGAGAAGATAGTCTTTCATGAGACGGCCGGAATTCGCCGGCGGATCGGCGGGGCGCTGGTCTTCGAGCTTGTCGCTCAGGATGCCGATATAGTTCTTTTTCAATTCCCGCTGCTGCGCTGGCATGTTCGCTCACTCCGGGGGGGCCGGCGCGGCGACCATGGTAGGCCATAGCGAAATCGAAAGTAAATTTTCCGCTCCGTAGGAATACCGGTGCGGGGCGATGATCATCAATGACTTCGGCTATCGCGGTGATCTGTAAAAAGCTTGCATGTGGCTTAACCGGCCATTCAGCCTCTTTGTCAACGTGGCGGCAACCAGTTGCGCTCTAGACTCCGCGCTTCAGCATCGGCGCGGGAGAATCCCGTGGAAAGCGCCAACAGGAGTTTTGAATGCGGCGGCTTTTTTCAAGGTTTCTGGCCGATCAGTCTGGCGCGACCGCGATCGAATACTGCCTGATCGCCTGCGGTATCGCCCTTGCTATAATCACCACGGTTCAGGGCATCGGACCCCAGCTCAATTCCAAATTCACCTCGGTGAATACGTCGCTGAAATAGCGGCGCGCGGGCAGCGAAGGTCATGCGGGATTTTCTGCTCGGAAACTGGGGGCCGCAGTGCCTCGCCCTTGGCAAGCAACACCCGCTGCAGGTATTGGCGGCGGTGCTCGCCGTGGCCACCCTGGCGATCCAGCTGGCGTTCGGCAGGCGGGGATCGTCCGACGGCGATACAGGCGGATTTGACTGTGGCGACGGAGACGGCGGCAGCTGCGGGGATTGAGGCCGCCATTGCCGGTCGAACGCGCGGACCAGGGCATCTCAGGCCAGGTGCCGCAGTAAAGGCCGTGCTATCCGGCCTTCTTCGATCGGGCAGGCGCGCGCGCCGGCTTCTCCGTCTTCTTCGGCTCTTCCTTGGCGGCGCGCTTGCCGCTGCCTGAGATCGGCAGCAGCATTTCGCGCTGGCCGGCGGCGGCCTTGCGCGGCTTCTTGCCCTTTGCCCTGGCGGGCGGAGCAGACGGTTGCTCGCTGGCGAGGCTGCGCTTCAGCGCATCCATCAGATTGATGACGTTGCCGCCGGTCTTCGGCGTGGATTTCGCGGTCGGGCGAACGCCGCTGCGCTTCTTGTTGATCAGGTCGATCAGCGCGGATTCGTAGTGATCCTCGAACTTGCCGGGCTCGAACGCTCCGGACTTCTTCTCGACGATGTGCCTGGCGAGATCCAGCATATCCTTGGTGACCTTGACGTCCTGGATGTCGTCGAAATATTCCTTCTCGCTGCGGACCTCGTAGGTGTAGCGCAGCAGCGTTCCCATCAGGCCCTTGCCGAGCGGCTCCAGTGCTATGATGTGCTCGCGGTTGGTCAGCACCACGCGTCCGATCGCGACCTTGTTCATGCTGCGGACGGTTTCGCGGATCACCGCGAAGGCGTCATGGCCGACCTTGCCGTCGGGCACCAGATAATAGGGCCGGATCAGATAGCGGCTGTCGATGTCGGACTTGGGAACGAACTCGTCGATCTCGATGGTGTGGGTCGACTCCAGCGCGATGTCGTCAAGTTCATCCTTCGACACCTCTATATAGGTGTCGGTGTCGACCTTGTAGCCTTTCATGATGTCGTCGGAGGCGACTTCCTCGCCGGTTTCGGCGTCGACCTTGGCGTATTTGATGCGATGGCCGGTCTTGCGATTGATCTGGTTGAAGGAGACCTTTTCGGTATCCGACGTCGCCGGATACAGGGCAACCGGGCAGGTCACGAGCGAAAGGCGCAGGAAGCCTTTCCAGTTGGCGCGGGGGGCCATGGGATACTCCGAAACGCAACAGACGGTACATGCAGGATACCACCGGGGAGGGTGATTTCAAAG
>Ga0302195_10004787_pt1 | contig 10380 bp, 8 predicted proteins | sample II_Bog_N1_2_FD_198778 | JGI IMG/M metagenome (GOLD analysis project Ga0302195, IMG submission 198778) | Peat permafrost microbial communities from Stordalen Mire near Abisko, Sweden - II_Bog_N1_2 | ecosystem: Environmental > Terrestrial > Soil > Wetlands > Peat | place: Sweden: Abisko, Stordalen...
TTCCGCCTGGTCAATGCCTTCACCGCCATTGAAGGCGCCAAATTCGGCCCCTCCTATCCGGCCGGCCTGAACGCCTACAACACCTCCATCCTGCGCGAGCGGCGCGAGCAGGAGCAGGACCGCAGCACGATCACGCTCAAATATGACCAGGCACATTGGTTTGTGCGGCCGACGGCGGCGCTCCTGTTTTATAATCTGGATACGGCCCAACTGCCCGCCGCCACTTACAAGGGGTACCAGAATTATTCGAGCCGCTACGATGTCAACGGCGGCCTGGATTTCGGCTACAAGGTGGAGAAAAATCTGGCGGTGACGCTGGGTTACCGCGACGGCGCGCAATATCAACAGGCGTTCCCCCTGGCCGTGGACAAATACGCCCAGAGCGCCTCGAGTGATTACCAGCGCGTCTTGGCGGGGTTGGAGGGCCAGCCGTTCAGTTGGCTGGACATCAAAATCCAAGGCGGCCCGGACTTCCGCCGCTACGCCGCCACCGCGCCGGTGAACGACGACAACCTGACCACCTATTACGGGGAGGCCCAGGTGACGGCGACGTTGTCCGCGCACGACCTCCTTGGTTTTAACTACCGCCAATGGCAATGGGTTTCCAGCATCGGCGAGGTGCCGTATTTTGACAGCACGTACGACCTGAGTTACAAACACATCTTCAACCAAAAACTCTCGGGCAGCCTCGGCGCCCGGTTGTTGAGTTCCGACTACACCAGCGGCGATGTCCTTTCCGGAGCGGTGGCCGACCCGGCCAAGGCCACCAAAACCCGCGACGACTTGATGTACACGTTTTCCGCCGGGGTCCAGTATGCCTTCACCGCCAATCTGAGCGCGCAACTGGGATACGCCTATGACTTGGGGCGCAACGCCCAACCGGGCATCAGCGATGCGGGCCGGGTGTTCAACCATCAATTAATTTCCCTGGGCGTGACGTTCGCCTTTTGAAACCGGCGGCCGTCACCGGGGCCGGGGCGGCGGCAAAAACACGCGGAAACAACTGCCCGCCCCCTCGGTGCTGGTGACCTCCACGCGTCCGTTGTGGGCGGCGCAAATGGCCTTGACGATGGCCAGGCCCAGGCCGGCCCCGCCCTGCTCGCGGTTGCGCGCCGGGTCCACGCGGTAGAAGCGGTCGAAGACGTGCGGCAGGGCGGCGGCCGGGATGCCAACGCCGTTGTCGGACACTTCACAAACCACCGCGCCGTTGTGGGCGCGGACCGACAGGGTGATGGCCCCCCCGGGCGGGGTGTATTTGATGGCGTTGTCGAGCAGGTTCACGATCACCTGCTTGAACCGCCCGCGGTCGCCTTCCAACATCACGGGCGCGGGGGTTTCGCAGGTGATGGTCACCCCTTTATCCTCCGCCAGCAGGCACATTTGTTCGGCCGTGGTGGCCGCCAGCCTGGCCAGGTCGAAGGAGACGGTTGGCGTTTGTGCCAGGCCGGCCTCCAGCCGGGACAAGGCGAACAGGTTCTCCACGATGCCGGCCAGCCGTTGGACCTCCTCGAGCAAATTGACCATGGCTGCATCCGGTTCGGCGTCGGCCCCCCGGCGTTGCACCAGGGCTTCCAATTCACTGCGCAAAATGGTCAGGGGCGTGCGCAATTCATGCGAGGCATCCGCCAGAAAACGGCGGTTGAGTTGAAACGCCTCGTCGAGGCGGGCGATCATGCGGTTCAACGCCGCGGACAACTGTTCGAACTCATTGCCGGTGGGCGGCAAGGGCAGCCGTTCGCTGAGGTTGCGCGAGGTGATGCCCTCGGCGGCGCGCGTGATTTCCGCCACCGGACGCAGGGCGCGCGCCACCAACACATACCCCCCGGCCAAGGCCACGATGGTGACGATGACAAACCCCAGGCTCAGCGCCAGCAACAGCCGGTGCAGTTCCGTGAGCGCCGGGGCCAGCGATTGGCCGACTTCGACCCAAAAGGGGACCGGGGGCGATGCCGGCGTCGGGCCGGGCCGGTCGGCGGCCAGGGTGACCAGCACCAATTCCGTGCCGTCCGCCTGGGTTATGCGCCGCACGCCCGGAACCGGCGGCGGCGGCCCGATCTGGCCGACCGCGAAACTGTCGTCGCCCGGCGGTCCGGATTGGTATAACACCGCCCCCGAGGGGCGGAAAACGCGGATGAAACGGCCGCTGGCCTCCGGGGCAAAATCCGCCGTGATCTCCGCCGCATACCGGTCCGCCGGGACCGCGCCCAGCCGGACGATGAGGGCGGCCACGCGGTGCGCGCGCGCGAGTTCCGATTTCGCCAGATTCTGTTCCAAATACCGGCCCACGGCAAAATAGAGCAGGGCGCCCGTGACGAGGAAGACCGCGCCCAGCCACAGGGCGTGCCACAACACCAGCCGGAAGCGCAGCGAACGGGGGTTCACAGCGGCCCGGCCTCCGCGTCCGAGAGGCAGTAGCCCGCATTCCGCACGGTGCGGATGAGCTTGCGCTCGCGGTCTTGATCCACTTTTTCCCGCAGATGCCGGATATACACATCCACGATGTTCGTGAGGCCCTCGAAACTCTGATCCCAGACATGCTCGATGATCATCGTGCGCGTCAGCACCCGGCCCGGGTGCGACATCAGGTATTCGAGCAGCGCATATTCCTTGGTGGTGAGTTCAATGCGTTTGCCGGCGCGGCGCACCTGCTGGGTCAGGCGGTCCAGTTCCAAATCGGCGAGGCGCAGGACATGCGTGAGATTTGCCGGCGGCCGGCGCAGCAGCGATTTCACCCGGACCACCAATTCGGCGAAGGCAAACGGTTTGGTGAGGTAATCATCCGCGCCGGCTTCAAAGTTTTCCACCTTGTCACTGGTGGCGTCCCGCGCCGTGAGCACCAGCACGGCCGCCTTGCGTTTGTGCTGCCGCAGCCGCCGCAGCACTTCCTCGCCGCTGATCCCCGGGAGCATTAAATCCAGGATGATCAAGTCATAATCAATCCCGGCCGCCATCTCCCAGCCGCTGTCGCCGTCATGGGCCACATCCACGCTGAAACTTTCCGCCCGCAGTCCGCGGGCGACCACGTTGGCGACTTTTTTTTCGTCTTCAATGAGCAGTAAACGCATAAATGTATGATTGACCGCCGGCAATCATGCCCTGGCATTATTAACCCAAGTTGAACGTCAGATTAAAAAGCATTCAGAAACTTCCAGCGGAACCCAACCTGTGTCAATGATAAGCGTGGAAACATGATGAAAGCAAAAATGATTAAACTGACCCTGTCACTGCATTGATTACCCCCATGACCATTGAGTTATCCCAATTTCTTTCCCGGCACCAACGATCCGTTTTCCTGACCGTCGTCATTCTCGCGGCGGCGGCCGGGGCGTGGGTTTGGCATGAGTCCGGGGCGAAAAGCCAGACCCCGGTGGATTTCCCGGCGCCCCCCACGGTGGCGGTGGCGCGGGTGGACCGCGAGGATTTGTTTCAGGAAGTCACCATCCCGGCGGAATTTCGTCCGTATGTGGCCGTGGATTTGCACGCCAAGGTTTCGGGTTATGTGAAGGAGATGAAAGTGGATTTTGGTGACCGGGTGAAAGCGGGGCAATTGCTCGCCACGCTGGAAATCCCCGAGTTGCAGGATGATCTCAACCATGCGCGGGCGGCGGAGCAGCGCGCCGTGGCGGACTATAATGACACCCATCTGGCCTACACCCGGCTGGTGGCGGTCAACACGGCTCATCCCAATCTGGTGGCCCGGCAGGATCTGGATGCAGCCCAGGCGAGGGATCTGTCGGCGGCGGCGAACGTGGCCGCCGCCCGGGCGGATATTGACCGCTACCAAACCTGGGTGGATTATTCGCAAATCAACGCCCCCTTTGACGGCGTCATCACCATGCGGTATGCCGATCCCGGGGCGCTCATTCAGGCGGGCACCACCGGCCCCGCGGCCAAATCCCTGTTACAAATCTCCGATAATTACCGGCTCCGCCTGGATTTTCCCGTCTCCGTGAGTTATGTCCAGGACATCCATGCCGGAGATCCGGTGTCCGTGCGCGTGGACTCCCTGGGCGGCAAGACCTTTACCGGCGTCATCACCCGTTTCACGGACCAGGTGGATGCGGACACCCGGACCATGATGACGGAGATCGAGGTGGCCAATCCCAACCTTGAACTGGTCCCCGGCATGTATGCGACCGTGGCGTTGCAAGCAGAGCGGCGACCGCAGGTGCTGGCGGTGCCCATCCAAGCCGTGACCGGCGACTCAAACCCGGTCGTGTATGTCGTCAACCCGGACGATCAGATTGAGGAACGCGCCGTCACCCTGGGTTTGGAGACGCCGGACAAATATGAAGTCCTCTCCGGCTTGCGCGAGGGCGACTTGGTGGTGATCGGCAACCATTCCGAATTTCAGGCCGGTGAAAAGGTGGTCCCCCAAAGGGCGGTCGCCCTCCAAGAATAATTCTTCCGCCATGTCCCGCTTTGCCATCCGTCTGCCGCATCTCATCATTGTGATTTGTCTGATCACCTGCGTGGTGGGCGTGACGAGTCTGGTGCGAATGCCGGTGGATTTGTTTCCGACCATCAATCTTCCCGTGGTGGTGGTGGCCACGTTTTATTCCGGGATGCCCCCGGAACAGGTGGAAAACGACATTACCGGACAGTTTGAGCGCATGTTCACCCTGGCCTCGGGCGTGGACCATATTGAATCACGTTCGCTGAACGGGGTGAGCCTCATCAAGGTCTATTTTCAACCCGGCTCGAATCCCGATTCCGACGTGACCGGCATCGCCAATCTGGCGATGGCCAGCCTGCGTTACCTGCCCCAGGGCACCCTGCCGCCCATCGTGATGAAATTCGACGCCTCCAGTCTGCCGGTGTGCCTGGTCACCCTCAAAGGCGAGGGGTTGAGTGAGGCGCAACTGCGCGATTTGGGCCAGTTCACCATCCGCAACCAAATGGCCGGCATTCCCGGCGCGTCCGTGCCTCCGGCCTTTGGCGGCAAATACCGCCAGATCATGGTTTATGTGGACCCGCTGAAACTCGAGGCGCACGGGTTGAGCCCCATGGATGTGGTCCGCACCATGAACCAGGCCAACCTCATCCTGCCCGCCGGTGACGTGAAAATCGGCCCCTACGACTACAATGTCTATGTGAACAACCAGGTCAATGCGATGAAGGATCTGGATCGGGTGCCATTGAAGACCATCGGGGAAGCGTCCGTGCTGGTGGCCGACGTGGGCCGGGCCGAGGACGCCTCGCAAATTCAGTATAATAAAGTGCGCATCAATGGTCAGCCCTCGGTTTACATCCCGGTGCTTAAATCGGGCGGCGATGCCAACACCATCGCCGTGGTGGATGGCGTCAAGCGGGTCGTTGCCCACCTGCTCGACGTGCCCCGGGCGCTGGTCACGCAGGTGGTGTTCGACCAGTCCGTGTTCGTGCGCACCGCCATTGAAACGCTGATTCACGAAGGCGCCATCGGGTTGGTTTTAACCGGCCTGATGATTCTGATTTTTCTGGGCAGCCTGCGGGCGACCGTGGCGGTGTTTCTCTCCGTTCCCCTGTCGGCGCTCGCCGCGTTCATCGCCCTGGCCCTCCTGGGCGGCACGGTCAATTCCATGATTCTGGGCGGCCTGGCGCTGGTCTTCTCCCGGTTGATTGACAACTCGGTCATTGTGCTGGAAAACATTTTCCGCCACATGGAGATGGGCGAGGCGCCCGCCGTGGCCGCCGAGCGGGGCGGCGCGGAGGTGCAACTCGCCGTGCTGGCCGCCACCCTCACCACCGCCATCGTGTTTTTTCCGGTCACGTTTCTCTATGGCGTCAGTAAGTGTCTGTTCTCGGCGCTCGCCCTGGCGGTCGTATTATCACTGTTCGCCTCCTATTTTGTCGCCCTGACGGTGGTGCCGTTGTTCTGCGCCAAGTTGATCAAACCGGATCATGGCGAGCCGGTGGAACCAGAAAACGCCGTTGCGGCGCTCGCGGCCGAGACCCACAACACCCCGACCGGCGAGGGTGGCGTCCGCAGTTATCACGACCCGCACCAGCGTTGGGGGCGGCGTTTCAACGAATGGTTCAACCACCATTTCAACCGGCTGCTGGATCGCTACGAAGGCGGGTTGAGCCTGGCCCTGGTGCGCCCGCTGGCCACCGTGTTGGGCATCACCGGCATTTTTCTCCTCAGCCTCGGGCTGTATCCGCTGATTGGCAAAGCCTATTTTCCCCGCACCGATCCCGGCCAGTTCGTCATCAGCGTCAAGGCCCCCTCGGGCACCCGACTCGAAATGACCGATCAATGGGTGGGCCGGGTCGAGGATCTCGTCCGGGAAGTGGTGGCCACGAACGACCTGAAAATCATCGTCTCCAACATCGGCACCACGCCCGGCTTCAACTCCATCCTGAACCCGAACTCCTGCCCCAGCACCGCCGTCGTGCAGGTGGGGCTGAATGCCGGGCACCAGGTCAGCAGCTTTGAATACATGGACCGGGTCCGCCGCCGGCTGCACCGCGAACTGCCGCAACTCAGCGCTTATTTTCAAACCGGCGGGCTGGTGGACGCCATCATCAACCAGGGCGTGCCCGCGCCACTGGACATCCAGATTAGCGCGCCCCAAATGGCGGGGGCGCATGCGGTGGCCGCGCAGATCGCCGAACAAGTTCGCGCCGTGCCGGGCGTCAGCGATGTGCTCATCCCGCAGGACGTGGATTATCCGTCGTTGCAGATTGACATTGACCGCGAGCGCGCCAGCGAACTCGGCCTCAGCGCCCAGGACGTCATTGACAATCTCATCACCGCGCTGACGTCCAACGGCATGATCGCGCCCAGTTACTGGATTGATCCCGTCACCGGCAATAATTATCTGCTGACGGTCCAGTATCCCGAGGGCTACTTGAAAAACCTGGCCGATCTGGGCTCCATGCCCCTGCGCTCGGCGCACCTCAAACAGCCGACGCGCCTGGACTCGGTCGTCAAAATCACGCACGTCCTCAAACCCACCGAGGTGGACCACTACCAGATTCGCCGGACGGTGGATGTGTATGTGTCGCCGGCGGGCGAGGATCTGAGCCGCGTGTTCAGCGCCGTGCAGAAAATCGTGGCTCAGACCCCGTTGCCGCCGAACACCGTCGTCAACGTACGCGGCTCGGTACAGGCCATGCAGGAATCCTTCAAGAGCTTCGGCCTCGGTTTGATCCTGGCCACCGTCCTGGTTTATCTGATTCTGGTGGCGCAGTTTAAATCCTTTGCGGACCCGCTGCTCATCTTGCTGGCGGTGCCGACCGGCCTGACGGGCGTGCTGCTGATGTTGTTTACCAGCGGGACCACCCTCAATGTGATGTCGCTGATGGGGGTGGTGATGATGGTGGGAATCGTGGTGTCCAACAGCATTCTCATTGTGGAATTCACCCGGCGGTTGCGGGCGGAAGGCCGGCCCCTGCGCGAAGCGGTGTCGCGGGCCTGCCGGGTGCGGTTGCGGCCGGTGTTAATGACCTCGCTGGCCACCCTGATGGGGCTCATTCCCATGGCCCTGAAGCTGGGCGCCGGCAGCGAAGCCTATGCCCCGCTGGCGCGGGCCATCATCGGCGGACTGTTGGTCTCGGTGGTGCTGACGGTGTTCATCGTGCCGTGCGCCTATTACGCTCTGTATCGCAAACCAGGACGAACGCCGTCGTCACCCGCCGCGGGGGAGGAAGGCCGGCCGGCATGAAACGATTAATTTTGGCGGGATTGATGTTGGTTGCGGCCGTGGCACGGTTGCCGGCCGCCGAGACTAATGCAATTCCCATGCTCACCCTCGCCGAGGCGTGCCAACTGGCCCTGCGGCAGCATCCGCGGGTGGCCGCCGCCCAATACCAAGCGGGTGCCGCTGACGAGGCCGTGAAAGAAGCCCGGTCCGCCGAACTGCCGTCCGCCAATCTTTACGGCACCGCCGCCGGAGCAAACATCGCCAATGACCGGATTCTGGCGGGCGACATCAACAACCCCAGTGTTTATGACCGCGTGGCCGGGGGCTTGAATGTCAGTCAACTCATCACCGACTTCGGCCACACCGCCAATCTGAAGGCCAGCTCGCAATTTGCGGCCCGGGCCGAAAATGAAAATGCGGCCGATGTGCGCGAACAAGTGTGGCTCCAGGCCGCCACCAGTTATTACGGGGTGCTGGAGGCGCAGGCGGTGTTGCAGGTGGCCCGGGAGACCGTGCAAAGCCGGAAACTGCTGCTGGAACAGGTCAGTGCCCTGGCAACCAACCAATTGAAATCCGAATTGGATGTCAGTTTTGCCCAGGTCGCCCTCGAAGAAGGCCAGTTGCTCCTGGAACGGGCGCAAAACGGGTTGGACGCCGCCATGGCCACCCTGAACGATTCCCTCGGCCTCCGGGAATCCCGCAATTTCCAATTGGTCGAACCGCCCCCACCTGTGATGGCCACCAACGACGTGGAGGATCTGATCCAGACCGCCCTGGGGCAGCGGCCGGAATTGTTAAGTCTCCGGGCCGCGGGGGACGCCGCCCAACGGTTTGCCCGGTCGGAACGCGACGCCCGCCGGCCCACCATCTCGGCGGAGGGGGTGGTTGGCAATTCCCCCATCCACGATGACCGACTGGCCGACAATTACGCCGCCGCCGACCTTAACATCAGCCTGCCCCTGTTCAGTGGCGGCTTGTATCGGGCCCGGCAACACCGGGCGGAATTTCAGGCCCGGGCGGTGGCGGAACAATTGCGCAATGCCGAGGATGACGTGATTCGCGGAGTGCGGCTGGCGTGGCTCAAGTTGAACAACACCCGGCAACGGGTGCAGACCACGGCGGAACTGGTGCGACATGCCACCGAATCCTTTGAACTGGCCGAGGCGCGCTACCAGACCGGCTTGAGTTCCATGGTGGAGTTGACCGAAGCGCAATTGAGCCTGATTTCGGCCCAGATTGCCCAAGCCAACGCGCATTATGATTTACTGGGGTCGCAGGCCAATCTGGATTACCAGACTGGCGAATTGCATTGAAGTGACGGCGGGCCGGCCGGACAAATTCCCCTTTGACCCGCCCGAAAATCTCCTTACCTTCATGTAGCGCAAATGAAGTTCATGCCGATCACCCAATTATGAATCCGCCGCCAACGGCTCCCGTGGATCCCCGGATTTACCTCGCCGCCGAGCGCACGTTTCTGGCTTGGATCAGAACCGCCATCGCCTTCATGGGCTTCGGTTTTGTGGTGGCCCGCTTCGGCTTGTTTTTGCGCGAGTTGGCGCTCAATCATAACGTGCCGGGGGCTCTCCCAGACCACGGCCTTTCCCAGCCGGTGGGCGTGGTCCTGATTCTGGCCGGCATCCTCCTCAACCTCATCGCCGCCTTCCGCCACCGACGTTATGTCCAGGCGCTGAATCGGGGCGAACTCGACCCGTCCCGCAGCCCGGCCTTCAGTCTTTGGGTGGCGGGTTTTCTGGCCGCCATTGGGTTGACGGTGGTCCTCTATCTGGCGTTGCCGCAGCCCTGAACGATCCAGGCCGCCACGCCGCTCCGAATCAAATGCGCACCTCCCGGGTGCAACCCATCGCCCGCCGGAGCCCGTCTGAATGAATTTTAATCTGGCGTTCAAGACGCCTTAATCCACGGCCGCTAGATTAGGCGTATGAAAATTAAATATCTCTCACTCCTCGGCGCCACCCTCCTCCCCGTGATGACGGGCTGCGCCTCCACGCCACTGGCCCTGTCATCGGTCGGCCCCGAACCGGGTCGCGCCGCCGGGTCCGGTTCCAACGGGCGTTTGCAGGTCTTTACGGCAACGCAACAATCCACCGCCATCGGCGATATCGGGCCGGCTTCCTATTTCTATCCGCACACCGGCTATGACATTAGCCAGGACTCTGGCGTACACCTGAAGTTTGTGGCCAACCACATGAGCGACATGGATGAGTCGCCGGACATGGTGAAACTCCCCGCCGGCCATTACACCATTGTGGCCGAATCCTCCTGCTGCGGCTCGGTGATCGTGCCCGTGGTCATTGAAAATGGCAAAACCACCGTCGTGCATCTCGACCGGAACTGGTGGCCGCCGAATCACACCCCGTTGAACCAGGTGGTGTTTCTCCCGGACGGTGAAGGCGTGGGCTGGAGCGGGGCCATCGCCACCGCACCGTAGCCGCGCTGATCGGGCACGGCCTCTACTGTATAATTGATTAAATTCCAATTGGTTACACGGACTTTGGTGAAAAGCCTTGCCCTATGAACCGATTTTAAGTCCCCCTGTCGCCAAGCCAGGGAGATTTTCAATTCCCCTTTCAGACTACGCCTTGCAAATCCCGCTGACTTGGCTCCCCCCGCTGACGCTCCCTGGTTAAAACTTCAAATCCGCCGCTCCCCTCCGCTTTTTGGCCCGCCCGCTGATCCGCGCCCCTTTCCCCCCCCGCGCGGGCGGCCGGGCTAAACGCTTCGTTCCGCTCAC
>Ga0302195_10004793_pt1 | contig 10368 bp, 8 predicted proteins | sample II_Bog_N1_2_FD_198778 | JGI IMG/M metagenome (GOLD analysis project Ga0302195, IMG submission 198778) | Peat permafrost microbial communities from Stordalen Mire near Abisko, Sweden - II_Bog_N1_2 | ecosystem: Environmental > Terrestrial > Soil > Wetlands > Peat | place: Sweden: Abisko, Stordalen...
CCGCGCTGGTTGTTCCTTCCACTCGCTCCGTCTTCTCCACACCGAACCCGATCCACCCGGAGTTAATACCCTCGGTCATCTCTTCAAACGCCCAAGTCCCACCCTTGGGAAATCCCATGTGTTCCAGGGTGCCCGCCCAGGCTTCACGCGGAATCGCCTGCGCTTTCACATCGCGGCCCAGCACCTTGCCCAGTGCGGCCGCCAGCTCATCGGAGCTCACCAACGAGCCGAGCTCAATCACCCGCTTTCCTGTCCACTCGCTCGTCAGCAGCTTCGCAACTTCGGCGCCAATGTCTTCGGTCGCCACCATGGGCAACTTGCGGTCAGTAGGCGAGTAAAAGAGGGGTAACGTACCACCCTGCGCCGCTTGCAGGCCGAAAAGGTAGTTCTCAAAAAATCCCCCGGCCCGCACAAACGCTATTGGAACGGGCAAATCGCCCAGGCCTTCTTCCAGAAGATGAGTCGCGGTAATCAGCCCCAGGCCGCTGCTCTTCTCCGACCCCATCGACGACAGCGCCACCACCTTCGGCGGCGCGGACCTGGCCAGAGCTTCCCTGTAACTTGCAATCACCGCCTTCGCCTCCCTGAAGTCGCGCGAGGGCGTCTGACTGGGCGGCATCATCAAATACGCTCCCTCAACTCCATTGAGCGCTTCCGCCAGCGAAGCCGAATCTTCCCATTCGCCCTTCACCAGCTCCACTCCCTTGTCTTTCCATCGAGCGGCCTTGGCTTCGTCGCGCACCAGCGCCCGAACCTGCTTGCCCGTCTCCAATAGACGTCGTGCCGTTGCTCCGCCTACGTGGCCCGTAATGCCTGTGACTAGAAACATGCTCGTTTCCCTCCAGGCATTCAGATGCAGCCCCCGTCCATCCGTCGCAATCCCTTTTGCGAGTCAGGCCGCTGAGAATCTCAAGGCTTTGAAAGGGCATGACTTCACAGCTTGGTGAAAAACTCTTTTCGGAGGGAGGCGGGGGTTTTAGAGGCTGCGGAAAAACTCATTGCTTTGAAAGGGCACGACTTCAGTCGTGCCACAAAGGCAATAGAATCAACGTGGGCTTTAGCCCCTGCGGGATGTCTTCCGGCAGTTTCATCCAAATTCCCGCGTTTTCCCGCAGCCGCCTAGTCCGTGCGAAGTGCGGTCATTGGCTCAACCCGCATCGCCCGCCATCCAGGCACCAAACCCGCAATCAGAGCCGTCGCCATCAGAATCAAAGCCGCCGCGCATATACTCGCCGGATCTGCGGGACGCACGTCCGCCAGCATCGCGGTGAGCGAGCGTGTAAGCATCAGGCTTAGCGCGAAGCCGATGGCGATGCCCCATGCAGCCAGCCAGGCCGCGCCCTTTACCACATCAAGCATGATCACCAACCTGTCCGCGCCAAAAGCCATGCGTACTCCGATCTCGAAAGTCCGCTGTGCCACCGTAAAAGCAACGGTGCCGTAGACTCCCATTGTTGCCAGCAGCAGCGCCACAAGAGCAAAGCCTGCTGTCAATACCGCGCGGAACCGATGTGTGGCAACGGAGTTGCTCACCATGCGGTCCATCGTGGTAAAACGAAGCGCAGCCAGCGGATTGACGCTGCGAATCGTCCGTTCTGCGGCCGGCATCAGGGACAGCGGCGTTACCCGCGTGCGCAACACAATGTGAATCTGATTCGCGAAAAACGGATGCTGCGTCATTGGCATATACAGCGCAGGCCCCGGCTTGTCCGCGGGAGAATCCTGCCGTACATCGCTCACCACGCCAACAATCGTCATCCACTTGTCCGTGTCCAGCCCGCACCGGATCTGCTTTCCCACCGGATCGGCATCTCCAAAGCTTTGCCGCGCCAGCGATTCGCTGATGACAGCTACCATCGCGCTCTTATCCGTGTCCTGGGCGCCAAAGTCGCGGCCGCGCTTCATAGGGATTTCCATCGTGCGAAAGTACCCCGGGCTTGCAACACTGAACAGAGCCCAGGGTTTGTGATCCGGTGAGACCGGCGCTCCACCCTGGGTTTCGTAATAGCCGTTTGAGCCGTACTCCCCGGTCGGCAGCCCCATAATTCCCGCCGCACGTTCCACGCCGGGTATCGCTCCCAGCTTCGTAAACATCTCGTCGAACTGCCGCAATGCCCGGCGATAATCCTCATCCGCGTGTGCCGGCACATCCGCGTCCACCACCAGCAATTGCCGCACGTCATATCCCATGTCACGCGCCGTCAGTTCCATCATCGTATGCAGCAGCAATCCTGCCCCCACCGAAAGAACAAACGTTGCTGCCACCTCAGCAACCACCAGGCTGTTACGCAGCGCCGTGGAACGTTTCGAGTTCATGCCGCGCAAGATGTTCTGCTTCAACGCCTCCGCTGGATCCACCCGCGCTGCGCGTAGCGCGGGTACCAGCGAAAATAGAACAGCTGTCAGCACCGAAACGCCCAGCGTAAAAGCAAGCACCGGCAGACTCAGGTGAATTTCGACGGCACGAGGAAGCTCGCGGGGAGCGTTGGCCACCAGCAGTTGCACCGTCGGCCACGCCAGCAGAATGCCTGCCAGCCCGCCTGCCAGCGCCATCATTAGCCCCTCCAGCAGCACCGGGCGCATCACCTGCCAACGCGACGAGCCCAGGGCGCGGCGTATCGCAAGCTCGCGCTGCCGCTCCAGCGAACGCACAAGCTGCAGATTGGCGACATTTACGCACGCAATAAGCAAGATGATGGCGACACCCGCCCACAACAGCAATAAGGTTGAGCGAGCGTTTCCTGTCATCGCGTCCTTTAGCGGAACAGCGGCAAATTCCTTGTTGCGGTTATCCGCTGGATAGGCGGACTGCAACCGCTTTGCAAGCTGGCTAAGCTCAGACTGCGCGCTGCTGAAGCTCACTCCCGGACGCAACAGTCCAACTACTTTGTAATTGAAAGCCGTCCGGGAGAGCGACTCCGGCTCGAGCGAAGCTGCTTCCCACACCTCTGTGTTATCCGGGAAGTCGAACCCGTTTGGCAGCACACCGGCGATCTCGATTGCCTCGGTCTCGACATGCAGCACCTGCCCTACAGCCGCCTGTGCGCTTCCAAAGTTCTCCCGCGCAAAGTGCTCGCTCACCAGTGCCGTCCGGTGCGTCTTTCTATCGTCAAACAAACGCCCGGCAATCGGTTGCAGATCGAAAACGCGAGCAAAATCCGTTTCCACCCACGTCACCTTTGTATACACGCCGTGATCCCGCAACTGCACGCCTTCATTCCCGCCTAAGTACAGGCTCATCGCCTCGAAGCTTCGCACCTGTTGGCGCACGTCGATGGCATCCGGACCCGTCATGCGGGGCGTTGTGTGTCCTGTGTTGCTCCAATGCGTGTTTAGGTACGCCAGCCTGTCGGCATTCCTGTAGGGCAAAGGCGTCAGTAGTACCGATTCCACAACAGTGAAAATTGCCGTGTTTGCGCCGATGCCAATCGCCAGCGTTATAACCACGCTCGCCGTAAACGTGCCATGCCGCCAAAGCTGCCGCGCGGCAAACCGAAGATCGCCTGCGATGGAGCGAACGTGGTTTTCCCAGCCGTAGGATTGCGCTGTGTCCTTGGCGGCCGCCAGACTGCCCAACGCGATGCGCGCCAACCGCATCGCGTCCTCCGTCGACTCACCACGTTTGCGCCGCTCGTCGATTGCCATTACGAGAAACTGCTCGAGCTCCTCGGCTGTCTCGTCGTTCCGCCGCTCGCGCCCAAAAAGGTTCCGCACACCGTAGGACAATTGGCGCCATACGCTCATCTCAGGCCTCCGCGCTCAGCAACCGGGTAACCGCCGCCACGCGTCTTGTCCAATCCGCCGTCTCTTTCGCAAGCTGGTTCTCTCCCGCCGCGGTCAGCGTGTAGAATTTGGCGCGCCGCGAGTTTTCCGTCTGACGCCACGCGGAGTCGACCCAACCGGCGCGCTCCACCCGTTGCAGCGCCGTCATCAACGAGCCCGGATTTGCCTTGAATACTCCCCGCGAAACCTGCTCCACCCGCCGGGCTATCCCAAAGGCATGCATAGGCTCCAGGCTCAAGGTCTTCAGGATCAGCATGTCCAGCGTCCCCTGAATCACATCTGTACCCGCTTCTTCCATGACCAGAAAGATACGCACGACTCCCCTTGACTGTCAAGGGTTGATCGTCAAGATGTGAACGTCAACGGTATATCGCTACCGATATCGTGTCCGCTGTCCACTGTTCCCTATTTCATCCGCGCCGCGCTATGATGATTGCCACACGCAAGCGGGCTGTCGAGGAGGCTTCAATGAGCGAAACCCAAACCACAAGCGCACACAAACAGGGACGCCGCGAATTCCTGAAGGCCGGCGGAGCCATGACCGCCGCATTGCTCACCACTGGGGCGCTGAAGGCCGATTCGCCCAAATCAATGCCCGCGCTGCCGTCAAACCCCCTCACGCCAGCGGCCATGCCCACGCGCAACCTGGGCAAAACCGGCTACAAAGTGGGCATCTTCTCGCTCGGCGGCCAGGCGTCGCTCGAGCGTGGCAACAACTTTGACGTGGCCGTGCCCATCATCGAGCGCGCTCTCGACCTGGGCGTCAACTACATCGATACTTCGTCCATCTATGGCGGACCCGCGCGCTGGAGCGAGCAGTACGTCGGCAAGGTAATGGCGCACCGCCGCAACCAGGCCTTCCTCGCGACAAAAACAAAGGAGCGCACCCGCGACGACTCCATGCGCATGATCGATAAGTCGCTCGAGCTGCTCCAAACCGACCACGTCGACCTCTGGCAACTCCACGACATCGGCACCATGACCGATGTGGATGCGGTCTTTGCCAAGGGCGGCGCGATCGAAGCGCTCGTCGAAATGCAGCAGCAAAAGGTGGTTCGCTATCTCGGCATCACCGGCCACTACCGGCCCGAAGCGCTGATGGAGTGCATCAAGCGTCACCCCTTCGACACCATTCTGATGGCCATGAACGCCGCCGATCCGCACCACTACAGCTTCAATGACGAGCTGCTCCCGCTGGCCGTCGAGCGCCAGATGGGCATCATCGGCATGAAGGTCCCGGGACGCAGCCGCCTTCTCTCCAGTTGGACACCGCCTTCGATCGAAGCGCAGAAGCACTCCTGGGAAGGCATGACCATCCAGACCGATAAGCCCGGCACGCTCACCATGCGCGAAGCAATGTTCTACACGCTCTCACGCCCGGTAAGCACCGTCATCATTGGCTGCGACACCATCGCTCAGCTGGAAGAGAATGTGCAACTGGCGCGCGACTTTACGCCGCTGAGCGACAAGCAGGCGACCGAACTGGTAGCGCGCGCCGGACCCTGCGCAAAACCATCGCTCTTTTTCCGTTTCTACGACCGCCCTTAAGTTTAGGAAGAACCCCATGCGGAGGGAGGCGGGGGTCTCAACCCCCGCCAAAAGCCGACAAATTCACCTTGGGCTTCAGCCCCGGAGCGAAATCAGCTCGCCGGTTTCTGCACAAGATACTCGTCCAGCATCTCCGCAACCAGCACACAAGTCGGCACCGAAACCATGGCTCCCACAACGCCTTCCAGCGCAGATCCCACCAGCAATGCCACCAGAATAGCCAGGCTCGGCAGGCCCACCCTGTTCCCCATAATGCGCGGAGTCAGGTAAGAGTTCTCAACCTGAAGATAAACTAGGTAAAAGATCCCCACTCCCAGCACCCGGCCCCACGAATCAATCGCCGCTACCAGCATGGCCAGCCCAATGCAGATGGCTGCGCCCAGCACTGGAATGATGTTGAGCAATCCGGTAAGCACACCCAGGGCATAAGCATAGCGGATGTCCAGCATCACATAGAGGGACGTGCTCGCAAGTCCGAGAATGAGCATAAGGCTGCCTTGACCCAGCAGCCATTTGCCCATGCGAATCTCTGCCCGCCGCAGCGTCCTGTCCAGCCGATCGCGGTTTTCATCCGGCACAATCGACAGAAACCAGCGATACGCCTCCTCGCCTTCCAGAATGAAATAGATGGTAAGAATCAGGCCCATCGCCATGTCGAACAGCACCCCGGCCCAATTCCGGATCGATAGAACCAGATAAGTCGCCGCCTGGCTTGCGAAATCCTGAACCCGCGAAATAATCTCGTCGGTGTTCAGGCTGCTTGCAAACGGAAGAGATTGTAGCTTCGCCAGGATTCCCGGCAGGCGCGTAGGCATCTCCCGTGCAAACTCGTGCAAGTCCCTTATTACAGGCGGGAGAGCCAGGAATCCGAAAGCAGTAAGCGCGGCAGCCACCAGCACCAGCAGGAAAAGGATGGCCGAGCCCTTAAACGGCTGCCATTTGCCAATCCGAATCAGCGAGGTAGTGCGCACAATCGGCGTCAGCACTACAGCAAACAGTGCGCTCACATACAGCAGCATCAGCACATCGCGAATGAGCCACGCCAGGTAACACGCGAACAGCAGCGCAAATCCAAACACGATGTCGCTGCGAAGACTGCGCGGCCCTCCGGAAGTTTCAGTCATGCCTTGCCACTATTCCCTGTTCCCTATTCCCTGCTTTACTGATCCCCGCTAAGAATCGACCCCACAATCCCGCCCAGCAACGCCCCTCCGGCTGCCGGCCCCACCTGCCGCGACTCGCCGCCGCCCCGCGGCAAATACTCGCCGATCTGGTGTGCCAGCCGGGAAATCGGCAGCGTCTGCAGCCATATCCGGCCTGGCCCCGTCAGCACCGCCAGAAAAATCCCGTCTCCGCCAAAGATCGCATTCTTCAGCCCCGGAACCATAGTGATCTGGAACGCCACCGAAGCCTGGAATGCTCCCACATGTCCGGGATGCACACGCAGCACTTCACCTGGTGCCAGGTCCTTCATAATCAATTCGCCGCTCAGTTCCAGCCAGGCCGTACCCTGTCCCGCAAGCTTCTGCAGCAGAAACCCGTTTCCGCCAAATATCCCCGCGCCCAGCGACTGCTGGAACCCAACCCCAATGGTTACCCCATCGGTCGCGCACAAAAAACCGTGCCGGTGAATCATGAACTCCTGCCCCGGCGTCACCTGCACCGGCACAATATGCCCCGGCACCTTGGTGGCAAAACTCACCTCGCCCGGATACTGGTAGGCCCGGTATTCGGTCATGAACAGGCTGCCGCCCCCGGCCACCCGCTTCAATATCCCAAACAACCCGCCGCCTCCGCCCATCTGGGTATGCGTCGTCATCTGAATTGAGGCCGTCATCCACGAGAGCTCTCCGCTCTCTGAGTACACACTCTCGTTCGGGTTAAGCTGCACATCGAGCACGGGCATGGTCGTGCCCTGAATCCGCGTTTGCATGGGGTTACCTCCTGTCAGCAGTCAGTGTACATGCCCACCGCCCCGCAGCGGCGCAAATGATCGCAGCACACGGTTTTTTGTGATGGGACTAGGTACTCGTTGATGGGCAAAGATTCGGTGGATAATCCGCCCCACGGTCGTATCATCGACTGAAAGCTCCGAACCTAGGACTTAAAAGAATCGGGCGCGATTATTGTTACCAACCGACCCTGGCCGTTGAAGCGAACATCCCACCGCCTCAAGATATTTCTCCCGATTATGCACGCATAAGATGCTTCCTTGTAGAAATCCCTCGCTAGAATTTGCACGGCCCCGATACGCGGAAGCCCGGAACCGGGGAAGCTAATCGGGCCACAGTACTCCTCTGTATCACAGTCCCCGTTCAATGTCCTGATTGGAAATTTCGGGTTCGTGAGGAAAAGGTTGCAGGTCTTGGCAAGCACCTTACTGATAATCGTAAACGGTGACCCGGTATCTATTAAGGCTGTGGGAATAGGAGGTTCAGGATACTCCAGCCCGATGCTCTTGCCGTTTTCAATGTCGTCTACATATCTAGTCACGGAAAACTTGATGCATGGTCCTGGGTCGGCAGGGTCGAATGGGTTCCACGGGAATTGGTACGTCGCCATTCTCATGCCACGAAATACACAGGTTCGGTCTTCCAGATTTGTTTGATTAGAAAGTTCCTTTCGGCCCCAAACTCTTTGATACCTGCCTTGAATGCGTCCTCGTATTCATCGAAGAACGCCTTCAAAAAGTTGTTCTCGCGGATCACAACGAACTTTCCCAGATGAGCCTGAGCCCAATCCCGACGATGGTCCTCGAAAACCTTGAGTTCGATTTCTAATGGGGATGCCACTGCCATAAGTTGCCTCTCCGAATCATACGCGCGACTAAGCTGTGCAAGAGTTCTATCGCGTTACCATATGATAACGTCATAGTGTGCCAATATGATAATGTAGTCAAGTGAAATGTCTACACCGTGAGTCCAAAGCCAAGACACATCCCGCCGAATGCTCGTCCGACATCAATTTCTCTTACTGATGAAGACCATGCAGCCGTTAATTGGATCAAGACAGCTCGGAAGCAACGTGGAAATGACAGGAAGACTCTTAATGACATCCTCGTGGACGGACTCTGGTATCTTCTTGAGCACACTGAGGGTAAAACTAGAGAAGATATAAAGGCGACGATCCCGCACATCGAGCCTTTCTTGCCACAACAAGACAAGATCACAGAAATGCCCAAGCCGAAATCCGCGCGATGAGCGATTTTCCATATCTTTGCGTTTCAACAGGTACCCAGTCCCGTTTTGCGACTCAATCGTCCGCAGAGCCCCGCCAACTCCCGCGTTCGCCAATCCCCGTCTCAGGTGTCGCCGCCTTTGCAAATTCTACTGAACCGTCAGCGTCAACGTCTGAGTCACCGTAGCTACTCCAGGCCCCGAAGCAGACACCGTAAGCGTTGAAACCACTGGGTTGGTCGAGTTACCGGAGTTACCGCCGCTGCTACCGCTGCCGCACCCATTCGTCGCCCCAAGCATGGTGAATGCCGCAAGTGCCCCTGCAATCATGGCGCGCCGGTTCGCGCGCAGCCGGATTGGCAATATCAGGAAGCCGGCGGCCAGGGCAAGCAGCCCACGACCGAGCAGATTCTTGATGCTGGCCGAAGCTCCAGTCTGAACCGAGACGCTTACTGCCGTCGTGCCGGATGCGGGAGTAATCTTTACCGGCGAAGGCACCGAACAGCTATCCCCGGCGGGCGCTCCGGTACACGAAAAAGTGATCGTTCCGGAATAATTGGTGGCTGTAAGCACCAGTTGATAAGTAGCCATCTGACCCGCGGTCACCGTAGCCGATGTGGAACTCCCCGTCGCCGGCCCAATTGCGAGCGACGGCTGAAGCGCCGTTGCGCTGGCTTCGTTCGAATAGGGTCCCGACCCTGCAGCATTTACCGCGGATACCTCGTAGTAATACTCCGTTCCCGCGACCACGGACGTGTCCGCATAGGTCACGCTGGTCAACCCGGATGCCACGGGAGTTGCCGATTCTCCACCCGACGACGTTCCTCGAAAAATACTATAACTACTCACCGATCCAGCAGCCGCAGTCCAGGCAAGGTCGATCTCCACATTGCTCGTTGCCACCGCGGTTAAACCGGTCGGCGCGGATGGCGGCATAGGCACCGCCGCGGAAGCCTCGGCCGAGGCTGGTCCGGTTCCGGCCGAGTTACTTGCCGCAACCGTGTAGTAATAGGTTGTGCCGGCTGCCACATTCATGTCGGCATAACTCGCGACGGCAAGCCCGGCTGCAACCGGAGTCGTCGATTCTCCTCCAGAGGTCGTTCCGCGATAGACGTTGTAACCCGTAACCGTCCCCGATGGCGCTGTCCACGAAAGGTTGATCTCCGAACCGGAAACAGCGGTCGCAATCAGCCCCGTCGGCGCTGCGGGAATTGTGGAACTGGCAGGCGCAATCTGCCCATAAACAAAGGAGTTACCGCCAAACCCGATATAGACCTTTCCAAACGTGTCCTGGCTGGCCGCCATTGTGTCCGGAGTGGCATAAAGGCCCATTGGATAATAAGAAATCCGATTCCAACTCGAGCCTCCATTCGTTGACTGGAAGATTCCCCACGCCGCGCTGCTTGTTAGCAGTCCGTAGAAGTAGACCGTGTAAGGCGCATCTCCCGTCTGCCCGCTGCCCGCGCCAATCGCAATCACGATCGCGTGGCTGATCCCCGGAAGCTGTTGAAATGTTTGCCCTCCATCAGTGGAATGAAAGACTCCATGAAACGATGAACCCGCCCATCCGTCCGCGTACCATAAGTCGTTCTGCACCTTGCCGTTCACGACCAGTTGCCCGGACCAGGCGTTGTCGGGGAGATTCGCGTTTGCCTGCCCCTGCCAGGTTTGCCCGCCGTCCACTGAAACATAAAGCATGTATGGCGCGTGCGTGAACTTGAGATAGAACTTGTCTGCCGTAAATGGATCGGCACGCAAAAGATGCTGATTCAATTCCGGATAGGCGAAGCTGCTGTAACCTGCCGTATTGATGGTCAGCCCGTCCGAGTTCAACGGAAAACTTTGTGTAACATGCCATGTT
>Ga0302195_10004796_pt1 | contig 10366 bp, 9 predicted proteins | sample II_Bog_N1_2_FD_198778 | JGI IMG/M metagenome (GOLD analysis project Ga0302195, IMG submission 198778) | Peat permafrost microbial communities from Stordalen Mire near Abisko, Sweden - II_Bog_N1_2 | ecosystem: Environmental > Terrestrial > Soil > Wetlands > Peat | place: Sweden: Abisko, Stordalen...
AACAGCGATTCATGTTCCGATTCCAACCCTGCCGCTTGCGCACCCCCCAGCAATCTTGGTGGCGGATCGATACCTGGGGGCGCAAGCGGCAGTGGTGCTGGAAGCGGCGGTGGTGCCCCAAACAATCCTGCCTCCTCAGCGCCGCCTAATGTGTGTCAGGCAATAGTCTTCGGCCAAATGCTCGGCCAAATGAACACATCTGTTTCGACTGCAAACAACAACATTAAGAATGGTTTCGCGTCCAGATTGGGTAAGAGAGTCCTAGCCATAGCCATTGGCGCTGCCGCCACTGGGAACCTTCCTGCCGCCGGCGGGGCCCTAACTGCATACGGAGCCGCAGAGGGCGCTAATATATTGTGGCAGGTTCCGGGAGTTGTTTCTGGTGTCTATCAAGCAGGCAGCCAAGCGGTGAAAGATGCCAAATCATGCGGTGGTGGATCATGAGTAAATCAGCAAACTCCCGCATCACTCGCATTGAGAGCTTAGCTATCTTCGGAATAGCCTTTGTCGGTCTCACGGCAGCGCTGTTTCATTTTACGCACCTGGAACAGCGCATCAGCTTTTCCCTTGCTGTGCTCATTACTGCGACTACACAGATAATATTGGATAGCGTATCGCCCAAGGTGAAAGCAACTCGAGTGGTCGGAATTTTTGCAGTTGTGTTGTTAGTCTACTTTACGTGGAATCTGTGGAAATAGGACCAATCCTGGCTTGGAAGGCAAGAAAAAGAGTTACCTCGTCGCAGCGTTGCCCCAAATAACGGGCAATCCTACAGCTTCGTCAAACAATGGTGGAAGGATGTCAAGAACTGCGTCGGCGGTGTTGGATTGCCCGCGATTGAGAACGCCCTGAATCCATTCAGTCTAGGTATAGGGACCGCAGCAGACGCTGCTTCGTCGATGAGTCAGGCGAGCCTGGCAGGGGCTGCCTCCTGGAGCGTGAGCCAGGGGCTGACCGTTCCACTCCGTTCGAGCATTGTTCGCGCCGGTGTGGGTAGCGCAGAGACGTTCGGGAAGCTTTCGGGGGTGGCGACAATGGCGAACGTGGTTTACGGGCTGGGTGCCGGAGTAGTTGCGGAGTGGAATGGGTGCCTATGATTTCCGATACTCAAAGGACTACGCATATTCGTTCTCGCGTTAGAGATTTTGTTCTCTACATCGCAATTGGCCTTGCCTTTGTCGGAGTGCTGATCGTCGTTGCTCAGATGGGCGTGAGCCAGGACGTGTACATCAGGTGGGGTGGACTGGCGCTTAACACTGCGATTCTATTCGGGTATTTCATCGCAGACAGCCGCCAGTTCTTCCGAAGATGGCAGTTCTGGGCACTGACTGCCGTTCTCCTGTCTGTGCATCTGGCAGGTTTTATCGTCGTTCTTACTCACGTTGCTGAATGGAAACTTCTCTGGTTTATGGTGATACTTTTTGAGTTTCCGGTGTTGGTTTTCTTCCGAAACAGGCTTCAACGTTCATCGTGAAATCTGAAGCGTGATCACAGCAGGCCGTCCTTCCGGGGGCGGCCTTGCTGTCTGTGGGGCTCCGTCCGGCGTCTTCGGGAGAGCCAGCAGAAGAGCACGGTGCTTGCGCACCGGGTGTATCTCGACACTCCACCCCTTTTAGGGAACTGTAGGGAAACCTGGCCTCTCTCTGAAGCAACCGTCTGAGCGTCCAATAGTTATCGCGTGCCGGGGTTCCGTGGGGAAACCCGTGTTTACGTGTGTATACGTGGGTTCTGTGAGGAGGTTGGAGCGATGGCGCTGCTGGATGGGAAGAATCTTGCGGCGGAGGCGGCCAAGCGTGCCCGGTTCCGCGTGCATCACGTGGGGACGAAGCTGAACGAGGCCGAGCTGCACGAGCTGGAGGCGCTGGCCGCAAAGCGCAAAGAGACGCAAGCCGAGCTGATCCGTGGTCTGATCCTGCACGAGCTGGCGCGGGATGCGGAGGGCCTTCGACCCAGCGCGGAGATGACGGAGATCACGGCCTGCCGGTTGTTGCTGACCTACCTGCTTCGTCCGGTGGCGACGGGCCAGCCGATGACGGAGAAGGCGTTCGACGAGATGGTCGAAGAGGTCAAGAAGCACAAGGTGCGTGTGGCTCGGGACCGGCTCAAAGACCACGAAGCGCGGCGCTGAGCATCGGTGGCCGGGTACCCTCCGCTGCGGTGGCCGTCAAGGGTCTCCGCTACGCCATCCCACACGAGCAAAGACCGCTCGTGCGGGAACCCTGGCACGCTCCGATGAACGCGCTGGAGGACGCGCGCCCTTGACCGCCGTCCTCGCTGCGGGTGTTTTTCAGCTATGAGAAGAATGTCTTCTTCTCATGTTCCACATGACCAGGGCCACTGCTCCCGGCCATCGGCGGCGCGGTGAGGTCCAACGGTGAAGCACGCAGTACCAGGGCGCTGTCGGGCTTCCGTGGCTCGTTCGGCGGTGTGTTGTGAGGTAGACACCATCCCTAAGCCTGACGGCTTAGCGGAGCCGCTCTACGGCCCGTCCTCGAATCAAAATCGAACGCAGCTCGCACGGTGTCCGGCGTTGTTCGAGCCAGGTCCGGCCATCGTCCGGGGCCGGATCGAGGGCGGTTCAGCGGTAGGCTTCGCGGCGATGCTTGACGGCCAGGACGAGGATGGAATCGCCGTGGTCGTAGAAGCGGACGCGGTAGTCGCCGACGCGCAGCCGCATCTCGGGCGGCTCGATGTCCTGTAGGCGTTTCACGTCGCCTTCGCCGGAGGCGAGATAGCGGGCGACGGTGTGCAGGATGCGCAGGGCGGTGGGCTGGTCAATGGCGCGCAGATCGGCCTTGGCCTGGTCGGTCCAGGCGACCTTTTTCCGGTCCACGCTCACTGTCCAGGGTGGTGCGGTTCTGGTTCGAGAGGCGTGCGTCCCATGCGCTCGAAATCCTCAGCGGTCAGGCCGAACTCGGCCAGGACTTCCTCGTTGGGAATGGGTTCGTGGTCCTTGAGCCAAGCCTTGGAAGCGGCAACAGCGCGGGTCTCTTCCTCGCTGATCTCTTCGTCCTCAAAGGGTGCGTTGGCGAGGGCGCGGTCCACCGGATCGAGCATGGATGTAATCAGGGTGACGACAGCGGAGGCCTGCGCGGTAGATATGCGCTCGATCAGTTCGTGAGCCTGCTGCCTCGGGTTGGTTGCGGCGGTTGCCATGGGGAAAATCCTTGTTTACTAGGTTACCGCTCAGCGGACCAGCGGCGGGCTTCCTGCTGGAGAATCATGCTGTCGAGTACCTGCTGGACGACCTTCTTGGACTCCGGGTCGAAGCGGGAGACGGCCTCGAACTGGAGCTTGAGGGCATCATCGGGGCCACGCTCGTCCTTAGCAAAAAGTAGCTCATCTGCGCTCACTCCCAGAGCGACGGCGAGGCTGCGGATGACATCGAGGGTAGGCTGTGAGGTTCCGGCCTCATAGCGGCGAATCTGGGCGACGTGAAGGCCGATCTTCTCGGCGAGCTGAGGCTGGGTGAAGCCGCGCTCCTTGCGGAGCTGAGCCAGGTGTTCGGGGAAGCTCACTGTCCAGTTGTGGTTAATCGGCACGAGTACAGCGTAAGTCTGCATAGAGACTCCCAAATCCATCTGTTGATCAGAGTATCGCATATATGCTATCTGTGTACTAGCTAATGTTCCTGAAAATGCCTCTTGACAGGTTTTCGACAGGGACGGCGCAACGGAGGGTATATGGCGCGAATCCCGGAGCAGGAAGTCGAGCGGCTAAAGAAGGAAATCTCGGTGCAGCGGTTGGCCGAGGCGCAGGGCGTGAAGCTGACGCGGCACGGTGCCGACCTTGTGGGCAAGTGCCCGTTCCACGACGACCGGACGCCGTCGCTGGTTATCACTCCGGCCAAAAATCTCTGGCACTGCCTGGGGGCGTGCAATGCGGGCGGAACGGCCATCGACTGGGTGATGAAGGCGCAGGGGGTGAGTTTCCGCCATGCGGTCGAGCTTCTCAAAGAGGGCCATTTTTCTTTAGCCGCCGCTCCGGTGCAGCCGGTGAAAAAGAGCACGGTGCCCAAGCTGCCGCCGCCGGTCGAGCGGGAGGCGGATGACCGGGCGCTGCTGTTGCAGGTGGTGGACTACTACAACGAAGCGCTGAAGCAGTCGCCGGAGGCGCTGAAATATCTGGAGTCGCGCGGCCTCCAATCTTCGGAGATGATCGACCGGTTCCGGCTGGGCTTCGCCAACCGGACGCTGGGGTATCGCCTGCCGGCGAAGAACCGCGCCGCCGGCGCGGAGATGCGCGGACGGTTGCAAACACTGGGCATTTATCGCGAGAGCGGCCACGAGCACTTCAACGGTTCCATCGTCTTCCCCATCTTCGACTCGGCGGGTGCGGTGGTCGAGATGTATGGCCGCAAGATCACGCCAAATCTGCGCGAGGGCACGCCGGACCATCTCTACCTGCCGGGTGCGCACCGGGGCGTGTGGAACGAGGAGGCACTGATCGCGTCACGCGAGATCGTTCTGTGCGAAGCGTTGATCGACGCGCTTACGTTCTGGGTTGCGGGCATCCGCAACGTGACGGCCAGCTACGGCGTGAACAGCTTTACGGACGATCACAAGCGCGCGTTCGAGAAGCATGGCACGGAGCGGGTTTACATCGCCTACGACCGCGACGAAGCGGGCGACGGCGCAGCGGCAAAGCTGGCCGAGGAACTGATCGAGATGGGGATCGAATGCTTCCGGATGCAGTTCCCGAAAGGCATGGACGCGAACGAATACGCACGGAAGGTGACGCCCGCGGCGAAGAGTCTGGGCGTGCTGCTGAACAAAGCCGAGTGGCTGGGCAAGGGTCAGCGGGCAATGGGGCGTGTGGCGCCGCGCGTGTTGGAGCCTGTCATCGTGGCCGAGCCGGTGATCGAGCCGGAGCCAGCAGAAGCAAAAGCAGCGGCTAAAGGAAAAAAGATCGAGGACGAGTTGCCGGAGCCAGATCCAATCGCGGCGACAATGCCGCTGCCCGACGCGCCCACTGTTGCAGCGCCGACAGAAGAGGTTTTTTCTTTAGCCGCCTCGCCGGAGCCGGTTGCGCCGACAGAGCCATCGGCAGCGCCAGCGCCGACCATCGATGTTCCCGTGGAAATGCGCGGCGAGGACATCTTCGTGCAACAGGGCAGCCGCCGTTACCGCATCCGTGGCCTCAATAAAAACCTGAGTTACGAACTGTTGAAGGTCAATGTCCTTGTCTCGGGCACGACGCCGCGCGGCGAGCAAGCCTTCCACGTGGACACGCTGGACCTTTACTCTGCGCGTCAGCGCGGCGTGTTCATGAAACAGGCCGCAGAGGAGCTTGGCATCAAGGAAGAAATCATCCGCCGCGACTTGGGCCGAGTGCTCTTGAAGCTTGAAGAGATGCAGGACGAGCAGATCAAGCAGGCGCTCGCGCCGAAGGATACGGAGGTCCGGTTGAGCGAAGAAGAGCGGGCCGAGGCGCTGGCTCTGCTGCGCGATCCGCGCCTGCTCGACCGCATCGTGGAGGACTTCGCCAGGTGCGGTGTTGTCGGTGAGGAGACCAACAAACTCGTCAGCTATCTGGGCGTGGTGTCGCGGCATCTGTCGGAGCCCCTGGCGGTGATGGTGCAGTCTTCATCGGCGGCGGGCAAGAGTTCGCTGATGGATGCTGTCTTGGCCTTCGTGCCGGAGGAGCAGCGCGTCCAATACTCCGCGATGACGGGGCAATCGCTGTTCTACATGGGCGAAAACGATCTCCAGCACAAGGTGCTGGCCATCGTGGAGGAAGAGGGCGCGCACAGCGCGGCCTATGCCTTGAAGCTGCTGCAGTCGGAGGGCGAACTCACTATCGCCAGCACGGGCAAGGACCCGGCAACGGGGCGGCTTCTCACGCATCAGTACCGCGTCAAGGGTCCGGTGATGATCTTCCTGACCACGACGGCGATCGACATCGACGAGGAACTGTTGAATCGCTGCCTTGTGCTGACGGTGAACGAGGAGCGGGCGCAGACCCAGGCTATCCACCGGATACAACGCGAGTCGCAGACCATCGAGGGTCTGTTGCGCCGCAAGGACCGCGACGAGTTGCTGCGCCTGCATCGCAACGCACAGCGGCTCTTGAAGCCCGTCTCGGTCGTCAATCCCTACGCGCCAGGCTTGACGTTCTTGGACAGCCAGACACGGACCAGGCGCGACCACACCAAGTATCTGACCCTCATCCGCACCATCGCCCTGTTGCATCAGCATCAGCGGCCCCGGCAGACGGTCGAGCACAACGGCAAGACCATCGAGTACATCGAAGTCGCGCTCGACGACATCGCGGTTGCCAACCGGCTGACGGCAGAGGTTCTGGGCCGTTCGCTCGACGAGCTGCCGCCGCAGACGCGGCGGCTGTTGCTTCTGGTCGATGCGATGGTCACGGCGGAGTGCAGGCGGCAGCGGATCGAGCGGGCCGATTACCGCTTCTCGCGGCGCGACGTGCGCGAGGCGACCGGCTGGGGTGATACGCAGTTGCGCCTGCATCTGGGGCGGCTGGAGGAACTGGAGTATCTGCTGGCCCATCGCGGCGGACGCGGCCAGAGCTTCGTTTACGAGCTTGCCTTCGCCATCGAGGGAGACGGCGGCAAGCCTGTAATGGCGGGTCTGATCGACGTGGAAAAGCTGGGCGGGTACAAGTACGACGGCAACTTCGCGGGGCCAGAGCAGCAGAACGCGGGGTCAAAGCGGGGCCAAAACGGCCCGGTAGCGTGGGGATCGCGGGGAGACGAATCGCCAGTATCCATCGGGAGTAAAGGCTCTTTTTACGAGAAAGAGCCGAAAAGCACTGTTGGGGAAGAGACGGAAGAAGATGCCGTCGTAGCCGCGCTGCATCGTAACAACGGCAGCAAGAAGGGGGGCAAGTAATGGCCCGCGTCGTTACGCCACGCAAACAGAAAGCGCAGCCAGCGATCCCGCTGGAGATCATGATGCGCGATTACCTGCAAGCCCTCGCCATCCAGAACTACTCCGAGCAGACAATCGGCAACCGCGAGTTCCTGCTGCGCCAGTTCATCCAGTGGTGCCGGGAGCGGGGCATCGCCGATCCGGTCGAGGTCACTCGCCCCGTGCTCGAACGCTATCAGCGTTACCTGTTCCTCTACCGCAAGAAGAACGGCGAGCCGATGAGCTTCCGTTCGCAGCACTCGCGCCTTGTGCCGCTGCGCATGTGGTTCCGGTGGATGACGCGGCGCAATCATCTCTTGCACAATCCGGCCTCGGAACTGGAGCTGCCCAAGCTGGGCCAACCGCTGCCCAAAAACATCTTCTCGGCCTCCGAGGTCGAACAAATCCTCCAACTCTGCGACGTGGCCGATTCCATCGGGCTGCGCGACCGCGCCATCATCGAGGTGCTGTACTCGACCGGCATCCGCCGTGGGGAGATCGTCGCGCTCAAGCTCTACGATCTCTCGCTCGACCGAGGCGTGTTGCTGGTTCGCCAGGGCAAGGGCAAGAAGGACCGCTACGTTCCCATCGGAGAAAGAGCCATCGCATGGCTTGAGAAATACATCCGCGAAGCGCGTCCCCAGCTTGCCATCGAACCGGACGACATGACCGTGTTCCTTACGGCCCAGGGCGAGCCGTTCTGCCTCGATCACATGACCTCGAACGTGAAAGCGCGGATCGACGCGGCCAAGCTGGGCAAGACCGGGGCCTGCCATCTGTTCCGCCACACGATGGCCACGCTGATGCACGAGAACGGAGCCGACATCCGCTTCATCCAGGAGATACTTGGACACGTGAAGCTGGAGACGACGCAAATCTATACCCACGTCGCCATCCGAACGCTGCAACAGGTCCACGCAGCAACGCATCCCGCAGCCATGCTCGGACACAACGAAAACGCTCCCCGGAAGGCTCCCGATCCAAAGGCGGAAAAGCTCTTCCAGATGCTCGCCGAAGAGGCCGAAGACGACCGCGAATAGCAACTCTAAATGTTCTTCTTTTAGCTGCTGTTTTTAGCAGCTAAAGAAAAATGAACTCTGCCTGGAATCGGTCTTGCTCCCGGCGCGGAATCCACCTCCGATCCGCTGCCCAATCCCGCACAGAATCCGCTCGGCTTCCCGGCTCCCGAAGTCGTACAATCGGAGCAACATGCAGCCAGCCTTTTCAACTCCGTTCCCGGAGCCGCTTCCAGCCGCGATGCCGCAGCTAAGCGAAAAACCGCGTCATGGGGTTCAGAGTTGGAATCCTGCACCGCATCCGGGGCAGTTCGTCTGTAACTCCCGAACTGCAATAGGCTTGCAATTCGGGTGGTCTGGAATTGTGTCGGGCACGGTTGTTGCCCCAAATAATGGGACACCGCAACAACCACAACAGCCAAAGCAGCCGTGGTATTGGCCGGGTGGCCCACCCTTGACATGCCTAAAATCTGTGGGTGCCCCATCCTTCGCGTACTTTGCGGAGGGTGGGCTGCGACAACCCTCGACCAACGGTTCCCGGTGTAAACTTGTCTCGGGGTATACGGGGACATGATACCCAAACACCAACATGGTATCCGGCGGCATCACGCCGACTCCCACTTACGACGGCAACGGGAACCAGACGTCCGCGATCCCGGCCACGCTCACCTGGAACGCGCTCAACCAGCCCATCACCGTGAACTCGACCACGGCCACCTACGACGCGCTGGGGCGGATGGTTGAAAAAGGTGTCAGCGGCACGTATACGCAGTTCGTCTACAACCCCGACGGGACGAGCCTGGCCGTCTACAGCGGCGGGCTCACCAAGGGCACGATTTCGCTTCCTGGCGGCTCGACTGCGGTCTACAATGCAAGTGGATTGAACTACATTCGCCACAAAGACTGGCTCGGATCGAGCCGCCTGGCCACCACGTGGGCCCACGCCGTCTACGCCAAGGAAGCCTACGCGCCCTTCGGCGAAACCTATAACGAGCTCACCACCAACAAGGACCCCTCCTTCACCGGCCAGGACCAGAATGTGGTCACCGGTTCTCTTGGCAACGGCGTCTACGACTACCTCTTCCGCAAGTACGATCCGTCGGCGGGAAGGTGGCTTAGCCCTGACCCCTCCGGATGGAACGCAGTAAGCCAAACCTATCCGCAGTCGTTGAACCGATACGCCTACTTGGAAAACGAGCCAATGGATCTTGTCGATCCGCAGGGGCTAGCTTGCATGTACGCTATGAGCGATGGTTCAGTTTCTGTGAGCAATTTCGGGGGAGATTCAGGTGCCGAAGACGTTTGCTTGGCTAACGGGGGGAATTACCAGGCTGGCTATCTAGACCCTGGATCTGTTTCTCTGCTGCTGCCAGGCGAAACACTTCCTGGTGCCGGGTATCAGGGGGTGGCACAGGGTGCAGGCGAGATTATGATCGGTGGCTCGGGTGGAACGACCACTATCATGCAGGCAAACTCGCTAACCTTTTCAGATTCCGTTGACGTTGACTTGCTTATGGCTGACCTATCGCAGGGCGGCGCAAGCTACAACCCTAACGGGGGATGCACAACCTGTCACGTTGTGGGTTACGTTAGGCAGGCGTCGTGCGACGTGGACACTTGCAGCGCAATGGAAAAGGCACAATGGTGCGCGAATGCAAAGGCCGCGAATGGATTGCTTACCACAGCGACTGGTGGAAGCCGCACTGGCCCAGTGATAACTTTCGGGTTGGGATTGGGTGCGGCGGCGAGTCCTCAGCTCGGGGAGGCCATAGGGGGGCCATTGGCTGTGTTGGGAATGCCGCAAGGGATGGCTGCATATACTTCGGATTATATTGATCAGGTCTGCAAAGCAGAATGACTGTTTAATACCAGGAAGAGGACAAGGATGGGAAATCTGGAATGGAGAGGTTTTTTTGCAAATAGTGCAGCGCCTCGTGCCCAGTTCCATATACTTTCGCTGTTTGTTTGGGTTTCTGCTTCGATTCTGATAATACTCAGCAGGAATTACTGGCACAACGGCAAGGCCTTTGACCCTCGGGTTGCACTGCCCGTCGTTCAACTAATGCCTTGGTTTATCGCCGTGCTGGAACGTAGACGGCTTTCAAAATTGGCATCGAGAGAAGGATTCAGCTCAGAGTTTGGACAGCTACGCGACGTAACTATTCTGCGTCTCCTCTGGGCTGGGTATCTCGCGTTGGCTATAGCCGAGTGCATTCTCTATTGACCCCGCCAATAGGTGATGACCCAACATACGAGAAGGGATCGCGGGTAGCCCACCCTTTGAGTTATCGAAGACGTGGCGGGTGGCCCACCCTTGACATGCCTAAAATCTGTGGGTGCCCCATCCTTCGCGTACTTTGCGGAGGGTGGGCTGCGACAACCCTCGACCAACGGTTCCCGGTGTAAACTTGTCTCGGGGTATGCGGGGACATGATACCTAAACACCAACATGGTATCCGGCGGCATCACGCCGACTCC
>Ga0302195_10004804_pt1 | contig 10353 bp, 15 predicted proteins | sample II_Bog_N1_2_FD_198778 | JGI IMG/M metagenome (GOLD analysis project Ga0302195, IMG submission 198778) | Peat permafrost microbial communities from Stordalen Mire near Abisko, Sweden - II_Bog_N1_2 | ecosystem: Environmental > Terrestrial > Soil > Wetlands > Peat | place: Sweden: Abisko...
GGGCGGCGCGGTGTGGCATTCTGGCGCGATGGCGCTAACGGCTTCAACGTTTCGCTGAACGATACCAAGGGCACCTGGTTCGATCATGCGGCCGGCGAGGGCGGCGGCTTGCTTGATCTGGTGGTGAGGGTGCACGGGGGAACGAAGCAAGAGGCCGTGCGGTACCTCGCGGCACTGGCCGGCATTCCAATTGATGACGATTCGCCAGCAGCGGTAGAGGCCCGCGCGCGGTGGGCAGCCGATCGCGAGGTGTTGCGCCGCGACCTGCCCAACGCGGAACACTGGCGGGCGGCCGCCATCGCGATGGTGGAACTATCGCTCGACTCCATCAAGGCGGGTTTCTTCGATCCCACCGCGCCGCGGCCGGACATCGGCGAGCTTCAGGACCTCACGCGATTGCTCGAGCAATTGCACCGGCTGCAAGGTCTCGCGCTGGTGGATGCGTATGGCGATTGGTGGTTGACTCACCCACAGCTTACCGCCGGCTTGGTGCGCGCCGGCCGCAACCGGGAGGCCGCCTGGCGCCACGCCATCAGGCGATACCTGGAGGTGGCCGCATGAGCACCATTCCCGATATCGAAACCTTGGTGGCTCAGGAGCACGCGGCAATCCGCGCGGAGCAGTGGCCGGCGCAACTGCTGCGTAATCGAGACGGCAACCCGCGCCCGGTGCTGGCGAACTGCATTACGGCTCTCAGGAGCTCCCCGGAATGGAGCGGCGCACTCGCCTACAACGAATTTGCCGCGCGCATCACGTTTCAAATAGAACTCCCTTGGGGTGAACATGCCGGCGGAACGTGGAGCGATCAACACGACCGCAAATTAGCCGAGTGGCTACAGCGTCACGGTATCATGGCGCCCACTGCATTGGCCGGCGAAGCCGCGCAAACCGTCGCGATGGAAAACCCGTTTCACCCTTGCCGCGATTACTTGCGCGGTTTGGAGTGGGACGGAACTAAGCGGGTTGATTCGTGGCTGAGCACTTACATAAGCGTGCAAGCCGGCACCTACACGGCCAGCATCGGCACTCGGTGGCTCATAAGTGCCGTGGCGCGCATCTTGCAGCCGGGTGTCAAAGCCGATTCGGTGCTGGTGCTGGAAGGCCCGCAGGGAATCGGCAAGAGCTCAACCGGCCGCATCCTGTTTGAACCTTGGTTCACCGATCATTTACCGGACCTGTGCTCAAAGGACGCCTTTTTGCAGTTGGCCGGCATGTGGTGCGTTGAACTCGCCGAACTCGATGCAATCGGCCGCGCCGACGCTTCGCGCATCAAGTCGTTTCTCTCATCGAGTGTCGATCGGTACCGGCTGCCCTACGGGAAGCGCGCAATCGACGTGCCCCGCGCCAGCGTCTTTTTGGGCACGGTGAACCACGGCAGCTATTTGCGCGATGAAACCGGCAACCGGCGCTTTTGGCCCGTCCAATGTGGCCGAATCGACCTCGCGGCGCTCCGTCTCGACAAGGACCAACTTTGGGCCGAATCGGTGGCGCTCTACAGCAGCGGCGCGCCGTGGTGGGTGGATACCGCAGACCTGGCGCACCTCGCGGCCAATGAGCAATCGGCCCGTTACGAATCCGACGCGTGGGATACCGACATTGCTAACTGGATCGACATTCGCGATACAGTCAGCGTCCCTGAAGTGCTGGCCGAATGCCTGAAGAAAGACCGGGCGCAGTGGACGCAAACCGATGCGAACCGCGTAGCGCGTTCCCTTCGCTCGATGGGCTGGGAACGGTACCAACAGCGGGACGGAACTTGCCGGCAATGGCGCTACCGGAGGGTGGGTGAGTGAATGTCACCAGCAGTCACTAGTTATGTCACCCGTTCAGTCACCAGAGCAAGTGCTTTCTTATGTTGCATGTCACTACTGTCACCAGTATGTGTGTGTAGCGCGTATATGTGTAAACACAGTTATAGGAGTTACGAAAATGGGGGGTGACTCAGGTGACAGGTGACACCAGGAACCGGGAACAACGAGGAACACGGGCGCGCGGCGCTACCTCCGCCGCGTGCCTGGACGTGATTTTTCAGGTCGCGCCGAAAATGTGGATGAGCGACGCTGATCGAGTCAACCTGCTGTGGGCGACACCGTCGACCCGCAAGCCACGCTCTGTTCTTTTGGTCGCGAGCGCAGCACGCCCGAGAGGCGGCGCCGCATGAGCGAAACCGCGCGGCACACGACGGAACGCGCTCGCGCGCGCGAACAGCGCGTAATCGGCTTTCTCTTGGCCGGGCGCAGCTTGCAGCAAATCATCGAAGAGACCCCGATCTCGCGCACCGAACTATGGCGCCTTCGCAAGCGTAACGACTTTCAAGTGCACTTCACTGAAGCCCGCGCGCAAGCTCTCGACTCCGCGGTAAACGCTTTGCACGACGGCGCCGTTGTTTTCGTCCAGACGCTGCGGGAGATCTGCCAAGATTCCAGAGCGCGCGGGAGCGAGCGGGCAACCGCGGCGCGATCGGGCCTGGATTCGCTGTTCAAGGCGACGGAGATGTTCAACGTCGAGGAGCGCTTGCGGAAGCTCGAACAGATCGCGGCCGGGGAGGGCGGAACGTGAGCACCTTGAGCACAGGTACCCCAAGTTTTCACCACGATTTCGCAGATGGAACAGGCAAAGTGTTGCAAACACGCGGGAATGCTACCAGCGACCGTCTGCCTGCGACACAGAATTGCCCTTCTGCCGGCGCGATTCTCGCCTGGCTCGAAGCTCACGCAGTGGAGATTTTGGTGCAGGCCATTCCGGCCGGTCGACGGCGAAAGAACCGCGCCATTTTGCAGTACCGCGATGTGGACGGCGAAGTGCGCGCCGTGGGCGGCGCCACCATCGCGGCGGCCGTCTGGAAAGCAGCAGTTCGACAACTATCACGACGTGGGATAACCTGCACGCAGGCCGCCTTGGGCGGTCAAAAGGAGTAAACAATGAAACGGTTGGAACGGTTGCGGGCGCTGGTCGACGCGCCCGGCGGGCTCGAGGCGCTCGATCAGATCATCGTCGGTCTCCGCGGTGACACTTCGGAGCTTCGCAGCCACGCTGCTACCACGGCTTCGCCAGAGCTGCGTCGCGTGGCGCTGGCGTATGTGGACGAACTGAGAGCGGCGGCCAAGGGAGGCCGATGAGAAACATACACGGCCGCCTTGAACTGTTGGAGCGAGTTCTTCGCGAAGAGTCTGTCACACTGCTGATGGACGATGGCTCGATAGCTATTCTCCACCTACGAACGGCGGGCAGAGACGATGCGCTTTTGGACCTGGCCGTCCGCTGTCTGCACCAAGGCAGCAGCCCAGTTGATCCAGACGTTGCCCTGGTCAGGCGATCGATCGCCGGCCAGGCGGAAGGGAACTATCTGCTCGACGTTGCCAGGCTCACAGCGTGCGGGCCTGCGGAAGCATGTCATGAATAAGTCAACTAAGCGAGTAACTCGAAAGGAGAATCAGATGAAAAACGGTTTGAGAACAGCGTTTATTGCGAGCGGCGACGGCGGGGACTTGTTAGTCAAAGTTTCCGGCGCCTGCCAGCACATCGACGGTTTTAACGAGTTATCGGCGGAGCAGCGGCGGGACTTCGCCGTTCGTGTGATTGAGCGCAGCGGGATTGTCACAACGCGCCTTCGAACCACTGACCGCGCGCGCATCGGTGACGCTGCGCAGCTCGCCATGGATGCGGAAGCGTGCAATCCTATCCTGGCCGGCGGGCGCGCGCCTGGCGCCGGATACGAGCGCGAACGGCGCAGAGAGGCGGAGCGTTGCGAGCGGCTACAAGCGGCGTACGATGACGCGGGAAAGGGAGAGTCACATGTTTGAAGGTTCTAGCTGGCTAAGATCGAAAATGAGCTTTGCATCCGAACTGGTCCCCGCCTTCCCGGTACCGCCGATGGCGCCTATCGCGGCGCCGGATGCCGATCCGACGGCGGCGCCAACCGGCGACTGGATGCCGCCGGCCACGGTGGACCCGACGGCCGCGCACGTGCCGCCGATCATCACCAGCGCCGACGCGGGCGCCGCATTCGATGCCATTTTCTCAGAACTCGTCAGAGCGGGCGCCGATGACGCTGGCCTCTTAGTCAATTCCGACTTACTCCGTGAGTGCGATAGCTTGCGCGATCGTGTCTTGTCTCGACTCACTGAGCAGCGGACGGCGAAACAGGCTGGCTTGGGCGCCGAGCGAGATGCGGCGTACGCGACCTGCCGGGCTCTGCTCGATTCAATCGAGGAGGCGGCGAAGGAGTACGGCCGGCTCAATTCAATCGCGGCCAGTTACGCGACAGGTCCGCTTAACACCGCAGCGGCGAAGGTGACTGCCATCTCACAGCAGGCGCCCGTGCGATCGTCTTATCCCTCCAGGCAGGAAATCGAGTCTTGGCGGAATCGATTGTTCGCTGCCGAGCATGAGCTCGCGGGCAAGCAGGCAGAGCACAATGAGCTGCGTGCTTCGGTCAACGTCGTTCTCGAAGAGTGGCAGCGGCTCAAACGCGAGCTCGCCGCGGCGCAGCAAATCGAAGAGCGGCTGACGTGTGAGATTGAACGGCGGCCGTACCACGATCCGAAGACCGGCTTTTACGTCGCGCCGACGATCTGAGCTCCAGTTTCCAGGGCGAACCGGTGCGATTTACTCCTTTCGAACCAGTTCCCGCGGCCAATCCTCCCCGCGGTTCGTCTGCCCTGGTACGGCGGGCGCGGTTGGTAACGAGCCGCGCCCCCGTTTTTTCCCTCCGCGCCGGTAACTTGCGCCGGGCCCGGAAACGCGCTGCGGAGCCTCACGAGGCGTCCGCCGGCACTCCCCGCCGCCACACTGCCTCCCTCAGCCGGGCGCGCGCGCCAGCGCCAGCAGAACGCCAGCCACGGCGGGTTTATCGATCGCGCCGGACGCATCTAGCAATCAGCCCGATAGAGGTCCTTTAGAGCTTCAAAGGCGTCCTCGTGGCTGTCGAAGGAACCCGCGCGGCGAGGATGCCCGAGGGTTCGGTACTCCCACTTGTGGCTGACGTTGTTCAATATGATATCGGCCAGATGTGTGTGGTAAACACTCATGACCTGGTACCCGGTGGGCGACCCGTCCGGCAGCGCGGAAATGTCAAACAAGGGCTCTAGTGTGAGCCCATCAACCTCAAGCTCGGTCACAGTGCCGCCCCCGCCTTCGCGGCGCGTAGACTTGGTTTCGAGTTTTCGATCATGCGGAGATTATACAGTGGCACAGCCACTATGGTGAAAACTTGGGGTACCCTGCGCAGAAAACGGTAGAAATCGGGAGTAGTGCCGTGGCTCTCCAGAGGCCCGTAAACAGCGGTTTCCGAGGGGCTTACAGTCAACCGTAGTAAACGGTAGAAACCCCTCGGTTGCGCTTTGTAATCAGAGGGTCGGGGGTTCAAGCCCCTCCGCCAGCTCCATTCAAATCCTCCGCGGCAGAAACAACTAATAGCGGTTGTCCCGCGCCCCTCGGAATCCGTCAAGATCGAATGTTTGTTGGCCGAAGCTATTTTACTTCGATCTTGAGCACGGCGTCTGAATGCTCGTGACGCCAGTTCCAGTAATTCTGCTGATCGTCGTCTTTGAGCTTGGAAAAATCGCTGTATTTGCGATGGTTCTGTTTTGCATAGATACGATACGCCTTGCCTTCTTGACCATTCCATTGATGATCGTCGTTGTGTTGTTTGTCGTGATAGGTGACAGCGGCCTTATCATCGGCTCGCAGCACTCTTGGCGCCATTGCCACCGGGATCATAAGGGCGGCACTCAGCAGGGCAGTATTCCAGAAACGGGACATAGTTGTTTTATTCTCCTGTTCGTCGAACGAGCAATTGTCGGGCCAAGCATTCCCTGACGGCGGTGGTGAATGCAACGAATAGAATACAAAGACGATCATAACCGCTGAATGGTCCGTTCCGCACCCGAAATCAAGTGCATCACATGCATCAGACGACGTCATATGACGGGTGAAATGCAGATCCTGCCATCCCAGAGACCCGGGATATCCAGCATGGCCCAAAGTTCCGGACGCTAAACCGTCTACCGATGCGGAACGCCGCCGGGCATTTGGTGATCAGCCCATGACCTACATGGACATGGTACATGCAAGTCTTGCCAATGAACAGGCAGGAACTGCGCACAACTGCTTTCCACGTGGCCGATATAAACCGAACGGCGCGGGAAACACGCGGGGGGCGCCAGCGTGATGTGGTTTGGTGTGTGACCTGCAACTAGCCTGGTACTGGGTATGAGAATCCTGTGCGATCTGCGCGTGCTCCGGCTGGGCTTGGCCTCTGTGACTGCCCTTCCAGGCCAAGTAGCTGCGCGCGAGATTATTCGCAATGCCGTTGTAGCCGACGCCCGGACGGTCTGCCCGGCAGAAGGCCGAGACGCCCTCAACGCCAGGCTCAACCGATTCGCGAAGGCGATCATCCAATGAGCATAGCGAGACCACCCCCGCTCGGGGCCCCGCCGAGGTCTGTTCGAACCTGGTTTAAACGTCTGCGAGTGCGCGCCCGGGCAACCATCCGGAGACTGCGCAGGACCCGCCTGGGAAGACTTGATTGGACTAAGGGGCTTGTCCGCTTCCTTATTGGCACAACGGCTGTTACTGCCGTTCTCGCGACTGCCGTTTTCTATCACGTCTACTTTGACAGAAACAATCTGCCCGATCTGGAAGGATTCACCCGGTTTGAGTTTCCTACGATCGGTGGCATTTACGATGCCAACGGCCACCTCCTCAAGGAGATGGCCTCAGAATCCCGCCAGATCACCCGATATGAGGAAATCCCCGCGATTGTTCGCGATGCGATCCTCGCCGCAGAAGACAAGAACTTCTTCTCGCATTCCGGAGTCGACTACTCCGGATTTGCTCGCGTACTGTGCAAAGTCAAATTCGGTCACCTAATCGGTCGTCTTCGAAAGATGGGAAGTCGCGACGCGGCTAACAATTCCGCGATCTTCCCGCAAGGCGGATCGACCATCACCCAACAGCTCGTGCGCGGCTATTTTCTCAAGACCATGACGGCTCAAGAGAACAGCGACCAGCTAAGGCACGGTGAATACCTGGCTCGCCTGTTGTCGGGCGTGATCGGTGCGCGCATGGTCAACATGCTGGTTCGAAAGGTGGAGGAGATCCGCCTTTCGTTGTGGGTCGAAGAAGAGATGCAAAAACGCTTCGGTTCCAAGCGCCGAGCGAAGGAAGAGATTCTGGCCCGGTACGCCAGCCTGATTTACATGGGAAACGGTCAATACGGGTTTGCAAAGGGGGCGGAGTATTACTTTGGCCGGCCTCTCGGCACGTTCACCCTGGAAGATGCGGACAAGGCCGCGCTGCTGGCAGGCGTTGCAAAGTCGGCGCGCTACTATGCACCCAGCGCCAGCGAAACCGAGAGAGTTTTGCAGCGCCGAAACCAAACCTTGGCGCTGATGGCCGCAAGGGGCTTTATTTCTCGCGACCAGGCGCGAAGAGCCGAACAGCGCCCGATTGCGGTGGTGGCGCAGCACAAGGACAAAACCATCGAGGCGTCCGCGGTCGTCGACAATATCCTTGACGAACTCACCAGCCGCCAATCCGAACTCAGCGTGAAGGACCTGCGGGAGGGGCGAATCCAGGTCTACTCGACGGTGGACGCCGGAGTGCAGCAAATTGCGAACCAGGCACTGGAGCGCGGCCTTTTGCTATACGAGAACCGCCATCCCGGCGCCCGTGGCGTGATCCAGGGCGCGGTGGTGGTACTGAGGAATCGCGATGCGGGCACTCTCGCCGAGACGGGCGGCCGCCAATTCTATAAAGACCACTCCAGCGCATATAGTGACCTGAACCGCGTCACGAAGTCCCTGCGCCAGCCCGGGTCCGCCATGAAACCCATTGTCTATCTTGCCGCTTTTCAGGAAGGAACATTCAATCTCGATACCGTGGTGCCCGACGAACCCATCAGCGTCCCCAATGGCCGGGATCGGGATGTGAAGTGGATCTCAAACTTCGACGGTCAATTCGAGGGCATGATCCCCCTCCGGTTGGCGCTGGCGGAATCCAGAAACGCCGTGGCAATCTGGATTACAGGACAGATCGGAATTGGCAGCGTCCTCGGGACGGCGCGCAGTCTTGGCATACAGACGCCCCTGCGCCCATATGTCACGACGGCCTTGGGGGCATCCGAAGTGACTTTGCTGGAACTGGCCAATGCGTACCGCACGATCGCGTCCGGCATTTTGACGCAGCCGTATGTAATCCGCAAGATCGTACGCAATTCGGACGAGGTAATAGCGGATAGCGGACACCAGTCCTCTCCGATCGCTGTCGATAGTGACGCACTCTCGCTGATTCAAGAGGGTCTGCGCAGTGTGGTGCGGATACCGACCGGTACGGCTCATGCGCTGGATTCCCCCGGGTTTCCCATCGCTGTGATGGGAAAAACAGGAACCACAAACCAGTTCAGGGACGCACTTTTCGTGGGGTCCACTTACGGCCCCCAAGGAATCACCGTCGCTGTACGAATAGGCTTTGACGACAACCGTTCGCTCGGGTCCGATGAGACGGGCGCCAGGGCTGCACTTCCGGTGTTCAAAGAAGTAATGCTCAAGGTATACGGCGAGAAGCTGGTGGGGCCTGTGCCTCGGTTTCCGTCTGAAATGGAACAGCGTATTGACGTGTTCCTCAAAACTGACGTGATGGAGACGGCCGCGATCGATTAACAGGTGTGTCCAAACAACTGGGTTGATGGCGGAGTCCCTTTGGCGTTTGAACGCCAGGTCCATTCGGCGGACCCCCCCTGGTAAGCAAGATCGTCAAAGGGCATTGCGATCAGATGGGGGAAGAAACGGAAGAGTGGTACGCCCGCGCCCAAGAGATATCAAACCACTTCTGGCGGCGGAGCCCGCTAACAACACGGCGACTTGCCTATCTGGGTTGTCCCTCGCAAATTCACCCTTACGTTAGCTGATTTAATAGAAAACAGGCCGGGTTTCCAGAGCTGGTTACGGAAAAGGAACACGGGCAGTCGAGCGGCCAGTGTCGATTTCGATGGTCGGCAAGATGCTTTGTAGGAGATTAAGAAGGCCGTGAGCGGCAGGCGCAACCTCAGCGGAAGGCGCCCAGCAAGTAGGCTACCAGGAGAACCAGTAATATGGTGCCAAGCCCTATGCCCGCGCCCCCACCGTAGCCCCAGCGGTTTCGGCCATAGTACCCGCCCCCGCCGCCTAAAACCAACAGCAGAATGATAATTAGTATCAACATCGTAGGTTTTCCTTTTCGAAACGTGAGCTCGCGGCCGAGCGGCCGGAGGTCATCCCATTCTTGTGTGTTGCCGACGCTCAATGCCACCACTGAGCGCCTCCTAAAGCAAGCCAACTACTTACTTCTCTAACACCTTTTCAACCTGGCCGACCTTCTTTTGAATGGTGCCGGTGAGTTTCTCGTTTTGACCTTTGGCTACCAGGTCGGGGTTATTCGTGACCTGCCCGGCATTCTCTTTGACTTTGCCTTTCAGCTCATGTAGGTTACCTTGGATCTGATCCTTCGTGCTTGGCTTCATTTTTTTCCTCTTTTCTTTTGAAACCTCTTCACTGAACACAATTGCTCTTGCAATCCGGCACCCACACCGCAACGGGATGAGCTTGTCGAGGTCCTAATTCTCCACGGCGATGGCTTCCTCGCCGGCGTACCGGTGGTTGGTAACGCCGTTGGAACTGCCGAAGGTGTCCAGTGTTGCCGCTGGCGTGCAAGACACTCCCGATCCAGCGGTTCGGGTGACGGTCACCACGCCGCGGATCAAAACGCGGACGCCGGATACCCCGGCGCTTGCGAACGGAAGGCGGGCTGACGCGACTTGCCCGGTTGCCAGGGTAAACGCCGTGGCGGTTCCGATGGCGGTACCGGCCGCATTGAAAAAAGCAATGCTGCCGATGCAGGATGCCGCGGGCCCGCTGGATGATGAATTGGCTAGATTCACGACGAGGATCTCGGCCGTTTCGGGGGTGCCCAATCCGACCAGGAACGTCCGCGTTACCGTGGCTCCGCTCTGCGCAACGACGGCGCCGGCCAGACTGAAGGCAGCGATAGCCGCGGTTACGAATCGTCTGAACAACATGTAATCTCTCCTCTGTCAAGGCTGACAAGGGCGTGACGGGCCGTGACCATTCGGCCGATGCGTCAACCCACGGTGATCGAAAGATACACGCCTGGATGGAAGGGATCGCAAAGGAAATACCCGCCGTTTATATAGTCAACATAGACGTTGTCAGTGTAGAGCCATCCATCGGGCCACGGGTTAACCATGGCGAACCAAAAGCCGCCATATTCAAAACGTCGCGATCCGCCCAGGAAATCGGAGCGGTTCACGTGAAACGTGTGGCCACGGCCAAAGCTGGCACGAAAGCGGTCGTC
>Ga0302195_10004818_pt1 | contig 10330 bp, 7 predicted proteins | sample II_Bog_N1_2_FD_198778 | JGI IMG/M metagenome (GOLD analysis project Ga0302195, IMG submission 198778) | Peat permafrost microbial communities from Stordalen Mire near Abisko, Sweden - II_Bog_N1_2 | ecosystem: Environmental > Terrestrial > Soil > Wetlands > Peat | place: Sweden: Abisko, Stordalen...
TGCGCTTATAAGGTTGCATTTCTTCGAGACATGAACCTACGGGGCAACCTTTTCAGCTGTTTTGATTGCTGAGAATTGAACTAATCGAGCATTTGGGTTGCAGAGAATTAGCCGTTTTTTCGGAGAACGCGCTGATCTTGCACGAGATAGCTGCGTAAGTCATTGATAATAGATCCGTTATTTCGATTATGTTCTCTGTGCAATAGCGCGCGAAAATGAAGCTACCCGGAGAACCTGGCATCGGTTCTTCAGGGCGACGGCGCGGCCGATCCCACTCATCGCGCGGTGAGACTGCGCGATGAATGGGGCACAGTTTGAAACTTCCTGCTCCATTATTTTGCCGTTGTGCACTCACATCCGCACTCGCCTTGGGCGATTAGAAGGCGGCTTCCAGTTCCGCCCAGTCTTCGGCGTTTAGGTTGAGGGCGGAGGCGGCGATGTTTTCTTCGAGATGCTCGACCTTCGAGGTGCCGGGGATGGGGAGAAGCACAGGCGACGTATGGAGGAGCCAGGCGAGCGAGAGCTGGGCGACGGAGGCGGAGTGGCGGGCGGCGATGAGAGCCAGGATGGACGCGGAGGGGTGGTCGGACTTGAGTTGCTTGCCGCCTGCCATGGGGTACCAGGGAAGGAAGCCGATGGACTGCGCTTCACAGTATTTGAGAGTTTCCTGGTTGCGGCGGTCGCCGAGACTGTATCGATTCTGGACAGTGACGACTTCGACGATTTTGCGGGCGTCCTCGATCTGGTCGGGGGTAACTTCGCTGAGGCCGACGTGGCGGATCTTTCCTTGCTCCTGCATGCGGCGGAGTGCGCCGAGTGATTCTTCGAGCGGGGTGCGGGGGTCGATGCGGTGGAGCTGGTAGAGCTGGATGCAGTCGAGCTTGAGGCGGCGGAGGCTCATTTCGACGCATTGGATGAGGTACCCGGCGCGGCCCACGTATTCGGTTTTGGCGGGGCCCTGGCGGGTGATGCCACCTTTGGTGGCGATGACGAGGCTGTCCGCGTAGGGGTGTAGGGCTTCGGCGATGAGGCGCTCGGCGATTTCGGGGCCGTAGGCGTCGGCGGTGTCGATGAGGTTGACGCCAAGCTCGACGGCGCGCCGGAGGACGCGATGGCACTGGGCGGGTTCGGCGGGTTCGCCCCAGGCGCCGTCGCCCACAAGGCGCATGGTGCCGTAGCCGAGGCGGTGGACGGGGAGATCGCCGGCGATTTTGAAGACGCCGCTGCGGGCGGCAGGGGATGCGTGCTGGTCCATCATGGAATTGATGCTAAGGCATGGCGGGGTTGGGGTGCTCAGGTCGAGATCGCGGCGTCACGCATGGTGATGGCGGTGCGTGTGTTTACCGTGATGCCTCGCATACGTCCACTTCCTGGGTGGACCCGTGTCGACGTGGACGAATTGACCTTTAGGGTAGTAACCCACGCCACCGGCGCGGAGTGAAAGCGCAGCATCCCGCAACTGCACCGCTGGAACGCCAGGAACCCGGAGATCGAGCGCATTCGCTTCAATATGCTGTGAGTGTTCGGCCGCGTTCGTGGTTCCACTCTCACGGAGAGCATCGTTCGTTTCCTTGGTTCGGTAGCCGGAAAGAACCTCGATTACACTGCTGGATCGATTCAGCTTGGCAAGCATGGTGTGGAGCACATCGAAGGTGCGAGGATCGTAGCTCTTGACCTCGTCGTTGTGGACGTCGCGCAGGAACTCGCTGAGCTGGTCGAGAGCCTCGGGGATATACATATCGCCCACCCTGTAAACGACGTCGATAATCTCGCCGCCCTGGCGGACAAGCTTGAGCTCATACTTGGGTCCGTCCACGGGCGGATCGTCATCGTCAGGGATGAATCCCGTGATCGGCAGGCCAACGTTCGCGAACATGTGCCGCATCGCGTGGAGACGAGAGTTCTTTTGCTGTTGCGCGCCGTGCGCGCTGGCCAAAGGCGCGAAAGCTACCAGCGCAACAAGGGCAGCGAACACGTAAACGTGACAGGCGGAAGCGGGGCGGCGAACGGACACTACGATATGCATCGGCAAAACGGCAGGACTCCTGAAATCAATTCGAAGCAGCGGTACCTCGCACATGCGTCATGCAGGCAAGGAAGGGACCAAAATGAGGGGCCAATATGCCCGACACCGCGAGGTGGTTCGTTGTCACTTCGGCTAATAGACCCAATTCTACTGCTGCCGTAGCCTTCCCGTCCAAAGAAGGCCGCTGTTTTCGCGGGGCAATCGTATTTGAAAGGGCCTAAGTTGGGGTTTGGAGAAGATTCTGCTTGGGAGGCTCGGAAAAGATCGAAAAGGAGACCCGATGCGGCTGGAAAGGCGGCAGGGGCTAAAGAGGCTGCTGAAAAACTCCATCTTTGATCGGGTTTTGCGAGAGACATCCCTCAGCGGCTAAAGCCGACGCTCATTTCAGGGTGTTTATGGCACGATTAAAATCGTGCCCTTTCAAAACGGTGCCGTGAATGGCGCTTTTATCGAGTTTTTCCGCAGCCTGTAAAGCCCTATTCAATCTATTGGCTTCATCGGCACGACTGAAGTCATGCCCTGACACTTGTCGGGGCTCCGAATGACTTTTTCCGCAGCCTGTAAAGCCCGAATTCTTTTTGCGATTCGTTTCAAGGTGTTTTCGGGTTGGGGGATGGTTAGGGAGGGTACGGGACTTATGCCCCTCAACGGCGTTGCTGATTTAGACTTTCGACGAAGTATTTAACCTTTCCTGGCTAATCCCCAGTGCCGACTTTTCGAGGAATCACTTATGCGACCCTGCACCTTCCTGCTGCTGCTCGCCCTGGCTTCTTTGGGATGCGCCGAGTCCTCCAGCCCCGCCAACCCTTGGAATGCTACTCTGCCTGCGGACGCCGGGGAACGCGTGAAAGAGATTTTTGCCGCATACGATCACACGGACACGCCGGGTTGCGCGGTGGGTATTTCCCTTGGCGGAACAGAAGTGTTGCGAGGGGCGTGGGGGATGGCCGACCTGGAGCATCATGTTGCGCTTACTCCCGACTCGGTTCTGGAAGCCGGCTCGGTGTCAAAGCAGGTGACGGCGGCGGCGATTCTGCTGCTGGCCGAGCAGGGCAAGCTCTCACTGAGCGACCCGGTGCGCAAGTACATTCCCGAACTGCCGGACTACGGGACAACGATCACGATCGATCATTTGTTGCACCACACGAGCGGGTTGCGCGACTGGGGCTCGATTGAGGAGGCCGCGGGCTGGCCACGTTCGACCCGCGAGTACTCGAACGCATGGGTGGTGGATATTGCTTCGCGCCAGAAAGCGCTGAACTACAGGCCGGGGGACGATTGGTCGTACACCAACACGGGGTATAACCTGCTGGCGGTGGTGGTGCAACGCGTAACCGGCAAATCGCTGGCGCAGTTTACGCACGACGACATTTTTTTGCCGATGGTCATGCGGACAACGAGCTGGCGGGACGATTTTCAGCGCATTGTTCCCAATCGGGCCATTGCCTATGTGCAGGAAGATGGCAGCGAGCGCCAACTGATGCCGTTTGAAAACGCCTACGGAAACGGCGGGCTGCTGACGACGGTGGACGATTTGCTGCGGTGGAACGAGCGGTTTGCTGCGTCGAAGATCGGCGACGGCACGTTTGTAAAGAGCGAGCTGGCGCCGGGCGGGCTGAACGACGGCCGGACGACATTCTATGCAGCGGGGCTGTTTTTGACGGAGCATGACGGGGCGCGGGAGATCAGCCATTCCGGCGCTACGGCGGGGTACAGGGCATGGCTTGGTTTTTATCCTGAACGACAGCTCTCAGTGGCCTTGCTGTGCAACGCGGCGGAGGCGAATACGGTGAGGCTGGGACACAGGGTTGCGGACGTGTATCTGCTGAGCCCCGGCGAGAAACCGGCTGAGCCCGCTCACTTTGCGCTGGTGGCCGGCCTGGAGGGGCTGTATGAGGATCTCCGCGACCATACGACAATCGCAATTGACGAAAAGGACGGCAAGCTGGTGGCGGACGGCAGGTTTGTTTTGATTCCGGTTTCGGCAACGTCGTTTCAACTGACGCCCGAGGGCAATACCTACGAAATTACGGCGGATGAAGCGGGCAAGCCGGCTGGGTTGAGGGTGAAAGCTTACGGATTGGAGCTGGAGACGTTCGACCGCGTTGAGCGCGTCAAGCCGAGCGCGGACGAGATGCAAGGGATGATCGGGGATTATGTGAGCGACGAGGCGGAGGCTGCGTTCCATGTGGTTCTTGGGGCGAAAGGGCTGGAAATCCACCAGCGGCCGGACATTGTTTATCCGCTGACGCCGACTTACGCGGGCGGATACAGCTCCGAACTTGGCAGCGTTCGTTTTCTGCGCGACGCGAGCGGAAGCGTTACGAGCCTGAGCCTGGGCAATGCGCGCGCTTGGGATCTTCGCTTCCGGCGCGTGGAGAGAAAGCCGTAGTGGATGTGGGGCGTGGGAACTGCTGTAGGACGGGTTGCGTATATTTAACACGAGAGTCAGCAAGGAGACACACCGATGAGCAGCGCGCCCTTTCCGAACCAGCAGGCCATTTTTTACCAGCACTACGAATCGGTGAAACGCGACGAGGTTGTGGGGATTCTGCTGGCGCTGTTTCTGGGGACGTTTGGGGTGCACCACTTCTATCTGCGGCGGACGGGGCTGGGAATCCTGTATTGCTGTTTCTGCTGGACGGGGATTACGTCGATTCTCGGGTTCATTGAGTGCTTCTTCATGCCTGGGAGGGTGCGGGAGTTCAATGCGATTCAGGCGGCGGGGATTGCGGCGGCGCTGGGGATCGCGATGCCAGGTTGGAGCGGTCAGCCATTCAGTGCGACGGTGAATATTCCGCCGGCTCCGGCGGCAACACAGCCGGGGACGCTGCAAGCTTGCGGACAGTGCGGGCAGACGAATCCGCCGGGGGCTCGGTTTTGCGGGGGTTGCGGGGCGGGGCTTTAGGGGTGGTTGTGGGGTCTAATACTACATTTGCAAATGCGTCAGGGGATCCCGATCCGGGCCTGAACAGGTTGCAGAAAAAGGCCACGTTTCCAGCGAAAGATTGAAAAGCATACCGCAGGGGCTGAAGCCCACGTTGAGCTGATTGGCTTTATGCCGGGGATAAATTCCCGGCCTACCATCCGAATTGCCTTACATATTGGCGTGGCCACTGCGCATGGACTCGTTGAACTGAGGTTTGGTGAAGTTGAGGGCGGCTTCGAGGGCGGCCTGGTATGCGGGCGCTCGCTCCATCAGTTTCGGCGTCGCTGCGGCAAATTCGCCGTCCAGCACCATCAATCCTTCCCCAGCTTCATCGCCGGCCATGCGGAGCAAGTCGGCTTCCGTAGTGTTGAGGTACTGGGCGTCGCGGGGGTCGGCGATCCAGACGGGCTTGCCTTCGCCGAGGACGCCGGAGAGCCAGTAGACCTTGCGGAGCAGGTACTCGAGGCGGGCGGCGTCGTTGGTTTCGGTAAAGAGGAACTTCTTTTGCCAGCGACTGTAGTAGCGGGTGGTGACGGGCACGGGTTGGCGATTGCCGGACTTGAGGAATTCAAGCTGGCCGAGATCGATGGTTTTGCGGATCGCGTTATAGACGAAGGTTTCGGCGTAGGGCTGCTCCATGGAGGGCACAATCTCAGCAAAGGTGAGGGTGACGGAGGCAGCGATTTTGGCGTGCAGGTTGTGCGCTCCGCCGTCGGCTAGGTTGATTTCGCCGTGGACGATGTGGGTGTCGGCGCCGGAGACGGATGTGTGGAAGGGCCATTGGAACTGGCCGAACGCGATGGGCAGGCCCTCGAGGGTGACGTAGCACTCGGGGCGGGGATTGCGCAGGCGCTTGGCTTCAGCCGCGAGATGAGCCGTAATGGTGGGCAGCAGGAGAGGCTTGTCCAGGTCGAATCCTTCGCTGAGCTCAAGCTTGAGGGTGCGGCCGGCAAGTTCCCCGCCGGGCAGACCAAGCTGGAACACGGTAGTAGGCTGAGCGTGGAAGTCGCGGCCTTCAGTGACCGACTGGAGAACAAGACCGGCCTGGGCGGCGGCAGCCTGGAGCGAAGTGACGAGATTGGATTTCGATTCGACGGTCATAGATTGGAAGTCCTGGGAGATGAAGGTCCTGGGTCCGGGGTTGGTGCACAGCATTTTCAGACCGGTGCATAGTCATTCTAAGTCCCCGGTGGGGGCGTCGTCGCATTTACAATGGGAAATGTGCAGAACGAAGCGTCATCGCCGATAATTCTCGCGGAAAACCTGACCAAGGTTTACATGGCGGGCCGCATTGAAGTGACAGCCGTGAGCGGGGTTTCGCTGGCGGTGGAGCGCGGGGAGTTTGTGGCCATTGTGGGCCCTTCCGGGTCAGGCAAGTCGACGCTGTTTTACCTGCTGGGCGGGCTGACGAGGGCAACGAGCGGGCGCGTGGTGATTGACGGCGAGGATTTTGCGAAGCTGGATGACGGGGAGCGAACACGGCTGCGCAAGCAGCGGATCGGTTTCGTGTTTCAGAAGTTCAACCTGCTGCCGACACTCTCGGCAATGGGGAATATTGAAATTGCGTGGGCGGTTAGCGGACGCAAGGAAAAGCTGGACCTGAAGTACCTGGACCATCTTTCCGACCTGCTCTCGATTCGGGGGCGGCTGGAGCACAGGCCCTCCGAGCTGAGCGGGGGCGAACAGCAGCGCGTGGCGATTGCGCGGGCGTTAATTACGCGGCCGGCGATTGTGCTGGCGGACGAGCCAACCGGCAACCTGGATACGAAGAACTCCGATGCGGTGCTGGAGATGCTGGTGCGTTCGAACCGGGAACTGGGCCAGACCACGCTGATGATTACGCACAACCCGGAAGCGGCAGCAATTGCGAGCCGTATCCTGTACATGCGGGATGGGAAGATTGTGCGAGAGGAAAAGGGGTCGCGATCCGAGGGGACTGCTGCTGGAAATGGCGCGGCGGGGCCGGCTGCGACACAGGCTACAGTTTGACCTTGTTTTGGCCGCGCGGGTATACTCAAACCTGCGATTGCGGGAGTAGCTCAGTGGTAGAGCATCGCCTTGCCAAGGCGAGGGTCGCGAGTTCAAATCTCGTCTCCCGCTCCATTCCGCCCTCCGGCACCTGCCGGGTTGGCTACGGTGGTTTGGAGCGATAAGCAAACGAAGAGGCAGCCCTGCCAAGGCGCGGTACCCAAGTGGTAAGGGAGAGGTCTGCAAAACCTTTATGCGTCGGTTCGATCCCGACCCGCGCCTCCAATTCTTGCTGATATTTGATTGAATACCAATAACTCAGGCAGAGATTCGTATTACGTTCCGCGCGCCGCTGCCACGAGGCAAGGTTCAAAATTGCTTCACCCGGCCCGTCTCCGGAGGCGCATGACTCAGGCCCCGCGCCAATCACGATTAGTTCAGAAGGTCCGCAGTCGTCGAGACGCAAATGGATGAGAGGGTTCCACAGGCCTGGCTCGTGTCCGGTGATGCGAATGCAATCGCGGCTTAAGGCGAAAAGCGTTTTAGCAAAATACCGACACTGGACTGCATCGACGATGAGAATGCCGTTGTTGTGGGCGGCGTCAGCGCCCTAGGCGCCGAACTGGTTAGCATTGGCATTCCCAAGGACAGCGTCATCAAGTATGAGGTCGCATTGGAGTCCGACAAGTTTCTGTTGATCGTACATGGGACACAGGACGCAGTATACGCAGCGAGGATCCTCCTCGACGGAACCGGCAGCGAATCACAAGACATCCATTGCCAGCAACTGCTCACCAGCCACGTGTAGAGAGAAAAACGGCATTCGCTGTTGTCAACTATCGCTTCGGCGATAAATTGGGTCTTAATCCCGAAGTCTTGCAGCGATCGGTGCATTGGACAAAGCTTCGGCTTGAACGCCGGGACTTACCGCGTCTCTCGAGCCACCGTCTAGCGGGTGATCCACGAACAAAGGCCGCCATAATGGCCCGTTCAAAAAGGATGCCGAAAACCCCTCCTCCAAATTCCACAAAACAAACAGCCGGATCCCTACGATCCGGCAGTTCCATAAGGTGTGGGTTGCGGAACACAAAGAAACATCGATCGAGGAAAGCGCGAAGGCTGGTCGGCTGAAGGGGCCAATTGAAACCCAAGGGCCAAGTCGACATGCGCTTACTTCCACATAAACCGCCATAAATCATTCAAGCAGATTCAGAGTTTGTTAAATCTCCCTAACAGAGCTAAAGCAATTCCCGTTGCTCACGGAAGCTGCCGCGGAATCATGCTATGCTCTTGCCATCCTTCATTGCCTTTGAAATCCGAGTGTCTCGAATCTTCCGAGTTACCCGGATTATCTGCGATAAGCCAATGTTTATTTAGTTAGTAGTAAACATCGAGCCGGAGTATCACTGCGACTACGCGGAGTTAGACAACCATGAGCTCTACCCCTACGCCTGTTTCCCCGGCGATTTCTGCCGAAGCCTCCATTCCTACCCCCCGTCTCCGAAAGCGGAGCTGCCTGGCGGCCTTGTGCTCTTTTTTGATTGTGCTGGTGTGCAGCGCAGGGGGCGTGGCGTCTGCACAGACCGACTATGCAAACTTTGGAACCGTGAATGCTGGAACAACGAGCCCTTCGATCCCGCTTGTCTTCACATTCGGCACAGCAGATACGCTGGCCTCGGTGTCAGTGTTGACGCAGGGCGCAACCGGCCTGGACTTCGCGGACGCTGGTTCAGACACCTGCACGGCCAATACCGCATATCTCGCAGGCCAAAACTGCACGGTCAATGTGACATTCACGCCCAGATTCTCTGGCAACCGGATTGGCGCGGTCGTATTGGAAGATAGCTCTGGAAACGCGATTGCCACCGGCCGTCTTCAGGGCACGGGCGTGGGGCCGCAGATCAACTTTCTTCCCGGCACACAAATCGCGTATGCCACCGGCGGCACCGGGCCCGTAGGCGTGGCGGTCGACGGCAATGGCGATATCTACTTTTCCCTGGCAGGCAGCGGTGTCGTGTTCGAGGTAACCGCCGTCAACGGCGTGGTCCCGCCCTCGCCCACTTTCAAGACCATTGCCAGCGGCTTTGGCCCTACCATTTGGATGGCGATGGACGGGGGTGGGAATCTCTATCTTTCCGATACCTCGAACGGGGTAGTGAAAGAAATTCTGGCGGTCAATGGCGTCATCCCCAGCTCGCCGACAATCAGGACCCTGGGTAGCGGATTCAGCGATCCCACAGCTATAGCGGTGGACGGCACCGGCAATGTCTACGTCACCGGTTTGCTGGACGGCACCGTGAAAGAGATACTGGCGGTCAACGGCACCATTCCGGCCTCGCCTACCATCAAGATCCTGAGTAGTAGTTTCAAGAATCCCACGGGCATAGCGGTCGATACCTCAGGAGACGTTTTTGTCAGCGACGAGTACACCTACCTGGTGAAGGAGATTCTCGCTGTCAATGGCAGTATCCCAACCTCCCCTACCATCAATACACTCGGCAGCAACTTTAGTCGTCCCTATGGCCTCGCAGTCGATGGCGCCGGCAATGTCTACGTTGCCGATTACGGAAATAACGCGGTAAAAGAGATACTGGCTGCAAGCGGGTATGTGACAGTGAAAACGCTTGGCAGCGGCTTCACTACTCCCGGCAGTGTAGTGTTGGCCGGCAGCGGCAACATTTATGTAGGCGATTACGGAAACGATCGCATCGTGGAACTGGACCTTGCGGACCCACCGAGCCTGACCTTTGCCAGCACGGGTGTAGGCGCAAGCAGTTCCGATAGCCCGCGGACAGTCACCATTGAGAACATCGGCAATGCTGAATTGACATTCCCGGTTCCATCCACCGGCAACAATCCGAGCATCTCAACGAACTTTACATTGAACAGCAGCGGCTCCCTTGATTGCACGTTGCTCACCACCGAATCCTCGGAGCCGGCAACACTGGCGCCTGGCGCATCCTGCCAGTTGCCCATCAGCTTTGTCCCGACGGCACTGGGCGCACTGGGCGGCTCACTGGTGCTGACGGACAACCACCTCAATGCATCGGCGCCGGGCTACGCGTCGCAGGGCATCACGCTGAGCGGTACGGGCACAAGCAACTTTACTCTCGGAACGTCGCCGTCCTCATTGACCATAACCCAGGGCACTTCGGGCACATCAACCATTACCGTGACTCCCGAGTTCGGTTTCACGGGGAGTGTAACTCTGAGCGCGACGGGACTGCCCGCAGGTGTAACCGCATCATTCAGTCCCAGCACCACAACGGGGACGAGCGTGTTGACTTTGACCGCGAGCAGCCTCTCTTCTCTCCCGGCCTCTCAGGCCATCACAGTCACGGGAACTTCAGGCTCACTGACCGAGACAACCACGCTTCTGCTCACGGTGAATCCCGGCCCGAACTTCA
>Ga0302195_10004824_pt1 | contig 10321 bp, 11 predicted proteins | sample II_Bog_N1_2_FD_198778 | JGI IMG/M metagenome (GOLD analysis project Ga0302195, IMG submission 198778) | Peat permafrost microbial communities from Stordalen Mire near Abisko, Sweden - II_Bog_N1_2 | ecosystem: Environmental > Terrestrial > Soil > Wetlands > Peat | place: Sweden: Abisko...
GGCGGGCTGATTGAGATAATCGAGGGCTTCGGCTGGATCCGTGGAGCTGGCGACAATTTCGAGCGAATCGAAGCCGGCCAGCAGACGACGAAGCCGCTCGATTGCGAGTGGTTCGTCATCCACGAGATAGGCTCGGAGCGGGGCGGTTTCCATGGGCACTTCAATTATGCGGGGCCATCATAGGGGAATAGCAAGGCGAACGGCGGTCTTTTCGCCTTCGCGAGTTACATGAAGCTGGCCGGCGGGACCAAAGAGAAGCTCAAGGCGGGCGATGAGATTTCCCAGGCCGTGCTCGGGAGTGATGGCGTCCAGCGCGAAGCCGGGGCCGTCATCGAGGACAGTGAGGAGGATGCGCTTCAAATCCTTTGAGGCGGTGATCTGGATCCCGGCTCCCTGGGTGCGATGTGCGACTACATGCTTGACTGAGTTCTCGACGAGGGACTGAAGCGCCAGCGGAGGAACTTTGACGTCTTGAAGATCGGCCGCGACATTTATTTCAAAACGGATGCGCGCGCCGAAGCGGGTCTTCTCGATCTCGAGATAGTCGCGCACGATTTTGAGCTCCTGGCTGAGCGGGACGAGGCCGGTTTGATTGGCGTTGAGCGAGAAGCGGAGTAACGAAGCGAGCTTGCCGACAGTATCTTCCGCACGCACGGGGTCGGATGGAATGAGTGCGGCAATGGAGTTGAGCGTGTTGAAGAGAAAGTGCGGATGGATGCGGGATTCAAGCGAAGAGAGTTGAGCCTCGGCGAGAAGTTTGTAGGCACGCTCCTGCTCAACCTGTTTGGTGCGCAGTTCGAGATTGGCGGCCTGTAGCTTATATCGCAGCGTCTCGTAGGTTGTCATGGTGAGGCCAATCATCAGGGAGATGACGATGGCGAACGGAAGGCTCTTGCTGAGTTCGTTCCAATATCCGCCGCGCGGAACAATACCGACCAACTGCAGCAGCAGACCGGCCACGAAAGAGCCGAAGGTAGCTGTGCCTACAAGAATCAGAACTTGGAAAAGGATGATAAGCCTTGGGTACTTATTGCCATAGCGGTGAATGATACGGGTCAGGATCAGCGTGGAAGGGAGGCCGATGGAGGCGGCATATAAGAAGGCCGCAACAGCTTCTATGCCGCTTTGAGAAAGCCGGGTGTGGTGCGTGGTGAGCATGAGCAGGAGAACAATCACCGTCGCGGCGACGGTGGTCCAAAGCACTCTAGTAACAAAGAAAGCGTAACCGGAAACTTGCTTCCGATCGTTTCCGGGGCCGGGCATTGGTGAAAAAGTCTCGATAGTCATAGCTGGAAACGAACCCCCACTGAAGTAGCTGCGGAGTAGGGAGTTGCGCCGTACTCCGATCTTGAGCTGCCGGCTGGAATCTCCATGTGGAGATAGGAAGAGAAGCGCTTGCCGAAGCGGCGATTGGCGTCGAAGACGGCCGTGTAACTGCGGTCGTTGAGGTTGGCCACTGCCGCGGCCGATAAGTCCCACTGCTTCCATCCGGGTAACTCGCGGAGGCGATTCTTGTATGCGGTAAAGAATGCATTGTACTGGCGGCCGGTAAGAGGGAAGAGAGTCACATCCTGATAGTAGGGGATGTCAGGCGGAGTGAAGAATTCTCCGATAAAGGTGATGGCGGAGGTGGTGGTGTATTTGGCGCCGAACAGGATTGCCTCGTGCTCGCGCCATGCCGCTTCCCCGTGCAACTCCCAGGCCTGGCCGAAGACGCTTGTGAAGGTAAGTCCGCCAAAGGCGTCTCCACCACGGTCGTCCCCGGCTATGAGCGCGGTGTCGAATCCGTGCACCAGGACGTTATAGCGGAAGGCTGTTGTGTCGTGCAGATTGGCGGATGCGGGAGCGAGCGCGGCGGTGGACCAGGCAAGTGTGAACGCATGTGGACCATGGACAAAATCGGCTTTGACCATGTCGCGGCCTTCATAAAGGTTGAGACGGTCAGTGGGATTGGTGGGATCGCGAGGGGGATCTAGAACGCCGGTGGCGGTGAATGCGTATCCGGTGCCCCAGCGGACGATGCGGCGACCTGCCATGAAGTCGAAGTCACCTGCTGAGAGTCCGGCGTAGGTCTCCTTTACGCGGAACTGGGTAAATGTGCCGGTGTAGGGGACAAGGGCCGCATCGAGTGCGGAGGCGACCGGGCCTGAGGAAGGCGCATCGAAGTCCGCGGCAGAGAGGCCGCCATGGCTGTCGGCGAGGCCGACCACGCTGGATGCAACGGTCCATCGAGACTTATAGCGGAAGGTGAACGAAGGCTCGAGGAGCAACTGATCCTGGAACAGGGTTACCGAGGGATCGTGAAGGAATGGGCTTGCTTGCGCCGGCAGGGGCGGGATGAGGTTGGGGTAGAACGTAGCGTCGTCGATGACGGTGAGGGTGTATCGGAAATCGTGGTTGGATTCGGCGGGGGAGGCATCCTGAGCCGGCGCATCAGCCGGCGCAATCTGGGATGCGGCAATCATTGGGATTGCGAGCAGCAGGAGCGCCGGAAGTGGGAGGTAAAGTCTCATGGGAGGGGTGCGACATTTGTTGTGTAACAAGGAAGCACAGTTGTTGATCGTCGTGGATTTTCAGGCCGCCGCATCGTGATCGTTTGATGCAGATCGCAGCGGGGTCTCGACCCCACGGACGAATGGTTGTCCGTGGGGTACAGTCTCTCGAGAGTCACGGAGATTAATTCCAATACACCATCTTGATTTCGAGTGTGACTTGCGATTGATTCACCGGGAATTTCGCCTGTTCGGGAGTGGGCGGACCCTGGGTTGTGTCGGGGTTGTTTGAGATGCCGTAGCCTTCCTGCGGAATTCCCTGTGCGTCGAATTCCATTTTTCCGGTGAGGTTTTCATCGTGCAATATGGATACGGCGTAAGCTCCCTGGGGGAGATTCGCGAACACGCCGGTTACGGTCATGGTTTGCGGGTCAATCTCAAGCCTTTGGGATTCGACGGCGTTTTCAACGTCCATTGGGAAACCCTTCGCATCGCGAAACAGAGCTATCCTCACTTTTCCCTTCGCATTCCGAAGACCGGTGATGTGAATGGTGAGCGTTGACTTGGCGACTATTGGCGCGGTTGTGGCTGGGGCGGGGGCAGGCGTTGCCGGCGCCTGTGCCGCAAGCGATCCGGCGGAGGTGATGGGTAGCGCGCAGCAAAGAAGAAAGCGTGCGGAAAGCTGTTTGATAGTGAAGCTGTTTTTCATCGTTTTATTTCCCTTTCAAAGTGGTTTCGAAAGCATGTTTGAAGCCTAGAACCGGTCGGTGCGGCCCTGGTAGAAAAGCTTGTCGGGCAACTCGCGAGGAGCTATGCCAGAGTACTCCAACACGCTATGGGAGTTGTGGCGGATCTCGTCGTAGAGCGTGAAGCGGCGCAGTTGAGTCCTTCCGGCGACGGTCATGTAGTCGTCGAATGTTGCAGACTTGATGCGTTTGCCGGAGGTGAGATAGTACTCGGCCTTGACGGGGCGCGCGTCCTGGGCGCGGACCCAGAAGAGAATGCGTTGGTAGGTGGCGCCTTTTCGCTTGGCGGTCAGTTCGAGGACGTAACAATCTTCGACGCCAACCTTCTCAGTGCGGACGTAGACCGGGGTGTAGTCGGCGGCGTAGTTGGTGCGGGCAACGTCGCCGTTGGAAGCATCGCCGGAGAGACGCTCAAGGGGTGTGATGCGAACGGGGCGGCTGGTGTCTGGCAGATAGACCCACATGTCGTCGCCCAACATGAGTAAGTGCTGGCCCTTTTCGCGGGGACTCATGAACTCGACATAGGTTTTTTCAGTTCCCTTTTGCGATACCTCGTAGAGTTTTTCTTCGTCTGCTCGATCCGACTCGAAGTTGGTGATTTTGACGTGGAGGACATAAGCGGGCCAGCCGTTGCGATACGTGTCGGCGTGCTTGAGGATGGCTTCGGCGTCCGGATTGGTTGCGGGTGTTGCGGCGTGGCACACCAGCGCGCACGTAATGAGGAAGCCGGCGAGAAGGACGAACAGGAACGTTCGCAGTATGAAGTTGATGTTAGACATGAGCCAGTGCCTCCGCAATTTGCAGCCGGGATGCGCGGATCGCCGGGATGATGGATGAAAGCGCCAGAGAAAAGATGACCAGGATTGAAGCCCCAACCATGATGGCGGGCACATGGAGCACCTTGAACGAAATGGCGACGCTGTATCCAGGGGGTGGTGGCATGTGCAAGCCGGCTGAGTTGAGGATCGCGCCAAGGAGATTGCCCCCCACCACACCGACTACGGCGCCCATGCCACCAAGCAGCGTGGCTTCAAGCATGAACAGCGCGACGATCCAGGTGCGCGGCGTGCCCATGGCCAGCATGGTGCCGATTTCACGGGTGCGCTCGAGCATGGCCATCAACAGCGTGTTGACGCTGGACATGAGCACCATGAAGAAGACGATGATACCCATAAAGAGAAAGATGCCGTTGAACAGAGTGTTGACCTGCTTGTAGTAGGTGGCCAGGTCAATCCATTTCTTGAGGGTCATCTGCTGGGACAAGCCGTTCAGACGGGGAATAAGTTCGGTATAGGCCAGATCGGTGTTGCTGGTGGAATCGAGGCCAACCACCAGGTTGGTAACGCGATCGCTCTGCAACAGGCGCTGGGCGGCGGGCAGTGTGATGCGCAGATAACGCGCATCCAGTTCAGAGATGCCGGAGTTGACGATTCCCACAATCTCAACATCCACGCCGTTGAGCGCACCGTCTGAGGTCATGGCGAGGAGGGTCAATCCGTCGCCCACCTTCACGTTCATTGACTTGGCCAAGCCGGCGCCGAGAATGGCTTCGACCTCACCGCCCGGCTTTGGATCGAGATCGCGGCCCACCAAGCCGCGCGAACGGAAGCCGAGGCTTCTTTCGGCGTTGGGATCGACGGCGCTGCCCATGAATCCGACAGCTTTGGTGCCGTTCGAGGCCATGCCGTAGAAGTCGATGCGCGGGGCTACGCCACGGACGTGCGGTGCAGAGGAGACGGTTGCGGCCACCTGCCGCCAGTTCTCGATGCCGGTGTCGAGAACGCGGACTTCGTCGCGCTTGAAGTGATCGGCGGTAAAGATCTGCAGGTGCCCCAGGCCTGCATTGATGGTGTCTTCGCGGAGGCCGCGGGTCATGAACGCGAAGTATCCGCCGGCGAGCAGGAGTCCTGTAACGCCTCCGCCGACCATGATCAGGGTCATGACGGTGCGGCGACGGTTGCGGAAGACGTTTCTAAAGGCTAGCAGCAAGAACTTGGCCATGGCTGGCTCCTTGATTCGAGTCGTGGGGATTAAATACCTGGGGATTGAGGACATTGGGGTTCAGGGACTCGGCTGTGTGTGTGTCGGACACAATCTGACCGTCTGTCAGGCGGACGATGCGGTCGGTGTGCTCGAGCAGCCGCTGGTCGTGCGTGGAGAACAGGAAAGTGAGGCCCAGGGTGCGGTTCAGATCGTGCATCAGGTCGATAAGTTGCGTGGCGTTGTGCGTGTCGAGGTTGGCGGTTGGCTCGTCTGCCAGCACCAGGGCGGGACGATGAACGATGGCGCGGGCAACGGCAACGCGCTGGCGCTCGCCGCCTGAGAGCAGGTCGGGGCGATGCCTGGCGCGGGCCGAGAGGCCGACACTTTCAAGAGCGGCGGCTACTCGGGTGCGGCGCTCCTGGCTGCTGAATCCCTGCACCAGCAGGGGGAACTCGACGTTTTCAGCCGCGGTGAATACGGGAATCAGGTTGAAGGTTTGAAAGACAAAGCCTAATTTGACGCGACGCAGGGCGGTGAGGTTGGTGGGGCTCAAGGTGGAGGTATCGACGCCATCGATAAGGATGCGGCCAGTGGTTGGCTTATCGATGCAGCCGATGAGGTTGAGGAGGGTGGACTTGCCGCTTCCGCTGGGGCCGGCGATGGCGAGGAACTCTCCGGGGGCGATGCGGAGGTTCACGTTGTCGAGGGCTCTGACGTAGTTGTGGTCGAGGGGGAATTGCCGGGAAACTGCTTCGACGGTGACGAGATCATCCATTTGCGGTTCCCTTTCAGGAGCGATTGTTGCTCTGGTTGAAAGGTAGCGGCAGTGGGGTTGTTGGGGCTCGGGGATTCTGACGAAGGGCTGAGAATGCGGATGGAGGGTGGGGGCGGAAGGATGAATGGTTACACCAGATCCCGGGTTTTGAGTTCAGTCGCCAAAACTGGGTGGCGAACGCCGCAGGGCCCCGGGGTACCCACTCATGGCGGCAGAACTCTCACCACGGCACTTGGGCGATCGCCTATTGGCACGGTTGCAGGTTTTCTCGCAGCCATTCCCGGAATTGGTCGCGTACTGACGCCGGAGGCTTGACGGGTACATTCGGTGCGCTCTGTTCGCAACTACAGATGGTGGAGTGTGCGAAACACTTCGGCAGCGGGTCATGGTACGGATACAAATCCCAGCTATACGCGGGCACCTTTTCCGGTGGTCTTATCATCATTCCCTTAGCCAGGTCGCCAACACGCAGAAAGTATACGGTTGTATCTGGGCATTCCCTGTCATCTGCGCAGTCGGGATGTAAAGCGTCGGAAAAGTGAGCGCAATATTTGCTGCGGACAGCCGAGGAACATTTCGGTGGATTCTTCTCAAACTTCAGTCCGTTGCTAATTGCGAGCAGACTCAATTCCCCGTTTTCGATGTGCGAAATCGGCACGCGGCGAAACAGAAACTCGTCGGCTGCGAAAGTCTGATCGGCGAATCTGCCGTCGGTGTGTTGAGGAGCCACGGTCTATAGATACTCCTCTAATAGTTGAACTATTCTGGGCAACTCGGTGTTCGAATCGAACTCCGAGCTCTCGGTAGGGCATCCCTTGCCGTAGAACACGTACGAAGAGGTGCCGTCATTGAGCAGTTCGAGGACAGCTCTTTTATTGTCGTTTCCGCGAAACGAAATACCGATGCCTCCGTCCGCAGAAGGAAGCACAGAGTATGGAGTCAGTTTCGATTCTCGCACTTTCGAAAGCACATAGAGTGTCCGAATAACGGATTCGTCATTCGGAGCGGAGGCGTTGTAACCATCCCACCCCTTTTCGAAAGCCTTCGCTTTATGTGTTTCTTCCGTAAGCTGATTGAAACGATGATACCTGGTCCAAAAAGCACTTAGAGACCCCTTTGGGAAAACATCCTCATGTTTCGCCCAAAAATCGGATTTCCTAGCGTCAACGCGAAAGACAATAGCGGGAATGTCGTCCGGAACGCGATTGAGCGCTTGCGGTGGGCTGGCGATCATAAGTACTCCTTCACTAGTTCGTCGGAAATTGACGAAAAAAAGTATTGGTTCTTCAGTTCCCTCGCTTTTTCTAACAGGGCCCAGATATCTCCAGTTTCTGCTGCGACGGGAAATTGCAGATCATGATCTAACGCGATTGCAACGAACTGAGGTTTCTCTGGCGGAAGCTGTGCCTCCGTCACAATCAGTATCCCTGGTGGTTCGGGGATGGCGAGCTGAAGACGCACAAATACGCCGAACATATATTTAGGAAGTCCTTCAGCAAGCTTGGGATAGGTGAATATTGAGTCGAATATTTCGCTGCCCTCGCGAATGAAAATCTTATTGATGTAACGGACGGCAACCTTCGTGACTTTAACTGTACCGAGAGAAATAAAGATGTCCCAAACCCGCTGAAACTCGGCCCGCAGCGATCCCCAGTCCTCATACGGGTGAAGGCGCGAACAGATGAAAGTGTGCTCACTGATGGCGCAGACGTTCTTCCCATCCGCAGATACGCACCTTAAACCTACTTCATTCGTCTTGCGGGTAGACGCTTCCGAGGTGAAGGTGATCTCAGCTTTTTGAATAAGCGTTTGGGTCGGATATTCAGGCTGGATCAGCTTGAAGAATGAGCTTCGGAGTTGCCCTAGTTCGCGCCCAGCAACGACGAAATCAAACGCAATCATCGCTTCGACGATGGGAGCGTTGTTCAGATGCTGCGGTTCAATTGCCATCAATCAAGATAATACCGTCTATGGGCGGAGTACGCTGAAATATCCGAGCGTTTTGCAACTCGTGAGTAATAGTCCTGGGGCGGTTGGGTTGGCTCGCTCTCGTCTTGGAAGCCGGGGTGTAGGCGGCGTACAAATCTCTCTGTTCAGTCGATAGTGGCAGGTGGCCCGGGTGCCGGGATGCCGAATTCCGCCCCATGAATGTGTCCCCCAGGTGCCTCACCTCGAGGCACCTGGGAATGGACAAATCTTGGAGCACCATCCATGGTCACGGTTAAATCTGCATCTTTCTGGCACTGGCTTGGCCGGCGAGGGCCTACTTGGGCGCGTCGATGCGGACCAGGAGGACGTTGTGGCTGGGCAGCTCAATGGGCTGGTTGTTGGTCAGTGTTATGAGCTTGCCGGTCCATAGGTCCTTGCCGGTTTGCGGGCCGTGAAGTCCTAGCTTGGTTAGATTCAAATGGAACGGATGGGTGCTGTAGCGGTCGCTGCCTACGTTGAAGACAGCTACGGCCAGGGCTCCGCCCTTGAGATGGCGGGTCCAGACTTCTACTTCGCCGTTGGCGTACGCCTTGTGGCCCTGCTTGCCAAGCGGATCCTGATCGATGGCGATTACGTCGCGGTTGGTGAGGATGTCGTGGATGGCAGGCTTCATGTTGGGCAGGTCGTTGCCGGCCAGCAGAGGCGCGGCGAGCATGGCCCACCAGGTGAAGTGGCTGCGGTTTTCTTCCACCGAGAGCCTGCCGTTGCCCACTTCGAGCATGTCGGGATCGTTCCAGTGGCCGGGGCCGGCGTAGCTTTCAAGCCCGTCCTGCTGGCTGACGATGGCGTAGACGCGGTCCCATGCCGGGTAGATGTCGCCGGTGGTGCGCCACAGGTTGCCGCCGACCGAGGGCGCCCACTCCCAGACGGCGTCCCACCCGTACTGGCAGAAGGAGTAGACGATGGGACGGCCGGTGGCTTTGAGGGCCTTGTCCATTTTGTCGTAGGCGGCGATCATGATGCGCATTTGAGCGGCCTTGTCGTCGGGGGCCTGCTTCTGCATTACGTCGCCGATGAAACTGCACAGGTCGTACTTGAGGTAGTCGATTCCCCATGAGGCGTAGAGCTGCGCGTCCTGTTCTTCGTGGCCGTAAGAGGCTTCGTAGCCGGCGCAGGTCTTGGGTCCGGGCGAGGAATAGATACCGATTTTGAGGCCCTTGGAGTGGACGTAGTCGGCCAGGGCCTTCATGTCGGGGAATTTGGAGTTGGATTGGAGCACGCCGTTCGAGTCACGCTGACCTTCCCACGTGTCGTCGATGTTGACGTAGATGTAGCCTGCGTCTTTCATGCCGGTGGCGACGATCTGGTCGGCGGAGGCACGGATATCCTTGTCAGTGACCTTTCCGGCGAAGTAATTCCAGCTATTCCAGCCCATGGGCGGGGTTTGAGCAACCACCTGCTTTGGGGCCGGCGGCGCCATTGGCGCGGTCTGGGATTGGGATGATGTTGTGACGAAGGCTGCTACAACGACGGCCAGTGAGAGCGAAGCGGAGATACGCATGGTCAATCCTTCTGAGAACTGGAAACGATTTCAGGGGGAATTCTATGCCGGTTGGCTGGATTCGGCAATGTGTTGCGTGATTTGCTAGGATTCATGCCTGAACAGGGGATTTTGGAAAGGGGTTTTGGACTGCCATGGCGGAAGCGGATGTAGATGTGACGACGATATTTCTTGAGTTTTCGCGGCATAGGCTGCTGGAGCGGTATTGGCCTCGACTGCGGACGTGCGTGGAATCGCTGAGCGAGGCGCAGGTTTGGTGGCGGCCTAACCCGGCAAGCAACAGCATCGGGAATTTGATTCTGCATTTGAATGGGAACGTGCGGCAGTGGCTGGTTGCGTCGTTTAACCGGGAAGAGGACAAGCGTGGCCGGCCGGCGGAATTCGACGCGGAGGACGGGATTCCCGCCGCCGAGCTACTGGAACGGCTGGGCGCCACCTTGCGCGAGGCGGAGGACGTGCTGGCCCGGCTGACTGAAGCAGACCTCGTGGCTCCTTATGAGATTCAGGGTTACCACGTGAAAGGCCTCGATGCTGTTTACCAGGTGGTTGAGCATTTTGGAATGCACTACGGGCAGATTGCGTACATCACCAAGACGGTTTGCGGGGCGGACCTTGGCTTTTATCGAGATTTGAAGAAAACCGGGCGACTGGAAGTTGGCACGGGCGGAGAAACCGAGGGGCGCCAGAAGCCGTAGTTACACCGCCCTTGCCAGGCAGACTGCAAACCAGCCTTGCGGATCGGTCCAGGTTTTTGCTGCCTGGAACCCAGCCGCCGATAGCCTCGCCTCAGCCTCTCCGGGCAGGTACTTGTAACTATTCTCGGTGTGAATGGTCT
>Ga0302195_10004837_pt1 | contig 10307 bp, 8 predicted proteins | sample II_Bog_N1_2_FD_198778 | JGI IMG/M metagenome (GOLD analysis project Ga0302195, IMG submission 198778) | Peat permafrost microbial communities from Stordalen Mire near Abisko, Sweden - II_Bog_N1_2 | ecosystem: Environmental > Terrestrial > Soil > Wetlands > Peat | place: Sweden: Abisko, Stordalen...
TCGAGCTAATCGGCGAGGATCTACCCGTCGATGCGATGCGTTACCCAAATCCCCTATTTCTTGTCCCCAAGGATACCCGCGGTATGAGACAGACACCTGACACGGCCGTCTCCATTGCGGGTTGCCTGGATGGGTGGGACCATATCGGTATGCACACGCGGGTTATCCTCCTGGCCTCGCTGATGGTGCTCCCGGGATTTGCGCAGGGTTCGCGCACCGACCTTCGTTTCGGAGATTTCTCGAGCGAGTCCGCCGCCGCCTTCACCTTCGGCGGTTCCGGCAACGATTCCATCAACGCCGCCGCGGTGGATTCGATCGGCAATATTTACGTCACCGGCACCACAACCTCTTTCGACTTCCCCGTGGCCAACGCCTTTCAGAGCGCTAACCGCGGCACGCAACTGATCTTCAGCAGCGATGCCGGCACAACTTGGCAGCCGCTCCAGACGCTGTTTGCGAACGCCACTTATCCGTTCACTTATCCGATCTCGATCGCGGCCGACCCCACCAACGGCCAAATTGTCTATGTAGCTTCCCAGAGCAGCGTCTGCAAAAGCACGGATGGCGGCCGGCAGTTCGCTTGCGTCACCATCGCCTTGCCTTCGTCGCAAACCTACCTCACCTCGCTCGCCATCGACCCGCGGCAACCGCTGACCGTTTACGCGAGCGCCTCCGTAACCGGCGGTGTATTCAAGAGCGTGGATGGCGGGCAAACTTGGACGAATTCGAGCCAGGGTCTGCCGGCGCAGGGGTACATCGAATCGGTCACCATCGATCCGTTTCACTCGAACGTCGTGTACGCCTGGGCGGGCGACGCCGGCTACGTATCCACCGACGGCGCTGCTTCGTGGACGCTCTCCAGCTTGCCGTGGCCGCAGGACACGACGGAGGGCGGGAGCTTCATCTTCGACCCTGTGGCGCCGGGAATTATCTACGGCCCGTGGTATTCGGGTACCCGAACCGGCGTGCAGAAAAGCATCGACGCCGGCGCCACCTGGACCCCGTTGGACATTCCGTTTTTCGGTTGTTGCATCGTCCCCGACCCCAAGACTTCGGGGGTCCTGTACGGACTTGGTCCGGCCAGCGACAGTCCAACCCCTACCGTCCTGTTCTGGAGAAGCGCCGACGGCGGCAACACCTGGACGTCTAACCCATGCCCCGCCGACGTATTAAGCGTCCTGTCCGTGGATCCGCTGAACCCGCAGAACATGCTGGCCGGGGCGTTTCACAGCCCCGACGGCGGCCAAAGCTGGAGCCCCACGAACGTTTCCCGCGACATTCAGACCGCCTTCGCGCCCTCTTCCGCCGGCCTGGTTTACGCGATCGCTCCGATCACCTCGGACGCATTCGTCGCCAAGTTCCTGCCCGACGGCAAAACCCTGGTTTTCTCCACCTACTTCGGCGGCATGGGAAACGATACGGGACAGGCCATCGCACTCGATAGCTCGGGCAATATCTGGATCGCCGGCAGCACTTCGTCGTACGATCTGCCGGTCACGCCAGGCGCATTCGATGGCAATCTCCGCGGAACCTCAAACGCGTTCGGCGCGAAATTCTCGAATGACGGTCGTCTGCTGGCGGCGACTTACCTGGGTGGCTCCAGCTACGATACAGGCTTGGGAATCGCGGTTGGCCCGCAAGGAAATCCGTGGTTGATCGGCGCCTGGACCTCGATCGACTTTCCTTTCACAACCGCCGCGCCCGAGACGGTTCCCTATCAGCCTTTCGGATTCGTGAGCGAACTCGATCCATCGGCCGCGCGGCTGCTGTATTCGGCCAACGTCGGGGCGGTCTTCGACAAAAACGGCAAAGGCATCGCCATCGATCCTTCGGGCGACGTGACACTGACGGGCACCACCGGCGGCGCTTTCCCCGTCACCCCCGGCGCGTTCCAGGTGGGCGATAACGGCCCCAGTACGCCTCAGGCTTTCGTTCTCAAGCTCGCTCCGTCCGGCAGTGTGATCTACTCGACCTATTTTGGCGGAAGCACCGGCGTGTCTGGCGGGAGCGCCGGCGTGTATTTTTTCGAGTCCAACCAGGCTGGCGTCGCGGTTGCCGTGGACGCAGCGGGCAACGCGTACCTCACCGGCAACACCAGCGAGACCGATTTTCCCGTTACGCCCGACGCATATCAGTCGACCCTCGCCGCGGGGTGCGCGTTTCCGGCCTTTTCGCTGGCCACCGGGTTCATCGGCAGTTTTTATTATTGGTATATGGACGACGTCTTCGTGGTCAAGCTCAGCCCGGATGGCAAGACCGCGCTGTTTTCGACCCTGCTCGGAGGGTCGTGCTATGACCGCCCCACCAGCATCGCTCTCGATTCCGCGGGCCGGGTTTATGTAACCGGAGAAACCGATTCGGAGGATTTCCCGCCGCTTGGAAACCTGGAACCGGCTCCGGCGGATACTCAATTCGCTTCGTTCGTCTCGGCGTTCGATCCAACCGGATCGGCCTTGGAGTTTTCGACTTACCTTTACGCCGGCTCGGCTCCCACCGTCGCCGGCCGCCCCGGCACGACGATTCGCGTCGCCGGCAGCACCGGCTCCGGCGCACAGAGCAGTCCCACCGAAAACACTTGCTCCTTCGGTCCTTGCCCTTCCACCTTTACGCACGGCTATCTCGTGCTCATCAAGCCGCGTGAAGCACGGCGGGCTGTCGACTCTACGCCGGACGCAATCGACCGTGACGGAAGGACGAGACCTTAGCGTTCTGGCAAGAAAGAGGACCGCTAGGATTGCGCCGGTGGCGCGGGCGGAGACTGCGGCGGAGGCATATGCGCGGGCGGCGGCGGACCGGCGGTAGCCGCTTTTCCGGCGGCTTTGACCGGGCTGATCAGAATGTGCGCGTTGCGGCCTTCCAAGCGGGGCATGCCTTCGACCGAGCCATACGCCGTCAGGTCGCCGGCAAAACGCATCAACAGCTTCTTCCCTAAATCGGCGTGGGCAATCTCGCGGCCGCGGAATTGCACGACCGCCTTGACCCGGTTGCCGTCCTGCAGGAAGCGAATCGCGTGGTTCTTCTTAAAGTCGTAATCGTGGTCGTCGGTGTTGGGGCGGAACTTCAGTTCCTTCACCAGCACGACGTGTTGCTTCTTCTTGGCGTCGTGCTGCTTCTTCTTCTGGTCGTACTGATAATGGCCGAAGTCGACGGCCTTGGCCACGGGAGGCACCGCCGTGGGCGCAATCAGCACCAGATCGAGACCCAATTCCTGGGCCTTGCGCAGGGCCGCCGCGGTTGGCATGACCTCGCTCGTGCCGTCCGGAAACACCGCGCGCACTTCGCGGGCGCGGATGAACTCATTCACATTTTCTCTGCGGTTTTGCCTGCGAGGGGGGAAATTTCTTGGATACATTCGTTATGGGTGATTAAGAGATTGCTGGCCAATGGAAGGAGCCGCAGCCGGGCGTTGGAAATCGCCTGACGCGAGCGGCGGGTTGTGAGAAATGAGATGCAAGCGCAAGTAACGTCAGTTCTAGTGTACACCAAAACCGGCGAGCGAAGTGTAAAAAGGGCGCGGGTGTTCAAGTCCGGGCATGCCCGGCCCCTACCGAGAGCGACAGGTGCAACAGTCCCCGCCGGTTGAAAACCCGGGTGGTTGGCAGTAAACGGCCGTTAACAAAAATCAGTAGTGACTCCGCGACCGGCGTGGAGCAGGATTAACAATTTGGAGCCAATCCGCTCCGAAGGGAGGTCCCTGTTTGCACGCCGTTACTCTTATGATGGTGGACATTTCCGCCCCGGCAATGGCTGCGGTGCTGCCGGTAGTTGTTGTACGCGCGAGGCTTGGTCGGGAATCGACGTGCAGTTGAAACGCCGTTCGAGCCTGATTCCCAACCTGGTGGAGACGGTTCGCGGTTACGCCACGCACGAACACTCTGTTTTCACCGAGGTTACCGAGGCGCGCGGCAGCCTGGCCAAAGCCACCGGCCCGGCCGCGGTGGCGGCCGCCGACCAGACGCTGACTTCAGCGCTGGGACGCTTGATGGTGGTGGCGGAAGCCTACCCGCAGCTACAGGCCGTGGCTTCTTTTCGGCAACTCCAGGGGGACCTCACCGACACCGAAGAAAAGGTCGCCTACGCGCGCCAGTTCTACAACCAGAACGCGCTCGATTACAACACCCGCATCCAGACCTTCCCCGGCAACATGTTCGCCGGTTGGTTTGGTTTCCTTCCGGTGGATTTCTTCAATACCGACGAAACGGCCAGACAGGATGTGAAGGTCAGCTTCACGACCGCATAATTATGACGCCCCCGATTGCCCTTAGCCAGCCGGTGCTGGTGTACAACCGCATCGCGCAAAACCGGCGCAAGAGCGTGCTGCTGGTGGCATTCTCGGTCGTCGCGCTGGTGCCCTTCATCGTGGGCATCAGCTACGGGGTTTCGTTTGGCATCATGCGCCAGGTGAGCCCGCCTACGAAGCCCATGCATGCGCGCATCGACCGGGAAGAAGCGAGCTTGCAGGAGTTGCGCTCGAAGATTCCGGATGAGGAGCGACTGGACTTCGACGCTCGTGTCGAGAGCCGCATCGCCAAGGAGCGCGCCGACCTGGCCGAACGGGAAGCGGCGGAAGATCCCAACCTGATGCTGAAGATGATGCTGGTCATCGGTGCAGCGGTGACGGCTGCGCTGGTCCTGCTATTCTGGGGCATCGCCAGATCGCCCGTTGCGAAGCTGCTGAGCGAGGCCGGGGCGTGGCCGGCGGGCAGCGGCGACGCTGAGGCGGTGCGCTTGCTCGAGAACCTCGCCATCGGCGCCGGCCTTCCCACCCCCAAGCTCTACGTGATCGAAACCAGCACGCCCAACGCGTTTGCCGCTGGCATGAGCCCGGAACACGCCGTGGTGGCAGTGACGCGCGGCGCGCTGAGACTGCTGGATCGGCGCGAGCTCGAAGGCGTTCTCGCCCACGAGCTTTCGCACATCGGCAATCGCGACATCCGGCTGAACACAATCGCCGCTTCGGTGACTCTGTTCCTGCGCATCCCTTACCTTACGTTCCGGCGTAAGCTGTCGGGCCGGTCGTCCGGTTTCTCACTCTTGCGGCGCAGCCTCAATCTGACTGACCTTGCGATGTCGCCGCTGGCGCTCTACATCCTGGTGGTGGCGCCTGTGCTGGGGACGCTGGTAAGGGCGGCTATCTCGCGGGAACGCGAGTATCTGGCCGATGCCGATGCCGCTTTGTTGACCCGTTTTCCAGAGGGCTTGATGCGCGCGCTGGCCAAGATCGGCGGCGCCGGCTCCGGGCAGCCCAATTCCAATCCGGCGTTCAGCCATTTCTATTTCGCCGATCCGGCCATGGCCAAGAGCTGGTTCAGCGACAGCCTGCTGGCCACCCATCCGAAGCTGGAAGACCGCATCCAGCGGCTGTTGGCTTTCGGGGGCGCCGCCGCCATGCCGGCGCTCGAAGCGGCGGTTCAGGAAGGCAGGAGCTACACCAGTGCGCGCGTGGCCATGGAGCTGGTGGATTACGCACCCGGCCTAGGCGCGCGTGACGAGTTGGACTCCCTCAACCGGGGCAACCCGATGGGTCGCGTCTTCCGCGTGATCGCTACCGAGCCGGTGCCCGTGTATTACGAAGACGCCCGCGCCGATTCCCGGCCGGTGGTCACCGCCCGCATCCAACCCGGCGCTCTCATCGTGGCTTTCGACGATCTCAGTAAGATGCGGCAGATCAATACGGCCAGCGAGACGTTCGGCTATATTGACCGCTCCGTGAAACTGGTCCAGCTCGACAACGTGATTCCGGCCGAGATCTACGATCCCAAGACACGCGCCGCCGTGGAGGCGAAGCTGCCCCCGCTCGATGCGGTCGCCGTCCGAGCCACGCCGCAGGCCACGGCGCCCAACCCGGACGCCCTCACCAGCACGCACATCATCATCATCGCCGTCGTTTTCGTGGTGGTGCTGGTGGGTGTGTTCATGCTTCTGAAGTTAGCCGGGTAAGGGCGATACGGCCGCCGAGGCTGTCCTATAAAGTGCCCTCTGTGCGACGATGGGGAATTATCATTATCCATGGTCACCAGATCTGAGCTCAGAAAGTGGATCGCGCGGGGAGAAACCGCCCTGCGCGCGTCGACGCGGAGACCGGGAAGAGGCACACGATGAACATACTGTTATGGGTCCTGCAAGTCCTCGCCGCGCTCCTGTACGGATCGTCGGGCGTCATGAAGGTCTTCATGTTCGACAAGGTAAGCCAGGACGTCCCGTCCTTTGGCGCCTTGCCGCGGAAAGCCTGGATGACCCTGGGCATCCTAGAGCTCGTGTGCACGTTCGGGCTCATCGTCCCCGCCGCGTTCCATTGGCAGCCGCCGCTGACGATCCTGGCGGCCACGGTCTTGGCGGTCGAGAGCCTCGTGTTCGTCGGGGTGCACGTCAAGTACCGCGAGGTCTCGCCCATGATCTTGAGCGGCGTGCTGGGTCTCCTCATGGCGTTCATCGTGTATGGCCGGATGGTTCTGCAGCCGATCTTCTGACCGGCGGGCCGTCTCATAAAGGGTAAGTTTTGCGACAGCGCGCGAAGCCTGCGGAATCGCCTTTCCAGAGTCGCAAAAGTCTGTCTCAAAACTCCCGATAAGATCCGGCTTTTGGCCCGTCCCGTCGAAACGATTAGCCTCGCAAAACTCGGGCTCGAAATGTCGCGAGCAGACCGCCCGCGCATTACCGGTAATCCTTGTCGTCGAGCTTGCTCAGGTCGAGCTCGTCGGGCAACACGCCTACCGTCACAATCGCGAATGTGAAAACCTTGGTGCCCGGCTCCAGATGGCCGCCGAAGGCGTTCTGCGGTGTCGCGAGCGTGATGTGCGGGTGCAGGCGGCCGTTCATGATGTAGCCGTTCATGCTGATAAGATCGGCAGGACCGTTGGCCATCTGCTCCAACATGATCTTGGATGGAAACGTGCCGTTGACCACCTGGTGTACCTGGTAGCCGGTCACCGACCCAACCGCGGCCAGGATCACGCCGTTCTGGATGTGATTCTGCTTCACCATCTGCTCCAGCCCGGCGAGCAGATCGGCCTGGTACTTGAAGCGGAAGATCAGCACGCGGTCAAACTTGCCGGCATCCACCGAATAGACGTCGGGCACTTTGGGATCGTTCGGTTTGGCATCGCCCGGCGAATGGCTGGTGACCACGCGGGTTTGCTGCGCCGCGGCGATCGCGAGCGAAGCGAGAAATAAGATGATTGTTCGCATGGTGACAGCATACCCGGAAAGAGTCCGCGTGCCTATAGCTCTTTTCGAAAGAAAAGCCGAGACGACCCTCGGCTCAGCCGGCCTGACAGCCTGCGCCACGGCTGCCGGTGTAGTGTGAAGATATGCGATTTTTCGCGGCGGTCTTGTTGAGCGCCTCGGCCCTGCTCGGCCAGGGCCAAGACCAGGATTTTTCCGTAGATCTCCTGCAAGCGGCGCTGCGCGGGCGCAATGGCCAGGTCAAGGCGTTTCTGGACGACGGCGCCGACCTGGAAGCGGTGGACCGGAACGGCCGAACCGCGCTCATGCTGGCGGCACAGCACGGCCAGGTTTCGACCGTCGAGCTGCTGCTGGGCCGCGGCGCCAACGCCACGGCACGCGACCACGAGGGAGCCTCCGCTTACGTCCTGGCGCTGTTCTCTCCGGTGGGCCACGGCAACCACCAGGCAACGCTGAAGCTGCTCCCCGCGCCGCCACGGCCGAAGATGGCGCTCGACGTCAAGTGGTCGCCCATCATGCTGGTCAGTTCCTGTTTCGCCACCCGTGAGGAGGCGGCGCGGATGGTGGATGGCTTCCATCTCCCCGACCAGTTTCTCCGCGCATTTGGCGCTTACGTGCAATCCTCCGGCCGCAACCTGGTGGAACTGGTGGGCGAGCCCGCGGACGCGGACGCTCTGCTGCGGGTCGAACTGCAGCCGGCATCCGCCTGCGTCGCCCAGACCGGCGACAGCCTGAGTTTGTCCATCGAGGTGCGCGTTTTGCGCGAACCGGGCGGGGAGACGATCTTTCAAAAAACGTTCGGCGGCGGCCTCAGAGGATTGCACGCCCAGACGGCCACCAACCTGGAACAATACGCGCCACTCTTCGAGCCCTGGATTAAGCCACACGCCGGCCCCATCTACTGGGCCGCCACCGGGGAACTCTACCGCCTCACCATCGCTCGCTAGGTGCGGGACAGGGAAGCCCCTCGGCTCACATTTCGCGGCGGCCTTCCATGGCTTTGGAGATGGTGACTTCATCGGCGAATTCCAGATCGCTGCCGACGGGGATGCCCATGCCGATGCGGGTCACTTTGACGCCGAGCGGTTTCAACAGGCGCGCCAGATAGACGGCGGTCGCTTCGCCTTCGGTGGTAGGGTTGGTCGCCACAATCACTTCCTGGATCTCGCCTTCGCCGATGCGTTCCACCAGGTTCTTGAGCTTGAGCGATTCCGGCCCAATGCCGCGCAGCGGCGAGAGCGAGCCATGCAGCACGTGGTAGCGGCCCTCGAACTGGCGGGTGGTTTCGATGCCGATGATGTTATGCGGCTCCTCGACCACGCAGACGACTCTGGGGTCGCGATTGGAATCGGCGCAATAAGAGCACACGTCGCTATCGCTGATGTTGTTGCAGATGCGGCACAGGCCGAGCTTGTCTTTGACGTCGAGGAGAGCCTGGGCGAGATGCTCGGCGTCTTCGCGGCCGGCGCGGAGGACGTGGAAAGCCAGCCGCTGCGCGGACTTTTGCCCGATGCCCGGCAGGCGTTTGAATTCGGTGATGAGGCGGGCCAGCGGTTCGGCGAAATCGGGCATCGTCAGAACATACCGGGAGGCAGGCCGAGGCCGCCGAGCATGCCGCTCATCTTCTGCTTGGTTTCGTCCTCGACCTTCTTGAGGGCCTCGCTGTGCGCGGCCAGCACCATGTCCTGGAGCATTTCCACGTCGCCGGCAACCTCGGGATAGATCTTGACGCTGAGCAGGTTTTTCTGCCCGTCCATCGTCAACGTAATCATGCCGCCGCCAGCGGTGGCCTCCACTTTGATTTGCGCGATTTCCTGTTGCAGGCGCTCCTGCATCTGCTGCGCCTTTTGCATCATCTGCTGCATGTTGCCGGGTAATTTCACTTGGGCTGCTCCTTCAAATTGCGAACGCGGCGGACTTCGCCGCCAAAGACCTCGCGGAAGCGCTGCACCTCCTGGTTGGCCAGCGCGCGGCCGGCGGCCTCGTCGGCGTGCCCGGCCGAGGCTGGCGCTGCCGGCGGCGCCGCTTCCGGCGAATCGCCGGCAGACAGCTTCAGGTTGAGCGGGCGGGAGAAAACCGCGCGCAGCGCTTCGGCGAAGCTGCGGTCCTTCAAATACAGGTGATAGGACTTGGGCGCCAGGATCTGGATGTCGCCGCCAACGATGGTGATGCGCGCGTTCTCGACGGCGTCGGCCAAGTGCGTCAGACCGTGCTCGGTGAGCCAGGCGTGCAGGCGCTCGCCGGGACCGGCATCAGGTAACGGCGCCGGGGCCAGCGCGTTGGCGCCGGAATTCTGTGGCTCGGGAAGGCCGGATTTCTTGGCGCGATCGACTTCGAATGGCGATGGACCGGTGCGCAATGGCGCAGCGGGGACACGCGGCGGCGGTCCGGTACGCGCGGCGGCCGGAGCGGGACGCGATTCGGTTCCGCCCAGCTCCGCGAGCGCCTGTTCGATCGGCAACAGGCGCCCCGCGTGCACCAGCCGCACCAGGCCGATTTCCAGATGGAAGCGCGGTTGCAGCGAGAACTGCAAATCGCGAAACAATTCGAGCGTCAGGTGCAGGTACCGCGTCAAGTCCTCTTCGGAAAAACGCGCTGCGATCTGGGCCAGCCGGTCACGCTCGGCGGCGCTGGCGGCGATCAGCCGCGTATCGGAGCCCGCGATGCGCGCCACCAGAAGGTTGCGGAAGTAGCGCGCCAGCTCGCGGCTGAAGTGCTGCAGGTTGTGGCCGTTGCGCTCCAGCTCGTCGACCACCTCGAGCATCCGGCGCGGGTCGCTATCGGCCAGCGCCGCGGTGACCTGACCCAGCGATTCGAGCGAGAACGCGCCTAAAAGCGCGCGGACGGCGGCCGCGTTGAGCTTCTGGCCGCAGCAGGCGATGGCCTGGTCGAGCGCCGAAAGCGAATCGCGCACGCTGCCTTCGCCCGCCTGCGCCAGTACGGCCAGCGCTTCAGGATCGGCCTCAATGCCTTCCTGACCGCAGATCCAGGCCATGCGTGCGATGAGATCCTCGAAATCCACCGAGCGAAAGCTGAAGTGCTGGCAGCGGGACGCAATGGTGGCCGGGATCTTGTGCGCCTCGGTGGTGCACAGCACAAACACCACCCACTCGGGCGGCTCT
>Ga0302195_10004841_pt1 | contig 10302 bp, 7 predicted proteins | sample II_Bog_N1_2_FD_198778 | JGI IMG/M metagenome (GOLD analysis project Ga0302195, IMG submission 198778) | Peat permafrost microbial communities from Stordalen Mire near Abisko, Sweden - II_Bog_N1_2 | ecosystem: Environmental > Terrestrial > Soil > Wetlands > Peat | place: Sweden: Abisko, Stordalen...
GCCAGGTTCAACGCCGCCGTCCGGGTCGCCAGCGCCGCGCGCTGCTCCTTGTGCGCGGCTTCAGCCAGGGCGCGCTCCTCCCGATGCCGGGCAGCGCGGGAATCCCGGGCGGCGACCCAGCCTGAACCGATCACCGCGGCGATGGCGCCGATCGCTTCAACCCAGGCCGCCGTTTCGGTCCAGATGCTTGGATCACCCCGCATTGGACGATCTCTGCGAGCACGCCACGCGTATCGGGATGATAGGGCGGCGCACACTGTTGGCGCTCAGGGGGCGACCGCGTGGAGTGCGGCTGGCGCGCTAAGGCGGCGCGTCAGCCTTGGGTAGTCGATGTACCCATGTGCGCCGCCGCCGTAGAGCGTTTCCGCCGCCATCAGCGGATTCAAGGGAGCGTTTGTTCGCAGGCGCTCCACCAGATCGGGATTGGCGATGAAGAGGCGACCAAACGACACCAGGTCGGCGCGCCGGCTCTCGACGGCCTCGATCGCCATCGCCCGATCGTAGCCGTTATTGACCATCCAAGCGCCGCTGAAGCGGGCGCGTAGCGCCGCGTAATCAAACAACTCGTTGTCGCGCGCGCCGCCGGTCGCGCCCTCGACGACATGCATATAGGCCAGACCCAGCGGGTCGAGACGCTCGACGACATGGTTGAACAGCGTTTGCGGGTCGCTGTCGTGGGAGTCGTTCACCGGCGAGACCGGCGAGATCCGCACGCCCAGCCGATCGGCGCCGATCTGGGCCGCGCAAGCTGTGGCCACCTCGATCAGCAGGCGGGCGCGGTTTTCGACCAGACCGCCATAGGCGTCATGACGATGGTTGGAACCGTCCCGCAGAAAGGCGTCAAGCAGGTAGCCATGGGCGCCGTGCAGTTCGACGCCGTCGAAACCCGCCTCCATCGCCCGCGCGGACGCATTGCGGAAGTCGGCGATGATCCCGGGCATCTCGGACAACGCCAGCGCTCGCGGCGTCGACACATCCACAAAGCCGAGCCCCGCGATGAAGGTTTTGGTGTTGGCGCGGATCGCCGATGGCCCGACGGGGGCTTGCCCGTCCTTCTGGAAGCTGACGTGTGAGACGCGCCCCGTATGCCAGAGCTGGACGACAATGGTCCCGCCCTGGGCGTGGACCGCATCCGTGACCTTGCGCCACCCGGCGACCTGATCGTCGCTATAGCAGCCGGGCGTATCGGAATAGCCCTGTGCCTGGGCCGAAATCTGGGTCGCCTCGGCGATGATCAGGCCCGCGGACGCCCGTTGGCTGTAGTATTCGGCGGCGAATTGGCTGGGGACCAGACCGGGACCGGCGCGGTTCCGCGTCAGCGGCGCCATGACGATCCGATTGTCCAATTGCGTTGCGCCTACGTCGGCGCGCTCAAAAAGGGCGCCGGTGGCGCGGCGTTCGGGCGATTTGGGCAAGGCGGTCTCCAGACTTCGTGGGCCGTCCGCGACCGCGTCGGTGAAGCGATAACGAGAATAGGGCTCGGCGGGCGCCCAACAGATGCGCAGGAGGCTAACCGGCGGCCGCGCCATGTCAGCCATCGGAATACACTCACTCCCCGGCTACAGACTGCGATGCTCCAGGGTGGCGGCAACGCGCCGTCAGTGACACACGCCTATAACGTGGCGCCCAACAGCGCCTCGTCGAGACCTTCGACTTCCTGCGCGCGGGTCACCCGCAGGCCGACGGCGAGATCGACCAGTTTGAGCAGGATCAACGTCATGACGGCGCAAAAGACGATCGTTGCCAACATGCCGACCGATTGAATCGCCAGTTGACGAACGCCGCCTCTGACGACCCCGTTTGATAAAGGTCCGTAGGCGCAAAGGCCCGTCGCCAGGACGCCGATCATGCCCCCCACGCCATGCACGCCAAACGCGTCGAGGCTGTCATCATAGCCTAGGCGAACCTTCGCCACCTTGATCGCCCAGTAGCAGACGACGCCGGTCGCTAATCCAATACCCACGGCGGCTGCAGGCAGCACAAATCCAGCCGCCGGCGTAATGGCGACCATTCCCGTGACCGCGCCGGTGAGGGGGCCGAGCACCGTTAGCTTGCGTGTGTGAATCCATTCAACCGCCACCCATGAGAGGGCCCCGGCCGCGGCAGCGAGCTGAGTGACAAGCACAGCCATGCCAGAATTGCCGTTCGCGCCACCGGCAGCGCCGGAGTTGAATCCGAGCCAGCCGACCCAGAGGAGGCAGGCGCCGATCACGGCGTAGGAAGCGTTCCAGGGCAGCATAGCGTCGCGGCCATAGCCAACGCGCCGACCGAGATAAAGGGCGCACACAAGCCCCGCGACGCCTGCGTTGATCTCCACAACGGTTCCGCCGGCGTAGTCGGCAATGCCCAGTTGGTGCAGCCACCCCTGCGGGCTCCAGACCCAGTGGGCGACAGGCGCATAGACGACAAGGGTCCATCCCACCACGAGCAGCAGCAAAGCACGAAATTTCAGGCGGTCCGCGAAGGCGCCGGTGATCACCGCAGGTGTGATGATCGCGAACGTCATCTGGAAAAAGACGAAGACGCTTTGCGGGATCGCCATCGGCACCGCACCCGCCGCGCCGGCGCCCAGAACAAATGGCTTGTTCCAGCCATTGGCCAGGTTACCCAGCCAGGCCGCCGACAAACCCCCGATCCAAGGCGAGCCGGGCGAAAATGCCAGGCTATAGCCAACCACCATCCAGGTTATAGAAACTGCGGCGCAGATGACGAAACTCTGCATCATAATAGCGAGCACGTCCTTGCGACGCACCATGCCCCCATAGAACAGCACCAGGCCAGGCACGGTCATCATCAGGACCAGGACGCCGCACGTCAGAACCCAGGCGGTGTCCCCAGAATTGACCGTCGGAATGGGCGGCAGGCTTGATGCGCCGAACGCGTTCGACATGACGTTCGTCGCAGAGACCATATTCAGTTACCTTTCGGCGGACCGTCTAGCTTTGCGCCGGCCGGCATTCAGGGGCCACCTGGCCAGACTCTATCCCGCCGCCGCGCGGGCCCGGCAGCATCGGAAATCACCCAGGTCGGATCGTGGACCTATCCTGCGATCGGCGCTTGATGATCGGCGTTTCGGACCGCGGACGTGCGTCAGGCAAGGCCAGCAGCGGGGCGCCGTCCGGGTCCTCAGGTCGGCCTGAGTATTTGCCGACCCTGACGCGGGCGACCTTTGGCCCCTAGCCTAGCCCACGTCATCATCTTGGCCCGTCCCGGCGCAACCCGGGCGCTAAAAGCCCGAACGGATAGGATTGCCACGAGCCCGACCAACACGGTTGTCGCCGTCTTCGCGGATCACCAGGGCGCGGACGCCGCCATCAAGGAGCTGGCCTCGTCGGGGGTGGACATCAAGCACCTGAGCGTGGTCGGCAAGGGCTATCACACCGAGGAAACGGCCACTGGCTTCTACAATATCGGCGACCGAATGAAGGTCTGGGGTTCGCGCGGCGCCTTTTGGGGCAGCCTCTGGGGGCTCTTCTTCGGCGGTGTTTTCCTGACCATCCCCGTCGTCGGCCATGTCATCGTCCTCGGCTATCTGGCCGCAGCGGTCGCCTCGGCCGTGGAGGGCGCCGTCGTCGTGGGCGGTCTCAGCGCCATCAGCGCGGCCTTGTTCAGCGTCGGCATCCCGAAAGACAGTGTGGTTCGCTACGAGACGGCGGTGAAAGCCGACAGTTTCCTCGTTCTTGCCCATGGTGCGGCGGCGGAGATGGCCAAGGCCCGGGACCTGTTACGCGCCGCTGGGCCCTTGAGCGTCGATGCCTATGAGGGCGTCGTCGAAGCCGCGACGGCTTAGACACCGCCGGAAGTGCGACCTCTGGCGGGACCGCCGGCATGGAGCGTGCGCTATGCCAATAACCAAGACCGTGGAGCCCACTATGTATAATGACGCCAATCTGAAAGAGGCCGTGCTTGAGGAACTGGCCTGGGAGCCCAGCGTGACCGCCGCCCATATCGGCGTCGCCGCGCGGGACGGCGTCGTCATGCTCACGGGCCACGTTCACAGCTTTGTCGAAAAGCACGCCGCCGAATGCGCGGTCCGTCGCCTCAAAGGCGTCAAGGCGGTCGCGGAAGACATCGAGGTCAGGCTGCCCGGCGACATCCGCCACGATGATGGCGACATCGCTCAAGCGGCGCTCTCGAAGCTGGCTTGGAATTCGTCGGTTCCGCGCGATGCGATCAAGATCGTGGTCGATAAGGGCTGGGTGACGCTCACCGGCGACGTGGAATGGCACTTTCAGTGCGACGCCGTCATGCAGGATGTGCGCACCCTCTGGGGGGTGCTCGGCGTGACCAACGACATCCGGATCAAGCCAAACGTGAACACCGCCATCTTGAGCGGCGACATCACCCGAGCCCTGCATCGGGCCTGGAACGATCCGCGCAGCATCAAGGTGACGGCTGACGGTGGCAAGGTGAAGCTCACCGGCACAGTCCACTCGTGGAGCGACAGGATGTTGGCGGCGACGACCGCCTGGGCCGCGCCGGGCGCCACCGCCGTTGAGAACGACCTGATCATCGTCTGAGACGCCCTGGCTGCCGGCGACATGCGACCGAATGCGGACCACCGATCCGTTTCGCCGATCGAACCCCGCAAAGCGGACCCTCCCACACCGCTTCAGGAGCTATCATGCCATCCTCGCGCGACACCCACGCTGACGCCGCAGAGACCGCGCCGCGCGATCATTCGGAGAGGCGCGTCTATTTGGTCGGTGGCGGCATCGCGGCCCTGAGCGCCGCCGTCTTCCTGATCCGCGACGGCGACATTCCAGGCGCGCAGATCACCATCCTGGAGGAACTCGACACCATCGGCGGAAGCCTGGATGGATCAGGCTCAGCCGAGGCGGGCTATGTTCTGCGCGGGGGACGGATGCTGGAGAGCAAATATCTCTGCACCTTTGATCTCTTCTCGTCGATTCCGACGCTCGACCAGAGCCAAACCGTCACGCAGGAGACCTTCGCCTGGAACGAGACGATCAAAACGTCGTCAAAATCGCGACTGGTCAGAAACGGCAAACGCCAGACCGCGCCCGCTTTCGGCTTGAGCGAAGCGCACATCCTGACCATCGAACGGCTCGCCCTGGAGCCGGAGAGCCCGCTGGGCGACAGCAGCATCGCCGATGAGTTCGACCCGGAGTTCTTCACCACCGATTTCTGGTTCATGTGGTGCACCACCTTCGCCTTTCAGCCTTGGCACAGCGCGGTCGAGTTTAAGCGTTACCTGGTGCGCTTCGCCCACATGGTCGATGGGTTCGACCGGCTGCAAGGCATCATGCGCACGGTCTACAACCAGTACGACTCGATGGTCCGACCGCTGCAGAAATGGCTCGGCGAGCGCGGCGTAAAGATCGAACTCAACACTCGCGTCACCGACCTGACACTGGACGAAAAGGACGGCCTAACGCGCGTGAGCGCCATCACCTATGTCAGGGCCGGCCAAGACGGCGCGATCGCCGTCGGTAAGGACGACCTGGTCTTTGTAACCCTGGGCTCCATGACCGAAGCCTCGGGGCTCGGCGCAATGGATCGCGCACCCCCGCTTTTGGGCAAGGCCGAAGGCGGCGCCTGGGCGCTCTGGGAGACGTTGGCGGCGGGACGCCCAGAATTCGGCAATCCCTCGGCCTTCGCCGATCATATCGACGAATCCAAATGGATCTCGTTCACGACCACCTTGCGTGACCCCGCCTTCCTGACGCGTGTCGGCGATCTGACCGGCAATGTGCCAGGGGAGGGCGGTCTGATCACCTTTCCCGACTCCGGCTGGCTCGCCTCGATCGTCATTCCGCACCAGCCGCACTTTATCGGCCAGCCCGAGGGGGTCAGCGTTTTCTGGGGCTATGGCCTCTCAGTCGACAAGCTCGGTGACTACATTAAGAAACCCATGTCCGCCTGCACGGGCGCGGAGATTATGACTGAGATCCTTGGCCATCTGCGGCTAGGGGCCGAGGCGGCGGACATGCTGCGCACCTCAATCTGTATTCCCTGCATGATGCCGTTCATCACCAGTCAGTTTCTCCGACGCGCCAAGGGCGACCGGCCGCAAGTCGTACCGCAAGTCAGTCAAAACTTCGCCCTGACCGGGCAGTTTTGCGAGCTGCCCGACGATGTCGTCTTCACGGTGGAATATTCGATCCGGTCGGCCCAGGGCGCCGTCTACCAACTGCTCGGCCTGAACCGGGAGCCCCCGCCCGTTTATCAGGGCAAATTCGATCCGCGCGTGCTGTATCGCGCCTTTCGCGCGTTGCACGACATTAGCACTTGAGACGGCGCGTGTGGCCGACGTCGAGGCGCTTCAACGGGGCTGCGCCACCGCAATGAAGTCGACTTGGCTGGGCAAGGCGCTCCGGAGTGAAAGCCCGCCGTTCGGCGCCCCGGCAAACCCGCGAGGCTTCGCCGATGTCCGCTTCATCGCTCGAAGCAACGAGGAAGGCCTTATTCAGTTTTTCGGCGATCCTGGTCAGCGATCCGAGCTCAACGTGCAGCGGACCCTAAGGGTGCTGGCCTTGTCTGGCGGTGGCGCGGGTGGCGCCTTTGGGGCGGGAGCGCTTGTGGGACTGAGCAGAGCCCAGCAACGTCCGGACTTCAATATTGTTACGGGCGTCAGCACCGGCGCCCTCATCGCTCCGTTCGCTCTGCTGGGACCCGACTGGGATCAGCGCCTCACAGACGCCTTTGTCGGGATACAGGCCTCAGAGCTGCTTTCGCTCAGAGGCCTTCGGCCAGGCCCTGGCCTGTTCGCGGGCGAACCACTCGCCTTGCTGGTCCAGCGCTACGTCGATGAACGGCTCGTCGCCGCGGTGGCCGAAGCCCACAAGGCCGGTCGTCGCCTGTTCGTCGCCACCGCCAACCTTGACTCTCAGACCACATCGATCTGGGATCTTGGGGCGATCGCCTGCATTAGGGGCGCCGACGGCGTGGCACTTTTCGCCAATGTCTTAATTGCTTCGGCCAGTTTGCCCGGCGTGTTTCCGCCTCGCATGATCGAGGTGGAGAGCGAAGGGGAGACGTTCGCTGAGATGCATATCGATGGCGGCGCCATCACGCCGCTGTTCGTGGCGCCGGAGGCGCTTATCCATCACCGCTCGCGGGCCTGGGCGGGCCGTGCAGTTGAAATTCATGCGCTCTTCAACACGAGCCTCGAGCCGTGCCCACAAACAACCCCGTTCGAGGCCATCCCTATTCTCGTGCGAAGTTTCGAATTGATGCTGCGATCATCCTATCGGGCGGCCCTGACGTCCGTCGCCGCCTTCTGCGAACTAAATGGGTTCGGACTGCATGTCGCCAGTGTGCAAGCTGATCGCGCCGCCGGCGCCCTGCTGCGGTTTGACCAACAGGGCATGACCGAGATGTTCAATCACGGCGCGGACACGGCCCAAGCCGGCCGACTATGGTCGTCTCAGGCCCTAAACCCTGGCTGATCCGATGGGATGGTAGGGCCGGCGCGCATAACGCTCACAGTCGACGCCTCACCCACACCCGCCTATGTCCCAGACCGGCTCATGGCGCGGGCGATGGCCCGCGCCAGTTCGGGTTCCTGGAAGGGCTTTTGAAGGGCCACGGCGCCCGGACTCAACTGGTCGACGCCCAACACATCGCCGCTAACAAAGATGTGGGGAATCGCGCGTGTCCGCAGGATCTGGCGGACCGCCGCCAGGCCGCTGCCCGGACCCAGATGCCAGTCGACGATCATGAGGTCGGGGCGCGACCGCAACGCGGCCTGGACCGCCTCCTCTTCAGTGGCGGCGACGGCGCAGACCTCATGGCCCATGGAGACCAGCGTCTCGCCCATCACCATCTGAATGAGGATGTCGTCCTCCACCACCAGGATTCTCCATCCCGGACGGTTCGGCGCGCGGCCGGCCGGATCCGACCCCTCGCGAGGCTCTCCGGGCGGCTGCTCTGACCGCGCGCGCGGCGCCTTAGGCGCTCCCCCCGCCAAGGTCGAAGCCGCCGCAGCGGTCAGATGGGTCAGAGTGTCGTTCATTGGTCTGAGCAGCCCCGCCTGCGCCTATCTCGGCCTCGGCCCGCTTGGCGTATCTCGAGATACGGCCGCCGCGCGCCATTGCGGCGTCGCGCTGAACGCGCGTGCACCCAGCAGGCCGGCCTTATCCTGTCTGTGTTCGCATTCTAAGAGCCGAATTGGTTCCATAGTCAGGCTCGGAATACACTCAGCCAAACTTCGGGCTGCAAAATCCGCTTGGCCTGATTGATGTCGATCAAGGGGCGCATCCACTTCTTCTGTGTTAATGCCTTGTCGCACCCTTCGCGGGCGAACCTTCGAGACAACCAAAAATGCCGGGAGACCCTCCACGGCCTGGAACGGCGGCCACGCCGGAAACGGGCGCGCGCACCCACTCTGCGACGGATCTGATGGTCGTCGGGATCGGTGCCTCTGCGGGCGGTCTGGATGTCTTCCGCGCCTTGGTACGGGCCCTGGCCCCGGCGCACGGGACGGCTTTCATCCTGGTTCAGCATCTCGACCCGAACCATGGCAGCCTTTTAGTCGAACTCCTGACGGGAAGCACCACCCTCCCGATCCGGGAAGCGACCGACGGCATGCGGGTGGAAGCGGAAAACATCTACGTCATTCCACCTGGTCGGTATCTGGCCGTGCACGACGGACGGCTGCAGCTGTCCGAGCCGGGGGTGCCGCACGGCGCGCGGCTGCCGTTTGACTTTTTGCTGCGGTCGCTCGCCAAGGAGTGCGGCCCGCGGGCGGCCTGCGTGGTGCTGTCGGGAACCGGCGCCGATGGCAGCCTTGGTTTGCAGGCGGTCAAAAGCGCCGGTGGCCTGGTTATCGTCCAGGATCCTGACGAGGCGGCTTATGACGGCATGCCGCGAAATGCGGTCCTGACGGGCGCCGCCGATCTTGTCCTGCCTCTGGTGAAGATCCCGCTCGCCCTCTTGAAACATCGGGACGATCTCTCAAGCGACGAGCCAAAGACGTCGCCGGCGCCGCACCGACAAGATCATGGGCCATTCAGCGCGATCATCGAGTTGGTCCGGGAGAAAACCGCCCATGACTTCCGGCCCTACAAATCAGGGACGCTGACCCGACGGATCGAGCGCCGCATGGGGCTTGCCGGGATGAGGACGACAGACGCCAAGGGCTACCTCGAGCGTCTGCGCCTCGACGCGAATGAACTCGAATGCCTGACCCGGGACCTGCTGATCCACGTGACGAGTTTCTTCCGCGATCCCAAGGTGTTTGACCTTCTCGCATCCAAAACGATTCCGGAGATTGTAGCCGCTCACGCCCCCGACCAGCCCATCCGGGTTTGGGTGCCCGGTTGCAGCACGGGCGAGGAGGCCTTCTCAATCGCGATCCTGTTTCGCGAGGCGATCTCCGCCGCCAAGCGCAGCATCCGGCTGCAGATCTTCGCTTCCGACCTTGATCCCGAGTCGGTCGCCACGGCGCGGGACGCTCTGTTCACTGATGCGATCGAAGCGGACGTCTCGCCGGAGCGGCTGAAGCGTTATTTCATCAAAGAGCCCACGGGCTACCGCGCGGCCGACGAGCTGCGCAGCGCCATCGTGTTCACCGTTCAAGACATCCTGGCCGATCCCCCGTTCTCTCGGCTCGACTTTATCTCCTGCCGCAACCTTCTGATTTATCTGACCCCCGAAGCCCAGGCCAAGGTGATCGCCCTTTGTCACTTCGCGCTGCAGACAGGCGGGATTCTGCTGCTGGGTAAATCGGAAACCCCCGGTCAAGCAGACGGCCGTTTCGAGCCTGTCAGCAAGGCCGACCGCATCTACCGGCATGTCGGACGCAGCCGGCCCGGCGAGTTCGGTTTCATGCTGAACGCCGCCGACAAGGCCATACCAGGCTTGCGCGGCTCGAAGGCCCTGGGGCCGCAACAACAGACCGCCCTGGCGGACCTGTGCCGTCGCCTGTTGCTGGCGAACTATTTGCCGGCCGCCGCTCTGGTGACGGCAAAACATGACTGCCTCTATCTGCTCGGCGCCACTGATCGCTTCTTGCGCATGCCGCAGGGCCAGCCGACGCACGATGTGATCGCCATGGCGCCCGTGGGACTGCGCGCCAAGCTGCGGGCCGCCATTCAGCGCGCCGCGGAATCCCGCAACCGGGTCACCGTGGACAATTGCCGAACCGAACGCGACGGCGCGGCGGTCTATTTCAAGGTCGATGTCCAGCCGGTGACCAGCGAGGGTGAAACCTTGCTGTTCGTCTGCTTTGTTGAAAAATCGGGGTCAGACCGGCTCACGCCGGGGCAAAAGCCCCCCAAGGATTCCGCCCGCGTCGGCGAGCTTGAGCATGAGCTGGAAGCCACCAAGACCGAGCTT
>Ga0302195_10004844_pt1 | contig 10300 bp, 8 predicted proteins | sample II_Bog_N1_2_FD_198778 | JGI IMG/M metagenome (GOLD analysis project Ga0302195, IMG submission 198778) | Peat permafrost microbial communities from Stordalen Mire near Abisko, Sweden - II_Bog_N1_2 | ecosystem: Environmental > Terrestrial > Soil > Wetlands > Peat | place: Sweden: Abisko, Stordalen...
CAGGCCATCCGAAAGGACCCTCGCGATGCTTATGATCTATCCCGAATTTCTAAAAACCTACCTGGTAATTTTAAAACCTAGGTGACCTTCTCCAGGTGGAGAGGATCACCTAAGTTTTTAAGTGAAGGCACCCAAGTATTTAAGAATCCGCACCGAATCCAGGGGCTACCATACTATCATCGCGTGTCAGGTGGTTTTTAAAGATTTCGAGTGAATCACGAACCGACCATTTTTTAGAATCGTTTTGGCAGATTGGAGGCTCGCAACTAGGTTTGATAACCAAATTGCCCCTGTGAGCGTAACCTCCTGCTACCGCAATGCACATTCTGGCATCCCATGGGGGTTACCTCAGGGCTCCTCCGAAGACAGGTGTATTCCAAGCCATGAGGAAATTGGCGGAGAGCGAGGGATTCGAACCCTCGGTCGCATTTCCATAGAAGGACATTCGCCGGGGCCGTTTCCCCTCGAAGCCTTGCTGAAGTATGTATTTGGGTGTCTGTAGCTGAATACCTGCCAGATGAACCAAGCGGAATCAATAGGCATTGAGATACAGGTTGCTGGCGGGAGCGTGGCGGGAGTAGCCTGCGCGTCACCATATCGAAATACCCTCGGGATGCGCCACTTTCAGAGGGGAGCGTGACGCAGGGAACGGAAAGGGAACAATCCAATGCCGAAAAAGAAGAAGCCGGAGCAGCTAAAGGAGGAAACGATCGCGCGCCTAAAGGCCAGCATCGCGAAGCAGGAAGCCCAACGCGCTAAGGAGGCGGGCGGACAAAATAGGCCGAACATCATCGCGATACACGAAAAGGAAATTGCCCGACTGAGTCAGCTGCTGAAAGCTTGTGAATCTCAACTGGTCATCGAGCGCCCAAAGAGCGGACTACCTGAGCCCAGGTCTGTCGACTTCTAAGGGCTGAGCATCATAGGTTGGATTTGACGGTCGCCGACGTGAAGCTCTTCATCAACGGCGCCAATTGCTGCGGCAAGACCACTTTCGGCAATTGGCTGCAAGATAGGCACGGCTACAAGCACATCGATTTTGAAGACGGCAATGGCAATGCGCACCGTGCGAATTTACGCGAGGGGTTGACGGGTGCGACACCAGCTCCATGGGCGGATAAGGTTGTCGTGACGTGGGCGTTCCCGCCAAATTCGCACAATTTCAGTATAGTCGGAGAGCTTGTCTCTTTGGGATTCGCGATTTGGTGGTTTGACGGCGATCTGGGACGTGCTCGCGAGCTTTATATCGCAAGGAGCGGCCTACCTAATACCATTCGAGATTTCGACGCTCAAACAATTCGACTGGCAGAAGCGCGCGAAGAAATCGCGAGGATCTATGCCGGCCGTATGATCACGACACTCACTTCTTCGGGCTACCTTTCTTGCGCCGAGATTTTGGCGATCGTCTCGACATAACTTGAAGGTTGGCTCGACCTGGCGGCAATTCTCCGGCCGTCAACCTAACTCCCGCCACTAAGCTGGCGGGAGTAGACGGGAATGTGCGTTTTTCCCTTTGTAGAAATTGGCGGAGAGCGAGGGATTCGAACCCCCGGCGGCTCTCGCCGCGTCCGTGTTTAGGACGGCTCCCTTAAGCCTCTCGGGCAGCTCTCCGTGAAGTAAATACACGGAATCGCCCGAACATTTTGATTCGCTTATCGGAATAGGCATATCGCGTGCGATCGGTTAGCCCCCTTTCACGAACTCGAACTGCATCGTGGCCCTTGTGGGTGGCGCTCTCGTTTAAGCGAATGGCAGCAAATCAATGGCCCATGGGCATTATCTCAACAGCGAGAAAAGCCACTCAAATCCACTGTTGGTCGTGACCTCCTAACGCGGTCCTTGAAGATTGCGGTGGTCGTCGAGATTCTCGATATAGCTGCCATGCCTCAGAACTGAGAGCAAGGTGGCCCCAGACAGTACCTCCTCGTTCGCTCGCCCGAGCCTCGCCCGCAGAAGAATTAGCTCAGCCGGAGTGCGGTCGTGCCGCGAGCACGCTTCCCGAACCTCCCTCAAAGGGCCAATTTGAAACCGGACGGGAACGGTCTTGGGATTCATGCGGCTTTCTTTGATAGCAAAACGCCGTGTCTCGCTTGCCAACGCAGCCAACTAGCATGAGCGATCTTCCGAGCCTTAAGAGATCGCTGGCAAGGATCGAAGATTTTGGCGCGAGTTGCATATGTGTTAAATGAAATCGCCCGACCGCCATGTGGAAGGAACTGGGCAGCCCAAGTCGCACGCCGACTCACGAAAGATTCATCTGAATCTAGTGCAGCTTGGGCTGTGTTGGACATCGCAAACGATCGACAAACCGACTTGAAGGCCGAAAAGGAAATGAAATGTTTCTTCGATGACTTCGGAATGACCGCATACATTTCACGGCAATGTATGGCAAAGGTGATACGCTCAGGTCTCTCGGATGACGTGGAGTGCTGCTTTCACGGCTCCAGAATCCTAATTCACAATCCTGAACGCAACGATGGCCTGGAAGGGCGCGCTAAGCACCTTTCACACGGTCTCGATAATAGGACCGGTGCCAAGTATCTGCATATTGAAAAATGCCGTTGGCTCCCGACGATCCCCAAAACTCTAGCGAATGCTGCCGCAATTTTTGACGATCCACGGGATCAATCAATTGTGTTTGCCAGGAGTTATGGCATGCACGGAATTCACCTAGTAATCGTCAGATTGAACGCGAGTGGGCCAAAGAAGGGAGAAATCAGCGGTCAACTGATAACCCACTTCAAACACAAGCATGGCGACCGACAGGACGTTTTAAGGATGCGATGGAAACGCCAGTAATGAGTTTCGAGTTAGGATAGGCAGCTTCGTCACTGGAGTCAGCTGTGTACCCCGTTAAGTGTATGTGGAGTCTCTTGTTGGCGGGGCCTCGACGTTGTTCTCAATGATGTAGGCGCGGCCCAGATCGGTAATCTCCATACCACCTGGCTGAACAGTCTTGAATGGGGCGGGAGGTTTCCACCTGATAAGTTCATTCTTTTCAAGAATATCCAAGTGGTATTTCGCAGTGTTCAACTGCAACTCGAATGCTGCGGCGATCTCTTTTGGCGTAGCAATGTCTTCGCGCTGGAAAAAATTAAGTAGGATCTTCTCCGTCGTTTCGCCGTGGCGCTTGGCAGGCTGGAGCGCTGCAAACTTAACCTGTAGGGCGGCTACTTCTTGTACCAGATGCGCAGTCTTCCGCTTCTCGGACGCCAACTCGGCGTCGGTCTTGTCTAAGAGCCTAATGTTGTCATCCCTCTGTGCCTCCAAAAGGGCGACGTGCTCCTTAAGAATCGCGGACATCTTCGCGTCCTTAATAAAGGGAAGTATGGCTGCAAGCCACTCATTCATGGTCACAAACGATCCAGAATTGTCAGCCCAGCGCAACGATGGACGGGCGCGGTAAGATTAGAGCCGCAGGGGCGGCCTGCGGCATTTGTAGGTGCCAATATCCCCGACGGGACTTGAGCCTCACGGCTCAAGGGCGGGAGTTCGCTGGCCGACTAGCTATGCCGCCAATGCGGCAGTGGCAACGAAATGAATGAGGTCGCGAGCTTTGAGCGTGATATGGCTGATTCCCGCACCCGTCTTTGCGCCAAGAGTGATCCTCGTCCTGCTCAATTGCTCAGCAGTGCCGCGACAATCTCGTCGGACAGTCATGTCCCAAATCCGCCATCAACGATAAGTGATAGACCGAAAACAAGAAGCCCAAGACCGAAGTCTTGGGCTTTTTACTTCGCATATTGACCTCGCGGCCTCAACGAAGGTGCCCACTTGCGCGGGCAGAATGGTTTGGGCTGCCATAACCTGTACCCAAACCGACTCCGGATAGCTCAAGCGGTGATTATCCCTAACTACCCGGTATTCCTTGGTGCATACGGAACACCCTCATACGGGTATCGTCAATCCGATTAACGTCTTTACCCAAAAACGCTGCTGATAGGTAAATAGATACGAAACTGGCGCTTAAACTTCATCAGTGGCTAATAAAGTTGTTTGGCGCAACTCGGCCAACGGTTGGTGAAGCCTAACCGAATGCTACCGTCTGTTTCGTCCTTTTCGCGGACCACACTAGCTGACAAATTCGCCGCCGTTTGGTTCAGTTTCTGACTCGTACCGAGGGGCTCTTGGGGCCGCAGAGTTAACTTCACGAGATTTACGAGGTATATGGCGGGGCTCGCCAGACTTCTTGGCATTCGCCACGGGCTGTTAATCGCCTGGCCTGACCTGCTTCTCTTCGCGTTCTGCTTGGACGACATAGGTTTCCGCTAGCCCGTTTACGGTCGCGGCAATTCGCGAGAATCCGGCCCGATCCAATTCCTTTCCCTTCTTTTTGTACGATGCTGCGATTTCCCGCTCTGCCTTTCCTCCGTCTGAGAAATGCCCTCCTCGCCGGTTGAACAGCTCAGTTGCGAACCCGCGACGCATGTCCTCGTACCCCTTTGTGTTTAGCAGCCCCGCGACGGCGCGATGCATCCACAGGCCGGTCGGATCTGACGGCGCGTAGACCAAGACGTAACCGATATGGAGCTGCGCTATCTCCCAGCGACGAAGAGCGATGCATTGATCGCGCACTTTGTTCACCCATTCGTTTAGAATCGCGGCGTCTACAACGCCTGCATTCACCCCTGGCGGAGAATGCCAGCCGTGCAGCAGCCGGTGCATCTTTTGAGCGGCGTCCTTCAGGGCTGGATCTAAATCGGCGTCATCCTCCGGTTCGTCATTGGCCCGGTAGCATTTCTTCAGCTGCTCCACGAAAAAGTCAGGCTCCGTCGAGAGCCTTTTTTCCAAGACTACCGCTGAGCTACCATCATGACGGTCGAATAGTGGAAGAAGGTGCCATTCGATTGCCTCCAACTGGGCTTTGTCCGCATCCGGATCGGTCTGAAGAGTTTTAACCACGTTCACCAGCTCGTGGGCGTCAAGGCGGCCCGTTTTGGCGACATCGGCAAGGTAGGCGAGGACCGCATCCATCGCCAACTGTGCTGGTACAGCCGTCTTCGACCGAATGAGGTTATTGACAGCATGGAGCGCTGATGCGCCCCTGCGGTACTGGACCAGCTTCGTCAATCCGGCCAGAATGTCGGCAGGATCGCCGCGGGGAAAGGCATCGATATGTTTCCAGTATTCCCCAGCACGCTCTCCGAGAGCCTTTTCGGCTGCTTCCCAAACGTCGCGTTGGAATGTGAGCTTGGAGAAGAACGAGCCCAACTGCTCAGGGGACCAATCCTTGAGAGAAAGGCGATTAAGCCATTTAGCGCCAATCTTCCAATAGCGAGCCCTGACATACGCTGCCGCCAGAGGCGCGATCTTCGCGTTAGGTGCATCAAGCTTGCTGGGCAGGAGGACGGAATCGAACTGGTCGTTGGGCATCAACCCGAGTGCGATCCCCACATCGTCGGGATGCGCAACTTCCTCGGCAAATTTCAGGACGCCTTCGACCCCGACCTTGTTCAATACCTCGGCTAGAGCCTTCTCACGTTCGGCAGCCACTTTCTTGATATCCGCTTCGTAATCATCTGATCCAAAAAGATCGTGATCGTGAAAGTTGAACCAGTATTGATTCCGCACTTCAGGGGATTTGGGTGAGATCGTCTCAGCGGCCTGCTCAATCTTTGCCACGTCGGGAGCAGAAAGCGCCCAGTTCGTATCCGCAAAGCGCCGATGGCGCTGGGCTTCGCGTATCAGTTTCTGCCAGAGTGGCAGACGCTGTCTTTCGGGAATCTGGGAGACCGGGCCTTTTTCCAATCCATCGAGCACCGCTGAAAAGACCGCAGGCGGAAGCTTCGCGACGTAGTCGAGCAATTCCTGGAGCCGGTTCAAATCTTGAACGGCCATTTCCATGGCAAGCTCGGCGTAGCTCCTGAATTGGGACTCCTGGTCTTGTGGGCTTGGACGGTCGCGGAAATCGGCTGGAACCCAATCACGCCAAACTGGGCGCGGATTGTAGCTACCAACGCTGTGTGTTGCAGGCAGCAGTTCGAGGAGGAGCTTCCATGCCACCGAAGGGTATTCGTTTATTATCGCGCTGATTGCGGTCCTGCGACCGGCAACATCGGCTGTCGTTTGCGGAAGCCATGCGAGGAAGATCGACCGCAGAGAATTGAGCGGCCGGTTCATCATGTTTTCGGGCAATGGGAATTGGTCCAAGTCTGCCAAGGCGAGCACGACTCGGTTCAAATGTTCGGTGTTCCATGCCAGAACCTCCAAGGACCATAGAAGGCCGCTCTGGTAGAATCCGCCAAAGATGCCTCCTTCTACCTCGTCAAAGAGGTCTTTCATAGCCGAAACGTCCGGCTTAAAAAGATCGGCCTCAATGATCTTTAGATAGGTGTCAGGGTCGGCTTCAGCTAGAAGAGAAAGTAGAGAGCCAAGACTAGCCCACCGCTTCCAGTCGGTCTTGGCTAAAACACCATGCACGACGAGATACGCGATCTCTCGGCCCTTGCCCGGGCTGCAACCCGAGAGGACCTCTGGTTTACCGGAGATGAGCGCCACGGTTTCAGCAATACCGCGGCGTAGAACTCCAGAATAGGTCTTCGTGGGTCCACGTAGCCCAGCAAACGCGCGTTTAGCCTCGGGAATATCAAATTTCGCGTCGTTGGAGCACAGCACTTCTTTTGCGACCTGTGCGAAACGCTCCAAATCTTGATCGGTTAGGCGGGGGCCAAGCAGCTGCCAGTTCTCATAGCGGGAAACCGCTGTTATCTCGTTTATTGTCCGGACAAAGGGAGGTTCTTCGCCGAGAAACACGGGCAGCAGAGAAGTGAGCCACGTATCGTAGTCTGTGCCGATTAGAGTCGAAATTGCTTCCACATCTCCCGGATTGTTGGTCTTCCAACCTCCGAGCAGCGCCAGTGGTCGGAGCTGGCTTGCCAAATCTTCCTTGGCCCATGCGGGGCGCTCGTGTGTCCCTGCTAACTCACGCAGGAGCAAGGGAAGGTTCCCGTTCGACTGTGTCGCGAGTTGCTGCGCACGGCTTCGAGCGATTCCATGCTGCTCTAGAATTTCGTTAACCTCGTGAGGTGAAGGTTCTTTCAACGGCACGACGTTGGGGTCGTCGGTTCGCCCGAGAAGCGTAGGATAGATGACCGCATGGCCATTTTTCTGCGCTAACGGGGACAAGTCGGCGCGGTTCGCCTCGAACGCTAATGTCGGGTGGGCAACTAAGACTAACTTCCTATCCGTTCTGGAGGCGGCACGCTGCCAGCTTGTCGCATCTCGGACTATGACCCAGCGGCGAACTTCCGGCTTATCGAGCAATTTCCTATCCGCGAGGTAAGCTGCGACAAAAGTTATCACCGAGCGTGGAAACCGTGTTTGCAGACCTAGAACTGTGGTGTTTCCGCTTGCCACTTTCTCAAGCCCGTCCCGTGCCGTTTGACGATGGGTGAGTAATAATGCGGCCATTAGGTCTGGATTGATCTTTAGCGTGTCCTTGAGCCATTCCTCGCCAACCGTGGAGTCACTTGGCGGCGTAGGGGCGAGCAAAACGTGCTCTCCCGCCGCTTCCCCTCCGCCCTCGAACAGTCTTTCAACAAATGGTGCAAGATCGGTGTAGTTCTCGCCATAGATCACGGGTCGCAGCCATGGTATCTTGGCGAAATACGTGTTCTCTTCGCCCTTTCGGCAGAGGACAAAGTGCTGACGCCCCGTCGCTGTGAGTATCTTTCCGCAGTCGTCAAAGAATTGCTTGAAATTCGGATCGGTCATCGTTCCACCGCAGCCGACAAGAAGCATGGTCTTTCCTGCGGCGAACACCCTTTGAACAGCCTGGGCATGTGCGTGCTGAACGACCTCCTCGTATGATTTCGTCCCGAAGACAACCGAATCAGCGGCCGACCAATGGCCGTGCAGGTGGAGAATCGGGTCTAGGTCCTTTCCACCGGCCTCTACCGTCAGGCCGTCGATGGCTCTGTCTACTTTGAATTCCTGCTTCCAGGTGACTTCTGCGCGGCCAAGCTGCTTCTCGGCAAGACTGTCATAGTTGAGGGTCGCATAGATGCTAGCGATCCGGCTCAACGCATTGATTAATCGAGGTGATCCAACCTTCAGCTTGGAGAATGCATCGGACAGCCAACGCTGGTATTCCCCTTTCCCATAGGTCTTAAGCGTGGCCGTTATGATTTCGGCTACCTGGATCAATTCCACGACCTCTTTCATTCGAAGTCGCGCGCGAAGCTGAACGGCCCGCTTTGCCTTTATCAATCGCAGCCCTTCGCACCGGTCGATGCCGTGCAACAGCAATCCGGTCCACGTCACGACATCAAAACCATCGACCTTCCGGTTCTTAACGCTTTGAACAGACACACCCGTTCCAGTAATGACTACGATAGACTTGCGCTTTATCGCCGCTTTGATTTCGACGATGCACTGTTCATTCAGGAGCACGTTGGCGCTCTTCTTGCGAGGCACGTGAATGGCCTAGCCCGCTTAAAGGCCGTGAGCAAGGATCGGATCACCGCGAAAACAAACGCCCACAACCATAGGATCACTCCCAACGAGGTTCCTGTGAAAGCGATTGTTGGAACCTAGCCCGCTATTGAGAAGTCGCATGTGCAATAAGGTATGTTTCCCGCCATCTCCATTTGGCTAATTCTCGTTGCCGCTTTTTCGGCCGGCATGGGTGTGGCATATCGCAATTGGATTAGACCAATAGTATGCGACCACTTCGGGGAGGAGTATCGGGCGCGCGGAAACGGCGAAGCAAAGCTACGGCGTCGGTCATTCGAACGACTCTGCGGACAAATAGCTGCGTCCATTGTTGCCGCAGGGACAATCGCCGCGATCTCTGACCTCGACACCCCTATTCCCCAAGCCGTGGTTGTTGGAGGTATGCTGGTGGTATTACTTTTCAGCGGACTCTTGTTCTGGGCAGCAATCGCGCGGTGGAATGCCCCATGCGACTAGCTGCATGGTAGGCTCAAACTTTCCACCCCTCTGCGCGATTCAATTGTGCTAAGCTGAATCTGTACTTGGAGCCGCTCCCGATTGGAAACGTCTTTCATATTCGTTCCCGACGCGGTGCCACTCGCGAAGACTGCAATACCGGGAATGCCCACAGGCTGTATCTACGATGACGCGATTCGAGGTTTTGATCACGTTATCGACCATGAATTCAAAATCAGGGAAGATAATCTGGATCGCGTCGTGCGATTCGACCCGAATCGGTAGCCGGTTTCCCTTAATGTCACGCTTACGGTGGTCGATCCTCCGACCCTTGGGATTTGTGATGTTATCAAAGGTAACCTCCTTGATCGTAACGGGAAAACTACCCGCGTTTGCAATCTCCACGCACACCGAGGTTTCGATCCGATCTGCTGGTTGCAGGATGGTCAACGGATAGCATTTGATCCGGAGCCTGACGTTCCCAGACACATATTGTCTAAAGCCATTAATAATGCCCAACAGTGCTCCAATGGAGGCTAGAACAAATGAGACCCAAAGCAGAGCTGGAGGCATTTCTCATCTGGTAGACTCAGCCAACGGAAAATGCAACCGATGCAAAAATGGCCAAGGATTTAAGCAGTTTTCTATTTAAAGGGTTGATGGCGGTTCTGTGACTGCGGTGGTCAAACCGATTTATTGGGTTGATTTGGATCGTCCAAGAACGGGAGACGAATGCAGAAGCGATGCCTTGGCCAGGTCCGAGGGAAGAGGCGATTAAGGCTGCCGCAGGACCCGGGCTGACCTTAGGACGGAAAGGTCAGGTCACTGTTTGATTCTAATGCCATTGATGGTGAGGGCCTCGGCGCGGGTGTTGAGCGAACCGCCTAACGATCTTTTCCTATCCGCCAAAACCTCCGCTCCTCGCCCTTGGCGATACAGTCCCTCATCTTCACGGCGGAACTCGGCCTTCAATGCTACCGCCTCCCGGGCTGCCTTAGAAAGGTTCTGCCGGGAAATAGCAGTAAACATGTGGCGCATGTTCATGGCGTTAAGGTGAATCGAATGGAGAACTTGGTCAACTCTACGGAAACCCACAGATTAGAACCTCCCGTTCTTCCACCCAAGAAGCTTGCACATTAGAAAGCTCGGCAGGCGTCTTGGCTGAGCCCACAAGCGCCTTTGCCGGTGTCGTCAAAGGAGAATCAGGCTAATCGACTATACGGGCCGATCTCGTCATTGCCTAGGCCGTGGTATAGGGTGCTGCGGCAACCATTTAAAAACCGGGGTTACCCGAACGCGCTCCCGCGATTTTTAAAAACTTAGGTGATTGTTTAAAAACCTAGGCGACAATTTAAAAACTTAGGTGATTATCTCCACACCGCGCGAACCGGGACCTATTTCAAGGCGTCCA
>Ga0302195_10004897_pt1 | contig 10238 bp, 10 predicted proteins | sample II_Bog_N1_2_FD_198778 | JGI IMG/M metagenome (GOLD analysis project Ga0302195, IMG submission 198778) | Peat permafrost microbial communities from Stordalen Mire near Abisko, Sweden - II_Bog_N1_2 | ecosystem: Environmental > Terrestrial > Soil > Wetlands > Peat | place: Sweden: Abisko...
CCCATACTGTGGCTGACGAGATCTACTTCGGGGACTAATGTTCCGTTGGTATATCGAATAAGATTCAGAACGTCACCCAAAATATTGCCCAGGTCTTCTATAGGTCCGTTCAGATCTTCCACGCAATTGTCAAACCAGTAGACCACTGGCACATTATTCTGGTTCATCAATTCGCTACCCAGTTGGCCAAAGGTTTCTTCAGGGGTTGATGTCGGACACGTACTCAGCCCATTTAGGCCAACTCCCAACCTCTGCCAGCCGTTCAACAACACGACAGGTGGCACCGTGGAATTGGACGGGACCGGCTGCATGGGGTCGAGCGTGACATCCACATCCGCCGCCCGTTCTTCCCCAGCCTCGCTCACTGCCGACAGGGTAACAGTGTATTCTCCCGGTTTCATCGTCAGGGAAGCGGCGAGCAGCATTTGATCTCTGGCCCGATTCGGCCCGACCACGATCCCGCGCGCTTCCTTGCCGTCGATCCTGACGTGCCGGCTCTTGGCGTGCAACAGAAAATCAAGCGTCTCAGGTGGCGCGTCGATCTTGGCTGGTTCGCCCGCTCGCAGCCGGTATCGGGTCTGGAAAACCGTGAGCGGCCGGACGATGCCCGCGCGGCTTTCGAGTCCAGGCGCGGCGGGATCGATCTGCCCGAAAAGACAACCCGGCAGAAAGCCCGTAATCAGCCACAATAACCGAAATGAGCGGCCCATTCTCTTTACCTCCGATTTGAGATGGAGCCCCAGTTGGAATTAGGCCATGCGGCAAGAGGCGGCTCGTGAACACGCGGGGTTTCCCATCCGAGATACCGCATGATGCGGGCCACGTGGCCCATTGGTAGGCTTGAGCCAAAACCTGTTCCGCGTCGCCATATCTCCAGAAGACTCCGCAACCAGATCAGTTGAATGAAATTCTGAGTATTCTCCGTGGGAATATCCTCCGTAGCGTAGCAGCATTGATTTATTGGCGCAAGCACCTCGCAATCATCGGCGCAAGCAGATTCAGCCGAAGGCCGGCCCGGAGAAAGCGTTCGGACAGGCCCTTCGAGAGACTCGCAAAAGCAAGAAGATTTCTCAGGAACAGTTGGCGCTGGAAAGCGGGTTTGACCGGACGTACATCAGCCTCATCGAGCGCGGGATCAACAGCCCAACAGTTCGCGCCGTGGTACGAATCGCGGTGACGCTGAAGGTCCCGCCGTCGAAGATTATCCGCCGCATGGAAGAACTGCTGAGCGTTTGAACCCGCCCCCGCCGCGCCTCGGGAACAACTGAGTCGCCCGCTGCCAACGACACGCGTTCGCTCTTGACGGTGTCTCAGAACGGTACTGCATCGCGGCGCGAACGCTTGATGTCTGCGATTCGCCGCGCGTACTCGATTCGCTTTGATTTAGGCGTGGCATGGATAATAGCCCCGCCTTCGTCGTGGCTTTTCCGAGTATGATGGGTCACCGCCCACACGTACTGGCCGAATGTGGGAACGCCGGATGACGGATTGTACTGCTGAGTCCGCACGCCAGCGCCGATCCGCTTGAATGCGTGCGCGAGCCTGGCGTTGCAGGATCTGCACCCGTACGCGAGGTTTTCCGATTCTCCGTGGGACTCGTCGCCGTCCAGGTGCATCACGTCCAGTCGGCCCCGCGCGCCGCAAAGTACACAACGCCTGGGACCACGAATCGCCTTTTGCGCGCGGTATCGCTTGGCCCGGTCGGTAATGCGGTCAACGGGCTTGCGGTCGGGAGGATTCACCGCGGACGGCGCGACTATTCCCCCCCGTTGTCGTCTTCCAAATCCTGGTCTCCGTCCGGGCTGAGCGCGTCCAGTGCATCAACCACGGCTTGGGCCAAGTCTTCACGGCTGGAGGTCACATCGTTTGCCGCGTCCAGCACGTCGCGAGCGGAATCGATGGAATCCTGTAAGTCGTCGTTCGCGTCTTGCAGGTCGTCGATGGACGTCTGATCGTTTTTTGCCATCTTGAGTTTTCCTTTCGAAATGATTATGGGGCGAACACCTCAGGACAATGGCGGAGGTGGCAATGTCCGCCGGACAATCACGAATTCTAAGGTCCGGGTTCGGGCTCTACCTGCAGCGTTGGCGTAGCATCCGTCAGTTTCGTTGTTCGCCGGCCTGCCTGCTCTTGCAGCCGGCGGGCGCGCTTCCTGAGACCGTCCAGAAGTCTGTTTTCTTCAGCAGCACGATGATACTGGTTCATCGCGCCGTGGCCGGGTATGTGCCTTCGGTATAGCTTCAGACCACGTACGCCACGCTGGTAATCCTGCCAGGCGGAGTCAATGCTGGGGTTCTTTCGGCCGGGCTTTCTTTTCGGAACGATAACTTGGCGAACGCGGGTAACTACCTGCAACCGGGCTGAGCGCGGGAGATGTTCCCGATCCACAGTCTCGCGCAGCGTGTCGATAGCGCAGACAACCGGTTCGGGCATCCACGGGTTGGTTGCGTCGGATTCATTGCTGGGCGTCATGGTGTCGGCTAATGGCACTTTCGCCCGCTCCGTTCTCTGTGGCTGCCGTTCGATACAGTCGCCGCCGCAAACAGCACTCCGATTCCCGCCCAGAGTATGAGCCTTTCCGGCCCGGTCGCGGCAATCGTATCCGCTACTGAACGAATCGCCGCATCCAGCAGGGTGGCCCACTTGACCATAGAGGCTTCCTGGGGACTCGTGTACACCGTCTCGCCATCCGGCAGTATCACGGGGATGAGATTGATCGTGAATGGTTCTGGACCCACCACCTTACAGCCCGTATGGTCGAGATGGGCGCGCATAGTGGCCCGTTCTTCAGCGTGCCGTTTCCATTTCCTCCGGCTCGTCTTCGTTCGCTGGCTCATCATCTTCGGGCTCCTGGTAAGCGATGAATTCCTCAATAAACTCCGGCACTCGCGCTTGAACCGGGCCCAACTGTTGCCAAAGAGGGTGCGATTGCAGGAACGCCAGCAGCGTTTCCTTGCCCAATGCTGCGATCTGCTGGTAGCGAAGTGGACCAAAGAGCATCACTACGCTGTCAGCCAAATCAGCGCCCGTTCTTCCAGGTTGCGCGAGCGCGTTGAGAACCAATGGAGCCATATTCGCGGCCATCTCGGCAAAGTCTTGGCCGGAAGCTGGTGCGGCAGGCTGTTGCTGAGGCGCGGGCTCTCCGCCTGCGGGTGGGGCGTCTGCGGGGGCGGGTACCGGTGAGACCACCGGTGAGACTGGAGGACCCTGCTGCGACCGGGCGTTCTTGGCCAGCAGCATTTGGGCCATGGCGGGGACGATAGGGGCCAGCGCGCCGATGAGGCTGGGCAACACCGGCTGAAAGAACTCCTGCCACGATCCCATCTGGGATTCACCGGACGCACCCGAAGCCACGGGCTGGGGCCGCAGTTTCTCCACCAGGTTGACCGCTTTCTCAACGAAATCTAACGGATCTTGCTGCCCTTCACGGTTCGCCGGGTTGAGTTTCTCCGTAATCGCCAAGACTTTTTCAATCAGCGCGAGACCGTCCGGCGGCTGCTGCGATGGCAGTAGCGACTTAAGCTCTCGGAGCAGCGCTGCCATTTTCGTCGGGTCGTTGTTTTCTCGTTCCTTGCCGGTCTGATCGAGTGCCCATTGGACCAATGAGCCGGTGAGGTTGGATTGCGCCGAGTCCGCCGCTGAACCTCTCTCGCGTTGTTCGAGGGCCTTGTTGAGCAACTTGGAGAGTTCCTGCACGGCGGTGGAGTCGGCCGCGGATGAGGAGGGCGGGGCGGTCGCCGCCGCTGGCTCTTTTGGCGCCCACACCTTGAAATACGTTTCGTTGCGCGGGTCGGTGCGGACAACCTCATCCGGGGAAACCTTTGGAGGGAACGCTGGATTGTGGAGAGAAACGGTCTTGGAAGCGATTGTCTCGCCACGCTGATTGTTGAGCCTCAAGTAGTACTTTCCGCTCCCGAAGTTCCGCATGAGGTAATCCTCATCGAACGGCTCCGTCACCTTGCACAAAAAGTGCTCGTTGTCCTTCTTGTCGATCACTGGCAGCACTCGGTAGACGTACACCTTGTAGCCGGCCTGCCATCCTTCAACTGAAATCTGCTGAAGCTGCTGGAAGAAATCAGACTCTTCCTTCTGCTGCTCATTCGCGGCCGGCTGGTCGGCCGCATTTGAGACCCGCGTTGCATCGTTCACTTCACGTCTTTTTCGCATCGTTCATACTCCGCGCCGTTATAGTCCTAGGAATAGTTCTATTCGGCGGCGCCAACATCGGGCGCATCACAACATTCTCATGAGTTAACGTTTTTGACAATCCCTGCCAAAACCTGTTCCTTTTGGCACACTGGCTGGCGTCACGCGAGAGCCTTTCGATTCAAGCTCCCTCATAAATCCTCCGCTACGGGGTTTTGGCACGCCTCCCTTGCCGCTCTGCCTGCTTCGAAGGCTCGTCGCACCGTGCCGACGCCTGCGCCCAGCCTGCGGGCAATCTCGCGCCAAGAAAGGCCGCTTGCTCTAAGCTCGGAAACTCGGTCGCGGTCTAGTATCGCCCTGGGGCGCCCGATGGCCAGACCCGACCGCGTACCCCGCTGGCGTGCGTACTCCAAGCCGGCGGCCACCCGCTCGCGAATCACCGCCCTTTCAAGCTCGGCCATTGCCGCGATAATGGTGAACGTCGCCCTGCCCATCGGGGTTGAAGTGTCGAGCGCTTCCTGATGGGATATGAAGTCGATCCCAAGGCTGCGAAACTCCTCCAGTGCGAGAACCAACTGCTTCACGCTGCGGGCGAACCTGTCAAAGCGGAAAACTACAACCACATCGAAAGCGCCGCGGCGGGCGTCGGCCATGAGTGCTTCCAGTCCTGGCCGGGTTTCCTGGGCGCCGCTGGCCCGGTCGGAATAGATGCGGTACAGGGTCCACCGGCGTTGTGTAATCAGATCTCGCAACGGCTGTTCCTGTACAGCAGGATCTTGGTCGAACGTGGCGGTACCGCTCCGTTTCGTCATACTGGCCGTGCTCACGCGCAAGTACGCGGCCGCGCGGATGGCGTCCATCTTGGCGGATTGTCCCCGAGCGGCACCTACAAAACCTACAAAACCAGGTTTTGATGGTTTTGTAGGCTCGCTTCCCGCTGAATCTGGAAAAATACGGCCTTCGTTGCTCATTCCCGCACTCCGGGATTTACCTGGTACCGATTGGACGGGCGCCCGCCGAAAGGTCCCGATTTTTCGCCGGCCAGGTCCCGGACCCATCCAGCATCCTGAAGGACTTCCGCCGCCTGCTTCACGGCTTCAGGCGAATCCAGACCGCTCCACCCTTTCAGGTACACATCCCGGCAGGAGAAGAAGCCATCCGCACCCACCTTCCGCCGTTTGATCTTATCCGCCAGTTCCCGCGCGGCCCGCAGTCGCGGAGTCACGATGCAGGAGTAGACTCTCCGCGCGTGGGACTCCAGGTATTCGCACCAGGCCGCCGCCTGTTGCGCGTGCTTAAGACGAACGGTGTCAGCCTCTCCGCCGCGTCCTGCGGCTTCCGCTAGCGCGGCTTCCGCTAGGTGGAAGAGAACCGCCAGAGTCGGCATGAGACTACGGTACTTGCTCAAGTGCGAGATGAGAGCCGGGTGGAGTTCGCCCCCGCGCACTTTCGCCTCAAGGTCCGTCAACCACTCAATGAAGAGTTCCTGTGCGTCGGGAGCGAAGCGGAACCGCGCCGGATTCTCCGCGTCCAACTTCACCAACTTGCCGAAGATCCGCGCGGCCTGTTGCTCGGAAGCCGCATCGGGCACCCGGTCCACATAATGCCAGGCAGGCGCCGTGTCCGGCCACACCAGCAGTTGAAACCGCTGAATCAGCCCATCATTGCTCGGACCGTCTTTGAGTGCATCCACCAGGTAAGAGCGAAGCCGGCCCGGTTGGATGCCGCCCAACATGGACATGCAGCAGTGGGGAACGTGGATTGTTCCACGTGCGATCCGGTCAACCGTGAATGATGAATCCCCGGCCCAGGCTTCGAGAGCGAAGGCCCTTTCACCTTCGCGGCCGGGCTTATCAAGAGTGTTCAACCATCCGGTGAGTTCGTCCCGGATTAACAGGATGCCCGCCGGGTTTTCGCTCATGGTCTCGTGAAGTGCCTCGAAGGTGGCATCGTTCACGATGAGGCGCCGCAGCGTCGGTTCTTCCGGTTCGTCTTCCGGCCTGTCGGGTGCCGCGTTCCCGTTCTTCGATGCGGCCTTGTACTGTTCTCTCCACGCCGCGCGCCGAAGCTCGTGTTCCTCTTTCTCCCGCGCGTGGTCTTTCAGTGCCTCTTCGTGTTCTTGCCGCCATTCGGTTTGAAACTGATTCAGGGGACGGGTTGCGGCTTGAATGGCGGGGGACTTCATGAATCCCGGTGGCGCGACGATGCCGCCCCAGAGGTTCGGAACGACCACCCATCCGGTATCGTGTGCCTTCGGCTGAATCGCGGCCCGCCGATTCACCGCGCCGGCCAGACACAGCACCATCAGCACCGCCGGGTAGTCCATCGGGACTTGCATACGCTCCGCCACGTCCACCACCAACGGACGGAGCGAATCAGGGAGAAAATCTTCGGAGAAGGCTTGCACGGGCGGAAGCTCGCTTTGGATCGGCTCCGGCTTCGGCCAACCGTCCGCCGCTTCCGCGCGCGCCGTGTGACCTTGGCCGGTCCACTGGCTTTCGAGATGGTCCAACTCCGGTTCATTCGTGAGTTCGTGTTTCACCCCGACACCTTTTCGCCATCAACTAAGGAAACCAGCTCAAGTTCGCTATGCGCGCGCGAGAACCATTCCGAGACGTCCTTTGCAGCCTCTAATTCCAGAACAACGAGGCGCGCCACGTTGCCCAGGAGCGACCGCGCGACAGTGAGCGCGCGCTGCCGGCCCGGAGCATCGGCATCTGGCAAAATGACTACCTCCCGCCCGCGGAGTGCTTCTGTGTACTGTGGCAGCCAGGGCGCCTTCGCCCCGCCAGCGTTCGTTGTCGCCACGAACCCGTGAGAGCGCAGCGTCTCAGTATCACGCTCGCCTTCCACTACGAATACGATTGGCGCCTCCAGGACTTCTGGAAGGTGATAGAGCACCTGCCGCTGGCCTTTCTTCCAGATCCACCCGCCGCAACCATCCGGGCGCCGCTGGCGAAAATCCTTCGGCTCGTAGCGGACGACCTGGTAGAGCAACTTGCCGGCCTCATCGCTGTAATCGTACGTGCCAATAATGCGACGGTTCATGTTCAGAACCTCATGCGACGGTTCCCATAGGCCGCGCGCCTTCAGGGCCTCAATTACATCGCGCTGCGCGCAGCCGGCGTGACAGTGGAGCAGGATCTTGCCGTCAACCTCGCGAATACTTAAACTCGGGTTCCGGTCCTCATGCGCCGGGCAGGGCGCCATCCAGGCGGAACCGGAACGCCGCGCCCTGAGTGCGTGCGCAACGAATTCAGCACTCATCCGCCAGTCTCCATGAAGGTTTCCATTGGGCGACATAGAAGCGGCCATTACAGGGCTTGGGCTCGGTTTCCTGCCGTGCGCAACCATTCGGCGATTGCGGAGCGCGGCAGGATGAAGCGCTTGCCGATTCTGATGCTGGGTATGATGCCGCGATGCAGTGCCGCATATGCTACCTGCCGGCTGATCCCGATTTCCTTGGCAAGCTCGCCAACTGAACCATAAGTCGTCCGGTTGCGCTCAATACCACTGCCGCTTCGTTGAGATTTGTTTTGTGACATTCCGGTCCCTCTAATACTTGATTTGTGCCTGCGAAATGGAGTACCATATCAACTCGGAGTACCTAAGCATAGCTTATCCGAGCGGAGTAGTCAATATGGATGACGTCTCGGCAAAAACGACGAATCCCGTTTCCCAGGCGGTTCGTAGATTGCGCCTCGGTCTCGGTGACACCCAACAGCAGTTTGCCAACCGTCTAGGTCTCGCGATTTCGACTGTTGTCAGGTACGAACTGAGCCGTCCTCCGAGCGGGAAGGCCCTTGCTCAGCTCGACCGCTTGGCTACGGACCACTGCCTGGACGAATGTGCGTTGATCTTTCGCAACGCCATTCGAGTTGAGCTCGCAGGGCCCTTTCAGGTTGGCGGCGTGCGCCCGCCGTCCGCTCATTCCGTGGGTTTTTACGCTTATCCGCAGACACCAGAAGAAGAGGCCATGGTCTTTGACGTTCTGTCCGTAATGCGTAAGGCGCGCGATACCACACCACCCAGCAATAGCTCGCAGCGAGACGGCCGGGAGCAGGCCAAGAAGGAGCTGAAGGCGCTACTCAAGGCTACGAAAAGAGCACGTGGAGATCGCATTGAATCCGTCGAGGAGGGGCAACTAGACGAGGATCTGACGGCCGCTATTGTTCGGCTTCACAACCTTGGGATGCCCACATCAGAAATTAAGGAGCGGTTGAAATCTAGCGCACATATAAGGGTCTGGACGGATGATGGTCCGCTACCGAAGGTCGACGCCGTTTTGGCGGAATACAAGAAGAACGCTCAAGGAAGGAAATCAGAGTGAAAGGCTCCGTCACGAAATACACCGTAAAGGGTTCCAGCCGTCCGCGATGGCGGTATCGCATCGACGCCGGCAGCGACCAACGGCATAGAATCCAGGAGGGGCGCGGCGGATTCGCGAAGGAAGGCGAAGCCCGCACGGAAATGCAGCGCCACATGCAGGAAATCCAGGGCCGGAGCGCAGCCGCCCCAGCCCCCCCAAGGCATGAAAAAACCTTGGCAGACTGGCTTCAGACCTGGCTTGATACCTACGCCGTGGACCACTGCCAGCCGAAGACGTTGGATCGTTACCGGCAGCTCGCGAACTACGTCACGGCCGCGGAGAGTCCAATTGCCGCGTCCACGACCCCGCTGACCGAACTCAGGCACACACAGCTTGAGTCCACCGTGCGCCACGTCGCCGGTCTGCTCAATGTCGCGCTGAACAAGGCTTTCAGGCTGGAATTGATCGCGGTAAATCCCATGCTTCGGGTTGAGTTGCCATCGTTCGAGAAAAAGGACGCACGTAGTCTCACCCCCGAGGAAATCAGGAAGCTGCGCGATGCCTGCCGCGGTGATTGGACCTTCATGCTGGTAGAGGTCGCACTGGCCAGTGGCGCGCGTCGCGGCGAAATGCTCGCGCTGCAGTGGCGAGATCTGAACTGGACAACAAGAGAACTCACCATCAGCAAGTCACTGGAACAGACGAGCGCCGGGCTCCGGGTGAAGAAGCCGAAGAATGGAAAATCGCGCCCGTGTTGTCTGCCGCAATCAGCCATTGTCGCTCTACAGTTTCAGCGGGATGTGCAAGCGGAGCAATGTCGCCTTTTCGCTGGCGACTACAAGGACAACGGCCTGGTATTCTGCCAGCCTGACGGCAAATTCCACGAGCCCGACCTGGTTTCTCAAGTGGTCATTCGGCGGATGCGCAAGGCAGGAATCAGCGGGACGAGCTTCCACACCTTACGTCACACTCACGCGTCGATCCTGCTCTCCCGCGGCGTGCCGCTTCCGGCCGTTTCTGCACGGCTCGGCCACGCTGACCCGAATGTGACAGCGCGCATTTACGCCCACGCTCTGCCGGCCGATGACCAGCGCGCCGCGGACGTTTGGGAGAGCGTCATCAGCGAGCAGACGCCTCCACTCGTTTGTGCGGAACTCGAACACGCTGCCCCGGTTGACGACCAGCGGGCGGCCGATGCGTGGGAGAGCGTCATCGGCGAGAAGGTCCAGTGATGGCGGCTTTGTCGTTGCGCTGCGCTCCCGTGACATGGCGTGACATGCGGGCGGCTTCGCAAAGGACTAAGGTATTTGAAATCAGATGGATACATGGTAGCGCTAACGGGAATCGAACCCGGTGACTGGCAGTCCGGTTCAGTCCAGTTGGGTCTAAGTAGTAGTGTTTTCGGTCCAGTTCGGTTCGCGACCAGGGCGCAAAGGGCCCCACGGAAGGCTGACGTGCTGCCCCGGTGCTGCCCCGCGGCCAAGGATCTCTTAATCCGATCCGCGCCCCATGTCCTCGACTCGTCGCCGACGGACTAACCTTAGACTGGGGAGTGACAACCGGTGCGGTTGAAGCCAGACGCCGGCGGGCTGGACGGAGTCGGGCCCCCGTAGAAGCGGGTCTTCGATACGGGGAAGGAGCGCAGCGGACAAATCGCCTAAGGCGCTACCGACGAGCGCGGCAAGAACTGGGGAGTTACAATGGCTTGGCTGAGCCAAACGGGAACGAGTTCTACCGGAGAGCAACTAGGCCGAGGAATGGACCGATGGGCTTCGGCGAGGCG
>Ga0302195_10004915_pt1 | contig 10222 bp, 7 predicted proteins | sample II_Bog_N1_2_FD_198778 | JGI IMG/M metagenome (GOLD analysis project Ga0302195, IMG submission 198778) | Peat permafrost microbial communities from Stordalen Mire near Abisko, Sweden - II_Bog_N1_2 | ecosystem: Environmental > Terrestrial > Soil > Wetlands > Peat | place: Sweden: Abisko, Stordalen...
CCGCTTCCGACATGCCGAAATGCTTCACTTTGCCTTCCGCAATCAATTCCTTCACTGTCCCGGCAACATCTTCAATCGGGACATTCGGGTCCACGCGATGTTGATACAGCAGATCGATCACATCCGTTCTGAGCCGCTTCAAGGCTCCCTCAGTCACTTCGCGAATGCGTTCCGGCCGGCTGTCCAACCCCAGCGTTGGCTTCCCTTCCTTGAATCCGAACTTGGTCGCGATCACAACCTTGTCACGGAAGGGCTCCACTGCCTCGCCAACGAGCTCTTCGTTCAGCCACGGCCCGTACGCCTCCGCCGTATCAAAGAAGGTCACGCCGCTTTCATAAGCCGTCCTGATCAGCTTGATCCCCTGTTCCTTCTCCGTCGCCGGCCCATACCCAAAGCTCAGCCCCATACATCCCAGGCCCAGTGCCGAAACTTCAAGCCCGCTCGTTCCCAAAGTGCGCTTCTGCATGCTCAATCTCCTCAACCTGTTGAATGCCTTTACGGGCAAACCGCCGTTACTCCGATTTCAGCGAAGCCATATCAATCGAGAACCGATATTTCACATCCGACTTCAGCAGCCGCTCGTAAGCCTCGTTCACCTTCTGAATCGGAATCACCTCGACATCGGAAGTAATGTTATGCTCGCCGCAAAAATCAAGCATCTCCTGCGTCTCCGGAATGCCGCCAATCGGCGATCCGGAAAAACTGCGCCGTCCCATAATGAGCCCGAACACCGACAGCGACAGCGGCTTCTCCGGCGCACCCACCATCGTAATGTTGCCGTCCCTGCGCAGCAATTGAATGTACGCATTGATGTCGTGATCCGCTGAAACCGCATCCAGAATGAAATCGAAACTGCCCGCATGCTTAGCCATTTCATCCGCATTCTTCGAAATCACAACTTCATCCGCACCCAGCCGCAGCGCATCCTCCTTCTTGCCCGGAGATGTAGTAAACACCACGGTATGCGCTCCAAATGCATGCGCAAACTTCACGCCCATGTGTCCCAGTCCACCCAGCCCCACCACGCCCACCTTCTTGCCCTTGGTCACGCCCCAGTGCCGCATCGGGGAATACGTGGTGATGCCCGCGCAAAGCAACGGCGCAGTCCCGGCAAGATCAAGATTCGCAGGAACGCTCAGCGCAAACCGCTCCTTAACCACGATGCTTTCGGAGTATCCGCCATAAGTCACGCCGCCGCTCATCTTGTCGGGAAAGTTGTAAGTCAGTGTCGGGTTCGGGCAAAACTGTTCCAATCCCGCCTGGCATTCGGGACACGTGCCGTCAGTGTCCACCAGGCATCCAACCGCGGCCAGATCGCCGGCCTTGAATCGGGTTACGGCCGATCCAACCTTTGTAACGCGCCCAACAATCTCGTGTCCCGGAACGCACGGATACGCCGTCGGCATCACGCCGCTCCACTCATTCCGCGCCTGGTGCAAATCGGAGTGGCAAATGCCGCAGTACAGAATCTCAATCTGTACATCGTGTTCGGTGGGTTCGCGCCGCATGATTGTTGCTGAAGCAAATTGCGATGTCGCGCTGGCGACGGAATAAGCTTTTGCCTTGTACATGAAATACCTCGATTCTCTCGGCGGCGATCGAGCTTCCCGCCCGTAAATCGAGACTACGAAACAGAGGGGTATCAGCGGTATCCCGATCCTGCCAATCTCTTGCCTATTCCTGCCGAAGCCCACACTTTTGTGCACAGAATTGTGAATTCAGCGTTAACTTTGAATTGAGGATTCCATGAGGGCGAAAGCAACAGGACACAAGGCCGCTGACAAAAACATTTCTGAAGCAGCAGACCAGGCCAACAACCGCGGCGTTGCTGAAATTCGCGCTGAGCTCGCCCAAAGAATCGCCGCCCGCACAGTCGTCGAAGGAGACAATCCCACCGCAATCCCTGGCCTCCGCCTTTACCGCCGCTCCGCCCCTACCGCCTGCGCCTCAGCCGCATACGAGCCAAGTTTGGTCGTCTTCCTCCAGGGCCAAAAGCGCATCAACGTCGGCAAAACAATTTATGTCTGCGATGGCAAGAATTTCCTCCTCACCTCCGTCGATCTTCCCGTTGTCAGCCAGGTCATCGCAGCCACTCAAAAAGAGCCCCTTCTCGGCTTCCTTCTCAAGCTTGAAATGCCCGTGGTCCGCGAGATTCTCTCCCAGCACGAGTTCCATCTGCGCAATGAATCCGCCGATACCCGCGCCATGGCCGTCGGCATCAGCTCCCGCGAGTTACTCGACGCCTGCGGCCGCCTCATCGACCTGCTCGACACCCCCGATGACATTCCCTTTCTAAGCAGCCTCATTCAGCGCGAAATCGTCTTCCGCCTGCTCCGTAGTCCGCAGGGAAAACACCTCCGCGCCATAGCCACGCTCGGCGAGCAAAGCCACCGCACCGCCAAGGCAGTCGAATGGCTCCGCACCAACTACGCCAAGCCTCTTCGCGTGGACGAACTCGCCGCCACTGCGCGCATGGGCGTATCAACCCTCCATCATCAATTCCGCTCCCTCACCGCCATGAGCCCGCTGCAATATCAAAAGCAGCTTCGCCTCCACGTAGCCCGCGAACGCATGCTCAACGAAGGCCTTGATGCCGCCAGCGCCGCCTTCGAAGTCGGCTACGAAAGCGCAAGCCAGTTCAATCGCGAATACAGCCGCTTCTTCGGCCAGCCTCCCATGCGCGACATCAAATCCCGCCGCCTCACTGACACCCCAGCCGCCCGCGCCTGACCACCTCGGCCCCCACCCCATCGAATAAAATTGTCCAATGTGCGGAATCGTTGGTTATGTTGGCCCAAAAGCAGTAGTTCCCGTCATCATTGAAGGCTTGCGCCGTCTCGAATATCGCGGCTACGATTCGGCAGGCATCGCCGTCGGCAGCCCCACTCACAAAACCCTTGAAGTCCGCCGCGCTCCCGGCAAGCTCATCAACCTTGAGCACGTCCTCCGCGACCATCCCCTCCACGGCACCTACGGCATCGGTCACACCCGCTGGGCCACCCACGGCCGCCCCACTGAAGAGAACGCCCATCCCCATCGCGACTGCACCGGCCGCATCGTCGTCGTTCACAACGGCATCGTTGAAAACTACCTCGACCTCAAGCGCGAACTCATCGAGCAAGGCCACATCTTCGTCACCGAAACCGACACCGAAATCATCGCCCACCTCATCGAGCAGATCCAGAAAGACGCAGAGCTTTCCGGCCAACCCATCCTCCTCGAAGAAGCCCTTCGGAAAGCAGTCAAGCGCCTCACCGGCGCCTTCGCCCTCGGCGTCCTCTCCGCCCTCGAGCCGGACAAAATCGTCGCCGCCCGCTCCGGCCCGCCGGTTGTCATCGGTATCGGCGAAGGCGAATCCTTCATCGCTTCCGACGTCCCCGGCATCCTCCACCACACCCGCAATATGATCCTCCTCGCCGACGGCGACATGGCCATCCTCACCCTCGCCGGCGTCTCCATCACCGACTTCGATGGCAACCCCATCCAGCGCGCCATCACGCGCATCACATGGGATCCCGTCCAGGCGGAAAAGGGCGGCTTCAAGCACTTCATGCTCAAGGAAATCTGGGAGCAGCCCCGCGCCATCACCGACACCACCCTCGGCCGCATCTCCCTCGACTCCGGCAAAGTCTACCTCGGCGAAATGAAGATCGCCGACGACGAACTCGCCTCCGCCTCCAGCATCAACATCGCAGCTTGTGGAACAAGCTGGCACGCCGCCCTCACCGGCAAGTACATGATCGAGCGCCTCGCCCGCCTCCCCGTCGACGTTGACTACGCCAGCGAGTATCGCTATCGCAATCCCATCCCCGACCGCAACGCCCTCGGCCTTCTCATTACCCAATCCGGCGAGACAGCCGACACCCTCGCAGCCCAGCGCGAGATGATCGCCCTCGGCTCCAAAACCGTCGCCATCTGCAACGTTGTCGACGCCATGGTCGCCCGCGAAGCCCACGGTGCCATCTACACCCACGCCGGCCCTGAAATCGGTGTCGCCTCCACCAAGGCCTTCACCGCGCAGCTCACCGCGCTCTTCCTGCTTGCCCTCAAGCTCGGCCAACTCCGAGGCCGCGTCGATCCCGCCCAGTCCGTCGAGCTCATGGAGCAGCTAGGCCGCATCCCCGGCAAAATCGAAGAAGTCCTGCGCACCCGCTCCGCCCAGTGCGAGCAGCTCGCCGCCAGCTTCTCCACCGTCCGCGACTTCCTCTACCTCGGCCGCGGCATCCACTTCCCCATCGCCCTTGAAGGCGCCCTCAAGCTAAAGGAAATCTCCTACATCCACGCCGAAGGCTATCCCGCCGGCGAAATGAAACATGGCCCCAACGCGCTCATCGACGAGACCCTCCCCGTCGTCGTCATCGCCACCCGCGACGACGCCGACCCAGCCTCAAAACTCCGCTATGAGAAGACCCTTTCCAACATTCAGGAAGTCACAGCTCGCTCTGGCCGCGTCATCGCCATCGCCACGGAAGGCGACACCACCCTCGCCGGCCTCGTCGAGCACGTCATCCACATCCCGCCAACCATCGAGCTGCTCTCCCCGCTAATCGAAATCGTCCCCCTCCAGCTCCTCGCCTACTACATCGCCGTCCGCCGAGGCTGCGACGTAGACCAGCCAAGAAACCTCGCAAAATCCGTCACCGTCGAGTAGCGGTTATCCACCGGTTTCTTGTCCCACAGGGGATGAAAGTTCGGGTGCCCCATTCATCGAGCGCTCTTTGCTCGATGAGTGGGAAATCAGAAAAGCCGATCCACCGCCCTCGGGTCCTTCAATCCTTAATCCTGCTTCTTTCTGGCGCATAGGAGTCCAATTGAAAGTCCTCTTCATCGGCGGAACCGGCATCATCAGCACTGCGGTCACTCGCCTCGCTGCGGAACGCGGCATCGACCTCACCCTCCTCACCCGCGGTCAGCGCTCTGCCAACTTTCCCTCCAGCGTCCGTACCATCACCGCCGACATAGCCGATGAGTCCGCCCTATCCGCCGCTCTCGCCCATCAAACCTGGGACGCCGTCGTCGACTGGATCGCCTTCACACCCGCCCACATCGAGCGCGACATCCGCCTCTTTCGCGACCGCACCCGCCAATTCATCTTCATCAGCTCCGCCAGTGCCTATCAGCGTCCCGTTGGCCACTACCTCATCACGGAATCCACCCCGCTAGCCAACCCCTACTGGCAATACTCACGCGACAAAATCGCCTGCGAAGACCTCCTCATGCAGGCCTACCGCGACCATGGCTTTCCCATCACCATCGTCCGCCCTTCGCTCACCTATGGCGACACGCAAATCGTTCTCGCTGTCAACAGTTGGCAAAAATCCTGGACAGCCATCGACCGCATGCGCCGCGGCAAAAAGCTCATCGTCCCCGGCGACGGTTCATCCCTCTGGGTCGTCACCCACAACAGCGACTTCGCCCAGGCCTTCGTCGGCCTGCTCGGCCACCAGCAAGCCACCGGCCATGCCTTCCACATCACCAGCGACGAAGTCCTCACCTGGGATCAGATCTACCGCATCACGGCCGTGGCCGCAGGCGTCGAGCCTGCGAAGTTCGACTCCCAAATCATCCACATCGCGTCCGACGTCCTCGCCGCCTGCATCCCCGACGAACTCGGCAGCCTTACCGGCGACAAGTCCTCCAGCGTCGTCTTCGACAACACCAAGGTCAAGCGCTTCGTCCCCACCTTCAACGCCAAAGTCCCATTCGCCGAAGGCATCCGCCGCACCATCGCCTGGTTCGACGCCGACCCCGCCCGCCAACAAATCGACGACTCCGCCAACGCCGCATGGGACAAGCTCATCGACGCCTACGAATCCGCTCTGACCAACGCCGTCCGTCTCTTCCGCTAACTTGGCGAATTGAGAGCAATGAAGCGAACACGTGAAACTGTTTCAGCTCCCGTGGGGAGCGCGCGATCATAGCCCAGCATGAAATGCTGGGTAAGCTTCACGCGAAAAATGAGCGTCCCGTAGGGCCGCTACGAACCAGTCAGTTCAAGGAGCGAGGGCTCAGCCTGGCGCTCATCCTCAATAAGTCCCAACCGAAACCCTTACCACCACCGGCTCCGCTCCCAGACCCACTCCCCAATCCGTCTGATCCCCATTCAAAATCCGCCCAAACTTGAACGCCCCATTCTCATAAGTCCCCTCCTCCACCTTCAGAAACTGCCGATGCACCCACTTCCCGTCAATCTGCGCTGAAGGAATCTGCCCGCTCCCATTCACAATGTGCCCGGCCTTCCGCTGTGCCTCCGTTCCCGCCGGCCGAAAATCCACGCGACAAAAATACCCGGCCACTAGAAACTGGTTCTCCTTCAACTGCGCCACCAGCGCCCGTCCCAACGGCTCCGCATTCCCCTTCGCCATCCCACCCCGTCCTCCGCCATACGACACCACAGCATCCCAATCTCCGAAATGCAGCGTCTGCGTTGCCTCGCCCTCAACCTCCGCCGTCGCCTGCAGCTTCCCTTCAAAATTCAGCCGCGCCACATCCCGCATCATGGGCCCAATCAGCTCGTAGTTCTCCGCCGTCGGATCAAGAAACGCGTCCTTCGAGACCGGTTCCCCACCCTGCGGGCGCATCGTCCGCGTGTAGTCCAACCCAAACGGCGAATACCCAATCGCCTGCAATCCCAGCGCTGAAAACATAAACCGAGCCGCGCTCTTTGACCCCAGCGTCTCCGGAACAAACAGCGCGTTATCCGCCCGGTGATAAAGCTCCAGCACCTTCAAATAACTCGCCGTATCCGGCAAATAAATATCGGGAGCGAGCACATCAATCGCCGGCGCCTCCGCCTTCCAAATCGCCAGCACATTATCCGTCGGCCCGCCGCTCTCATACGTGCCCGGCGCCCCCTTGAACGGATCACGCAACGCCGCATTCACATAAAGAGGCAGCGGATAAACTGCCTTCCCAGCCGCGGCAATCTCTTCAACATATTTCGCCACAGCCCACGCATGGAAGTTCACATCCGCCTCGGCTCCAAACGCATCCCGCCAACTCGCCGACCCAGCCGCCTTGCCCATCGCCTTCAGCACCTCGGCAGGCACCGGCCCCGCAAACAGCTTTTCGGCCTCGGGAGAATAGTCCCGCTCCGCGCCCCATGTCCCTGTCTCGTTCTCCACCTGCACCATCAGCACCGTGCGTTCCGCATCCACTTCTTTCAGATGCTTCATAAACTCAGTAAATGCCCGCTTGTCCGCCTCAAGCGCCGCTTGCGCAAACGGCGAAGGCGAGTCCACCAGTTCCCCTTCCTTGTTCCGCACATGCGTATAGATCTCGGGCTTCAGCTTCATCCATTCCGGCATGTAGTGCTGGCTGCCGTTCTTCCACGTCCCAAACCACAGCAGCACCAGGTGCGCGTGATGCGCCCGCGCCTGCTTCAAAATCAGGTCTATCTGCGAATAGTCGAACCTGCCCGGCTCCGGCTCAAACTGTTCCCAGTAAATCGGCGTCTCAAGGGTATTCGCATGCAGATACTCAATCGCCGGCCAAACCTTATCCAGCGTCCCCGGCCAGTCGCTTGAATTGTTCGACTGCGCCCCCAGCATCAGATACGGCGCCCCATCCACCAGCAACGCGAAGCGTCCATCCCGCTCCACAATCCGAGGAACAGGATGCTCGCCACCCCTCGCCACCGCGTTAGGGCTCGCCTGCGCCAATCCCACCAAGCCGCAAGCCACGCAGCCAATCAATGCCACCAAAATCTTCAAACTAGAAAGCGTTTTCATTTTCGAGTCCTCATCGTGATTCACTTGCACAGCAATGATATTCCCGCAATGCAGAGCGCTCCGTTCTCACCGTGTTGATGACTGTTCGGTACACAGCCATGCAGGGAATGGCAGTCGCCAAGTAGCGCCGATCTCCAGATCGGCTGTCGTGTGGGCGTCCCCGCCCGCACTCGCATTTACCACCATTACCCGAATTTTGATGCATCCCCCCATCCCCCACCATGAAATGCCACAACACCCCGGGTATATCCTGTATCCAGGCATTCAATGAATAAAGAAGTCCGGTTCCGCATCAAGACCATGCTTTTCTTGGTCCTGTTCTCCCTCCTGCTCCACGCCCCTGCATCCATCTCCCAGGTCGCCGTCCAACAAGGCCCCACCCCGAAAGCTCCACACGCAAGAGTCATAGTTTTTGTCCACGGCCTTCACGGCAGCCGCGAATCCTGGCGCGCCTCGAACCACGCCTACTGGCCTGACATGGTCCGCACCGACCCGCGCTTCGCCTTTTCCGACGTAGAAGTTGCCGAGTACCCCACCCCGGACAAAAACGGCAAAATGTCCAGCACCCAATTGGCCGAAATCCTCTTCACCCGCCTCAAGCAAGACCACGTCTGGGATCATCGCGAAGTCGTTTTCCTCGCCCATTCGCTCGGCGGCATCCTTGTTGAGGAAATGCTCCTGAAACATCCCGCCGAAGCTGTGCGAGTCAAGTTCATCGTCTCTTATGGAACTCCGCACGAGGGCTCATCGCTGGCCCGCATTGCCTCCCTCTACGACAAGGACCCGCTCCTCAACGACCTCAGCGACGCCGGCGACAACGCCTTCCTCACCCAGCTCGAAGACAACTGGCGGCGCCACGACTCAGTCAACAGCATTCATCGCTTCTGCGCGTTTGAAACTGAAGACACCAAGCCGGATGCCGGCCTCGGCTACTATCTCCGCGCCCATGCTCGCGTGGTCAGCTACTTCAGCGCGACTTATGGATGCGATGTCACCACGCCCCCGCAGGAGATTCACTCCGATCACGTGCACATGATCCAGCCCTCCGATCGAAAGTCCGCGGCCTACGACTTCTTCTACCGCGTCTACCGCGCCAACCCCATCCTCGAAGAACAGATCGTCACCCGCGATAACGTCATTGCCGGCCTCGAAGCCGCCTGCGATCGCACCAACGCGAACGTTGACTTGCAGGTTCCCATCGCCCTCGACAGTTCCATGCACGAAAGAGTGATCAAGGCGGACGCCTCCTTTGTCCAGGCAGTCGATCTCCGCGACATCAATCCAAACCCTCCGGTAGTTACAGGCGTCGACGCGAACGGTGTAGCCCATGTGAACTACGGATTCAAAGGACCATCCAAAAAGCTCCTGGTCTGCCTCAGCACCGCCCGCGCATCCCTCAAAGTCGAGTTCACCATCGACCGCCAGGTCCCCATCCGCGAACCCCAGAATTGAATCATGCTACGCTGAGGAGAATCGCTTCCCTCAGGAGGAGAAATGGCCGAAACCGTTATCACCCTTCAAGTCGATCCCAACCTGAAGAAGGCATTCTCGCTCGCCGCCGAAGCCCACAACCGCACCGATGAAGATCTTCTGCGTGAATTCATGCAGGACTTTGTCCTGACCCAGCGCACCGACGCTGAATATGAGCAGTGGTTCCGCCGCCAGGTACAAATCGGCATCGACGAAGCGAATGCCGGGGATGTGATTCCCGCCGACCAGATCGAAGCTGAGTTCGCAGCCCTGCGTGGGGCTGCACGGGGGAAGTTACCCAGGTCGGCGTGATGAATCTGGTTTGGACGCGGTCTGCAAGAAAAGACAGGCGTGAAATATTCGAGTTCATCCAGGTAGACAGCGTTCGCGCAGCCTGCAAAATAGACGTCATCTTCCTGCAAAAAGCGGCGCTTCTCGCCCGATTCCCTGAACTCGGCCGCCCGGGGAGAGTGTCAGAGACCAGAGAGTTGCTGGCACACCGCCACTACTTCATCATCTACAGAATTCGCAGAAACCAACTGGAGATCCTGAGGCTGTTGCACACATCCCGACAGTGGCCTCCAGAATCCCGACAAAGGTTTTAGCGCGGGTCCGGTATTTCCAAGTCCCGCCCTTTCCGCGCACATCCGCACAGTAAACAAAATCGAAATAAATGATCCATTATCATTAACTTACGCCAACATCTCATGCGGAATCAGCACGTTTTTCAAAATAACGGCCAACTCTCAACAACCCTCTGCCTCGTTTAATGAAACTCTCTACAATCGAAACATCTAGAAAAGGCTGCCCGCAAGGTACGTGTCTCCACGAGTCGCAACCACAGGTTCAACCCTTTCGTATGTTTTGTAACCACTTGAGCAGCCATTTCAGCTAGGTAGCGCAACCCCAATGTGCAGCCATTTGGGGTCCAAGATCTGACCACTGATTACTGACCACTGACCACTGTCTTTCGCGCCTTCCCCAACTTCCGCGAGCGTCGCAGTTCCTCCCAATCCCTCTCC
>Ga0302195_10004919_pt1 | contig 10216 bp, 12 predicted proteins | sample II_Bog_N1_2_FD_198778 | JGI IMG/M metagenome (GOLD analysis project Ga0302195, IMG submission 198778) | Peat permafrost microbial communities from Stordalen Mire near Abisko, Sweden - II_Bog_N1_2 | ecosystem: Environmental > Terrestrial > Soil > Wetlands > Peat | place: Sweden: Abisko...
TGATTCGTACTCGATGTACCGCTACGCGGCCTTGATGGCGGGAGCGACCATCGTCAAGAACGTCGCCCAGGCCGACCTGGTCTTTGTGTGTCGACCGAACAATCCCACCGGGGAACTCCCCGAGATTCCACAGGTCTCGGGTCAATTGGTGATCGACGAGGCCTACGCGCACTACGCGGGCGTCGACGCGCTCGAGCGTGTGGCGAACGGTGCGATCATCCTGCGTACGTTCTCCAAGGCGTACGGTCTCGCGGGTGCGCGTGTGGGTTACGCGGTCGCGAACGCTGAGTTGACCGCGGTGATCACGTCGCGCCAAGCGCCGTTGTCGGTGTCCTCGTTGTCAGCCGCGCTCGCTCTCGCCGCCCTGGCGACGCCGGTCGACGTGAGTGCCCAGGTCGCCGAACGCGATCGAATGGCGAAGGAGTTGGGTTCGCTGGGACTCGAGCCCGTCAAGTCCTACACCAACTTTCTCTTCATCCCAATGGACAAGCCCCAGGACATAGTCGAACGGCTCTTGCCGTACGGTCTGGTCGTGCGCGCGTTCGCCAAGGGCCTGCGGATCAGCGTGCGCGACGAGCTCGACGACAACGTGTTGCTCGACGCACTGCGCGCCGAATTGACTGGCTCGTCGATGCCCGCACCGGGCGTGCGCCACCGCCGAGCGACCGCCGAGACACTGTTGACGGCGCGCCTGCGTGTGCCCGGCGAGGGACGCGTCTACGTGCACACCGGCGAAGGTTTCTATGACCACATGCTCCAACAACTCGCCTTTCACGGAGGTATGGACCTTCGACTCGAGGGGGTGGGCGACCTCGAGACGGGTGAACACCACACCGTCGAGGACATGATGATCACCTTTGGCGAGGCGCTGAACCAGGCGCTCGGGGACCGGCGTGGACTCACCCGCTACGGGGAAGCGCGCGTGCCTATGGACGAGGCGCTCGCCTACGCGGTCGTTGACTTGTCTGGTCGCGCGACCGCCAACATCTCGATAACGCCTGATCCGGGGATGGCGGCGCACGCTTTCATTTCACTGGCCCAAACCGCGCGCATCACGTTGCACGTGACCGCGAGCGGGGAGAACGCCCACCATGTCGCCGAGGCGTCGTTCAAGGCCGTGGGCCGGGCCCTCGCCCAAGCCATGACGCGCGACGGCAGTCTCGTGCGTTCCACGAAGGGGTCACTGTGAGCGACGTCGTGATCATCGACTACGGCGCGGGCAACACGCGCTCGGTAGCGGCCGCGATCACGCACGTCGGTCGGTCCACTGAGGTGAGCGCGGACCCCGCAAAGATCGTGGATGCGCCCTACGTGGTCCTACCGGGTGTTGGTTCAGCGCGCAGTGCGATGGAACACCTTAACGAGACCGGCGCCGCCGAGGCGTTGCGAGCGCGCTTTCGCCTGAACGGCCCAACGCTCGGGATTTGTTTGGGTATGCAGCTCGCCCTCGAGGCGAGCGAGGAAGACGGCGGCGTCGAGTGCCTCGGACTCTTAGAGGGAAAGGTCGTTCGTCTCCAGGCCGAGCGCGTTCCTCGTCTGGGCTGGGCGATCGTCGAACCGTGGGGCGACGCGTACTACTTCGCCCACAGTTTCGTCGGTACTTCACCCGACGCGGTCGCTACGTCGGACGGACTGACTGTCGCGGTGCGCAAGGATTCGTTCTTCGGGGTGCAGTTTCACCCCGAGAAGAGCGGTGACGCTGGACTCAACTTCTTAGGCCAATGCCTCTCCCTCGTCTGATTCCTTGCCTCGACGTCGCCAATGGTCGCGTGGTGAAAGGGGTGAGCTTCGTTGGTTTGCGTGACGTCGGCGATCCCGTCGAATTGGCGACGTACTACAGTGCCGGCGGTGCGGACGAACTCGTCTTCCTCGACATCGCCGCGACTCCCGATGACACGAAGACGATGACCTCGGTCGTCGCCCAAGTTGCCGACGTCCTGGAGATCCCCTTTACCGTAGGCGGGGGTGTGCGCAGCGTCGAGGACGCCTCAAGGATCATCGAGTCCGGTGCGGACCGCGTATCGCTCAATTCGGCCGCGCTCGCCGAACCGTGGCTCATTACCGCGATCGCCGATCGCTACGGCAGTCAAGCAGTCGTGGTGGCAATTGACGCGGGAGAAGGAGTCGTCCACACCCACGGCGGAAGGGTCGCAACGAAGACTCCGACGCTCGAGTGGGCCATCGAAGCGGCGAGTCGTGGGGCTGGTGAGATCTTGCTGACCTCGATCCGCCAGGACGGCAAGCGGACCGGCTTCGATCTGGAGCTCACGACGGCCGTGCGCAGTTCGATCTCGATTCCGGTGATCGCATCAGGTGGCGCGGGCTCGGCCCAGCACATCGCCGATGCGTTGCGAGTCACCGATGCGGCACTGATCGCCTCGATCGTCCACGAGAACCCTTCGGGACTACCGGGACTTCGTCAGGAGATAGAGAGCCTGGGAGTGCATTTGCGTCCCATGAAGGAGCGATCATGAACGAGCAACTGAAGGCCGCGATCATCCAAGACGACGCGACGGGTCGGGTGTTGATGCTTGGGTGGATGGACGGCGAAGCACTCGAGCTCACGCGAAGCACGGGGCTCGTGACGTTCTACTCACGATCTCGCCAGCAGCTCTGGGTAAAGGGAGAGACTTCGGGTAATTCGCTGCACGTCGTCGAGGTCGTCCTCGACTGTGATGAGGATGCCGTGCTGGTTCGGGTGAACGCGGACGGCCCCGCGTGTCACGACGGATCGACATCGTGCTTCACGCCGTGGTTGTGGCGCAAGATTCTCCAGCGTGAGGCCGAAGGGAGTGACGCGTCCTACGTCGCTCGAACGCTGCGTGAAGGTACGGCAAAGACTTCGCGCAAGGTGGGAGAGGAAGCGGTCGAGGTCGTCGTCGCTGCGCTGAGCGAGGATGACGAGCGGGTCGTGAGTGAAGCCGCTGACCTTTGGTTTCACACGCTGCTCCTACTACGAAGCCGTGGCCTGGACCCCGCTGCAGTCGAGGACGAGCTTCGTCGGCGATCTCGGTAGTGTCGATACCCCGTAGGTTGAAGTGCACGTAGAGATTGTTGAGCGAAACGAAGAAGAGGTGATGGGTTGATTGCGACCACGGTTTCTTCGGGTGTCATGGTCCTCGTCGTTGCGGTCTTTCTCGTCTCGTGCGTGGAGATGGTCGAGGCTCTTACCATTGTCCTGGCCGTCGGTCACACGCGGGGATGGCGATCCAGCTTCGAAGGGGTTGGCGCGGCGCTAGCCGCGTTGGTGGTGCTCGTCGCACTTTTCGGTCCGGCGCTCGTACGAGTACCGCTGGCGACGCTGCACCTCTTTATCGGTGTCATCTTGTTGATCTTTGGTATGCAGTGGCTTCGAAAGGCGATATTGCGATCGAGTGGCCTTAAGGAAAAGAACGATGAGGACGTTCGCTACCGCTCGACGGTGGCATTACTGGCGGACAGCACGCCCGCTACTGGTCGTGACTCGGTGGCGTTCGTGGTGGCGTTCAAAGGGGTCTTTCTCGAGGGTCTCGAGGTCGTGATCGCCGTGATCACGTTGGGCACGTCCGCGCACCGGCTTGGTCTCGCGTCAGTCGTCGCGGCGATCGCGGTCATTCTGGTAGGGGCGGTGGGAGCCCTGGTGTCCAAGCAACTCAGCAAGGTTCCCGAGAACGCGATGAAGATGGGGGTGGGGATCCTGCTCACGAGTTACGGGACGTTCTGGACGGGAGAAGGCTTGAAGGTTCGCTGGCCCGGGGGCGACGTCTGGTTGCTGATGTTCGTTGGTATCTACGTAGTGGTGACGTTGGTCTTCATCGTTAGCTTGCGTCGAAGCGACGCCGCGGTGCTCGAGGTGACGCCGTGAGCGAAACGAAGTCACCCTTGGTGTGGCGGGCCATCAAGGGTTTCGCGATGTTTTGGTGGGATTTTCTGGTAGGTGACACGCCCGAGTTGTTCATCGCGGCCCTGGTGGTCGTAGGGTTGGTCGCGTTGTGCCGGATCGTCTGGCAACTCAACACCCTCGCCCTCGTCGCGTTGCCGGTGCTGTGCGTACTAGCGCTCGGTGTTTCGCTCGATCGGGCGCGACGCGTACTTCGAAAGAAGTAATCAGGATCCGCCGAGTTCGTAGGCGGTCATGGAGAGCGAACCCATCTCGTAACCGTCTATGAGGGTCCGTGTTGGTGAGGACGCGGCGGCCGAGAGGCCCGCGATGTAAGCGAGCGGCAGGAAGTGGTCGGGAGTGGGCACCGCGAGACCGTAGTCCGGCGAGCTCTCGCTCGACGCGAGTTGCGAGGGATCGCTCGTCATGATTGAACGTACGTCGTCGTCAAAGCGGTGCGCCCAGTCGGTACCCTGGCCGGGTTGGCGCCAGTCGATGAGTCGAAGGTTGTGCACGACGTTGCCGCTCCCTAGGATGAGCACGCCCTGGGACCGCAACTCGTGCAATTTAACGCCGAGATTGAAGTGGTACTCGAAGGGTAACTCGGCGTTGATCGAGAGTTGTAAGACCGGCACGTCGGCCTTGGGGAACATGTGCACCAGGACCGACCAGGTACCGTGGTCGATGCCCCAACTGTCTTCGTCGAGGCCAACGTAGGTGGGCTCGACGAGGTCGACGATGCGTTGGGCGACTTCGGGTTCTCCGGGCGCGGGGTATTCGACGTCGAAGAGCTCCTTCGGGAACCCGTAGAAGTCGTGGATCGTACGCGGGACCTTCATCGCTGTGACGGCGGTGATGTTCACGTACCAGTGCGCCGAAACGACGAGGATCGCCTTGGGCGTGGGTAACGCCGCGCCGAAGGCCGACCACGCTTCGGTGTAGCGGTTGTGCTCCAGGGCGTTCATGGGGTTACCGTGGCCGACAAAAGCGGCGGGCATCAACTGGGTCATGGGCATCTCACTTCGTGGGGACCTGCGTATCGTACCGGGAGTACAGTTCGAGCAATTCGCGAAGGCTTCACTGGTAGTGCGGGGGAACCTCGTGACGCTCTCGCGCGAGGCGACGAATTTCATCCCTTAACCGGGCGTTCTCCTCGCGAAGGTGCGCGACGAGCTCTTCGAGCTCCTCACGGGACAGTTCGGCGTCTTTCATCTACTCAGGTTGGCACAGAATCACGCAAGTTGAGAGCGACCGGTCCCTCTCGCGTGGATCGCCGACAGGAATATGCATTTCACTTTGAAGGCCCGTTCGGTAGAATCATTTCCTATGCGCCTCGCCTCTTTCGCTCACGCGCCAATGGAGGACTGAATAATGGCGGTTTGGGTGCGGGTGCTCTCGGGGTGTGTGGGGCTGACCGTACTGGTGCTCGTGCTTGACGCGGCCATTAGGACGTTCCTTCTTCCACGCTCGGCCCGGGTTCGGCTCAGCAACGTCACGGCGCGCGCGGTGAGCCGGATCTTCCAGATGATCGCGGGATCAAAGAGGTCCTACGCGAAGCGGGACCAGGTGCTTTCGCTCTTCCCGTCGATTGTCTTGCTCTCCTACCAAGCGCTGTGGCTCGGGCTCACGTTGGTCGCCTTCGCTTTCGCCTACGTGGCGGCGGGTATTTCGAATTTCGCCTCAGCCTTCGAGGTCTCGGGCTCATCGATCTTCACGTTAGGCACGACCTCGGGCCACGGCGGTGCGCAGATCACCTTGGGCTACCTCGAAGCGGGTATTGGCCTCACGCTGCTGGCGCTCTTGATCTCGTTCATTCCTACGCTCTACGCAGCCTTCCAGCGCCGCGAGATCTCGGTCTCTCGACTTTCGGTGCGCGCCGGCGTGCCCGCGACCCCGTGGGGCATTCTTGAAATCGCGAACAGCGTCAACTCCTATGACCTGCTCGATGAGTTGTGGCGCGAGTGGGAGCAGTGGTTCATCGAAGTCGGTGAAACGCACTCCACGCTCACGATTCTTAACTTCTACCGATCACCAACTTTGGACCAGACGTGGATCGGGTCGGCCGCCGCCGTGCTCGATGCGGCGGCACTCTTCAACTCGGTAGTCGATCTCACGCCTTCGCCAACGGCCGGACTCTGTATTCGCTCCGGCTGGCTCAACCTTCGACGGGTCGCTGACTATTTCGAGGTCCGTTATCCCCTCAAGGTGAGTCACAAGAGCCCGATTGCGATCTCGCGCGAAGAGTTCGACATCGTTCTAGTTCGTCTCGAGCGCGGCGGTGTTCCATTGATCGCCGACCGGGATGCGGGGTGGCGCGACTTCGTGGGCTGGCGGGCTAACTATGACCACATCATCGAAGCCTCGTACAAGCTCTTTAACTGTCCCCGCACCGACTGGCGCAGCGCTTCGAACGAGCCCCTGGTGGAGCGATCGAATGTGCGAGGCCAGAATGTTGAAGACTGATACGGTCGCCAGTTCACTCGCCTGGCAGTCTCATGGCGTGTTTTGAGTGTGGACTGGTGGCTTTCGGGCGAAGGGGGTTCACGTGGGAGAACCGAGCTACTCCTTAGAGACTGACGCGACGAAGTCGCTGAGGATGCGCCGTAACTCGACGGTGGTCTTGTCGGCGCGCGTATGGAGTTCAGCGGTGATGTCGAGCGGAAGTTCGAGCACCTCGTAGCGTGACTGGAGATAGAGATCCTCGTTCACGACTGCCACTTCGAAGTCAATTGCTTCGGCCATACGTTCCTGGGAACCGTCGAGATCATTGCGCCACAGGCTCGAGTAGATGCGCACGCTCTCGTCGTCGAGCGGCGTGAGGAAGAAGCCAATGACGTTGGCACCGCCAGCATCGAGAAACTCGATGGCGAGTTCAAGGTGAAAGGGAGCGGTGTAACGGTACGTGAGTCGTCGGCGCTGTAACAAGGGGCGAAGCCCTGCGGCGACGCCCGGGTCCTCGCGATTGGAGAATTCGTGCTCGTAGGAAGCTTCGAATTGAAGCCCGTTGCGGGTAACTGTGTACTTTGGCACCTCTCGTGCCTCGCCGGCACCAAAGGTTTGCGCGTGGATGAATGGAAAGTGTGCCATATCCAGAAAATTGTCGGCGAGCAAACCAGCACTCGCTCGTGTCTCGATGACGGGTAAGTCGCCGCGCAAGAATGCCGGGTCGAGAGCTGACAAGATGCTCGGCATTGGAGTGGCCGGTTCGAGTGGCGCCACGAAGACCATGGCGTGTGACTCCTGCAAGCGAGCGGGTCCAGCAAGTTTTGCCCGATCGGGAATCGTCGTGTTTTGGCCGAGCGCGGGGATCTCGACGCAGTTTCCTTGCGCGTCATAGACCCACCCGTGGTACACGCAGCGAAGATTTTCGCCTTCGCACTGGCCCAACGAGAGTGGTGCGAAGCGGTGGGGGCAGCGGTCCTCGAACACCCGCAGTTCGCCGTCGGGGGTTCGATAGGCGACGTAATTCTGGTTGAGCAGCGTAAAGCGCTTTGGTGACCTGGTCACTTCGGTAGAGCGGCAAAGTGGATGCCAAGCCTGGCGCAACGCGGGGTCGAGGTTGCGAAGCCCGCGGTTCATGCACGCCAATGTAGTTGAGCTTCAGGCATTGAGGTGCACGTTTGCGGGGTCGTGACGATAGGTTAAGAAGAGGTGGCACGAGGGAGGGTCCATGGCAGGTTCACGAGATGAGGGTTCTCTCGCCAGCGCCGAAGGGATTAGCGACGAAGAGTTGACCGCACTGGCGCTCGCGGCGAACCCCGACGCACCGCTCGACCTTGATGCGGTGCCGTGGCGCGCGGGGATGTTGCAACTCGGATTACTGCCTGACTGGTACATGCCACGTGCAATCGCGACGGGTCGCGGTCGAGGCACGCGTATCGTGATCTACGCGGTCGTGGCGGGCTTCCTCGTCATCGGCGCCTTCGGGCTTTGCATCACCTCGGGCTTCTTGTCATTGGCCTGAATTCACCCGAAGGTAAACCACGTGGGCGAGATTACGAACGTTCGAGAGTGTGCAGATAGCACTTGAGGGCGACCAGACCCTCACCGAGAAACAGGCGTGTTTGCTCGCCGAGTTCCTGGCTGACGTCGAGAATCGTCGAGGTCATTTCGACCAAGATGCGTGTCGCGGCGCGCGCACGTTCCTTTGAGATGCCCACGAACCGGACTCGAAGGAGGGTCGAAAGGAAATCAAGGTAAAGCTCGGTGTCCTGGCGATCGATTGCGACGAGTTCGGGCACCGCGCGAAACGCTCGGCGTAGATGTGCGGTCGCCGGACTCTCGTTACGTAGTTCTATGGCGAGAGCGAACATCTCGTCGGCCCACTGGTCGAGGTCGGGAGCGTCGGATATCTCGTTGAGCTTCTCGGTGAGTGGTGCGTTTCGCCGTTCCTGGTCTATGCGAAAGAGTTCGACAAGAATCGCGGTCTTGTCGGGAAAATAGTGATACACGGTGCCGATGTTCACCCCGGCGCGCTCGGCGACCACGTTGGTGTTGAGGCCCTGCACCCCTCGCTCGACGATTATGTCAGTGGATGCTTGCAAAATGCTGGCGAACGTCGCAATGGAACGCGCCTGGGACGGTCTCTTTAACTGGGATCGGTATTCCGATATCACTTTTGCCATTTCATTAGTATTCACCGTAAATCGGAGGTTTCGCTAAGTTTTTTTCCAACTTTTCAAGTCCAACTTGAGGGAACCAATCACGTTGGTCGCCATCGGGCGTTTCGCGATGTCGTCGCGCTGAATGCCCATTGTCCACCGGCCGATGCGCTTGCGGTACGAGACGAACGCGTCCTGCACCCTGGCGGTTACCAAGAAGTAATCGAAGCACTCCGCGGTCGCTTCGCGTGACGGACGGTCGGTTCGGCGTCTCTGTCTAAGCGGAGGAGCGAGGATCGGACGAGGTCGGGAGATTCTCCGCTTTCACGGCACTGAAGGAGAATTCCCCGTCGGTCGATCTACTGCGGATCAAGTTCCTCGAGGTCTTGGCATACGGGTTGGCCGGCGAGACCCTTGAGTTGGGGCGGTTTCACTTTGGGCGACGATGGAGCGTTCAAGTGCTCAAACCGTTTAAGAAAGTTCTAAAGACTTGCTGGCGCTACGTCCCTCGTGTGAGATAAGCACTTTGCGGACCAAGGAGCTCCACGGGCTGGACCCTGGTGAGTGAAGAGTCACTACCATTGAAGTAGACGGATGTTCCCAGTCGGGGCACCTAGTAGCCAAGAAGTCAATCGTGCCTGCTCTCAGTGTGAAGTCGCTGCACAAGTCCTATGGACAGTTGCACGCGGTGAACGGCGTGAGTTTCGAAGTGGTTCGCGGCGACGTTTTCGCTCTCCTGGGGCCCAACGGCGCGGGCAAGTCGACGACAATCGAGATTCTTGAAGGGTTCTTGAAACGCGACGGCGGTGAGGTGAGCGTACTTGGCGTCGACCCCGGTGAACGCGGCGAGCAGCGATGGCTTCGAACGAGGATTGGCGTTGTCCTCCAAGAACTTACGGTCGAACCCTTCTTCAGCGTTCGCCAAGTGCTCGAGCGCAACGCGGGTTACTACCCGTCGCCTCGGGCCGTGGACGAAGTGATCGAGCTCGTGGGTCTGCGCGACAAAGCCGACGTGAAGGTGAAGAAACTTTCAGGGGGCCAGCAGCGCCGACTAGATATTGGCCTAGGAATCGTTGGAAACCCAGAGTTGCTCTTTCTCGACGAGCCGACGACCGGACTCGACCCTGCAGCGAGGCGAATGACGTGGGAGTTGATTCGTGCGCTCTCGTGCCAGGGCACCACGGTCGTACTTTCGAGCCACTACATGGACGAGGTCGAGGCACTCGCTAGCCATGTCGTGGTCCTCACGAAAGGCCGCATCGCCGCTTCGGGGACGCCCTCGTCGTTGGGGGGCCGTGATATGGGCAAGGTGGCGATCTCATTCACGATGCCCGAAGGGATTGCCGTGGCGGACCTACCCGTGACGCCGAGTTGTCTCGAAGGACTACGCGTCGAAATCGACACCGACTGCGAGCTTGAAGTGCTCTCGCGCTTGACCCACTGGGCGCTCGAAGAAAAAGTCTCGCTCGCCGGTCTGTGCGTGATGCGCCAGACACTCGAAGACGTCTATCTGCGACTGACCCACGAAGCGTTGACGTCAAAGGACGAGGTGCACTCGTGAGTGTCGACGTCGCGCCGCAGAAGGACCACACCTGGACTGGTGACCTTCGTCTCGTTGTGCACCAGGTTCGCTACGAGCAGAAGGCGTTTTGGATTAATAAGACCGGCGCCATGTTCACCATAGGTTTCTCAGTCATCTTCTTGATCATGTTGGGTGCAACCAACGGCACACAGACGATCTCCTACTTGGACAACA
>Ga0302195_10004923_pt1 | contig 10213 bp, 1 predicted proteins | sample II_Bog_N1_2_FD_198778 | JGI IMG/M metagenome (GOLD analysis project Ga0302195, IMG submission 198778) | Peat permafrost microbial communities from Stordalen Mire near Abisko, Sweden - II_Bog_N1_2 | ecosystem: Environmental > Terrestrial > Soil > Wetlands > Peat | place: Sweden: Abisko, Stordalen...
GCATTGCAGTGCACGCCGTTCGTACAAATTCCCTATTGTTTCCCTATTGCTTTCCCCAATTGAGGTCCCCCTGATGTACTCCGTTGCCTGTGTTGTTAGCAAGTCCTCGCGCCGTCGTGTGCCTTTCTCCGCCCATACGGGCATGCCTGTTACCTTCACACGTGCTGCTTTCCTGGCGCTCCTGTTGCTCTTCGGCATGGCGAGTTCGGTGTGCGCGCAAACCTCCACTGCGACATCACTTTCGGTGACAAATACGAGCAGTGATACTGTCACGTCGGTATCCTCTGGAACGGTCGTGGTACTCACGGCGACCGTGACCAAATCGGGTGGGGGCAACGTCACCCTTGGCACCGTCAAATTCTGCGATACGGTGTCGCCCCACTGTGAGGATGAGTACCTGGCTGGCTCGGCTCAGTTGAGGTCGAATGGTACGGCGACTTTGAAGTTCAAGCCGGCCCCGAGCGAGCACGTCTACCAGGCATTTTTTCATGGCACCACTTCGAACGCGGCGAGCACCTCGGACGCGCAATCGCTCACAGTCACGGCGGGACCTTTTAATACCAGCACCGCTATTTCATATTCCTCATTTCCTGGCTCGTTTGCATATCGATTAACCGGAACGGTGACAAGCGTAAACAGCCCGCCTTTTTCCCCCACTGGCACTATCGATTTTCTTGACACGACAAACAGTAACTACGTGTTGGCCAGCGCCACGCTTTTTGCGGGCGCGAACACATCGAGTCTGTCGAGTTATCTCACCTACGGCGCTGGCTATCAACCCTCCCTCATCGCCGTGGCGGATATGAACCAGGATGGAATACCCGACCTGGTGGTGGCAGACTACTCGGTTCAGCCAGAATCGCAGGGAGGCGCAGTCACTTACAGCGCGATCAATGTGCTGCTTGGCAAAGGCGATGGAACCTTTGAGGCAGCCATTGGTTCCCCGATAATAGGCTTGGAACCGCAAGCCATTGCCGTGGGAGACATGAACGGGGATGGCTACCCCGATGTAGTCGTGGTCGATAGTTACTCCCCTACCGTGTACGTGTTTCTCAATGACGGCAAGGGAGACGGAGGCCTGACCGGCCCGAATACCTATAACTTCTGGGATCCGAACGGCAACAATCGAATGGGCGAGATCGGCAGCGTCGCTTTGGGCGATGTCAATGGAGACGGCAAACTGGATGCGATTCTCACCTTCCCTTATCCTGACTACTATTTGGGCACGAGTTGCGAAGGTGGTTTAGACTGCGAAATTTTTGGCGTGATGTATGGAAACGGGGACGGCACTCTGCAAATGAGCAGCACCGCAAATCCCCCCCCGTGGGTGCCGGTCTTTAGTGACGGTTTCGGAATAACGGGCACCGTCGAACAGTCCACTGTGGCCCTCGCAGACCTGAACGGGGACGGGAAGCTGGATGTGGTGAACGTCGAACTGGATGCGGAGACCGCGCAGCCCTACGTTTCAGTAATTCTCGGCCATGGCGATGGAAGTTTCGCGGCTCCGGTGCTTTACAACATTGGCGGCTATGGGGCAGGCGCGGTCGCGGTCGGCGATTTCAACGGTGACGGCATCCCCGACCTGGTGGTCACTGGATATGGCGCTGCAGGCGGCATGAGCAGCACCGTTGGGGTGCTGTACGGCAATGGAGATGGAACCTTTCAAGCGATCGAGTCATACACAATACCCAGCGCAAAGGTGCCGATTTCAGTCTCGACGGCAGACATGAACGGCGATGGCTACCTCGACGCTGTCACCGCAAACAAGGACAGTTCAATATCTATTTTGTACGGGAATGGCACCAGCCCCTCGTCCGGCGGGTTCTGCGGGCCCTTTGGAATCGGGTGCGGGGGCGGGGGCGGGGGCACGCCCTTCTCGTCCGCGAGCAATTTTCCCGCGAACCTGCAGGGAGCCCAGGCGCTTTCGAGCGACATCCCGACACCAGGGATCGCCGCAGTGGGAGATTTAAACGGAGACGGCGTCATTGACGTTGCGGTCCCCAATTACTCCACGGGAGACGCGAATGTACTGCTTGGCTCGATAACGAGTACAGCAACTGCGACTTCTCAGGCCGTTCTTATCATAGGAAAGTCGGGGTCTACAGATTCGATAGAGTCGCAGTATCAGGGCGACGCATATTTCGCGCCAAGCTCCTCCGGAACTGTTTCCCTCCAAACGGCGCCCGCAACGACGTCACTCGCACTCCAATCGAATGCTTCAACGGTTACCGTCGGCGACCAGATTACTTTGACGGCAACGCTCTCGCCCTACACGGATCAGGGCTACTCCACAGACGGCGAGCCGGTGACTTTCTACAACAACGGGACGAGCATCATCGGTACCGCGAATTTGTCAGGTGGAGTTGCAACACTGAAGCCGAATCTCACCACGGTCGCCTCTTACTCAATCACGGCCACCTATGGGGGCGATAGCAATTTCGTCGGCAGCAGTACAACTTCGGCGGTCTCGGTGACTGTGCAGAAAGCGGCAACCACCCTGACATCGCAGGTCTGCAACTATGTGTCGAACAATTGGATCTGCCCAGCCACAACCAGCAATTACGGTGGGCAACTAACGGTAACGGCTACGCTCTCGCCCTCTTCTGTGAACGGGGGCGGAAACTCGGATGGCGAGACAATCACCTTCTACAACAATGGAACCGTCTATAGCACCGCGACGCTCAGCGGTGGCTCCGCCACGCTGAACCTCGATCAAATTCCCGCGGGAAGCTATTCGTTCACGGCATCCTATGGCGGCGACGCAAGCTTTATTGCCAGCAGCACGTCCTCGGCAAGTTCCATGACAGTGGCGAAGGTGACACCCAGCGTCACGTTTGCAACTTACCCGGTAAGCACCACCACTTATGGCCAGCGGGTCTCTCTGACTGCCACATTTTCGACTTACCCCTACGTCCCTGATGGCGAACCAGTCACCTTTTATAACGGTACAAACATCGTTGGAACTGCGCCGTTCGCCGGCAATGCCGCCACGCTCAAGTTCACCAATCTTGCCGTGGGGAGCTATAGTTACAGCGCCAGTTATTCGGGTGATACTAACTGGAATTCCACCAACACCAACACGGCCGGTTTGGCCGTTCAGCAACTGCCAACGGTTCTAACGGTGACCTCGGGCGCGCCAGGCGCTGTCATCTACGGCACTCCAATTACGCTGCAGGCATCTCTCGAGCCCCATAACGTTTTGGGCGGCAATACCACAAACAACGAGTCCATTACCTTCTACCAAAACGGCACCGCCGTTGGAACCGGACCACTTTCCAACGGCAATGCCTCGTACACGGTGAATGTGCCTCCAGTGGGGAACGATTCGTATACGGCCAGTTATGCGGGCGACACAAGTTTTGCCACCAGCACTACCTCCCAGGCTGACACCATTACGGTGGAGAAAGCGTCAACCACCATGGGGATCGTAACAAACGGCGTTAATGGCAATATAGGCAGCGGCCAGCCGATAACGCTGACGGCCACGGTCTCGGCCTACCCCCTCAGTGTCACCAGCACAAACGGCGAGCCAGTGACTTTCTACCAGGGTTCAAGCAACCTCGGCACTGGAACGCTTTCGAATGGAGCTGCTACATTCAGTCTCCCCAACGGGCTCGCCGAAGGGACTTTCACGTTTTCTGCCAGTTTTCCGGGTGACACAAACTTTAATGGATCGAGTACATCTTCATACGCCAGCCTGATAGTGCTGCAGTCGACCACCCTGACGCTGACAACCAGCCCGGTGAACTTCGCCGCCCTGAATCAGCCGATCACAATTACTGCCACGCTCTCGCCCTATACCGTTGGAGCTCACGGCACCAACAACGAGCCAATAACCCTTCTGAACAACGGTAGCGCGACAAATGGCGGGAATCTGTCGAATGGCGTTGTCACTATCAGTTTTCCCATCGGGCTGCCGCAGGGGAGCTATTCCTTCTCCGCTCTCTATGACGGCGACGGAACGCTGGCCGGCTCGACCTCGGCCACGGTTGCGTTTTCTGTGGCGACGGTTGAGAACTTTGTAGTGAATGTCAACACCGACGATGGCGGTCCGGCCGGAAACTGTTCTCCGCAGAGCTCGACAACCCATAACGGCGCAGACACCTCCTGCTCGCTGCGCGATGCGCTGCTTGCCGCTGCAAACGCCCCTGAAGGCGCGAACATCACTTTCGACACTGCAGCTTTTTCGGCGCCGACCACCATCACGCTGACCGACGGTACGCTCACCGTGCCGTCGAACACGACGATCACTGCACCCACCTCGGGCAGCGGACCCAACCTTACGAACCTGGTTACGGTGAATGGCAACGGCACCTCCATCTATCAGACATCGTCTACAGTCTTTGCGGTGACCGGGACCGGAACCGCCATGAGCAACCTGATCATTACGGGCGGCTGGCCACTCAGGAATTACGGGAACAATTCGAACGGCGGCGGTATAACGAACTCGGGCAGCCTGGTGCTGGCCAATAGCACGATCACGAACAACGGCGCACTCAACTTCGGCGGCGGCATCTACAACACCGGCACTTTGACGGTAGTCGGCTGCACTTTCGCGGGCAACACGGGCGCTGCGGACGGTATCGGCGATGGCGGCGGAATCGATAATGCGGCCGGTACGCTGACGGTCGTCAACAGCACCTTTGCCAACAACGCTACACCGGACGGCTGGGGCGGCGGCATTGGTGTGGATGCCGGCACGGCGACGATAACCAACAGCACGATTTCAGGCAATTTGGCCAACGGCGGAGGCGGCGGCATCTCCACCGTTGTCCCCGATATTAACGGCGTTACCTCCAATGGCGGCACGGTCACGCTGGCCAACACCATTGTGAACGGTAACTCTGACTTCCTTAGCGATATTGACGACGGCACCGTCCCCTATACCGACAAAGGCGGCAATAACATCGGGTTCCTTAACAGAACCTCTCCCGCAGTAAACGACCCGAACCTTTTGAATCTGGGCCCGCTCGGCAACTACGGCGGCCCCATGCAGACAATGCTTCCTCTACCAGGCAGCCAGGCTATTTGCGGCGGCACTCTTGCCAATAGCCCCAACCAATGGCAGCCGCAGTCGGTGCAGATCGACACCGATCAACGTGGTTTTCTCAACTACACAGGGAGTTACCGGCTCCTCGGGGGACCGTCACTTTGCGTGGATGCCGGCTCCGTGCAGACGAATTACACAGGTGTCCAGATCGCCCCGTCCAGTTCCACCGGTTTGGCCGGTGGAGCAGTAACACCCGCATCGGTTGTTACGGTGATTGAGAGCGGCCTGAACCAGGGAGGCATACCAATCACTCTGAGTTACTCCGGCGCCGGCAACCTCAGCGGCAATTCCTCAACCACCGTCGCGTCGGCCGGCGCATCGTTCCCAAGCCTGTCAGTTGATTCCGCAGGCAACGGCAATCTCTCCGCCACACTCGACATCACTCCCTGCGTCACCACTTGCAGCTGGGTGAAGCTTAGCGCCGCAGCCAACCTTTCAGTGCTTGCGCCGCTGCAGATTTCACCCGCCAGCGAGATCATCTCTGCTGTGGGTGGAGCGCCCCTGTCACAAACCTTTAGCGTCTCGGGTGCCTCGGGTAGCTATCAGCTCACCAATTCGGGGACTTTGCCGGAAGGGCTCACCTTGACGCCATCGGGAGCGAGTACGGGCTTAAGTTGGACGCTCAGCGGCGCGCCGACGCAGAACGGCAGTTACAACTTCACGCTCACAGCCACTGACGCCAACTACAGCCTCTTCACCATCTCGCAAAACTACACCGTCACGGTGGCGCCGGCCACTACTACAACGCTCGTCGCTTCGCCGGCATCTTCGGCGGCATACGGGCAAACGGTGACCCTCACGGCCACGGTCTCTTCCCCCACGGCTACTGGGACGGTCAGCTTCTTCGACGGAGGCAATCTGCTCGGCTCCGGCGGGGTAAGCGTCAGCGGCGGCTCACCCAACACTGCAGCGCTTGCGCTGAATGCCTCAACTCTTGGCTCCCCGTTGGCTTTTGGCGGCCACACCTTCACGGCGCAATACTCGGGCGACGCAACTGACGCAGCCAGCACCAGCAATACCATTAACTACAGCGTAGCTGCGCCGAATTTTGTTGTGAATACGACAATCGACGATAACGGATCATTCCCCTGCACACCACTCGCTTCAACGGCGAGCAATACCACCGACGGCAATAACGGCGGCAACCCCGGCCTGTGCGCGCTGCGCGATGCGCTCAATACCGCATCTGGTTACGGAGCTGGCAGCATCTATTTCGACACGACGGTCTTTGCAGCCGCCAGCACAATCTCAGTAGACGTCACTGATTTCGGCTCGCTCAACCCGCCGTCGAATACAACCATTTATGGCCTTACCGCGGGCAGCGGCGCCTCTCTCACCAACCTGGTTACCGTGAATGGTCAAGGCGCAGGTGGCACCATATTTGTAGCGAACGCAAGCAACGCGGCAATTAACAACTTGAACATCAACAACGGCTATGCCCCAGGCGGGGGCAGCGGCGGCGCCATCACCAACTTCGGATCGCTCACGGTTTCAGGCACTTCGTTCACCGGTAATCAGGCCACGGGCTCCGGCGGGGCAATCTACAATTACGAAGGCACGCTGACGGTTGTGAACAGCACGTTCGTTGGAAACTCCGCTACAGGCGGCAATGGTGGAGCCATTGTCAACACCGCCCCTGACAACTTCGGCTTTACAACGATATCGAACAGCACGTTTTATCAGAACACCGCATCGAATGGCGGTTCGGGTCTCGGTGGCGCTCTCTACAACGACAGTTTTAGCGAAGGCTCGCTGTCGATTACCAACAGCACCATTTTTGGAAACTCCGCCGAAACTGCCGGCGGCGGCATCTTCGACAGTTCCTCGTTGGACCTGGCCAATAGCATCGTTTCGGGGAACTCGAGCAGCATCTCCGGCGCTGATGACATTGACGACTACTACGGTGAGGGCAGCACCTTCTATTGGGGTGCAAGCGGGAATAATGCCAACGTGATCGGCTTCTATGACGGCACCCCGCAGAACGGCACGACCGCTAGTCTGGCTCCTTTCCGCAACTACGGCGGACCGACGCAGACGATGATTCCACTGCCAGGCAGCCCGGCGATTTGCAATGGCATCGCGAACGGCACGACGACCGATCAGCGCGGCGATCTGACGCAGCCAACCGGCGGCTATTGCCCGTCGGGTTCTGTGGACTCTGGCTCCGTGCAGACCAACTACGCCATCAGCTTTACCACCCAGCCGCCATCCAGCGGGAATACGGGCGTTGCGTTGAACCCGGCGCCCGTTGTCACGCTCACTGAAAGCGGCACAGTGTTCACGGCGGGCCCCGGAACAATCGCGATCAGTGATGCGGACGCGGACCTGGACGGCTCATCAACCACCAGCATTTCGACCACCGCCGGCCAGGCCAGTTTCACCAACCTGAAATTCACTAATGTATTGAGCGGCGACACACTCACTGCCACGCTCGAGCTGAATCCGGCGATCTCCGCAACCTCGCCTGCGGTTTCGAGCGTCAGCAATCCGTTCAATGTGACGCAACCGGGTGCGCCGTTCGGGCACCTTGATACGGTAGCCGACAGCGTGACGGGAAGCAGCACGGTTGGTCAGCTTGATTCGGTAGTGGTGAAGGGATGGGCAGCCGACCAGGTCGATGGCGCGCCATTGAGCAATATTAATGTGTACGTCGACGGCAACCTGGTCAGCCTGGCCGGCGCGCCGATTCTGGGCGGTGCTCGCCCGGGTGTGGCCGCGGCCTACGGCGCTGCCTACCTTAACTCCGAATTCCAGCTGACTTTCTCCGCGTCGACCCTCGCGCTGGGCTCTCATGCGGTGACAGTAGTCGTCATCGACTCGGGAGGACGCTCGACCACACTCGGTCCGATCAACATCACGGTAGCAACCATCACCGCTCCGCCGTTCGGGCACCTTGATACGGTAGCCGACAGCGTGACGGGAAGCAGCACGGTTGGTCAGCTTGATTCGGTAGTGGTGAAGGGATGGGCAGCCGACCAGGTCGATGGCGCGCCTTTGAGCAATATTAATGTGTACGTCGACGGCAACCTGGTCAGCCTGGCAGGCGCGCCGATTCTGGGCGGTGCGCGCCCGGGCGTGGCCGCGGCCTACGGCGCCGCCTACCTCAACTCCGAATTCCAGCTGACTTTCTCAGCGTCGACGCTCGCGCTGGGCTCTCATGCGGTGACAGTAGTCGTCATCGACTCGGGAGCACGCTCGACCACACTCGGTCCGCTCAACATCACGGTTGCAACCATCACCGCGCCACCGTTCGGGCACCTCGATACAGTAGCCGACAGCGTGACGGGAAGCAGCACGGTTGGTCAGCTTGATTCGGTAGTAGTGAAGGGATGGGCAGCCGACCAGGTTGATGGCGCGCCATTGAGCAACATCAATGTGTACGTCGACGGCAACCTGATCAGCCTGGCCGGCGCGCCAATTCTGGGCGGTGCGCGCCCGGGCGTGGCCGCGGCCTACGGCGCCGCCTACCTCAACTCCGAATTCCAGCTGACTTTCTCCGCGTCGACTCTCGCACTGGGCTCTCATGCGGTGACAGTAGTCGCCACTGACTCAGGAGGAAGGTCGACTACATTCGGTCCGCTCAACTTCACCGTGCAGTAGGCCAGGGACAAGGTCAATCAGCGGTCCCTGGCAAAAACGCCATCCGTGGTCCGATTGTCGATGACTTGATCGTTACTCGAAAGCGATTATTCATTCCGCCTCCCGCGAGGGGGTGGGATGAATGATCCGCGCTCTGTCCGACTTCTGTCCTTGAACCGCTGCCAAAAGTGACCCATCAACATCCGATAGAACGAACGTGAATCATCGCGTTTTGTTGAAGATGATTGGATTGCGTCATATTGCACCGGTTTGATCGGCGATAAAACCAGTCAGGTTTCAAGCCCTACCTTCTAATAATTTTCGCGACAAAAGATTCCCAGTAAAAGTTTTCCGGTTGACAACTTTGCGCGTCGCTGCAATGATTGCCGACACCTGTAGAACCGGGCCCCGGTCAATTTCCCTTCGGTAAGTCTGGCTAATATACGCTTGGGCTCCCGAAATCAAAATAGCAAATAGATCCTTGTAGTTCGTTTCATTTTCCCCCCGATCCGTTCAATCCAGACGACGATGATGCGAACGTGCGGAGCACTGTCCAATTTTTCTCTCCGCATCCGCTGTCGCGATCATGGGTTGCTATTTCGCTATCCACGCTGCTTTTCTGGCTTCCGCAGCGCGCCAATTTGTTGTCATCCGGGAAGAGCATAAGTCAACTCTCTTCCTGAAACCACTACACACCATCGGACGCGGTGCAAGCCGCCGCGCCTGCCGAGCGGAGGTTCATTCCCATGGCAGCATACACATACCCTGGGGTCTACATTGAGGAGATCTCGAGCGGCCAGCACAACATCACCGGCGTCGCCACGTCGATAGCCGCCTTCATCGGCTGGTCCAATCAGGGCCCTGTCGGTGAAGCCGTCATGGTTGAAAGCTGGGCCCAGTACGAGACGCAGTTCGGCGGAATGATTCCGGGCATCTATCTCGGCTACGCCGTCTACCAGTTCTTCCTCAACGGCGGCTCCCAGGCATACATCGTGCGGCTCATCGATGGAGCCATTGCAGCGTCGAACTCTGTCGCCGGTTTTACTCTCTATGCCAACAATCCCGGTGCATGGGGAAACAGCCTGTTTGTCCTGATTACGCAACCCTCTTCGTTCCCCAGCACCAGCTTCAATCTGCAGGTGATGAAAGCCGCAGGCGGGCAACTTCAAACCCTCGAGAGCTACACCAACCTCTCCACGGTCGCGGGAAACCCTAACTACGCGGTCACGGTCATCGACGCGGAGTCCAACTACATCTCCTTCCTCACGCCGGGTTCCACCACTCCGCCTTCCTCCATCACGCTAGGCACTCTGCCCACAACCAGCATGGTGATTGGCTCTGTAACCTCGGGCACTTTTGTTCCCAATGAGCAACTTCTTCAAACCACCTCAACTGCAACTGCGTATCTTGCCGGCTCCGTCTCGAAGAGCGGGCCCATGACTATAGCGCAGATTGCTGGAACCCCCGACGGGTCAGGTGACACATGGGTTGGCCAGACCAGCGGTGCAGTGTTTACTCCATCCGCACCGCCGATGGCTGCCACGAGCACCGTACCGGGCACGCTGTCCTCGGGAACATTCAGTC
>Ga0302195_10004949_pt1 | contig 10188 bp, 9 predicted proteins | sample II_Bog_N1_2_FD_198778 | JGI IMG/M metagenome (GOLD analysis project Ga0302195, IMG submission 198778) | Peat permafrost microbial communities from Stordalen Mire near Abisko, Sweden - II_Bog_N1_2 | ecosystem: Environmental > Terrestrial > Soil > Wetlands > Peat | place: Sweden: Abisko, Stordalen...
CGATCTTGTTCATCACCGCCCGCAGTTTTTCCTTTGCCCTCACCTTCGTCTCGGTGCTCATCCAGTCCAGCGCGGAGATATCCTTGTCCATTGCCTGTTCAATGGCCAGCGTCATTTCCAGCGTCCGCTGCTTCTCCTCGGGAGGAAAGTACCTGGCCACATATGCCTGCCCCAGCGCCTCGCCCAACTCCTCATCCACGCGGCTGGTGCAGCGTTTCCAGCGCTCCTGCTGCTTCTCGGCGCCATTCAGTGTGTGAGCATAAAAGCTCCATGTCTCATGATCGAAACTCTCTGGCAAACTGGTTCCCGCATAGGCGTGCAGCAGGTGCCAGCGCAGATAAGTCTTGATCTCTTCGATCGGCGTATCGCCAACCAGCGCGTCGAACTCCGCAAAGAACTTCGGCTCCATATCGTTCACTTTACCTGCGGCCGGCGCATGAGCTTCAGCAACATAATCGCCCAGCGAAAAATGCGTCAGCTCCTTTGAGAAGCTCGCCACATCCGTAGGGTGATTCAGGTTCTGCGGATCGCGCTGCTCGGTAATCGTCAGCGTGGCCTTGGCCAGCCGCGTCTCGATTGCCATCACAGTTTCAGCGTCTTTGGCGGCCTGTGCATCAGGCTCGCCCGCAAGGGTAAACATGGCGCGCACATGGGTTACATACTGCTGGCGCTGTTCAACGCTCTTTGGATCGGTGCGTGTGTAGTAATCCCGCTCCGGCAAACCCAACCCGCCCGAGCCATAAAAGGCAATCACCGAGCTTGAATCCGCATAATCCTGGTTCGATCCCATGCCAAAGAACGCGCTTACTCCAATCCTCTGCAGGTGCGCCAGCAACGGCGCCAGGTCAGCCGCCGTCTTCATCGCCCCAATCCGGTCCAGCTCCGGCTCAAGCGGCTTCAACCCCAGCTTGTTCACGGCCGAGGTGTCCATGCAGCTTGCATACTCGTCGCCAATCTTCTGCTCGCTGGCCGATCGCGGGCTCAGGGCTGCGCTTCCTGCCGGCGCGTTCGCGGCCGCTTCTTCCAGAATCTCCTTCAGGTGCAACCGGTTCAGCTCATAAAGCTCGGTAAATCGGCCATACGCTACCTGGTCCGCGGGCAGCGGATTGCGCTTGAACCAGCCGTTGCAACTGAAGCGATAGAAGTTCTCGCAGGGGTCCACTGCCTTGTCGATAAGCGAGGCATCGAACACCTTCAGCCCAGGGGCAGCAGGCAATTCAGGCGGTATAACTCCGGGCGGCGCAGCGGGCATTGTAGCCTGGCCCGGAGCCATAACGCATCCCGGCCCGGCGCCCAGCAGAATGAGAATTGCGAATAACCCGACAAGAAGACGGTAAGAATAGCGCAACATGGGGCAACTCTACCAGATTTCCCGCCCTCAAGGCAGCCTTAGCGGACACCCTTTACAATGGAAGAGCAAACGCAATTTCCCTTTCAGGAGCAGATCGAGTGGCGCAACGCACCTTCAGCATCGTCAAACCGGACGCGGTCCGAAAAGGCTACACTGGCGCCATTCTGGCCGAGATTGAAAAGGCCGGCTTTCAGATTGTGGCCATCAAAAAAGCATCCATCTCCAAGCGCCAGGCCGAGGGCTTCTACGCCGTTCACGCCGCCAAGCCCTTCTTCAGCGACCTTTGCGACTTCATGTCTTCCGGCCCATTGTTCCTCATGGTTTTGGAAAAGGAAAACGCAATTCTCGACCTGCGTACGCTGATGGGCGCAACTAACCCCGCCAACGCCGCTGAGGGAACCATCCGCAAGAAATTCGCCGGCTCGTTGCAGGAGAACGCCATCCACGGCTCCGACGCCGAAGACACCGCCGCGTTTGAAATTGGGTATTGGTTTGCCGGATACGAACTAGTCTGATTTCAGTGCTCACGTCTCAGTAAAGGCAATTGGTGAGGTCGCGCATGGAATTCATCTCACTCGCAGTTACCCAGCCTGTAGTCGACTACGTGCAACATATCGGGAAGGGCGGGCGGCAAATCGCAATCCAATCCGCCTCCCCTGCATTACAAGCAAAGATCAACGCAACGAACAGGAACGAGTGCTTGCTTCTTCTCATCGGTGGCGAATTCGAGTTGCGGAACGGGGACCCCGGGGCGATTTGGCCAAGGCATCAAGCACAAGGCTGCCAGTCAGACAACTTTGACGAAATGTACGATTTCTTGTCGCGGCGTCCTGGACACCCTGTAACATTTTCATGCGTAGACCGGTCACAGCTCTAACCTTCCCCAAACAAATCATCGACCTTCCATCGCAGCACACTAACTTCCTTCGGCCGCCCACAAGGAAGCACGCAATTGGGGCGAGGCTCACGTTGCCCCCCTCCCAGAGGGAGTGAATGATAATAGCCCAGTATGGAGCGCAGCGGAATGCTGGGATGATGACGAATAAAGAGCTGCGCCCTGTAAGGGCGCTGTGAACGTGAATCGCCCTAATCTGCATACCGGCTCGAAATCAGTTTCAAGGGATCCCCGCTACTTCGCATTCGCGCCCGCCTGCGAACTCAGCGCCTTCAGATCGCCGACAAGCTTATCGATCGTGGCATCGAAGTTCGCGTCGCGAGTCTTTTGCAATCCCGTAATCTTGACCGGCTCGTACATTGTCCACAATACAATTCGCGTCTTCGGGTCCAATATCTCAAGCTTGAACTGCCAAACAGCCGGATTGGCGACCACATTCGCATCCAGAACCAGATCGGCATCGCCGGGAGCGGTTACAAGTTCATATCGTCCCCAGCTCTTCATCGCCGCGTAAAGCTCGTTGTAAAGTCGATCCTGCCCTCCACTCCAAACATAAGAATTCAATCCGACGCCAGTATTGGAGATAAAGACTTTCTTAGCAGCAATAATTTGTGAGGGCACTGGCGCCGCCGGCGCCAATGGCGTCTGCGCAAGCAATGCGGAGGGTACGGGCAATAACATTGCCAGCCCAACAACCGTATTAGCAATCCTTGCTTTCAGCATGATTTTCACGCCTTTCACTAATCTATTGAACACCAGGTCGGCTAATTCCACTCGAAAGCAACGCACCCCCTAACCATCCCCAAACAAATCGTCAATCTTCTTCCGCAGCGTACTAACTTCCCGGCGCAGTTCCGCCACCGTGGCCTCTAACTGCGCAACCCGCACATCCAGCCCCGAGTCTGTCCCCAAAGCCACGCCACCCCCGCGCCCGCCAATCGCATTCTCCGCCGCAACCGCCGTCTCCACATTCCCCGAAAGCAGATGCGCATACCGCGACTCCTTGGTCCCCGGCTGCCGTGGCAGCACAGCCGCCAGCGCCGGTTGCCGCTCCATCAGCTTTTGCAGCCCCGCCAGCACATCGCCGATCTCGTCGAACACGTGCAGCCGCTCCGTCCGCCCGCGCAACTCGCCTGGAGTCTGCGGCCCCCTCAGCAGCAGCACGCAAATCAGCGCCGTCTCCGCCCGGCTGAAGTTGAACGCCTCGCCCAGCCAGTGCTCGTATTTCGTCACCCGCCCATCGGCCCCGCGCGCTCGTCCTCCCAGCCGCATGTCTTCAAGGCCATGCAAAGCCTGCCGAACTTCTTCCTCATCCAGATCCATCACCGGCTCACGATTCGATCGCTGATTGCATGCGTTGATCAGCGCGTTCAGCGACATGGGATAGTAATCCGGCGTGGTTATTTCCTTCTCCACCAAAGCCCCCAGAACGCGGGCTTCGGCAGCGGTCAGAACAATCGGCTCGGGCATGGCTTCATTGGTCGGCGGCATACATCCATTCTGTCACCATCACCCCCGTTCGCCGGCCCGGATGTCCCAACAAATGCCGGGTGCCCCAGGTCTCGATTTTGAGACCTGGGAATCCTCAACTCCCACCCGTCCCCGCCTTTCCGTTCGACCCTGTCCACCACGCTCCGCCGGAACCCAAGAATCCCGGCCGCCAATCATCACTTCTTGTCCGGCGAATCCGCCTCCTTGGGCCCCAGCAGAATCTGAACCCCCAGATAAGCAATCCAGTTCGGCTCGCTGTTTTGCCGTGTCGAACCCTGGATTCCCCGCCCGCCCATAAACAGCAGCCGGATCGTATTTCCGTGGTTCAGGCTCTGCCGCCCGCCCATATCCAGCGTCAATTCGCGCTGTTTGGGCGCGTCCCCAATCCGGTTCGCATCCTGCAAATCGTAAATCTCCCCATAAAGTTCCAGCCGCTCGCTGAACTCGTGCCCCGCAATCAGCCCTCGTCCCCACCGGCTAGCGGTGAGCTTGTTCCCGAACCAGTGCCCCACCTCGCCGTTGAAATCTATCGGTCCAAGCTTCGCCGTTGCTTCCATAGGCAGGTAATACTGCGGCCCATTCTCCACAATCCCCCGCCGCACCGCGCTGGTCGGATTATTGATCGAAGCCTGCGGATACGTCCCCAGCGAGAACAGCATATTCTCATCCGACTTCGCCTCGCCGGCGCGATGATACTCGTAAGGCCGCCACTTGATCCCCAGCAGCGATTCTCCCAATCCGGCACGCGTGGTATTGTTCTGGTCGGTAGCAACGGCCATCGGCAGTTCATACTTCAACTGAATCCGGTCGCCCCACCCATAATTCATGTCGATATCCGGCGTCTGGTAGGTGGCGTTGCCAGGATTGTGGTCAGCGATCCAGCCGAAGTTGATCTCCCAGTGCTTGTTCCCCGGCGTCCCAGGATCGTCGGTAATAAACGGCGGCCCGCCCTGCGCATGCGCCAGAGTCGTACCTCCAGCCACTGCCAGCATCACAAAAAGTTGAAGCAATTTGTGCATTCGAATGAGCGGAATCCCTGAATCGAAGTCGGCGTCAGATAATCGAGAATCGCCTTCGCTTAAGCTAACATCCCGTCCACACCGAACACAGCTACACAGCGCACCACGACGCACCCATCCGAAGTTTGCCATTTCCGGTTTGTTAAAAATTGGGACGCCAGGAGGCCTGCGGCCACGCCCGATCCAGTTCCGCAAACAGCTCGCTCATCACCACGCGAATAGGCGTCCCCGGCACCGTGAGCTCCCCGGGATCGGCCAAATGCAATCCTGTGCTGGTAGCGAACTGGACCGTTCGCCGCTCAGGGTCGATGATCCAGATATGCTCAATTCCAAACTCGATGTAATCGTCGATTCGATCTTGGAATCGGCTCTCGCGGTCTTCTGGCGAGAGAATCTCGATCACCAGCAACGGAGGACGAGTGAGAACCCGCTCCTTCGGCGCATCGAGCCGCAGAACCAGGACATCGGGAACTCGAAAGCTCGCAGGCTTAACCTGAATCCTGACGGCGGTCAGCGCTCTCACTCCCCACGCTTTGCCATTGTTAAGGAATAGCTGTGCCAGCAATGCCTGCAGGAAGCCGTGCTCGTACTCGCCCACGTTGCGCTCTTCAATCCGTCCGTCCACGTAGTCGCAGTCGGGGCGGTAGCTCGTGGTGAGATACTCGCGCACGGATACATAGGTCGACTGAGGGTCATCGTAAATGGGCAAAGTCGCCATGCACTCATTATCGCCCCGATTCAGCCAGCCCGCCAGCGCAATCCCCGCTAAGATGCAATCGGCGGCCCCCACCCCTCTCAATCGATGTGTCTACGGAACCAGCTTTAAAAACGTCACGCCGTACCCACCCATATTCAGAGTCATTTGCGCGGAGGGACTCACATTCACCGCCACCGGACCAGTGGCAATGTTCGTATTTGCGTCAATAGTCAGTTCGCTCGCCGACGTAAACGATCCCAGTTGCGAAAGATCAAGAATCACCGTGCGCGGCGCTCCGTGACCATTGTTGTCGTTGGTTCCGTTGACGGCGTGGTCGGCTGCCATCACTACCACCGAGCCGTCGGAATTCTCCGTGGAGAATATCTCGACGGTTTGGTTCGAAGCGGGTTCGCTTGTGCTCCAGGTCAAAATACTCGACCCCTTCGCAGTGCAGGTGGCGGGTTCGTCCGGTGCGCAGTATGGAAAATATCGCTGCAGGTAGTAGTCGACCCAGTAGCTGATGTACGGCTGATCCGTTGCGTAGGTCACCTCGCCGTACATTTGGGTCAGCACCGGTTCCTGGTTGAAGTCAGAGTGCGAGAGCATGTGCGAACCGGCCTGCGCCCACTGCGAAAACACATAGGGTCTCCAGGCCGCGAAAAACGGGCTCGTTCCCCGCAGATCCAGCTCGAAAGGATTGCTGCAAACACCCTGCCCGTTGCTGGTATTGTAGTCCGCGTCCACGTTGTTTTCCGTCTCCCACGCCACGGCGTTCTTAAGCTTGGGTGTGGTGGCAACAATCTGCGCCAGGTGCTGAGCGTAAGTGCCAAACGAGGAAGGAATTCCCGACATGACCTCATCGTCCGTATAGAACCAGCCGCAGACGGAGTATTGCTGAGCCGAAAGCACGTCGATCTGCGCGGTCTCGGCAGCCAGAAATTGAGGAAAATAATCGGCTGGATCGGTGCCGCCGCTCAATTCGCCGGCCACGAATTTGAGCGGAACCTCAGAGCCCGCCGCCTGCATCGCCGTCACCGTTTCGTCGTACACCTGCGCGTACTGCTCGGGCGTTAGGGGCTCCAGGTCAGGACCCTCAAGAACGCTCCAGTAGGTAATCGGAGCGAACGGCGTGTGGACGTGCTGCACTCCATTGGCGTCGGTAAATCCGGTGTGGGTGTTGAAGTACTGCACCATTTGCGCCGCGAATTGGGCGAAGTCCTGAAAGTGCGCGGGAAGCAGGTTGCCGTTTTCGTCATTCCACGACGGCGGCCCCTGCGTCAATACAAAGCTGATGCTCTTGTCGCCCACGGTCATGACCGGATCGACCGTGGTATCGAGCACCGTGAAATCCCAGTTCCCGTTTGCGCCCAGCGGGATACCCTGACTCGAGGCGTAAACGCGTATGTGCTGAGGATTCAGGCTGGCCAGCGTTTGGGTGGCTTGCGGATTCATGGGGAAGAAGGACTCGTCCCACTCGGCTGCATAAACCTGCGTAGTCATGAAGGTCTGCATCTGGCCGCCAAAACCAACGGCGGTGTTCACGGCGGGACTTATGGCGACATTGACTGTCACTGGCGGGGAGAGCACGGTCAGCGTCAGAGACGCAAACGCATCGGGTCCACCTTCAGTAGCGCTTACTGTCACGGTATAAGTGCCGGTAAATGCCGAGGCTGGCGCTGTGAAAGTGATAGTGCCCGAGTTACCGGTTCCCGGCGATGAGATCTGCGTGGTTAGGTTGCCCGGAACTCCGCTCAGACTTAGAGTTACCGGGTTAGTGTCGCCCGCGACTCGTTGGACAGTTACGGTGATCGGGGGAGATGAGCCGAAAACCGGCGCCGTCGTGGCGCTCGACGACAGCGAAATCGTGATCGGGTTGTACGCAGCGGGGCTGATGATCAAGGATGGGCCGCCGGTGCCACAGCCGCCGAGCAGTAGCGAACCACCTAAACCCAAGAAGCCGAGCAAAACCGTTTTCCGACACATCCTGGATGTCTCCTTCTAAGGATATCCCTGCTGGGCGAGACGCGCGCCAACTTCCGCTCCGGCCGCCTCAATCATGCCGGGATTATAAAACCATCTGCCTGGCTGCGCTGCAATTCAGTCCTTCAGCGCAGGGCAATCGCATGAAGGAATTTCATTGACGGAACTGGTTCATATTCCCGTCTCAATCGACCGATCCCCGCACTTCCTCCCGGAGGGAGGGAACGAGAATAGCCCCGGATGGAGCGTAGCGCAATCCGGGGAAAGCGTCCTGATCGTGTTTTCGCGTCCCGTAGGGTCGCGGCGAACCTCTACCTTCCCGCTTGACCACGTTCATGCGATTGCCCTGTCCTTCAGCGTCGAAGCAACACCATCCCGAGGTTTCCGAGTAACGCGGATCGGCAGGTGATCTGTGGCTCGAAAATAGCCGTGGGCTCCACAGTTTTCCCTAAATTCGCCGCCCCACCCCGCCCCACTCTGCGATACTGATTTGTCATGCCTATCGCCGATTTGCAGCAAGCTGCCCAGAAAATTGCCTCCTTCCTTTCCGCCCTCAATAAGCTCGGCGGCCTGCGACTCAAGTACCGCATCGCTGCCGGCAGCGGCGACCCCGGTCCCGACGGCTCCCCGGCCAACCAGCTTCGCGTCGAACTGGCCGGTCCCGACGTGCCCCTGGTCACGCAACGCAACGGCGAAATGCTGCTCGCGCTTGAGACCGTCTCGGCGCAAATCCTCCGCCTCGACCAGCGCGAACACGACCTGGTCGTCTTTGATGCCGACAACTTCAAGGCTCTGCAAGCCCAGCAACTGCGCCTCACCGCTGAAACCGTCGCGGAGAAGGTGCGCAGGACCGGCATTCCATATGCCTTCGCGGCCACCAACAGCCGCGATCGCCGCCTGATGCACATGGCCTTCCGCGGCATTGAAGGAGTTGAAACGGCCAGCTCCGGCGAAGGCCCCGACCGCTTTCTTGCCGTCTATCCCGAAGGCAAAACGGACCTGCCCGTAACCCCGCCGTTTAAGCCAAGAAGCTTCGAGCGCCGCAGGTAAGCCCGCGTTCGCAGCGTCCATGCTCAAGCCGACCTCGATCTGCCGCGATTCCAAAAGATGTTTGTGGACTTGATGACCGCCGCACCCGCACAATAACCGCCGCGGCGTAACATCTCCGTAGAGGCAAGCTCATGGCACAGCAATCGATTCTCGGCGCGAGTAAACTCGTCGCCTTTGTTCCAGTCACCGACATAACAAAGGCGCGTGCCTTCTATGAAAACGTGCTAGGCCTTCGCTTGGTCGAAGACGAGAAGCCCTTCGCCCTCATCTTCGACGCCAACGGAATCATGCTCCGCGTAACCCCCGTAGGCCCGCACAATCCCGCCCCGCACACCATCCTCGGATGGGATGTGGAATCCATCGAATCCACAGTGGATCAACTCACAGCGGCCGGCATTGAGTTCCTCCGCTTTCCCAGCATGAACGACGCCGACCCGCGCGCCATCTGGAACTCCCCCACCGGCGCGAGAGTAGCCTGGTTCCACGACCTCGACAGGAACGTCCTAAGCCTCACGCAATTCTGAGCAATCGCAACAAGGCCCACGCCAAACAACATGACGTGGGCCTCTTTCTTCCCTATTCCCTATTCCCTGTCTTTTTCACCCATTCAACTGCTCCTGCAGCTTATTCAGCGTCCTCTGCAAATCCTTGTCCGCCCGCCGCTGCTCGTCGATCTTGCCAATCGAATGCATCACCGTAGTGTGGTGCTTGTTCCCAAACTGCCTGCCAATCTCCGGCAAACTTGCCTCGGTCATCCCCTTGGCCAGGAACATGGCGATCTGCCGCGGCACCACCACGTTGCGCGAGTTGTTCTTCTGCTTCAGGTCGCTCACCCGCATGCCGAACTGCTCAGCCACCGCGCGCTGAATCGCCTCAATGGTGATCTTCCGCACCTGCATGTCGATGAACTGCTTCAGGCACTGCTGCGTCGAGGCCAGCGTGATCTCCACGCGGTTCATCTGGCACCACGCAATCAGCCGCGTCATGGCCCCCTCGAGTTCGCGCACGTTGGTGCGCACATTCGAGGCCACAAACAACGCAACATCTGCGGGCAACTGCACCTGCTCGCTCTCAGCTTTTTTCTGCAAGATCGCAACCTTGGTCTCCAGATCCGGCGGCTGGATATCGGCGATCAGCCCCATCTCAAACCGCGAGCGCAGCCGGTCCTCAATCTCCGCCAACTCCTTCGGCGGCCGGTCCGACGCAATCACAATCTGCTTCATGCTCTCGTGCAAAGCGTTGAACGTGTGGAAGAACTCTTCCTGCGTGCGCTCCTTTTGCGCGATGAACTGAATATCGTCGATCAGCAGCACATCCACAGTCCTGAAGCGATCGCGGAAGCTCGTCATGCGATCATTGCGCAGCGAAGTGATCATCTCGTTGGTGAACTTTTCCGCGGAAACATAGCAGATGTTTGCCGACGGCTGCCGGCGCTTCACTTCGTGCCCGATGGCGTGCATCAGGTGGGTCTTCCCCATACCCACGCCTCCATACAGGAAGAGCGGATTGTAGGCCCGCGACGGGCGTTCTGCCACGGCCAGAGAAGCGGCGCGCGCAAACTGGTTCCCGTTGCCGATAACAAAGGCGTCGAAGGTGTAGCGCTGGTTCAGTTGCGCGGCCGTTGACCAGTCGAAGCGCGCCTGCTCCGGCGAGCGCGGCGCGGGCGGATGCGGCGCTGTCGGAGCGTGCGCCGGGACTGGCCCGA
>Ga0302195_10004953_pt1 | contig 10183 bp, 13 predicted proteins | sample II_Bog_N1_2_FD_198778 | JGI IMG/M metagenome (GOLD analysis project Ga0302195, IMG submission 198778) | Peat permafrost microbial communities from Stordalen Mire near Abisko, Sweden - II_Bog_N1_2 | ecosystem: Environmental > Terrestrial > Soil > Wetlands > Peat | place: Sweden: Abisko...
GAACCAACCAGTGCGCAAAGAGTGACACGACGCCGCCAAGAACCACCCCGCACAAACATTAGGAGAAACGCGTGCGCGAGGCCGAAAAAGTCCTCCACATCGGCGAATGCGGCAATACGTCCTGAGTTTTACGAGTCGTGGGGTTTCACGAGTCCTGAGGTTGCAGGAGTCCCGAGGTTTCACAGTCCTGAGGTTTCACAGTCCTGAGGTTTTACAGTCCTGAGGTTTCACGTCGCGACCCCAGGGCCGACCAACACGAAAAAGAGCCCCATCCGAAGATGGGACTCTTTCTCGATTCTCGTTGCGGGGACAGGATTTGAACCTGCGACCTCTGGGTTATGAGCCCAGCGAGCTACCGAACTGCTCCACCCCGCGCCGTTGGCTCTCCTTGAAGGGAACAGCCACCACAAAGACCTGATCAGATCGAGATTTCTCGACTCAGCTTCCTGTGTGGGTGTTCCCAGTGTAGCGCACACCTCGACCTAGCTTGAGGGGCGTCGAGACGGCTCCGCGCCGACATTTCGCCGACAAATCAAATCATCTGATCATGATCGGACGGGCAACCGCGCGACCGACAGGCAGTCTCTCGAGACCCTGTGTTGCCAGCGCAGGTTCATCGAGACTACCGAACCGGCAACCTGGGAATCGTCGTCAATCCGCGGACGTGCCCCAGCGGCATGCCGATTCGTGCCACCAGTTGGCGCGCTGCGAACATGTCCGTCTCGGGGCCGAGCGTGAGATGGCGAATCGGCAATCCTGGATGGACTCCTTGGAGCAGTATCTGACGGTGTCCAGGATGCGATCACCGGCGCGGACGCGGTGCTCTCCGTGCTGGGTGCGCCGTCCTATACGCTACACCCGATAACCGTCTACTCGGCGGGCACCCGCGACATCATCGATACGCTGCGGAAAGTGGGTCGCGGCAAGCGACTCGTGGTGGTGAGTTCGGGGTTGACGTACCCCCCGCCTGCCACTCATGGATTCATCGCCGACCGAATCGCGTTGCCGTTCCTTCGCAACGTGATCGGCAAGACCATGTACGCCGATATGCGGCGCATGGAGGAGCTGGTGCGCTCAAGCGATGACATCGCGTGGACCATCATGCGGCCAGGCCGCCTCTTCAACGCCGAATCTGTTTCCAACTATCGGCTTGACCTAAACGATCCGACGCAGGGATACACGTCTCGGGTAGACCTCGCCGCCGCGATGGTCGCCGAACTCGACACTACTGAGCACATGCACCAAGCGATCGCTCCGACGACCACCCGACGATGATGGCAACGCCAACGCCCGCGGCGACGTTGCTCCGGGCCATCCTCGATTTACGGATCGAGTTCGACATCCTCACCGAGAAGGTCGCCAAAGCAACAGGTGTGAACCCTCGCGATCTCGGCGTTCTCGACGTGCTCCATTCGCAAGGTGCCAGCACACCAAAGGAACTCGCCACCCGGACAGGAATCCACCCGGCGACCCTCACCGCGATCCTGATCAGACTTGAACGCGCCGACAGGGTCACTCGGAATACAAACCCCGCCGATTCACGCTCTACGCGCATCGCGATCACCTCGGCGACTGTGAAGGAACTCGACGGTCACTTCGCCACCGTCAATCACGCACTGCAAACCCGAATGAACAACCTGACAGAAACGGCCCAGCTCACCATTGCGCAGTTTCTCCACGACGTCGGCAGGATCACACGCGAGTACCCCGACAACACCACAACGGCCGGGTGAACGCGAACACCCCTTCCAGATCAAAGTCAGCCGCGTTGCCAACCAGCACGGCGCATTGTTCGCTCCTGGATTGCGTATGCGGATAGTCGATCCCCGAAGAAGACGTAGGCGTCTTCGGTTGGTTGGCGTTTGCTCCGCCACACTAAGCCTGCTGCGGTTGGAGACAGCGCACGAATCCAACAGGCCCAATGTCGAGTCTGGGCATAGCCTCGCGTGTCAGCCTGGACGAGCCAAGTTATCTGGACTGAGTTGGCGAGATCGGCGGCGGAGCGTAAATTCACAATCTGAAATTCGTTCCTGACCTGAACTGCGCTCGCGCTCCGCGCCGCATACTTGCTCAACGGCAAGATTGTGTCGCCGAAGTCGTCCATCATCAAGTCACGGGTCAATGTCTCCGTGAGTGCGACGTCCAGAGATGCTCCGGCGTACTTGCAGGGATATTGGTCATCGGCGGTGGAATCAAACCGGCTCCGACCGTAGCACCGGTGGGTGGGAATTGGGGTGAATGACTCTGCCCTGAAGAGTTTGCTGTGCGCTCGAAATAGGTGCAGACCAGCTCTCGCGGTTTAAAGCGACGGTAATTTGTCAGGTAGGTGGTTCGCCTGGTCCTTTGATCGGAACGCCGGGGGTGAGGCAGCAATAGTCGCCGTTGGCGACGAATACGTTTGTCCGGCCGCAACCGCTCGCCAGCGGTTCGCCCAGTTTGGGGCTTTGGGGCGACTATCCGCACCGCCACGACGGGACCCGAGGGGTGTTGACGACGCGCCTGAGATTAGTCGAGGTCTGTGGGCCCGTCATCCTCGTTGGGTTGATGTTCGTCGTACTCGGGTGACGCCTCGAGGGGTTCGGATCCTGTCGGCCCCCGTAGTGCCCAGTCTGGTCGATCGGTTCACCCGCGACGGCATCGTTCGTCACCAGCAGATTCGGATCGAACGGATCATCGGGATATGCGAATTCCGAATCGTCTTCGCCGGATTCTGTGTTTTTCATGGTGTCATCCTTCGTCTTCGGTATTTAGTCGGCCTCGCCCGGCGCGAGGTCAGGGTGAGGCACGCGGCCGCCGGTGGCGTCGCTGTTGGTATAGGTCATATCGGCGTGTGTGTCGGTCGTCGCACCAGCTGTCGCCTGCGCGGTTGCCTCGGATATAAGATCTGGGGTCTTAGAGTCGCCATCATGCTGGTTCGTTGTCTCAGTCATGATTCCAGAGAACGCTTATCTGGATACGAAAGCAATGGGTAGCCAGTGTGCTGAAGCTTTCCGACGGTAGGGAACGGGAATCCACCAGCCCTCACCGTGATTGTGCGCCGCGGCGGATACTCGGGCAAGAGGCTTTAATACCGCGCCCCGCAAGGCGGCCATCCTCGGCGAGGAGACGAAACCACAACAGGTCGACAGCATGCCACGGTAATGCTGCACGGCTGTTGCCAGGAATTCTCGCCGTGCACATTTGCAACAATGCGGGGCGTAGCTTCGGGGTATGGACGAAATCATCGAGTATCTCAACGAGTGGGCGGGAGGTGTCGACGCCTCCGAGCTGCGCACCTTTGACCTTCACATCGCTAACTTTCCGGTGCGGGTCGAGGTGCACGATCGCGGGGAAACTGGGGGCAGCACCCGCTATTCGGCACGCGCTTTCTCGCCGGATATCCCGGTAGCGGATCGAGTTCTCGACTCGCGGGGAGAAGCTGTCGGTAACCCGGAAGACAGCATTCCAGGGGCGCTATCCAACGTGCGCTGGTCTGTCTTCCAGGACCGCGTGCACTGACGTAGCTTAGTCACCCGGATCGTTCGCCGTCGCCGTAGTTTAAAGTCGCCGCCGTGGATTACCCCAACTGGATGCGCTAGCGGCTGAGAGCGGCGCCACTTGCCGAAGGCAAGCCCCGCACGCTCAGCATGAATGACGCGAACGGGCATGTTGCCCGCGAAGTCGCGATCGATCTCCGCAGCCCTGAGGATGTCCGCTGATCCAGGTGACCGCATTCCCGATGTGCTGCCAGAGCTGTTGGCGCTCGCTGGAATGTGGCGACGCCATCCGACGATCGCCGTTATCGAATAGGGCATGAGTGCTACCGTGAAATCTGTTGCTCCGGTCCTTGGCAGCGGTTATTTCCGCTACGCCAAAGGACACTCATGGCCAACTCATCCGACTTGAAATCGTCGGGCCCCTGCCTCTCTGAGACGCCACGGGAACGTGGGATAGCGCCGCGCTCATCATGACTTACGCAATTCTTGGGCTCATCTTCGTCGAGCTGTACTTCCAGGCTCAAGCGAACTCCGCGGTTGTGGGCAGCCGGCAGCGTTATGTTGCGCTGTCGCTTCGCCGGGTGACCAGCTGGCTCGTCGATTTGGCCTTCATCGCTGACGGTCTACTTTGGTTGGTTGGGGGTGACCAGACGCTAGCCCTCTGGTACATCAGTGTCGGGATCTTCAGCATTATCCTCGAGGTTCGAGCACACAAAAACGACGACGACTGGTTCAACGGCAGAGGCACAAAGATCAAAAAGGGCATCCAAAGGATGCTTGCCGCACCACGCCAGCGCACGTCCCCCGCCTTCGGTCGCGTGGCGCACGACGCGACAACCGCGGTTTAGGGCGGTTCGTCGGAGCAGCCACTTGCACGATCCTTCATTTCTGTGATCGGCGTAGACGAACATTATCGAGGTGGCTCGTCATAACGCTTCTGGGGATAGCGATGAGGGTACAAAGTCCCTACCTGGGCGCTGACACTGGGAAGTAGTGTGAGACGTGTTGCTCCAGTCCCTGGCAGCGGTCTCACACCGACATGCAGAGGAGCTTCTCATGACTGAAGCACAACCCGACTTTTCCGCGGATTCCGCGGAACCATCAAGGTTTAGCAGCTCATGACTCATGTCGAATTGTTTTTTCTAGTAGACGCCGGGGAGGGACGTTGGACGATCAAGCATGCAATCACCGAGGAACTGGCGGGCAGCCTGATGCGCACGACGAAAGGACTGGTATTACGAGATTCGGATGCGCGCTTCATCGGCAACTTTCCCACGACCGAAGTCGCCCTCCGCAACCTCTACGCCCTCGTCTAACGGTGCGAAACGTGGCGAGATAGTAATTAGTTCGACTCTGGTGAGCCGGACGCAAATGTCTTTGCTTTCCCCGCCCATCACAGGGTCCCGCGCGTGACAGCACACCAGCCCTAGTACTCCCGTTCAAGCGTTCGATGCCTTCGAACCGAGGACCAACTGCGAGCGCACGCTTGGTCAGGCTTTGATAGCTCGTCTTGTGACGCTGACCGAAAATGCAACGCGACAATTCTGCCCATGGAAGCCATCCGCCCTCGCAGCAACTCCTTTCGCCACCAACGCGGGCTCGGCGACGCCCGAATGACGCGTTCTTTCACCGCCGCGCGTTTGGTTTCAAGCCTCTCCCACCCCACGGGCTTGACAGCGCTAGTGCCCCGACGTAGGTTCAGGATGTTGCTCTGGTCCTTGGTGGCGCTCTTACTCGCGCCAGTCAAGGAGCAATGGTGAACCCTACCCCAGAGAGTGGTTCAGACCACCCCTCAGCGGCGCACCCGGCCCCGCGTTCTGTCGCTCTCAAGCGATTCCGCGTGACCGGCACTGATCGCCCTCAATTAGCGGTCCCAGATCTATCGGCCGGGTCGGCACAGTTTATTTGTGGTGGGCTCTCAGGCGTAGTCGCGAATCGCACCGTCATTTTCCTCTCCAAGTTGCAACGATCCCTCGTCGAGAGTCTCCACACCGCCGACAATGAGCTGGCTGGACATAGCCCGGGCCTCGCTTTCCCCAGAGGAGCGCAGGCAACTTCACCGACCAGAATTTGCCGCCCCCGCGCAGGCTCAGCCGGAAGTCCGTCCGACCTCTCGGAGGCCCGCAACTCGGCGCAAGTACTCATGGCGAACGACATCGCCGCTGGCCAAATTTTCCACGGAGTCTTCCCCCGCGCACTGATTCGCACGCCCCTGATCTACCACCACCTCTGCGATCAAGAGGGGGCCGGAGATCTTCTACCGTCATCGACCCGCTCGGAGGCACAAGCCAAATGGCCAGCGTAAAGAAAACAACGAAACCCACGGAAACGACGGCCTCAGGCCTTAAGCGCGAGCTAAAGCTCACGGACGCAGCCGCGTTCTCGATCGGACTTGTTGGACCAGTCGGCGCGATGGCACTTCTCGGCGTGGGCGCTGCACAGCTTCTTGGTAAGAGCGCTGTCATGGCCTTCGTGTTTGCGATCGTCGGCGTCGGCCTCGTTGCTTATGGTTTCGTCAAACTCTCTCGACATATTAGTAACACCGGTTCTGTCTACGCGCTCGTGGGAAAAACGATCGGACCACGGACCGGGTTTATCGCCGGATGGGCGCTCATCGCGGCCTACATCACGATCGGCGCCGGGTCGACCATCGAGATAGGGCTGTTCCTCAACCGATTCCTGGCTCTTATTCACATCGGCAACTTCCACGAATGGATCTGGATCGCAATCGGTGCGCTGATCATCATCGGTGTGCTGTCGGTCCGTGAGATCAAGCTCATTGCACGAGTGCTCCTATGGATTGAAATCGCAGGGGCGGTCCTGGTTGCGATCCTGAGCATCGTCATTCTTATTCGTGTCGGCATCGGCGCTGCGCCTGGCGCACAGAAGTTCAGCCTCAGCATCTTTACCATTCCGCCGGGCGCAAACATTTCCACTATCGCTGGCGCTGCGGTGTTTGGATTTCTCGCCTTCGCCGGATTTGAAGGAGCCATCGTCCTCGGCGGCGAGTCGGTAAATCCGAGGCGCGACATTCCGCGCGCCCTGATGGTCGCTGTCAGCCTCGTCGGAGTCTTTTTCCTCCTTGTCGTAGCTGCCCAATCCCTTGGTTACGGCATTTCTGGCTCTGGAGTGAAGGCGTTCCAAGGCACGTCGTCTCCCTATGACGACCTCGGTTCCGCGTATATTGGGCCGCTTTATGCCGCACTGCTCAACCTGATGGCAAGCATCAGCCTGCTCGCGATCACCGTCGGCACAATCTCCGGCGCCGCACGGGTCGCCTACGCACTCGCGCGCGACTCCACCATCAAAAGCCCGTTGACCCGGATCAACAAACGGGGAACCCCGATTGTCACGCTGGCGATTGTCCTCGTGGTTGTTCTCGTCTCGATGATCGCGCAACGACTGACAAGCGTGGACGAAAAGGATTCCACCTTCTACTGGTTGACAATCGGCACGATCGCACTATTGGTCGCGTATGGGCTGGCGACTGCGGGCGCCTTGCGATTCCTCTTCTTTAAGGGCAAAGCGAAAGCTCCCCGCTGGCAGGTTGTGATTCCGGTACTCGGCTTGCTCTTCGTGCTCTACACGATCTATTCGAACATCGTCGGGGTCGCGTCACCATATGTGTACTTCCCGTACATCATCTTCGTGTGGCTGAGTATCGGATTCATTCTCGCCATGCGGCGAGGAGTTGCTGAGCGAATGCGCACCAGACTCGCCGCCGATGACAGCACCGAACCTACCGCACAAGGAGAGAAAAAATGATTCACATCGTCTGCACTCAGCTTGCCCCAGCCATCGCAAATCTGGACGCGAATATTGAGCTTTCGCTGGAAACCATCCAGCTCGCAGTCGCGGAGCATGCCGACCTCATCGTGATGCCGGAGCTGACCCTTTCCGGATACATGCTCGCGTCGATTGAGGAAGCACGCACAGTTGCGATTACGCGTGACCACCCCGTCTTCGCACGGTGGGCCAGCGAAGTGGCTGAGTCGGGCGGTGTCGTCATCGGCGGATTTGCCGAACAGGGTGACGACGGACTCGTCTACAACAGCGCGGCGGTGGTCGACGGCTCCGGAGTGCTCGCGATTTATCGCAAGGATCACCTGTGGGACAAAGAAAAACTGATCTTCACCCCGGGCTCCGCGATTCCCCCTGTGATCGAAACATCCATCGGGCGCTTGGGGATCCTGATCTGCTATGACCTCGAATTCCCCGAAATGACTCGAAGCCTTGCGCTGCGGGGCGCCGAAGTCATCGTCGTGCCAACAAATTGGCCACGGGAACAGCACCCCGGCGGTGAACGCGTCCCCGAGGTGACAATTGCGATGGCGGCCGCGCACATCAACCAGGTCGGTGTTGTGTGCTGCGACCGCAGCGGTCTGGAACGGGGTCAGGCTTGGAACGAGGCTGGATGCGTCATCGATAAAGAGGGCTGGGTTATTGCAACAGCAGACGCCGATGGGAAAATCCGGGCCGACCTCGACCTGCGTCTGTCGCGAAGCAAGTGGATAACTGATTTGTGCGATTCGTTTGGAGACCGCCGACCGGAACTCTACGCGGCGGTTACCGCACCGAAAACAGCGGCCAGCGTCGACATCTTCTCCTCCGATAGCGGTGCGAAGCTCGCCGAGCCCTCCCACGCCGCATAGTCCACGGAAAACACAGTGAATTCGGGAGACACTGCTTGGGTGCTGGTGTCGGCTGCGCTAGTGCTCTTCATGCTGCCGGGCCTCGCCCTCTTCTATGGCGGGCTGGTTCGCTCCAAGAACGTTGTCACCACGATGATCCAGTGCTTCGTCTCCATCGGCGTCGTCAGCGTACTGTGGGCCGTTGTCGGGTACTCGCTCGTTTTCGGGGCCGACCACGGCGGCGTCATTGGTGACTTTTCGAAAACGATGCTGACCGCAGTCGGGGCCACACCAAACTCATACGCACCAGCGATCCCGGCGTTGGCGTTCATGGCATTCCAGATGATGTTCGCCATCATCACCCCGGCGCTGATAGCGGGCGCCTTCGCCGAAAGAATGACCTTCCGGGGATACGTGATGTTCACGGGCCTGTGGTCGCTCGTCGTATACGTGCCGTTTGCCCACTGGGTGTGGGGCGGTGGATTTCTTGGGGCTCACGGCCTCGGAGCGATTGATTTCGCCGGAGGGGCAGTAGTCCACGAAACCGCGGGAGCCGCGGCCCTCGCTGCAGCGCTCTATTTCGGCCGTCGCAAATTCCCCGTCACCCGCCCCTACAACGTGCCAATGGTGCTTCTTGGCGCGGGGATGTTGTGGTTCGGCTGGTTCGGATTCAACGGCGGCAGCGCACTGGCCGCTAACGGAGTGGCAGCGACCGCGGTCGTCAACACCCAACTCGGCGCTGCAACCGGACTATTGGCGTGGATGACGGTGGAGTGGATCAGAAAAAGGAAGCCATCAGCGATTGGGATTGCGACCGGTTCCATCGCCGGCCTCGCCGCCATCACCCCGGCAGCGGGGTATGTCCCTCCGTGGGCGGCTCTGATCATCGGCGCCAGCGCCGGCCTCGTGTGCTACGCCGCCGTGCAGCTTAAAACGCGTCTCCGATACGACGACGTGCTAGACGTCGTCGGTGTTCACATGGTTGGAGGGTTCATTGGCGTCGTCCTCACCGGAGTATTCGCAAGCTTGGCGATCAACGCTGCAGGAGCAGACGGTGGCTGGGCCCAAACCGGCAAGCAAGCGATACTCGCCATCGTTGGCCTTGTATACCCGTTCCTTGCGACTCTGCTTGTCTTGTGGATCACCGACAAATTCGTGGGGCTCAAGCTTTCGGAAGAGCAACAGCTCGATGGCCTGGACGCCTCACAGCTCGCTCCGACACCGCCCCCTGTCGCCCATGCCGAATGACGTCCGAGGGCGAGCGTTTACTTCCGATCGGGAATTATCTCGCAATCGAAATAACCGCGTGAGCGAACCAACTTCGAATTACCAGCGAGCAAATCTTTCGTGATTTACACGCAGAAGAGAGAAGAGAAAACATGCAATTAGGAATGGTCGGACTCGGCCGAATGGGATCGAACCTCGTGCGAAGGCTGCTGCCCGCCGGACACGACTGCGTCGTCTATGACGTCAACGCCGCACCGGTCACAGCTCTTGCTGCGGAGGGAGCGACGGGCGCAGACACACTCGACGCACTGGTGGCGGAGCTGGAGAAGCCTCGGACGGTGTGGATGATGGTGCCCGCCGGGGACATCGCAAAGCAGACCGTTCATGACTTGGGCGAGAGACTGGAATCAGGCGACACAATCATTGACGGGGGCAACACCTACTACCGTGACGACATCGCCCGCGCAGCGGCACTTGAGGGTAAAGGCATCCACTATTTGGATGTCGGCACGAGCGGGGGCGTGTGGGGTCTGGAGCGCGGGTACTGCCTGATGATCGGCGGAGAAGCAGCTGTAGTCGACCGTTTGCGGCCGATCTTTGAGGCGATCGCCCCCGGCGTGGATGCCGCGCCCCGCACTCCGGGTCGAATGGGCCGGCCGGCAGAGGTTGAGCGTGGCTTCCTGCACTGCGGCCCAGTTGGCGCCGGGCATTTCGTCAAAATGGTGCACAACGGGATCGAATACGGGATGATGGCCGCCTACGCCGAGGGGCTCAACATTCTCAAAAATGCGAACGCCGGCACCATCCAACGAACGGATGACGCTGAAACGGCGCCGATGGAACATCCCG
>Ga0302195_10004958_pt1 | contig 10172 bp, 9 predicted proteins | sample II_Bog_N1_2_FD_198778 | JGI IMG/M metagenome (GOLD analysis project Ga0302195, IMG submission 198778) | Peat permafrost microbial communities from Stordalen Mire near Abisko, Sweden - II_Bog_N1_2 | ecosystem: Environmental > Terrestrial > Soil > Wetlands > Peat | place: Sweden: Abisko, Stordalen...
CCATCCAGTAGCCCTCGGCCTCGTCGTCGCGCGGAACGCCGTTCGCCGGATCGCCTTCAAAAATCGTCACATACAGCCGGTCTTTCGGAAGCCCAAACCAATCCGGACTCGTCACCAGCTCCCACGCGAACTGAACCGCCTCGCGCTTGAAGTAGTCGCCAAAGCTGAAGTTGCCCAGCATCTCAAAGAAGGTGTGGTGTCGCCGTGTAAAGCCCACATTCTCCAGATCGTTATGCTTGCCGCCGGCGCGGACGCACTTCTGCGATGTTGTCGCCCGCGAATACTCGCGCTTCTCCGCGCCCAGAAACAAATCTTTAAATTGATTCATCCCCGCGTTGGTAAACAGCAGCGTCGGATCGTTGGCAGGCACCAGCGAGGAAGAGTGCACGCGGCGGTGCCCCTTCGACTCAAAAAAGCGCAGAAAAAGTTCGCGAATCTCGTTCCCGGATCTGAATTGCATGGCTTTATCAGTGTAATCGGACACTGGGCAGCGGCGCTCGCAACGATTCACTCTTCGCGCTGGTTCTCGTCTAGATTGTCGAGCGCGGCCAGCGCCTCCTCCGGCACGTCCCACTGCCGCAGAATCTTGTAGATCACGCCGGTCGAGAACCCAGCCGTCACCAGCCGCCGCATCACGCGCGCGGTTTCTTTCGGATTCTCCGGCTTCTTGATCCGCTTCCGTTCCAGATGCGCTCGCGCCAGCGCCTCTTCGTTGGTCTGGCCGTAGCGCGCTTCCAGGGTATCGGCAATCAGTTCTTTGTCCACGCCCTTCTGCTGCAAATCCTGCCGCACCCGGCGCACCCCAAGCTTCTCGTTCTCCTGCCGCAGGCGCGCGTAGGCTTCGGCGAAGGCGGCATCGTCGAGATAGCCGTGCTCACGCAGGCGGGCGACGACGGCAGTGATAGCAGCTTCGCCGCGCTCGCCCGGCTCGACGCGGGCTTTCATCAGCCGTCGCAACTCCACCTCTGTACGCATATGCCGCGCCAGCGCCTTTACGGCGCATTCGTAGAGGCCAGTCTCATTCAGGAAGGCCCGAGACTTCGCGGGTTTGCGACCAAAGGTCATGAGACCTACTCTAACGGGATGAGCAACCGAAAGCGCTTGTTCCGCCGCCAGCGATAGTGCTTGAAGTCACTATCCAAGGTAAGAATGTCGCCCGTGCTCAGCTGGTCCGCCAGGTGAATCAGGCAGGCATCGGCAAAGTCGCACGGCGTGTCGGCATACTTGGACATAAGATAGGCGATCTCTGAGGCACAATCGCCGAGCCGAAAAGGAACAACGAGTGCTCCCTGCCGCACATTTGTCAGGATTGCTTCGACAGCCGCCTGTGCATGGCCAAGAAGATGAAGCGCTTCTGTGATGCAGGATTCAGCTGTGAAGAGTGGACCAGCGAACGAGTTGTAGGCGGCTTTCGAGCGCGTGTGTCCCTGTTCGCGGTCATTGAACAGAGCAACAAAGAAGCTCGAGTCGGCGAGGACTGGCAGAGACGGCGAGGTAAGCTTTACCAATCCCATCTGCCATTGCCCTGTTTGTCAACGCGCCATTTTTTCCCAAAGCCTTCCATGTGCTTTTTGTTGGTCGCCAAATCGCCGGGACCAAAACTGACGCAGCCGATGCCGACCAGTCGAGGGCGCGGTTTGGGCTTCTGTTGTTCGGCCACCTTCCGCAGGGAATTCCGAACCGCCTCAGATGGAGTCCAGCCGTTGTCGCGCACCAGTTGTTCCAGCGCCGCCTCCGCTTCTTTATCCAACCGCACCTGCACCGTAGCACCCATATCTCAACTGTACTACAAATGATAGAACATGTACTACAATCCTTCAGACCCGGGCTCTTACTGATCACTAACCACTAGCCACTAATCACTGCTTTTCGTCCACTCATCCACCCAGTCATTCACCGTCTTGTACCAGAGCTGCGAGTTCTGCGGCTTCATCACCCAGTGGCCTTCGTCCGGGAAATACAGCATCTTCGACGGCACCTTGAGCATTTGCAGCGTATCGAAAAGCTGGAAACCCTCGCTCACATCCAGCCGATAATCGAGTTGGCTGTGAATCACCAGCGTGGGCGTCTTGAAGTTTTTTGCGTAGAGCGACGGCGACCACTTCCTGAATGGATTTTCCGCGTCGGGTTTGCCATAGTAGTCCCATGGGTGCCCCTTGAACTCCCAGATGTTGAACCAGTCCTCTTCCGTAGATCCAAACGCCGACTCGGCATCGAACATGCCGTCGTGGCTCACGATGCACTTGAAGCGGTTGGTGTGGCCGAGGACCCAGTTGGCCATATAGCCGCCGTAGCTGGCTCCCAGCGCGCACTCGCGGTTTTTGTCGATGAAGGGATAGTGCTGCTCGGCGTAGTCCAGGCCGGTCATCAGGTCGGTGAACGGCTTGCCGCCCCAATCGCCATTCACGCCATCCACCACCGCCTGTCCGTATCCAGTCGATCCGCGCGGATTGATCATCACCACGACATAGCCGTTAGCCGCAAACAGCTCCGCGTTCCAGCGATACGACCACGCATCGCCCCAGGCCCCCTGCGGCCCGCCATGAATGAGGAACTTGACGGGGTACTTCTTCGCCGAATCGAACCCCGGCGGCCGAATAATGAACCCCTGCAACTTAGTCTTATCTTCAGCCGTGAACCAGAACGTTTCCATCCTCGGCAAATCGAGTTGTGATAATAGGACGTCGTTGAGGCGGGTGATGGGAACCTCCGACACATCGTGCAGATGATTAATACTCGGCTGATTCGGCGGCAAATTAAGATTGCCACTACTTTCGACAGCTACAACTTCTGACGGCTGATCCACATTCATCAGGGTTGCAACGATCCCTTTAAGGCCCCGGACAACCGAGCCCGAGGTGGCGGGCTGTGCAATTAAGTGGAGGCTACTGAACTCCGCTCCCCTGGCCAGCGTCCAAGCTCTTTGATTCGATAACCCGACAAAATAAATGTCTTCTTCGCCGTCGGTGCCCGAAGTGAAGAAAATTTCCTGTGAGCTCGGATCCCACGCAAACTCATCCACCCAGTTTTTGAATCTTGGCAGCAGATCCTTAGCCGTCTTCGCCGGCCGGTCATAAACCATCAACCGAAACTTATCGCTCTCGTACCCAGCCCGAGCCTGCGACCTCCAAGCCAGCCACTTCCCATCCGGCGAGTAAGCCGGATCAAAATTCCCTCCCGCCGACGTCGACACCTTCACCGGCTTCGCCGCCGCATCGGTCAGATCAAGCGTATAAATCTGAGCGCTGGTTGAAATCGCCGGCTCCGCATCCGGATTCTCAGTAAACGCCAGCTCCTTCGAGTCCGGCGAAATCGCAAACCCGCCCCCGCCGCCAATCGAAAACGGCGGCACATCGTGCTGATCGTTCGGCGTCAGGTCGCGCACCGCGCCGCTCTCCACCGCCAGCAAAAATAGGTGGCTTCTCTTATCGCCCGTGAAGTGGTTCCAATGCCGATAGAGCAGGTGCGTAAAAATCCGCGCCTTCACCTTGCTCGCCGCCAGCGCCGCATCCCGGTCCGCGTTGCACTTGTCTCCCGTGCTGAAATCGGCCGCCGTAATCGCCGGGCAATCCGGATAAACAGAGGAAGTAAAAACCACGGAGTGCCCATCCGGCAACCAGAGCGCGTTGTCGGCCTCGGTCGAAATCCTGGTCAGCTTCTTCGCATTGCTGGTCGCGCCGGTAGCAGTATCAAAGTCCGCCGCCCAAACCTGCTGCCCGCCCTCGCGCCCGCTGAGAAACAGAACCCGCTTCCCATCCGCCGAGAACTGCGGGCCGCCGTCCCCAGCCTTAGCCACCGCAATCTTGAACGGGGCAGCGCTGGAACCCGGGGCCGGCGCAATCGCCTGCAGCCACAACTCCGCTGTCTTGCTATTCGCCGCCAGGTCCACCGTCGTCACCGAGTAGGCCAGCCACTTCCCATCCGGCGAAACGGCCGTCTCGCCCAGCCGCTTCATCTTCATCATGTCCTCAAAAGTCATGGGCCGCTTGGCATCACCCCCGCGACCAGGACCAGTCGCCGGGGACCCCGGCTTGGCCTGAGCCGTGCAGAAGGCCGACGCCGCAAGAGAGACAAGAACGAAAGCGAAAACATATTTGCGCATAGGTTTTTCCTGTTCGCGGAGAGCCTTCAACCCCTCCCTCGCGAAGAAGAAGTTTACACCGGAAATGCCGGCCATTTATTTCTTCCCCGTTTGCCGATTGTTTCTTCCCGCTGGCGCACCATCAAGCTGGAAGGAAATGTGCAGCCAAACTCGGAACCCGCCAGAGCGCGAACGGGCAAGAGCACCTCGCTGCCGCCTTCTCTCCTGGCTCAGTACCGTCAGGAAGTGAACTGGTCCATACCCCGAAAGGCGCACCCCTCCCTCCATAATTTTTGGTTTGACAGGAAAATTTGCATTTAATTCTAACCTGCCTGGAATCAACATCATCCGGAGACAGTCCCGAACTCAGGTAAATAAAGTGCAAAACCCAAAAAATAAAACATTGCAAAATCCGAGCCTACGCCGAAGTCGAATACACGATGCGCCCCTCGCTGATCGTCCACCGGACTTTGCCTTGCATCGTCCAGCCGTCGAAGGGCGTGTTGCGGGACTTGGATTTGGTTTCGCGGGCGTGGTAGGTCCACTCGGCCTTGGGGTCGAAGACCACCACGTCGCCAAAGCTGCCCACGGTGAGCGTGCCGCGGCCCTTGAGGCCGAGCAGCGCAGCCGGCTGTGCGCTGAGCAGGCTCAACACGCGGCCAAGCGGCATCTTCCACTCTTTGTGCAGCCAGCGAAGCGAGAGACCAAGTGCGGTTTCAAGGCCGGTGATGCCGTTCGGCGCGTTCTCAAACTCGACTTCCTTTTCGTGAACGGCATGCGGTGCGTGGTCGGTAGCGATGGCGTCCACCACGCCGTCGAGGATGGCCTCGATCATGGCATCCCTGTCCGAAGCAGCCCGCAGCGGCGGATTCATCTTGGCGTTGGTATTGTAGAAGCCGACATGCTCTTCGGTGAGCAGGAAGTGGTGCGGAGCCACCTCGCAGGTGACGCGCAATCCACTGCGCCGAGCCTGGCGCACTGCGGCGAGCGCGGCAGCGGTAGAAGTGTGGGCCACATGCAGATGGGCGCGGGCATCGCGCAATTCAGTCACCAGGCGGATGTCGCGCTCGACCATTCCGGACTCGGCTTCCGGCGGCATTCCGCGCAATCCGAGCTTGAACGACATCGGCCCCAGGTTCATGCTGGCGCCTTGAGTGAGCCGCGTGTCTTCAGCATGCTGAATGACGCTCAGCCCCACGCGCGCCGCCGCGGCCAGGGTCTCGCGCATGATGTTGTCTTTGAGGATGGGGTAGCCGTCGTCGGTGACAGCCACAGCGCCGGCGGATTTGAGCGCCGCATAGTCGTTGAGCGCCTCGCCTTTCGATCCGCGGGTAGCAGCGGCAATCGGGAAGACGCGAACCACCGCGCCGCGTTCAGGCGCCTGCATCCAGCGCGTGATCTCCGGCGAGTCGTTCACCGGACGGGTGTTGGGCATGGCCGCAACCGCAGTGAAACCACCTGCTGCGGCAGATGCAGTGCCGGTGGCGATGGTCTCTTTGTAGCCCTGGCCGGGCTCGCGCAGATGGACATGAATGTCAACCAGGCCGGGAGCGACGGTGAGGCCGGTGGCATCGAGAATTTCCGCTCCAGAGTCTTGGATGGCAGACTTCAGCTTACCGGGCGCGGCAATCTCGGCCACGCGGCCGTCTTTGAGCAGTATGTCTTTGAGAGCGTCGACGCCGGCTGCCGGATCGATCAGGTGCCCGCCGCGAATGAGTAGAGCCGTCATGCACGGCCTCCCTGGTGCACAGCCGTCAGCGCGCGTTCGACAACCGCCATGCGGATGGCGACGCCGTTGGTGACTTGTTCGAGAATTGCGGATTGCGGGCCATCGGCTACACCGGCTGTGAGTTCCAGGCCGCGAATAATGGGGCCGGGATGCAGCACTACTCCAGTGGGTGCGTGCGCGGCGAGGCGCGGGCCGGTGAGCTGATAGCTGGCCTTGTACTGTTCGAGATCGAGTTGCAGGCCAGCCAGCCGTTCGGCCTGAATGCGCAGCATCATGACAGCTTGCGATTGGCGGAGGGCGGCGTCGAAGTCACGCTCGATTTCAATTCCGGGGCCGGCGTGAGCGGCGAGTTCAGGCAAAAGCTCTTTCGGGCCGCTGAGCAGCACGCGTGCGCCCAGCCGAGGCAGCAGCAGCATGTTGGAACGGGCTACGCGGCTGTGCAGGATGTCGCCGACGATGGTGACGGTGACGCCGGCGAGGGTCTCCGCAGTGACGGTATGCGTGCCCGGCTTGAGGTGCGCCAGAATGGTGCGCAGGTCGAGCAGCGCCTGGGTGGGATGCTCGTGCATGCCATCGCCGGCGTTCAGCACGGGCAGGCGGGTTTCGGCCTCCAGCAGCCAGGCCGCGCCGGAAGAGTTGTGGCGCAGGATGATGGCCTCAGCGCCCAGCGCGCGCAAGGTCAGCCCGGTATCTTTCAGCGACTCGCCTTTCTCAATGCTCGAGGAAAGGCTGGAGACGAGCGTGGTATCCGCGCCGAGGCTCTTCGCGGCCAGCTCAAAGCTGGTGCGGGTGCGCGTGGACGACTCGTAGAAGAGCAGCGCGATGCGGCGCTTCAACAGGATGCGATCGCGGGTCAGCGGGTCCTGGTCTTCAAGAGCCGTGGCGCGGGTGAGAATGTGGCTCACGCCTTCGAGGGTCAGGTCGGAGGCCGAGAGCAGCGATCCGGGATGATAGGGAAAGGGCGACGTGGGGACCGGCGGCGGATGAAGTTGGCGGCGGATCGGGGCTGCTTGGACGATCATTTTTTGGCTTTCAGCTCTCAGCTTTCAGCCTTCAGTTTCGGGTTTCAGCATCCAGCCTTGAATTCGAACCTGAGAGCTGAAAGCCGATAGCTGAGAGCTGCCTTTCTTAATCCACGCGTTCGACCAGAAGCACCTGCTCGTCGTTATCGACCTCGCGGAACTTCACTTCAATGATCTCGCGGCTGCTGGTGGGAACATGTTTGCCGACGTAGGTGGCCTCGATGGGCAGTTCGCGATGGCCGCGGTCGATGAGCACCGCGAGTTGCACGCGGCGCGGACGGCCGTGATCAAAAAGTGCATCCAATGCGGCCCTGATAGTTCGGCCGGTGTAGAGCACATCGTCGCAGAGAATCACGTCGCGGCCCTCGATATCGATGCCGATGGCGCCTTCGGTGACCACCGGGCGCACGCCGGCGGTAGAGAGATCGTCGCGATAGAACTGGATGTCGAGCACGCCCGTGTCGATGGGGTGCTTCTCGATTCCGGAGATCAGCTTGCCCAGCCGCTCGGCCAGCGGAATGCCGCGGCGCTTGATGCCGACCAAAGCCAGGCCCTCGCTGCCGTTGCTTTTCTCAACAATCTCGTGAGCCAGGCGCACCAGGGTGCGCTCAATCTCCGAAGAGGACATCAGCCTCCCTTTGATGCGGAGGTTGGTCTTGCTTGTAGCTTCGCTCATTGGGCTTTTTCTCGCTGCAGGTGAATCACCGCTTGTCTCTGGTGGGGATGATACGAGGGCTAACCGCCTGGGAGCAAGTTGTGGAGAAGTGGGGCGGAATCTTGAGGCAATAAGCGAGATTGCAGCCATCGCCAGACTGCGGAGATTGCGGAAATAGAGGCGAATTCAGACATCCGGTGTGCGGGCGGGGGCGAGCAGACGTGCGCCGAGAGCGCCGCCCGCCATGGCAAAGAACAACAGGAAGGCCGAAGCGATAGCGAGGTCGAAGGCTTGTCCGCCGGCATGGCCCTCCGGCGAAAGCATCCACGCTTCATTTTGGGCGCTTGTGGCCTCCATTTGAGCCGAAAACGCTGGTCCCATGTTTTCCGCTATCTGCCGTGTCCATTGCTGTCCCGCGTCAATGCCCTTCTTCCAGTCGGAGTCGATTTCACTGGAATGGTGCATCACGAAGCGGTCAACGAACAGGGAACCACCGCTGACGGCAAACGCAAGCCAGCAGCCTATCAGCCCGGTGACCAGGCCAATGCGGGCGCCGGCGCCGATGGTGATCCATGCCGGCCGCTGTCTGCGCACGTAGAGCACAACCGCCCAGGATGCGGCGGCAGCCATCCAAAACAAACCGAGTGGGTTGAGCGGCGACGGGCCGCTGGAAAGCAGTCCTGCCGGAACCGCGAGCATCAATGCCAGGCGTAGGGCCGGCTTCCACTCAATGGTGCTTGCGTCCCGCGGCGGCTCGCTAAAGTGTTCAGGCGGGGCCTGTCCTGGTACGGCGTCCGCGGAGTACACCAGTTGCGGCAAACCGCAGGCAGGGCAATAGGCATTTTCGGCCTGAACGGTCTGATGGCAGCGGGTGCACGTCGTTTCCATACATCTATGAGCCTATCGCATCGGGCCGGTCGCGGGCAGCCGTTTCCGCCAAAGGCTCAAGGCTATGGCCGCTCCGCACATGGGCGCATGGCCGGCCGAAAGCTTCGCGATTGAGGACGGCCTATGTCTTGCGCGGATCTCCCTCGCCTCTTATACCGGTCATGCGCAGCACGAAGGCGAAGAATCTTGCGCGGCAAGTGCGGCAGCGCACTGGGCGCTGGAGGAGGAGTAATCGAGGGTAGTCAGACCTTCGAATACGGGAGTTGCGAAGGTCCAGCGATCCGCAGAGAGGACAACGCAAAGGCATGGAAGGCTCCAAGTCTGAAGAAATCAACCTGAGTTTCCGATCCGGGTAGGGCAAACTGTGGGTGTTTGTGCTGTATCTTCAATCGGTTAGCTGCGCAACTCGAATGCAATCTGCGCGAGATCCAACACATGCTGACGGCGCGAACGCAACATTCGCATAACAGAATACTGCGACTTCCCGATTTGGTCCCACACCCGATTGTACGACAGAAGCAGACAGAAAAGACTGAGTTCAATCGGATGCGGCTGTGCTTTGAATGGATACTTTTGGCCCACCCGGAAGAATTGACGTTTTGTGCGGGTTTGGTGCTGTCCTGTGCAACCGCGCTCGATACTTCAACGCGTTCAGCGGGATGTGCGGCACAATGTCAATTGCAGGGCGATGCATGGGATTTACGGTATTCAGAGAAGCTCCCGCGCGCCCCTAAGTCTGCTGAATTTCTCTAAGAACAAAGCTGTAACTCCTGAGTTATTCAAGGCTTGGCCCTGATTCACGCAATCGAAACTCAGGAGCCGGATTCGATCTGGCGCAGCTTCGCCGACACAATAGCTTCCGCTGCCGTTACGGCTTCTTCCAGGGTCATGTTGGTCGAGTCCAGCAGGATGGCGTCCGACGCCGGCTTGAGGGGCGAATCGGCGCGGTTGCGGTCCCGCTCGTCGCGGGCGCGCAGGTCGCGAATCACCTCTTCCGGCTGACGGGCGGGCGCAGGTCCAAGTTGGTCATAACGCCGCAGACCACGAACCTCGGGAGCAGCGTCGAGGAAGATCTTGACCTCAGCCTGGGGAAAGACAACGGTGCCGATGTCGCGGCCCTCCATCACCACTCCGCCCTGTGCGCCAACTTGTTGTTGCAGGCGGACCATCCACGCGCGAACAGCGGGAAAGACGCTCACCTTCGAAGCTGCATCAGTGACAGGTTGATTGCGGATCAGATCGGTCACATCCTGGCCGTCGAGCAGAACGCGATTATGCTCCGCGCCAGGTTCAAGGCGGATGGTGGTTTGGGTGGTGAGGGCTTCGAGGCCTTTGCTATCGTCCAGTGCCAGGCCCAACCGCAGCGCCTTCAGGGCGAAAGCGCGGTACATGGCTCCGGTTTCAAGATTCAGCAGGCCAAAATACCCGGCCAGATGGCGGGCGATCGTGCTTTTGCCCGCCCCAGCCGGCCCGTCGATGGCAACGATGATTTTCCGTCTGAGACTGCGCAACGAGCTTTCTTCCAGACTCATCCGCGCTTCTTCGTCTCCTGCTTGGGCTTGGGCCGGGCGGTGAAGCCAAACCGCTTGCTGTTGCCCGCCCTGGTGCCTGCCGTCAACGCAGGTGTGCGCGTAGTGCGAGCGGGTCGTGCGTCTGGGCGTGTTTCCTTACGGGAACCACTGCTGGGACGCGAGGAGGCGCTGCTGGGCCTGCCAGCGGCTTTGACTGTGGGCTTGGAGCCGTTGGTATGGCCGTTACGCTGGCTCCACGCCGCCGTCGCAGGATTTGCCGGCCGCG
>Ga0302195_10004960_pt1 | contig 10171 bp, 9 predicted proteins | sample II_Bog_N1_2_FD_198778 | JGI IMG/M metagenome (GOLD analysis project Ga0302195, IMG submission 198778) | Peat permafrost microbial communities from Stordalen Mire near Abisko, Sweden - II_Bog_N1_2 | ecosystem: Environmental > Terrestrial > Soil > Wetlands > Peat | place: Sweden: Abisko, Stordalen...
CAATCCAAACGCATTGAGCAGATCGGCGCGGCATTGCTGCTTGCCGGCCAAATCTTCCGGGGAATAGTGCGCTGCTATTTTGCCGTCTGTGGCGGGATTCCACTGCGCATAGTCCACGCCGTTCAAGATCCCGCGCAAATCCGACGCCCGGCTGAGGAGAACACCGTCCAGTTTCTCTCCAAACTCGGCGGTTTGAATCTCCTCGGCATACTTGCGGCTCACTGTGGTCAGAATGTCGGAGTAGACCATCCCGCCCTTGAGGAAGTTGAAGTTGTCGAACTGCTCCAACTTGTCCATGGTAAAGATCTCCCACGGAAACAGCAGCCGCTCGGTGGTAACCGGCGGAAACCAGCCCTGGTAGGCAGCGTTGTGGATGGTCAGCACCGACGCGGCGCCCATCAGCAGCGGGTCGGATTTGTAAGTCGTCCGCAGGTAAACCGGAATCAGCGCTGCCTGCCAGTCGTGGACATGAAAGACCTGGGGCACGCCCAGCAGCTTTGTCGCCTCGATCACGGCGCGGCAAAACAGCCCAAAGCGCTCCCAATTGTCGGGATAATCGCCGGCTTTGGTCCCGTAAAGTTCCTTCCGGTCAAACAGCTCCGGGCAGTCGACGAAGTAGTACTGAACTCCGCTGCGATTGCCTCCATCCACAATGCCCACAAACCGGTTGGAGTCCTGGAAGGGAATGGTGATTGACCGCGCGGCATACTTCCAGTCGCGTTCGAGATGCGGCTTCACGCCAGCGTAGAGCGGCAGGTAGACGGTAACCTGGTGGCCCAGCTTCACCAGCTCCAGCGGCAGCGCGCCCACCACGTCGGCCAGGCCGCCTGTCTTGGCAAACGGTACACACTCCGAAGCGGCAAAGACGATATGCATTGGAACAATCTCCCCGATGAGGGCAAGGACAGGCACATGTGGTTACAAGGCCAGCTAAACGCCAAGTTTACTACGCTTTTGCTCTGGAATGGGGCCGGCAGGGAGTGTCCTAAGATTGCGTTGCTGCGTTATCGGCGTCTGCGCTCTGCAAGTGCCGTCGATTTTTCAACGCGCTCTTTACGTTGATCTCTTTTCGCAACTACAAACACCGCCGCAAGGGTAGCTAAACTGCCTATGACCGCAGAGATTCCATAAATACTCTTCCCCATCCCAATCAGCACGAACCCCCCAATGATAGTAACGAGGCAAATGATGAAGGCGTAGTGCGATCCGCGCGCTTGGCTGGCAACATTGCCAGCCACCACCTTAGCTTCTAGAGATTCGCGGTGCGCACTTTGCTTCTCAGCCATCACCATAAGGCGCTCTGCGCCGTTGGGAATAACGTCATTATATTGCGCGAGGAGTCCTGGAGGTGGGAGCGGACCAGAGAATGAGACTGATTGCGTTACGGTGGAAATGGAGTTGCTTCGTGTGGGTACGGGCGTAATATCGCGGCGACGTTTGGTCACGGCTTCCTAGGTAGCCTGCATTTCTGACTCGTTCTGCTCAATGGCGTCAGACATATCCTGCCCAACGACGATCCAGTCCGCAGCAATAGCCTTTGTATCGGCTTCGGCGGTGGTATCGCTAATGTTGTATTCGTCGAATTGACCAAAAAGATCGAATACACGGGCTGCGCCTGACGCAAAGGAGGGCTGCGCGAATAGAAAATCTGATTTTACTTTGTTTCCCATTTTCTCCTCAGCAATTGTATCGGCTGAATGCGTCCATCTGTTTAGATGGGGTTGAGCACAAAAGGTTTCCTGGTAGATACTCGAATGGACGGAACCGTTTGGTTCGACAGACCATTTCGCCCTCAGTATTAAACACTCACTGAGGAAAAGTCTACCAGAATTGTCAAAAAATACCCGCAAAAGTGTCAAATCAACAGTTTATTCAACTTCCAAACGTGGTCCGCAATGCCACATTCCATAGCAGGCGTCATGCGTAACGTTTTGTGGATTCCATAAAAGATGTAGTACCCAAACCATAGATAATAAGCGGCTTGCAAGTTCTCCAATTCCTTTGAAAGAGCGTTCGTTAGCCTCGTCATGCGGCACCTTCCCATCCTGACGCTAAGGTCCTGTCGGGTGGTGCACGCAGGTCTCGGCCTTGTTGCAATTTCAATTCGGGCGGCTCTACACCATCGCCCGTTCCTTCACCATGAGGTAGTTATTCAGCACCGAGGAGGTGAGGGCCTCGGGGTTGAGGTCGAGGGTGAGCGCGCCCTGCTCGCGGAGGCGGGCCAGAAGCAACTCGCGGCGGCCGGCCATCTCCTGAGCGGCGGCGGCAAGGAACATCTGGTCGACATTTTCGGGCCGGGCCTGGGCGATTGCCTCCACTTCCGGCTGCGCCATGGCCACAAACAACAGCACGTGGCGGCGCAGCAGTTGCAGTGCGCCGTCGATGACCTCGGGGCGCATCGCGGTCTCGGCCAGGTCGGTGACCCAGAGAATCAGCGAGCGGCGCGGCTGAAGGCGGTTAAGCGTAGCCGTGGCGCGCAGGTGGTCTGCCTCGCCGGATTCGGCGCGAACCTGGGCCAGAGACTCGATCAACTGGCGCAGATGGGCCGCGCCCCGGCCAGGCAAAACCCGCTGCTGGATACCCTGCCCATAGGCCAGCAGGCCCACGCGGTCGCCGGAAAAGAGGGCTAGTTGGGCCAGCGCCACAGCCGTGGTGCAGGCGTGGTCGAGCTTGGAGTGGATACGAGGATTCCCAGGTTGCCCTTCAGGGGCTAGAGCCCCAAACCTTTCATTGCGCGCATCGCCACGACTGAAGTCGTGCCCTGACGCAGAATTGCGCTGAGCAATGGCCACTCGCGAGCGCATGAGGCGGCCGCAGTCGAGCACGATCCACACCGGCTGGCTGCGCTCGGTTTGATATTGGCGGGTGACGGGGCTGCCGTGCCGCGCCGTAGCCGTCCAGCAGATGTCGCGCAGGTCGTCGCCCTCGCGGTATTCGCGCAGGCTCTCGAAGTCGCGGCCCAGGCCGCGTTGCTGCGCGCGGCGGAGTTGCATGTCGATCTGGCGGCTGCGGGCGAGGAAGATCTGCTGTTCCTCGCCGGCGCGCAGGGCCGGATAAACGCGAACGGTCTGGGTTAGTGGCGCCTTGGCCCAGCGCTCGGTGAGCCCCAGCGCCGACCGGTAGCGCAAATAGAGCCAGCCAGTTTCGCAGTCGCCGCGCTCCTGAGGCTCGACGCGGTAACGGATGGAAGCCGCCACGCGCGGGAATGCCAGCAGCTTGTGCGTGGCAGGTTCGGCAACAAGGGCCGGCGGCAGGTCGTCCATCAGCCGGCACTCAACGATCAAATGGCTATGGTTCTCGACGGTCAGCTCGATTTCGGTCAGGCTGTCGAGGGAAGGCGCGTTGGACCAGGAGCGGCCGACGGTGAACTGTTCAGCGCGGGGCAAACGCAGGCCGTCGAGCAGCGCCACCAACAGCACCAGCGCGTCCCATGCCAGCATGGCGTAGGCCAGCCGGCTGTCCCAAAAGCCCGGAATAAGCAGCAGGAATCCGGCCGCCAACAGGCCGATGGCCCGCGGGGTAAGCCCGAAGGCCCAGCGGCGGCGGCGTTCGCATGTGGCGCGGATGGGGCCGGGATGGAGAGAGGGAGAGATCATGATCGTTCAGAATCGCAGGTCGAGAGCCATTGCGAGGGCACGATCAACCTCCGTGAGCTTCGCCTGTGAAAGCGAGCCCACAAACTGTGTCAGGTCGGCTTTGGATACGCTGGCGAGATTGTCGCACAGGATCCAACTCTCATGTTTCAGTCCCTCGTCCAGGCCAACAGCAACCTGTGTCGAAAGGCCGCTCCATTTTGTAAACACTGGCGCACAGATCACGGTGGGAAATCGCGTGTCGATCAGCGCTTGGCGGCTGACAATCGCGAATATGCGGTGCCGTTTCGGGTCACCCGGCGGCTGGTACACACGGTAGAGCTGGCCTCGGCGCATAACTACCTCAGTTGTCTTCTGTGGTCCATTCAATCGGCGCTTGATAGCGCAGCACGTCTAGTGCTTCGCGATTAAGGTAGTCGATGTTGGCGTTGATCAGCTCCGCATCCCGCCGGTTGATGGCTTCGCGCACCTCATCCCGGAGATGGTCGCTCAGCACCTTCTCGATATAGGCCGAGCGGGAGCCGCCCTCGCCGATCAGCCTGTCGATTTGGACAAGGATAGGCAAGGAGAGTGTGATCGATGTCTTCGCCTTCGTAATACCCTTATACATACCACCTTTATACCACCTTTCCATCCAGAGCGCCTCATTGTCTCGGCACCGGCACGGCGGCAATCACATCGGCCAGCACGCGGTCAGCGTCAAAGCCTTCCAACTCAGCCTCAGGCTTGAGCATCATGCGATGGCGCAGCACGGGCTGAACGGCGCGCTTTACATCGTCGGGAACCAGGTAATCGCGGCCATCGAAGGCGGCGGCGGCCTGGGCCACGCGCATCAGGCTCACGGCGGCGCGGGGGCTCGCGCCCAGCAGCAGCGTGGGCCATTCGCGGGTGCGGCGGGCCAGGGAGAGGATGTATCCGTAGAGCTCCGGCTCGATGCGGATGGCTCGCACCTCGGCGCGAGCTGCCTCAAGCAGGCCCTCGGGAATCGGTTTGATCGTTGCATCCTCAAGCAGGCCAGCGCCGGACCCGGCGTGGTGGCGCTCAAGAATCTGCAACTCCTCCTGGTCTGTGGGATAGCCAACGCGAATCTTCAGCAGGAAGCGGTCCAACTGCGCTTCGGGCAGGGGATAGGTGCCTTCGAAGTCCACGGGATTCTGGGTGGCGAAGACGGTAAACCACACGGGCAGCGGTCGGCGCACGCCGTCGGTGGTCACCTGGCGCTCTTCCATGCATTCGAGCAGCGCGGCCTGAGTGCGCGGGGGCATGCGGTTGATCTCGTCTACCAGCAGCAAGTCCGTGAAGACCGGGCCGGCGTGGAAGCTGAAGCTCGCCGCATCGGAACCGGCGCCGGGGCGCAGAATCGTGGTGCCGAGAATATCGGCCGGCATCAGGTCGGGCGTGGCCTGCACGCGCTGGAAGCCAAGGCCGAGCAGCCGTCCGAGCGCCTTCACCATCAGCGTCTTGGCGATGCCGGGTACGCCCTCGAGCAGCGCATGGCCCTGGCAAAGGACGGCGATCAGCACCTCTTCGATGGCCGCATCCTGGCCGGCGATCACCTTGCCCAATTCTCCGCGGGCGTGGGCGATCAGTTGGTTGGTCGCGCTCAGGTGCTCCGCACTTTTTGCGATTTGGTTTGCATCTTGATTGGCGTTGTCGATCGGTTCCTGGCTCATGAAGCCCTTTCCTGCTGTTTGGAATGAATGGTATCGGATTTCGGATCTTGGCCGCCCGATTTCTGAGCGGCTGAAAGTTCGTTTTCGTGCTGATGCAGTGCTTGCACCAGCTTGAGTGCCGTATGCGGATCGATGGATTCGCCCCACGCGGCGTCTTCACAGGCGGCCAGGTCGGTCTCAAGGCTGGCATCTGCTTTGGGAAAGCGCCGCCGGATGGCCGCTGCCAGATCTTCCGCGCTCATCTGGTTTCCGCGAATGCCGCAAAGAGCCAAGCTCTTGCGCCGAAAGCGCTCCCAGGCGACGGACACCGCAGCTGACGAAGCGCCGGCATTGCGATAGAGCGATCCCAGCGCCTCAAGAAACTCGATGGGCGCAGCCCGCGCTGGCGCGGGAAGGTCGCGCACCGGCCCGCTGCGGCGGCTAAAGCTGAAGACCACGAGGATGCCCATCGCCAGCAACCCACCGCGCAGAATATTTAGCGCCGGCCCGGCCGCATAGCTCCAGTTGGAGCGAATCTCCCCATGCAGCGACTCGTCCCAATAGAAATGGTGGCCCTGGCGCGGCCCCAGCGAGTTGAGCAACAGGTCGAGGTCGTGGGCGCGAGCCAGGCTGCCGTTTTCAAGCGGGGTCGAGTTGGCCCACCACACCGCGTGGCCCTTGCCCCAGTCGAACTCCACCACCGCCGGCTCTCCGCCGCAACTATACTCGACGCGGTGGGCCGGATTGCCCACCCGCCAGACCGCTTGGGGCTTCATCCACACTTCGCCCGAGTTGGAGAGGGCATCCAGTCCTTCGGGATCCAGTTGGCAGGGGGCAAAGATGAAATGGCCAGGCATTTCTGCGGCGTCTCCGGGCAGAACCAGTCCGCCCAGTAGTCCTGTCGAGAGCACCCGCCCCCCACGCTCCAAAACCAGCTGCACCGCCTTGATGTCGCTATCTTCGCTGCTATGGGGCTGGGCCAGGATCACCACGGTTTCGGGCCCCGCCGTGGCGGCCAGTTCGCCGAGCGGCCGTTCCCAGCGCTCCACCGGGTAGCCGGAGCGAAGCAGCGTCTCATAGGCTGCGCGCGCGCCGTGCTGGCCGGCAAGGTAGGTGGATGGCAGCGGATTGTCGTTGTCGTTCCCATTGGGCAGCAGGAAGCCGGTCAGGATTGCGAGAAACAGCCCAACGCCCAGGAACCAGAGCAGCAGGCGGCGATCTTTGGCGTCGAGCGAGGGAAAGATGGTCATTGCGCCGCGCCTCCTCGATTGGCTGTAGCTCCGCTGCCTGAGATCAGCCCGGTCGCCAGTTGCTCGGCGTTGCGATAGTCGCTCTCCGCCGCCGGGCGCCCGCCGTACCAGATGCGCTCAAAGCTGCCGGTGAGCGAGGCCAAGCCGGGCTTGCGTGGGTCTTCGGGAGCCACCAGCGCCAGGTATTCGCGGGGGGTGCGGGCGCGGTCGGCCGGCCACAGCCGTCGCGACTCGAGCCGCGAGATCGATGCCCAGTAGACGAAGTGAACCGCCTCGCGCCATTGCCCGGCGGCGGCGGCCTTGCGCGCGTCTTCGAGCCACAGTTGCCAGTCGCGGGCCGAGGCAGCTCCGGCGGCCGGGCCGGCATTCTCAGGCACCAGCCGATAGGCCCAGCGGCGCTCAAGCTGCATCAGCCCCCACACCAGCCCGACACACACGGCGAGGATGAATCCCCATAAGATCGCGCGGCCAATCCAAACCGAAGTGGAGCCGGCTCTTGAGAGGCCCTCAAGGAGCCAGTTGAGCCAGGCGCCAATCTTCCTCAGAATGGTCTCTCGGGCCCTCGGCTCTTCCAGATTGCTGAAGTCGCGGCCCGCCAGCACCTGCTTCATCGCCTCGCGTTCCTGGGGGTGTACGGCAGCGGCAGGCTTTGCTTCGTTCGTCTGGGCAATGTCGTGATCCAAACGCGTCTCGGCGTCCTTGAGCAGGCCAGAGGTCGAGCAATCGCAGGGCTGCTCGGGCTGGGTAGAGGGTGTGGCCTTTGCATCGGCGGCGGGCTTGGCGTCGGATTTGTCAGGAGCCTTGTCTTTCTCCTGCGCATCCGTAAGCAGCGTTCGCAGCCAGCCATAGCGGACCAGACGACGGTCGGAAACCGCGGTGGGATCCGCGCTTTGGGTGATAGCCACATGATCGTCCTCGCCCACCAGGGCGGGATCGCAGGTCTCCTTGTCGCGCGCCTTGGCGCAGGCCTCGACAATGGTCTTGAGCGCTTGCAGGTGGCCGCGGTACTCCTCCATTGAAGCATCGCGCCCGTGGCTGGCGGGCTGGGCTGGGGGCGCGGAAGCGGGAGCGTCGGCGCGGGCCGGGAGGACGGCTACGAGCGCAACAGTGACGCAAAGCAGAAAAGCTCGGTAGATCTCGGCGGCGGAATGTCGCGACGGCAGAAGGAAATCAACTGTTTTGAAAGGGCACGGCTTGAGCCGTGCCATAAGGCCGCGCAAAAAGCTACTGGGCTTTAGCCCCCGAGGGAAGATCTTTTCAATCATTAGCATTCCCTCGGCGGCTAAAGCCGCATCCGTTTCGGTCGCGCTAGCGTCACGGCTGAAGCCGTGCCCTTTCAAATCCATGGTCCCCGGAGCGAGCCTCTGGCTGCTGGGTTGTGAAGCCGTGAAATGTCCAGCGGTTCTGATCACGCTTCGCTTTCCTCCCCGGCAACGGGCGCGATGGGGCTGTCTCCGGCGGGCGGAGGCACAGGCGCAGTCATTCCAGCGGCGTCCATCATCCTTTCGATGTCATATCCCTCATCGCGTATGCGCTGATCATAGTAGAAGAGGGTCACGGCGGTTGGGAAGGTTGGGCTCAGCCGCGTGGAAATCGTCGCGCACAAGATAAACTGACGGCACATCGCGATGCTGCGTAGCGCGGTGAGGTTTGCTGTCGATGAGGTTGACGTATGTGCTGGTCAACCTGCTGACTTACGTGGTCTACCGCTGGGTCAACCCGAGGAGGCGAGCGTAGGGTGCGGCTGCGGCTTGTGTGTGGCGGGTCGGTGTAATGTCCGGAAAACCGACCACATGCCCAGAGCCCCCGAAAGTTTCGAGAATCGAAGCGCTTTCAATTAAGGCATACCGCGCCTTTATGGGGGACCGGAAGCGACAATCAGGGGTTACGGGTTAGACGGAGAACTGAGAAGAGTGCGGACAACCTGAACATTCACAAAGAGGCCGGGATAATTATCCCAGCCCCTTTGTGTCTTGCGACTATGCCTTCCACTTGATGTTGCAGCCGATGGAGGGGCGCTGCTCCGTGGGGACGGGCTTGCCGGCAAGGACAAGGTCGATGGCGGCGCGGAGGTCTTCGCCGGTGACGGGCACTCCATTGCCGGGGCGGCTGGAATCGAACTGGCCGCGATAGACCAGCTTTCGATCGCCGTCGAAGAGAAAGAAGTCCGGGGTGCAGGCGGCCTTGTAGGCGTGGGCCACGGACTGCGACTCGTCGTAGAGATAGGGAAAGACAAAGCCGAAGGTCTCAGCTTGCTGCTTGAGTCCGGCGGGGCTGTCTGCCGGGTGAGTGTTTACGTCGTTGCTGCTGATGGCGACGATGGTGATGGGTTGGCGAGCGTAGTCCTTGCCGAGCGCAGCGAGGCCTTCATTGATGTGCTTCACGTAAGGGCAGTGGGCGCAGATGAACATGACCAGCAGGGCCTTTTGCCCGCTGAAGTCGTCGCGGCTAACCGCCTTGCCGGTGATTACGTCGGTGAGCGCAAAGTCAGGGGCGATGGTGCCGAGCGATAGCATGGTGGATTCGGTAAGTGACATGGGGAATTCTCCTCAATCTAGCATGGGTTTGGGTTCGTGCTAACCCACCCTAGACGCAAAAACAAAGACGCGCCGAGGGTGGGGCACTCAGTCTTGCTAAAACAGCGGCGCCTGCCGGCCCGGCATGATCAAGCCGAAGTGCTCGTAGGCCAGGCGAGTGGCGACCCGGCCGCGCGGCGTGCGGTCAAGAAAGCCGATCTGGATGAGGAAGGGCTCGTAGACCTCTTCGAGCGCGTCCTGCTCCTCGGCGAGGGTTGCCGCCAGGGTGCTCAGGCCCACGGGGCCGCCGTCGTATTTCTGAATGATGGCCAGGAGGAGCTTGCGGTCAATCTCGTCGAAGCCGTGCGCGTCCACTTCAAGCATGGTGAGGGCGGCGTTGGCGGTGGGGCGGTCAATTGTGCCGGAGCCGCGGACCTGGGCATAGTCGCGCACGCGGCGGAGCAGTCGGTTGGCGATGCGCGGAGTGCCCCGGGAACGGAGGGCGATTTCGGCTGCGCCGTCCTGGTCGATGGGCACACCCATTACCTCGGCGGAGCGGGAGACGATGAAGCGAAGCTCCTCTTCGGTATAGAACTCGAGGCGCAGGAGAATGCCAAAGCGGGAGCGGAGGGGCGAGCTGAGCAGGCCGGGCCGCGTTGTGGCGCCGATGAAGGTGAAGGGGCGAATCTCCATGACGTGGGTGCGGGCCGCCGGACCCTGGCCGATGATGATGTCGAGCTTGTAGTCCTCGAGGGCGGTATAGAGCTTTTCTTCAAGCACCGGCTGCATGCGGTGGATTTCGTCGAGAAAAAGCACCTGGCGCTCGCGCAGGTTGGTGAGGATGGCGGTGAGGTCGCCCTGGATCTGGAGAGCGGGGCCGGAAGTCTGCTGGAAGCCGACGTCGAGCTCATTGGCAATGATGGTGGCCAGCGTGGTCTTGCCCAGGCCGGGAGGGCCGAAGAGAAGTACGTGGTCGAGGGCTTCTCCGCGAGACTTGGCGGCTTCAAGAGCGATGGCCAACTGCTCTTTGGCTTTGGACTGGCCGATGAATTCGCGCAGCCAGCGGGGACGGAGTTTGAGTTCAAAACCCTGTTCTTCGTCGGCGCGCGAGGCGCTGACGAGCCGTTCTGGAGCGTTGTCGCGGGCGATGGCCATGCTGA